>Ga0315909_10000002_pt1 | contig 328028 bp, 367 predicted proteins | sample LakEriMetagenome_11_FD_203527 | JGI IMG/M metagenome (GOLD analysis project Ga0315909, IMG submission 203527) | Freshwater fungal communities from buoy surface, Lake Erie, Ohio, United States - Buoy 2 MA125 | ecosystem: Environmental > Aquatic > Freshwater > Lake | place: USA: Lake Erie, Ohio... | reverse complement strand
TTGGAATTTCTTGACCATTTGTCAAATCAGTTGACAAAACTGAACCTGACGCAACGTGGTAAAGTAATATGTTTTGTAGTTCTCCGATGTTCGCCAAAAGAGCCTCAACTGTACCGGCAGGAAGTGCGGCAAACGCGTTATCAGTAGGAGCAAATACGGTGAACGGTCCAGTACCACTAAGTGTTTCAACCAAACCTGCTGCAACAACAGCCGCTTCAAGTGTATTGTGAACATCACTATTAACAATTACATCTACAACAGTAGTTGTTGGTTGTGGAGCCGGTGGTAGAAGGATAGCGTCAATTACGTGAACTACTCCGTTGGTAGCCGTGATGTCAGCAACTATAACTTGAGCATCGTTGATGAATACTCCCTCGGCATTAATAGTAACCTCTACAGTTTGTCCTTGTAGTGTTGCAATAATTTGACCATCACTCAAATCTGTTGAAAGAGCTTGACCACCAACAACGTGATACAAAAGAATCTGAGCAAGTGTTCCAGTTGGGTCAGCTAGTAGAGTTTCGATTGTACCTGAAGGAAGAGCCGCAAAAGCCTCATCAGTTGGGGCAAAAACTGTAAATGGACCAGGTCCCGATAAATCATCGGCAAGTTCTGCAGCAATAACGGCAGCTTCCAATGTGTCATGTTCAGCACTGTTAACGATAATGTCAACAACCGTGTTTTGAGCGAATGAACAAATACTCAATACGGTTAGGATAAAAGAAAATAATGTTTTTTTCATATTGTTTAATTAATTTTTCATAATGATAAACAAAATGAATTACTATGTCAATATAGATTTAAATAAAAAAGGGGGTAGGAGATTGGTAACACAGAATAAAAAATTTTGTTTTAGGTTAGTTTTGTTGTATTTTTGTAGTTAAATAATAAACCACATGAAAAAAATAATCGTATTCTCTTTTATTTCTCTATACTTGTTTTCTTGTAAGACAACCCAATTGTCAGTCAAGGATTCCGATAGTGACAGGGTAATTACAGTTTATACTGATACTTCATATGTTGAGGAGCCAGCTCTCACGGTTTATAAAGAACTTGTTTTTTCTCAGGGCGACACCACCGTAATCTATGAAAACGAATTCATTATTATTGATGGAAAAAGTTATGTCGCACCTGAAACTTCGACTTGGTTTAACGTTAAGACGGTAAAAGTTTATAAATAAAATTACTTTCCTAATTGATAAGAAGTGGAAGATTGGGTTTTTGTACCTTGTTGGATTGGAGATAATCTACCAAGTTCACTTTGTTTGAATAATCTACTGTAATTTTCATTAAACTTATCTGTAGAATATGCTGATTTAACCATCTCAGCCGCTTTCTCGGCTAACCCTTGGAAATCCTCAGGGTAATACAATTTCATGTTGGATATCATAATACTTTTTAACTCGTCTTGTAATTTTTTCCAAGATGAATTTAAAACAGATAAATTATCTCTGGTTAGTCCATTACCATAATAAGTTTCAAATGCACTTGTGTCAGCAGCAGTTGTAAATTGTTTATCAGTAATTATTGTATCTATTTGGGGAACATCTTGTTTTGCCAAAAAATAGTAAGATGTTATGTTTTTCATAAATTTTAGGGCCATACTTTTAAGTTCATCGTCACTTTTATCTTTAAAATATTGGACAGCGTATCCATCACTTATTTTCTCTCTTTCTTGTTGGGGAACAATCAAAACTCCCAAAACAGATGATAACCCATTGAATCCGGCAATTATTGAGGAAGATAAACCTGATATTGTATAGTTTTTTTGCCCCGACTCTCTAACCTCCGAACTCATACTCAAAGTTACTTTTCCATTTTTTTGTCCTCCCAATTCATTCATCATTCTTCTCAATAACAATAAACCATTGTGAGTCGCAATAACTTCAGTTGAGGAAGGTAAAGTTCTCAAATCAAAACTAATACTTCCTTGATTTGTTAATTCATTATCCCCAATTTTTATGTAGTCAACATATTGTTTAGCATCATTTGTAGGAGTGAAACTTGAGAGATAATTTGTTGCATCACCAGTACTGGCAAATATTAAATTTTTTAATGTTGACTTGAAATAAAAATTTTCTTTAGTTTTATCCCCTCTCAAACCAAATTTTTGATTTCCAGGAAAGTTGGACATTTTTTCAGGAGATGTAGACGCATTTATAACTCTTTCTTGTTCATTTAATAATCCGTACATTGACCTGATTTCTCGGATTTCGTTTTCACTAATTACAAATCTTTTAGACATATAAATAAATATACTATAAATAAAAAAGGGGGTAGGGGGAATCGGAAACCGTCGAAAAAAATTTATAGAAAAAAATCCCCCACTCTACAATAAGAAATGGGGGATAGCAAATTAACCATAGAATTCAAAGTTAAGTTCATATGGATAAGAGTCACATATTTTCTGAATATGACCAATTTTCTTTTGGGTTGATGTGTATGTTGAAACATAGAACGTATCCATAATCTTAACATATTGTTTTTTCTTTCTTGTACAACTTGAAAGATTTTTAACATTGAAAGAAAAGAACTTACCCAAAGAACGTTGAATGTTTTGAATACCCAAAGAATTGGAACCCTGATTAATATACAAAAAATATTTCAAGAAATTAATGTAGTTCTCGGTAACATTATCACTATCAAAATTCTGTCCATTGAATTTAAATTTAAATCCATTAGGTTTTGTCTTTTTCATCTTGAATGAATCAACAAACTCATATAAAGATTCAAAACTATTGTCCTTCAAAAGATTCAAACTTTTCAAAAGTTCCATATCAGGGGAATCAACTTGAATGGCGGTACGCATACCAACATTCTGATTAACGGTATTAGATTCGGCAGTACCGTTCATCCCCCTTAGTTTGAAGTTATTGATATCATCCTTTTTGATAACATAGAAGTTTGGAGTAAAGTTATTGGTAACATCAATAAAACAAAGAACATAATAGTCAAAGTTATGCCAATTTCGAATATTGGTAATTGAATAGCTAACCCCCTTTGAAAGGAATGAACATTTAACCTCAAAGAATGTGACATTCTTTCTAAAGTCACCTCGTTCCTTATCACTTGATACAACAATGGCTTTAAGTTCACGAATAATTTTATTCTGAATCTTAGGACCATAGGTTGCCGGAAGATGTCCCACACAATCACATATGAATTTATGAAGACTATCTGTCATTTTGGGGTTTGGAACATTTTTCAATCTGTCATAAGCATCTTGCACATACTTCTCAATAATTAAACGTTGTCCGATTTCCATTGTAACTTTACTCATTGTGATTAATTTTTGACAAAGATACCACAAAGTCCCAATTCCCCAAAATTTTTTCCAGAAATTTTTTTTCAACAATGGGGAACCCTTTTAAAAAAAGGGGGTAGGGGGATTGATAACCCGAAGGGAAAAATTTTAGGAATTATTTTAATTCCAAAACATGTTTAACAAATTCAACAAGGGGGATTTCATATTTGATATAAGAATCCCAATATTGTTGTTCGGTTCCCTCGTCATTAATACGGGTAGGTCGTTTTAATGCGATATAATGTCTGATTGTATCATACACCGCCGTGTCCACACTCTCACCATCTTCAATCTGTTCCTTAACTGAACGTATAATCTGATTTATGTCTTCAATAGAAAACCTTCTACGAATGCATGCCGCAAGTTGTGAGTAATTTACAATGTAGTCCATACCTCTTAATAATTCTTAGTTAAGAATAATTTACCCGAATCCCCATCAATATACAAATCATCTTGTTTGCCAATCTCAGGTCCAAGACATTCCATAATTTTATATTCACCAATGGCGTCATTAGGTTCAGAATCAAAATAATAATATTGTGTATTATTTATTACCTTACCAGGTAATAACAGTTTCTTAGAATCGGGAGTTAATTCAACTTCATCACCTCCACAACTCATCCAATATATGGTTGCAGTATTCAAATCTAAACTGGTTTCCAAGATTAATGGTTTAACATCACCCATTGATGACTCCATTAACATAAAGAACCTTTTTCTATATTGTTCAATATTATTCATATCAATAAATATACTAGGAATAAAAAAGGGGGTTGGGGGATTGACAACCCGAAGGGAAATATGTTATAAATTATTTAATCTTATCGTAAATCCTTGTTGCTCTTCTAAACATTTCTTCGGCTCTTTTGTCAAAAAACTTTTCCCAATATTCAAAGAAGGTTCTTGGGTCTTGTCTAACTCTATTACTTATTCCCCTGAAATTATCAACATCAACGCCATTATTCCTTAACTTACGAGCAATAATCTGAAGATATTCATTCCAATTTTCTATGTTCTCTCTAAATTCTTGACCTTTCGCCCCTTGTAAAATTAGGTCCTCAAAACTTTCAATTTTTGTAATGGAATCAATCATTTTTTGAGCCGAGAAGTTTCTCAAAAAATTAATCTCATTAAAATATTCTGTCTTTGATAGTTCTCTCATAAAATCCTCATATGAACTTATACCTTTGTCTTTGAGTTCATAGTATAATTGGGGGGTTCTTGCTTGTTGTTCAAACCTTAAAGCATAATATATCCCCCTCATAAAGTTATTCCACTCTGGGTTCCACTGACTCTGTAAAATCTGTTGGAAAGAATTCATAACGGCCTCCTTTCCAAATCCCACTTTAGATGTACCCTTATATTTTTTATACAACTGATATGAGTGGAAGATTTCGTGAGCGATAACTGATTTCAGTTTTGTTCTAATATTCTCAATATTATCAAGGTCGGACTGTTTCATATTAATTGAAAAGTCATATGAACTTATAGCATAAACTTCACCCCATTTCTTAACTTGTTTAACTTGAAATGTTGATGGTTGGAAAATATGTGTTGCTTCAATCTGTGGGGATGTAACTCCCCGGTCTTCAAACATTCCATCAGGGAATGTAATTAAAGAAAAACTAATTTTATTAATGAAGGTTGGAAACTTCTTCCAATCTTCCATATTGAAAAGTGGTGAGTTTTTAAGATACTCCCAAGACTCTTTTGGACTTATTTTGAAATCATATTTGAATGCTTCCCCATCTTCATACCCTTCAACGTTGATTTGAACTTCTTTGGAGTCAACATTATCAATATCGTTTTTAATGGTATCAATTATAAGGTCCGTATAGATATTGACAATCATATCAATATCATCGGGAATTCCTAAAGCTTCATTTAAGATTAACTTAATTCTTTGTTTTAGATTCATTCTTTTTTTCACTAATAGGAAACATATCTCGAATCAATTTGTTCCTTGTCTCGTCAGTTTTGTCTACGTAGTTTTTTGGAATGTTGATTTCTTCAGGTTTCATAGTAATAAATATATTGTTAATTAATCTTTGGGCAAAGATAAAGCAAATAGACCAAATAAAAAAGGGGGTAGGGGGATTGACAACCCGAAGGGAAAAATTTAGGAAAAAAACTTAGGTGATGGCCCTGAATAAAGTTTTTCAAAATCATTAATAATTTTGTTTTGAGCCTTTTCACTAATTCTTCCGTTAATGGTCTTTTCCAATTTAGATAAGAATTCCTCTTGTCCATCAGGGTTATTTATATAGTCCCACTTAATACTATTTTTGGGTTGTCTATGTCTTTCCCATCTACCATTTTCTTTTTTATAATCAAAATATATGTTTGAATTCCAAAAGATGTTAATTTCAACTTTACCTGTGGATTTTTTTACATGATACTCAATAACCAAAAATGGTTCCCTTACATTATATTTCGCAAGTTCGGACGCCAATTTTTCGGGATAAATAAAAAATGAGGGGTATTGCATATAACCATAGTGTCCAAATCTACCTTGAAACTTGGAGTTTAATAAATCTGTTACATCATGTTCAATTGATGTGACCACGCTACTTTTCAAAAAACTTAAATCGTCTTCATGTTTTTTGATTAGTTTCATTAATCCTGCGTATTGTGACTCTGTAAGAATAAATTTCATATCAATAAATATATCAGAAATAAAAAAGGGGGTAGGGGGAATCGGGAACCGTCGAAAAAATTTTTAGAAAATAAAAAACCCCCAATCAAAAGAAAGGGGGTTAATGTCTTATTAAATTTATTTGGTATTGTATTTAAAGTTTTCAATTTTAAAAGAAAACAAATATTCATTATTAGTATTTTCAATCCTAATTGGTAATAGTACTTTGACAGTTTTTCCAACATAAGATGATTTCGCCTTTTCCATTTCCTCAGCCGAGAAAGAAGATGTTATAAATAGCCCACTTACTTGCCATCCGCCTGCCGAGTATTGACTTGGTTTTACATAATAAACATTATCGGTAGGGATTACCACATCAGAAATACTAGCCCCTTTAACTACAATAGTAGGAGGTTGAGAATTATTTCTATCGATAAACTTTACCCCTGAGTGAAATACTTTTTGACTTTCTCCATTTACATTAACATAAACCGCCTCATCCCACATTACCCTAATTGAGTGACTTGATTTGTTAGTTAGGTTAAAACTAAATTGGGTTCTTTCAGGTAACCAAATAATTTTAATAAGACTATCTTCGTAACTATATTTAGTTATTCCTCCCTCTTGTAGATTTACAATTTTGGTTTTACCAAATTGTTCTTCTGAATTTTCGGGACTCTCTACTCCTTGGAGTTCAACCTGATATGTTCCTGAATAAACAGTACAGCTCGTTAAAAACATTGTTGCTAACACAACCGCAAATAAATAATTAATTTTTTTCATAATATGTATTTTTTTAATTTACCTAATGATATAAGATAATACCCAAATTGTCAAAATTTTTCCAGAAATTTTTTTTCTACATTGGGGGACATTTTAGAATAGGGGGTCAATATATGGGGAAATAAAAAACCCCACTCTTTTTGGAATGGGGTTTAATTAGTTTACAAAAAACAATTAACCGCAACAAGATTTGTCACAACATTGTCCTTCACATTTTGTTTTATCACAGTGGTCCATACCACAACACTCAGTTTGTTTTACACATTCAGTCTTTGAGTCACAACAAGTGGACCCATTAACACTGGCACATCCAAACAAACCAATCATAAGAAAAGATATAAGTATTTTTTTCATAATTAAATTATAACAAGGTTTATACCAATAAGTATATATCAAATAAAAAAACCCCACCTTTATTAGAGATGGGGTCAGTCCGACAATACTATCATCGGAGGGGTTACATTTTACCTTTTCTTTTATATACAGGAAATTTACCACCATGTGATTTGGAATACCCCTTGAAATATCTTCTTCCATGTTCATCATCAGGGAAAGTATTCTGTTTATCCCCAAAAGGATATTTTGACATGAATCTTTCAAATTCGTCTTCACCATACTCATCAACATCATAGTCACCGAATTCATCATCAGATGGACCCACATTATCAAATTTATCATAATAATAATTCATATCAGGTTTTGCCTTATAATAAAAATCATCATTATCCATTTCGTTAATTATCCTCTTAACAAGTTTTGTTAAATCAGACTCCGTTAATCTTATAACTTTTTTCATAGTGTATTATTTTACATATAAATACCAAAATTTTCCAGAAAATTTTTCCAGAATTTTATTTCCATATTTTGCAAAAGGGATTGTCCCCCCTTTTTACTGACAATATGACGGGGAGGGGGAGGGGGGATACCCCCACTATAGGGACCCACCCCCCTATATACCCCATACCCCCACCTATTATGACAGTCTGACATAGTGGGTCCCCCCTGTTGTTAAATGGTCTCTAATGATGTCATGTCAGAATGGGGATATATACAAGGATTGTTAATAACTATAAGTGTTAAATTGTTTGGTAGTTAACCTTGGGGGTCGTAACTTAGCATGATGCTTTATTGTTTCCCCCACACAGAAAGGCATCAACCAAAGGTACGGCACAGATTAATATCCTCCAAGAGATTTAACAAATAATATTGTTGATAAGTAGATTTGTACAATGGGGAAGTCGCCGTATATTTGTGTCATGGATAACAAACGACTCACCAAGATTATTAGAGAGACAATGGGAAAGAAGTTATTCCCCTTTGACTGTGATGGCATGAAAGGGACCCTTAGGTTTATCTCCATTCATGAGATGTCATACCCTCATAATGATGGGGAGATTGCTTGGGCAAGAATCAATGTTGAAGTGGATATCACCGAGGATAATCCAAGGTACCAAAGAATGGCAGAGAATGGTTGGTATAGCAAGACGGCCATTACCCGAAGAAGGAATAATAATATGTACTATTTTTTCCCCAATAATCTTCTACATACCATGCTGATGTTCTATGGTATCCAAAGTTCACGAGTTCATAAGTTCACCTATAAAAAGAAAAAGAATGATATACAGCAAAACACCAATAGAAACCTTAACCAAGAAACAAATCAAGAAAGTTCTTCAGTTCTGCGCTGAGTGGTGTTATGAGAACATGGGGGTTAACAATAGAAAACGCTCTGGTCTCACATACTCCTTTGGAAAAGATGATGATGGGTTCTATGGTTTTTATTGTCCCGTCAATAATCATATCCATGTATCTCTTACCGAGTGTAAGACTGTTGGTCGTTTAACCTCCACATTCATTCATGAATATACTCACTACTTACAACCTGTTCGTACCAAGTATATCCCCGCTCTTATTACACATGGTTATTGGGACAACCCCTTTGAGGTTGAGGCTAGGTTTGTTGAGAAGAAGTTTAATCGTTATCTTCTTTCTGACCTGAGAGCCAAGTAGTCAGAGTCTGTAGTGAGTGTTCCCTAATCTCTTTGGATAGACCTTCGTGGTCCTTTTCTGTAAGTGGAGTTTGATTATTTATTGAATCAATAATTCCCCCCATCTGACAGTGAGTCATTAAGAGTACTGACTGACGGATGGGTTTCTTATTTCCCGTAAGTTCCATTGTCCTGTATATACAATGTCCGTAGTGAGTGTTGTCTTCATAATTCACAATAAAGTCCTCACCCTTTTTTTCCACACTTGTTGAAAACTTGTTTAAGTACATGTTATAATGATAAGATATAATAGGGGGAAGTCAATTCTGTCATAGTGTCAGGTCCATTTTTTTATTGTTAAATGTGTTAAAAAACTTGATTTTGTCAAAATGTCAGGTGAACGTTAAGATGGGGATAATCCCTTTTGACGTATTTCTCCCACCTTTTACCACCATGTCTTACCACAATTTACCACCACTAATGGTCACGTAGGGTATAAGAAAGGGGATTTTCCCCCTCTGTAGTAGTCAGGAACACTATTTTTTTTACTATATATAAAACCCAGCAAAAAATGTCTATTAATCCCCATACAGCGGGGGAACACGTAGTGTGTTAGGATAGACCTTCAACGAAACCACTTTAGTGGGACATTATACTTCCCCTTAAACATAGACACCTTACATATGGACAATAATATGTGTGGTAAATTGTGGGAGAAATCATTGTCATTAATGACCTGTAATCTCCCACCATAATCACACACCAAAATTATACCCATTAGTATAATACCATATAGTATAATCTTATACATCTCACACATTATTTCACTATGGGTTACTATATGTCCTATACATTGTGTCCCTCATATATGGGGGAATAATTAATAAGATAAACGAATGAACCCATTAGTGGAACGTAACGATAGTGGAGTGGAACGATTACGTAGTAAAATGGGGGGAATGAGATTATCTTATTAATTATCTACCACAAATGTAATTGACATCTTATTACGTCCGAACATTCTACACAGTTGATATATTGAATCAGTTTGGAAGTTTGTCTTTGTCCCCTGTTCGAATTCTCTAATGAATCGTAGTCCGAGACCTGACTTTTCAGCAAGTTCTTTCTGACTTAACTTTAACATCTTTCTCCTCGTCTTCACAAAGTTCCTGAGTTCTAATAGGTAATCATCCTCATTCTCGTTCTTTAGTTGCGTGTGATAGAAATAGTATGGTTTGATTCCCGCCTGATTTAGTAATACATTCCCGTCATTGATGAACTTATTAATCCAAAACAACTCCTTATCATTTGTATATTTGTTTGGGAAGTTTTGTTCTAATATAACTAATACGGGACTTTGTCCATCCTTCTTTAGAAACTTAACCCACTCGTTTACTTTATCACTATGTGACTTCTCATTTATATGTGCAAAGGGTCTATATAACCCCACCTTTGATTGCCCAACATATACTGGCTTATTTGTATTCGGACAATATAGTCCGTAAATCATCATTTGTTCCATAATTATACCCTTTACATTATAAATATATACAAATATACGTATATTATATTAAATATCAAACTAATCGGGTATAATAATATAATGTACGAATGAACGAAAAAGGGGACCCTTTAGGAGTCCCCATTGTAGTGAGTGAGTATATTATATTATTTTCTAATAAAGAACATCTCATTATCCCATCTTACTTTCTTAAGTGCTGATAGGTAATCATTGTCTGAATCTCTATATCCTAATGTAAGAAGTACTGATGACTTTAGACCTAACTCTTTAAGACCTAATATTTCATCTACTTGTGCTGGAACGAATCCCTCCATTGGAGTTGAATCTACTTCTTCTAATGCCGCTGTTACTAATGCGAAACCTAATCCTATATATGTTTGTTTCTGAGCCCATGTTGTTTTCTGTTCTTCATTCATATATGAGAGTGTTCCTTTAACCATACCATTAAAGTCAGCTAACATATCTACACCGATTCCTCTTTGGGTGGCAATTTCATTCATATACTTGTCCACCGATTCTTCATTGATTGTGTCCCATGTGGCAAATACTAATACCGCTGATGAATCTGCCAGTTGTGTCTGACCATAACATGCTGAAACAAGTTGTTCCTTTAGTTCTTGGTTCTCCACCACGATTACATTATATGGTGTTAGTCCATATGAACTCGGGGCCAGTCGTGTTGCCTCTAATATTCTATCTAATTTATCCTGTGGGATTTTCTCCCCATTCATTTTCTTTGTGGCGTATCTCCACTGCAACGATTCGATTATATTCATATCTATATTTTTTATTTTAATTATAGTAAATTCCCCCCGTTAAGTAAAGGTGGTTATTTTGTTGCGTCATTATATTTATATCATATGAAATACATTATAACAGAATCACAAATGGATAACTTTATATTCATGTATTTGGATAGTCAAGGATTAGTTCAAGTTAAAAAGGATAATAAAATATACTTTAAAAAATCTGAGGGAGATGTCACCTCTATAATTGTATACAATAAAGAAAGTGGAGTTTGTATGCTTAGTGACAAAGTAATTAATCAAATTTCCGACTTCTTTTCTATGGATAAATCTGATTCTAAAGTAGTTATCGCTAGATGGGTTGAAAAAACTTTAGAGGTAGAGGTGTCTCACATTAAACCTCTCTCCGCGGCTCAGAAACGCGTCGGTGGTATATGGTCGTAATTTATATCATATGAACAGTAAAATTAAAGCCATTGTTAAGTTGATTGAATCGTTATACTCACCTGAAAAGATTAAAGTTAGAAAGAGTGAATATGATGATGAGATATTAATTGATGTTTATTTTTATGATATTGATGATTCATACATAACCAACCCTAACCATTATAACCCTGACGAATTAAAAGAACGAAATTTTGAACGTGAGATTAGGAGAACAATATTGACTTATTTGGATATTAAAACAAGTGGTTATAGCCCCAATACAGGTTTTCCCCCGTATGAAGTTTATGGTATAACAATAGACGTAATATTAATCAAATGAAATACCTAATCACCGAATCACAAATTGATAAAGTAATCTTTAAGTATTTGGATAACCAAGATTTTATTCAGATTAACTTTGATGAAAAAATATACTTCGTGAACTCAGTGAATGATGTATACGCTCAAATTAAATATGATAAAAATGATAATTGGTGTTATGTACATTATAAATTAATTGAAGAAATTTCCACCTTCTTTTCTATGTCACATTATGATTCTGAACCAGTTATTGGTAGATGGGTTGAAAATAGACTACAAATGAAGGTCACAAACACCGAATGGCGCAACAACACGAAGTGGTTTGCGTTGAGAATACCCTATTATAATTAATATTTATACCATATGAAATATCTTATCACCGAATCACAGATTGATAACCTTATATTCATGTATTTGGATAATCAGGACTTTATTATTAAGAAAATGAATAGTGATAATATAACTTACTTCGTTAATTCAGAAAATGATGAATTTTCGGGCGGATTAATCCAATACTATAGAAGTGGTGGTGAGTGTGTCATGAGTTTTGAGTTAATTAATGAAATTGCAGAATTCTTCTCTATGGAATTTGATGGTTCTAAATATGTTATTGCCAGATGGGTTGAAAATACTTTGGGTAGAAGAGTTAAAGAAATTATAATTAGATAGATATAACTAGTATTTATATCATATGAAATATATTATCACCGAATCACAAATTGATAATGTAATCTTTAAGTACTTGAATAATCAGGACTTTATTGTTGTCGGCGATAGTGTTAGTTTATTTTTTGTTAATTCCGAAAATGATGAATATGCTCAGATTAGATATGATGAAAATGATGAGTGGTGTTTTATATCTTATAAATTGGTTAACGAAATTTCTTCCTTCTTTTCTCTGCGAGAATCTAATTCTAAAAAAGTTATTGGTAAGTGGGTTGAAAATAATTTAAAAATGAAGGTTACCAACATATTCTTTGTCACTGAAGATATGGTTTCTTCTTTAAGAACTCCTAACTAATATTTATATCATATGAAATATCTTATCACCGAATCTAAGCTTGATAATGTTGTTTTTAAGTACCTCGATAATCAGGACTTTATTATAAAAAAATCACCTAAAACGTCTTTTGGGTTTAGCAATATAATTCACTTTCTTAATTCAAGTGAAGATTTATATACTGATTCATTAATTAATTTCTATCGAGATGGTGATTGTTGGATAAATCATGAATTGATTGATGAGATTACCACATTCTTTTCATTGGACTTTAATGATTCTAAATATATTATCGGTAGATGGGTTGAAAATAAATTGGATACGAATGTTAGGGAAGTACACGTTAGATAGAGTAATACGTTATATTTATAATCATATGAAATACCTAATCACCGAATCTCAAATTGAAAACCTAATCTTTAAGTATTTGGATAATCAGGACTTTGTTTATATGGAGTATGGAATAAACGGTTATTTCCTTAATTCAGAGAAAGATGAATACGCTCAAATTAGATTCAATAGTTATTGGTGTACGATTGATAGAAAATTAATGGATGAAATCGTTTCTTTCTTTTCTTTGAGTAATATCGATGCTATTTCCGCAATTTCTAAGTGGGTTGAAAGTAAAACTGGCACACATTATAGTGCGGTTGATGTTCAATCAGATATCGTTGTATATTATTTTTAAAACATGAAATATATAATCACAGAATCACAACTTAAACTTATCTCCGAACTTGAAAGGGATTGGAGGGATTTTCAATATGAGGAACAATACAATAAGATAAAGGATAAAATTATTCCTTACATTGTTGACCAATTTGATTCATATGATGATGGAACTAATAGAATTTTCATATCCAATTCTAATGGTGAAACAATATGTGTTTTTGTTATATATGAGGATGGTATGACAGGTGAATTATATTATAGTAGAGAATTTGGTGACTTGTTTGAAAAGATACTTCCACATCCTTTTTGGTATGTTCACGGTAAATATTTAATGTCAGACGCCTTTAATGTTGTGTTCCCCGAATATAAAGTATTTGATGTGAGAAACGCTAATATCTCTTAATATGAAATATCTAATAACCGAATCTCAAATTGATAGTATAGTATTTAAGTATCTTAATACTCAGGACTTTTATCATCGTGAAGATGGTGGAGGTCATTATTTCTTTGAATCTGAACGTAGTTATAAAGACAATCAATATGCAAAAATTGCATATTATTACATGAGTGATGATTGTTATATAAGTTCAGATATTCTAACCGAAGTTGCAGAATTCTTTTCTTTGAACTTGACTCGTTCTTTAATGATAATTGCAAAATGGGTTGAGGGTAAAATTGGTATTGAAATTAAATACCCCTACTCAGATTACGGTGCTGGTTAATATTTATACGTTATGGAATACCTTTTAAACCAAGAACAACTTTACAAACTAATGAAACCGTTTTTTGATTCAAGATTTAAGAATTCAAAATTGGAGATAAGAAATTATGACGGTGAAAAATGGAAAGTATTATGGGGTCCTGATGGAGAGTTATTAGTTGGCTCTCCCTCAGAAGGTGAGCTCCATAATTATTATTTTAATGGAGGATATTTTAGTAATGAGTGGGATATGTTTAGTATAAAAATTATCACGTTCATAGACATGATGGCACTTTACTTAGAAAAAGAATATGATTTAAAAATAAATTCGTTATCCTAATATGAGATATATAATAACACAAACTCAACTTCATAGTATCATCTACAAATATTTGGATGAGAAATTTTCAGAATCAGATGGCAAAAAAATTGTAAATCCTCATAATCGTGACGCATATAGAATTGCATTACTCCCTAATACAGGGAATGGGGGAATCACATATTACTTTTTTGGTTCAGGCGAATTTGATGACGCGTACTTTGGTATGGAGGCACGCAAACATTATGGTATTGGTAACTTACACATCCATCCTGATATTGTAGAGACAATCCGTCTCATGGTATCAATTAGAGAAACAAAGGTTATGGATGTTGTTGCCGATTGGTTTAGTGAGAAGTTTGATGTTGATATTGATGAAGTATCAATCTACCCTCACAGAAGAAACACACCAGTATATTAATCTTTTTTGTTATACTTAATCAGGCATCAAAACTAGTACGTCTTATTTTACATTTTTGTTGTTTTGAGTCAGTTTTAATACTTTGAGGAATTGATTCATAGACATTATCCCAACTAAGAAGAGTTTTATTATCAATGTCCTTTATAAAGTCCCATCCTTTTGAATAATAATTATTAATTACACCACAAAAAGACTCTGTTGTTTTGGTATTTTTAAGTTCACCTGTAGTAATCATTGAAGTTGACACATTAATTAAATCGTTGTGTATTACACCTGCTCTGTTACCGGCATCTTTATTAAAATTTGGTTTACTTTTACACCATTTCACAAGACCCTTAACTAGTTCTTCTTTCGTATATTCTTCTTTACAACTTGGTTCACTAAAGGTACTTGCTGGCGTGGGTAAAGATAGTCCTATATCAGATAACTGAGGAACTGATGGAAGTTGTTCATTTAAAACCTCCATTATTTCTTTAATCCTTTGTAATTCTTCTTTTAAATTATTATTCATTTTATTTAATTTTAATACCTATATATATTTTCTCCGTTAGGACTTAATACATTAATATAAACTTGTTCTATTGTTGCGGTGTTTCTGTTAATTCCCGCCATTTTAAGTATGAAAATCATATGTTCATTAATCAAATAATGTGGGTCAAACCCTTTTTCAAACATATTGAAAGTTGTTATATCAGGGTCATTTAAATGTATATTCAATTCGATATTGTAAAATGGAAATTCTTCATCCCCATCCCAAACAACTCTTGTGTCAATACGGTCAATCATCGGATATATCTTTTTGATATAATCCGAGTTAATAAGTTTATTTAATATTTTATTGTTGAGAATCATATGTTGTTAAATTTTCCATCCTCATATGCTTCCATAACTAAATCAAAGACTTCCGTCAGTATATCATCAGATAAATTTTCATAATGTACTTTGAAATTACCCAAATTGTTATTTCCACTATAAACATCAACATATACATATTGTTTTGAAAAATATGATATTTCTCTATATTCATCACCCGTTTTATTATATGGAATTGGGTCTTCACCTATATCGTGAACTGAAAAAACTCCATAATCTTTTATAAAATCTCTAATAAAATTAATCATTACTTTGTTGGTTAGAAAATCCATACCAATCATTGAGAACAATTTGGTAAAACTCATATTTGTAACAGTAAGTGTATCTAATAGACCATTCTTGTCTATGTTATCAATAATAGTTTCTTTAAACTTACTTTCTTTGATTATAAATTTCATCTCTTTTTGAGTTTACAATAGGTGAAATCAAAGAACACCCCTATTACCATAGGAAATACAACGAATGATAATAATAATTCCCACCATATACTATTACTCACACCTACAGCTACCGCCAAATAGAAGAATCTTAACATAATTAACTGAGCCAAGTGCCATCTATCTGTGAAAGCCACCAATATTGTCGTACTAAATGGAAATCTTTCTGCGAATCTTGGTTTATATAAACCTAAATACCACCAATGTTTTATATCCTCAGTCTTAATCAAATCACCGTGTTCGGATATCTTATATTTGTTTCTCCATTCCTTCTCTTTAATTCCTGAGTCGGCATAATAATCCAAAAATCCTTTGGTTATACCTGCAAAAACTAAAAAAATAAAAGCGTTAAGTAACATTATTTATTGGTTTTATCTCTATTAATGTATCCGTTTGGATAGTATTTTTTAACACCTAAATAATGTTTATACGAATCCCTAACCATAAGTATCATTGGTATAACAACCAAAGCAGGGATAATCAAACTAACAAAACCATATGTGTAAAATAAACTGTATTCATCTTCCCAAAAACCAAACTCATTCATAAAATACCCAGTTAATATCAATAAACACATTCCCATATGATATTTCCATGTCTTCCAAATGACTGTTAAAAATAATATCCAATCCATGACTTTAAGTTTATTATAAATATCTCATAATATTTATATTTATAGATTATGAGTAGAGTTTCTGAAACCATAATATCAATGATGGATAAAGGTCAAGATATTTTTGACATTGCAAAATATTTTGGTGGTATAGATGAATTATTAGATATTACCAAAAAATATCCTTACCTACAAGCAATGGTACAGTCCAAACTTGGTGGTTATCTTTATTGTTCAGCGGCAGATGAGGATGAAATTATGATTCCGTTTGAATTACCATTTATTATAACTGAACTTCAAGTACTTGATGAAGAAATGCCAGACCATTATGATGCAACTGTTAATGTTATAATACCTGAATTAACAGAGAGTAGAGAAAAACAAATTTTATTGTCTTGGTTATTTGATTATCTTACTGATATGGGGTCTGAGGTTGGAAGTTTTAATGACAGTAAATTAAATATGAAAGAAATTTGGATTCACGTAGACCAAATAAATGGTCAGATATTTCAATTATTGGGGGGTGGAGTAAGTGATAGAGAAGTTTTAGAGGTTATACCAGATAACTATATAAGAGATTAATACTATGACACAATTAGAAATTAACAGAATCAAAAAAGTATTCCACGATAACTATTTCGATTTAGGAATCTACAGATGGTTAAACAGAATGAAGAATTGGCTTAAACCATTTTTTGCATTAACGTTTGTTGCCGTATTATCAATGGCTTTAATTTGGTCTCCATGGCCAATTACTTATTGGGCTTTTGCCTTTATTGGAACAATAACTGTTGGTGGTATTGACCACTTTATTATTGGTTTAAGTCTAAAAAGAATCCTTAACAAGTTGGAATCTGAGAATATCAAAATCAGTCTTGAATCTTTGTTAGATATTTGTTCAGATATCACACCAAATTAAATTTGTCTGTTTAGGTTTTTGTTCTTACATTTGTAGAAAATTAAACAAGTGGTAGGAGTAATATTAGCAATTATATCGTTTTACGTATACTTGTTCTTAATTTGTGTAATAACAATTAAAACCGAAAAAGATAAATAACATGGGAACCATTTACACTACAGTCGACGTTGATGTTGACATTGAAATTGATGAATTTGTTGATTCTTGTACTGACAGAGAAATTCAACTATTAATTAACTATCTTGGAGAAGTGGGTCATTTGAGTCGTCACAAAGTTAAGGATGACACAAAAATGACCGCAAATGAAATTGAGTTCAGTGATAAAATGCTATTGTTATCTGACAAATATTATCAGATGACAACTGAGGAAATTGAGGTTTTAGAAAACCTTTATAACAAATACCGATGATAGAAAGGGAACGTAAATTCAAACTCAAGTATCTACCTGAAGGTCTAACCCCGATTCATATCAAACAAGCCTATCTTATGTTTGATAAGAAGAAACAATTCAGGGTTAGAATCATTGATGATAAGGAAGCATGGGTTGCCTACAAAGTTAAGATTGATAAGACGACAAAGTCTGAGTATGAATATGAAATTCCTATACAGGATGCAAATCACCTGTATCAATCTACCGATATTAAACTTGAAAAAACAAGATATAAAACAACGTTTGAAGGTAACAAAGTTGATATAGATGTATACCCTGATGGTAAAACATCGGCAGAAATAGAATATGAGATTAATCTTGTTAATATTCCTGATTATTGTGGTGAAGAAATCACGGGTAATAAGGATTGGTCAAACTTGAATATAGCAAAGAAGAATAGGGTTGTAGGTGGTAAGTTAAAAAAGGGGGTCAAGTAACCCCTTTTAGTTTATTGTATATTTATTCAATACAATGGCAATTTCAGAAAAACAAATTAAAGGTATTGATTTATCGGTTAGAGCAACTAAAAAGGTATTTCCTTTTGTTAAAGGTTGGGAATTTACACCTGATTGGGAAAAATATTCCACTGTGATTTACGTCAATCTTTATATTGATTTTATTGAGCTTGGTAAATTTTTGAATATGGAAGTTAGAGAATATTGGTTAGAAAGTATTAAAAGTGGTGAAAAGTTTGTAACTGGAGCTTTACTAACTCCGTTTGATTGGGGTGATTATGGTACTGATAATTGGGAGAAAATTTCAGACATATCTCATAATTTGAGGCTAAAAATTAATGATACTTTGTCAAAGGCCTACCAATTTATTCCAGATGATATGAGTATTTTTTATAGTTTTGGTACAGGTAGTTTAAGGTCTGAAAATAAGCCAAGTATATCTGCAGACAACTTCATTTATAAATCTTAATGCTCATGTAACCATTTAATGGTTATTTTACCAATTCCATTATCATCACCAATCAATTTCATCATACTTCTTATTTCTTCATCGATAATAACTCTTAACCCCGCATTAGCGGTTTTTTTACCTCTCCTAAATCCTTTTACAGGTTCGAACCAATAACCCGCCAATGCCCACCACTGACATTTGTTTAAATTAACGGTTAAATCATATTCGGTATCATATTCACCGTAAGCTGTATGTACAAAATAGTTTAATTTACGTTCTTTCACTCTAACTAACGTAAATTTACCCTTGAATATCATTGTTTGAAAGTTAAACTCTTTTCCAACAACATATTTTTTGAACCTTTCTAAACTATTCATTAGACAAATATATAACTTTTTATATTTATTAGTAATGAAAATAAGTAAATTTTTCAAATTATTACCCGATTTTGTTAAGAATATTGATGTAAACGGGATTATTATTAAAACTCATGAAGATGAGTATTTAGAAACCGTTTATCGTGTTACAGGTGAAAGATTTGAGGTACCTGTTTTTACCATAGATAATCCACAAGATTTACCGTATACAAAAGAAGCCATTTTAGAGTTTTTATTAGACGAAGTAACTAAATTCAGCCAATTTGTTTCTGCCGACTTTATAGGTGTAAAAAATCTAATTCAATTTGATGACTCTGTATTGGATATCTACATACCCGAAAGAATTAGAAAAGAACTTTCAGCGTGTTTGCAATCAGTAAATTTTAATAAAGTTATTTATACAACAAATGCGAATTATACGGTTGAGGGGCAATTCACTGGTAATTATTGGTTTGAACATGAAAGTGATGGCCTTATATGGTGGGTGGACTTTAAGCCAATTAAAATTGACGTTGTGGGTGAAGATAGGTACAATGTTATAAAAAGCATTCCCGATAATGAAATGGAGAATATAATTAACTATATTAAATGGGATTACAGCGAAAGATTTGAGGACCCAATTTGGCGTTGTTCAAGAAATACCCTATCTTCGCTGCAATCATTTTATGACCCCGATTGGATGGTTTGGTCAACTTATATTAATGTAGTATAATTGTAAAAAATATCTTATGAAAACCTTAATTATCTCAGTAATCTTTTTACTTAACGCAACATGTCTATTTTCACAATTTAACGGGATAACCGAACAATTTAAGTTTGGTACAAAGAATATTAATACGGGTAAATTTGAGTGGAATGAATGGGTGAGAATCGAACCAATATCGATACATATATCTTCCGATAGTATTATCATCAATTCTTTAACTAAACAGATTTATTACGTTGATAAAATCAATGATAATTTGAAGTCAGGGGAAGCAATGGTTCTTGACGTTCACAATACAAAAAATGAAAAATTGAAAGTGTATCTTTTTACAGAGGATGACTTTGATAGAAAATATTTGATGGTCAATTCAAAAAATGAATCTTGGATGTATGAATTAGAAAATTAAAAATAACTTGTTACGTTGTCATTTATACAGTTATAAATTTTTCTATAATCAGGATATTCACTCAAACTGATTCTTATTTCCTCAACGTCTCCGTCATTTATTAAATCCTTCATGAGATAATAAAACGAACCTAAACTTTCAATCGTGTCGTCATAACTATTATTATGATTATGATTATTTTCTAACCATATAACCATATTATTATAAATAGCTCTTGTTGCTTTGTATCTTTTACCATACAAAGTTCTACTAACCCTGTTACCCTCTTTATCCCAACCTGATTTTTGATATTTGTATTCTTCTGTTTTTGTGTCATCAATAACAAATCCAACGAGTCCATTCATAATATCATCATACCAATCATCAGTCAAAGTATCGTTATAACACATACTATATATGTTATAAAGATTACCCCTAACATCATCTAGTTCTTGGTTAATAAGATACTTTAAAGAATCTTTATCCTGAATTAACTGTGTAATAATTTCATCATCGAGCTCAACGTATTCTTCGTGTCCTTGCTCATTAGCCAAAGTATTGATTACTTTGGGTGACTTATACCCATTATTGATTTGGGTCATACTTTTTAATTCTTTAATGATTTCTTGGTCAACAAGTTCTTTATTTTCAGGAGTTAAAACAGAATACACATCACCATATTCATCATCTGTTAAATCACCATACCAACTACCGTCATAATCAAAATTCAAAATTGTTCTGATGATATTATTACTTACACCCCCTCTACCTTCGTAAAAATATTCACTTAATTCCTCTGAATTTGTATCATAATAATAATCATTACCAATTTTGGTAACATCTGATAAATAATTATCAACTATTTTCCAAACAAAGTTCTTGTCATTTTTATAGAATGAATAAAATAAAGAATTTTGTAAATCTTTTGCCCCGTCAGCAAATGGATTAATTAAATGTAACCAACCTTTTTTTGATAAAATATTAATGAAACTATCCAAACCTCCAACAAATGATTCCAAAAACTCTAAATCTATTTCGTTGTTATTAAATTTATCAACTAAATCCAATATAGTCTCATCCCTTGATGATTTTTTTGGTTCCTCTTGAATGTTCATTTTCAAACTCATATTCATAAATATTGACAATATTGATATTGTTGTGTATAATTCATTTATGAAAAAATATCTTACACTTAAAAATTTAGGATGGCTTATCACCGCAGTTGTGGTGTTTATGCTAGGAATGGGAGCAATTTCAAAAGTTACTCATTCAGAGGAAATGGTTCAGAATTTTACATTCTTCGGAATGCTTCCTCAAATGACATGGATTGGTGTTTTTGAACTAGCTTCATTAGCACTGTTGGTTTATCCAAGAACTTCAGTATTGGGAGCTCTCGGAGTATCATCTGCTATGTCAGGAGCTGTTGCAGTTCACTTTGCAATATTAGGTGGAGTTGGTATCTTTATGCCAATCCTACTTGGTAGTTTGGCATGGTCAGCTCACTGTCTAAGAACTTACACTGTTAAGCCTTAAACTGATAATCAGTAAGTTAAACCCCTCCAATAAAGAGGGGTTTTTTTATTTTAAAACTATTTATTAACATGGAATATGAAATTAATCAAAATAGATTAGATGAAGTAGTTATAAAGTTCTTAGAGAACTACTTTAAAAATGAAGAAATAAATTATTTTCATCCCTATGACTATTTTGTAGATGAAGAAGGTAATCATTTTGAGGGTCTAGACCCAAATAAAGTTATATTCTACATGGGTAAGTACGATGAGGATGACGTTTTATTTTATTGGTATGGTGTAGGTTATTGGACAAGTAATAATCCAACAGGGGATATAAGGAGGTCAAATTCCCCAATGTTATCGGTAGAAGTGCCAATAGAAAATTTATTGGATGAGATGTTCGGGAAAAAGATATGGCACAGTGGTATAAAAACTTGGTTTGAAAGTAAATTCCCCTATAAAGTTAAAACGGTTAGATAATCAAAAATTAGACTATTCGTAATCAACGTCCATACAGATATTATCAAATACACTTAATTCGTTTTGAATCAAATCTTTAAACTCATCTTCAACCCAAGAAGGTAAATATTGTATTCTTCTAACTTCTTCCCAATCATTTGTACCTTCAAACCCAACCATTATTTTATCTATTTTAACATAAACGACACCTTCGTACTGACAATGTTTTCCATTTGATTTCCAAAGACTAACTTTGGTTACATGGTAATTAATTATAAAATCAACATAGTCATCCTTATCAGTATAAGGCATGAGGTATTTACCTTTAAATTCCCTATCACCCTTTAATGTGTGTTTGATAATCTCTAAGTATTTTTCGGTTGCTGTCTCAACCAAAATTTTACCAATCCTATCTCTTAATGTTTCTTTAATTTTAGACATAACATTTTATATGATAATAAATATTTATGATTAAATAAAACAAAAAAAATAAGTTATGTGCTACACAAGAGAACAAATTGAAAAAACAGTCAAATCAAAAGGTTACACTTGGTTTGAGGATGCAAGTAATAAAACTTACGATGTTAACATTGTTGGTGTGAGAAACAATCACCCATCAATTGCAGACAAAGTTACAAATCTTTTTGATGATTGTCTTACTATCACCTATAAGGATGAAACAGGAAATTGGAAGTTCCACTGCTGGAGCGCCACAACAGACCCAGGTAAAAAAGGTGTTATGGAATTTCACAATAAAAAGGGCGTTGCTAGATTGGTACCAAACCAATACAGAGGTGTTTGGAAAATTGACAAACATCAGGGTAAATACGACGCTTTGTGTCAGAGATTAGGTAACGTTACTGTTTGGAGAGATGCTAACAAAGATTTAATTTTTGAAGAAAAAGTAACAGATACTGGTATCTTTGGTATCAATATTCACAAAGCCGGTCAAGATTCTCAATGGGTGGAAAATTGGAGCGAGGGATGTCAGGTATTTAAAAGAGTTAAAGATTTTGACGTATTTATGTCAATATGTAAGAAAGCCGCCAAAATTCATGGTAATAAGTTTTCTTATACTTTGGTTGAATCTACGGATATTGTTTAATCTAAAATTAATCTATCGATACTAATTAAAAAGCCGGTTGTTTCTGTGATTTTTTTAATCAATAATTCATAGATGCAATCGGCTATTTCTCCTTCTATTTCAAACCCATAATCAGGATTGTTTATTGCATCACCCAAATTTTCTTCCTCACCTCCAATCATTAATAAAGTAACTGTTCCATTTTCTACATCAGGTTTTACTATAACATATATTTCACCAATATCATTATCAATTTTATAATGAACAACTTCAAAATCAAAGTTATATCCTCCACAAGAATTAACCGTATAGTTTTTTTGTTTCAATAAGTCAATTGCCTTAGATTTTGCGTTATCACCACCATACCACTTTCTTAACATTCTATAAACGTCGTTTCTACTTATCATAAATCCTCCGAACTCTAAACCAATATTAGTAAATCCAAAAAGTTTGAAGAACAAGTCATCAGCCTTTGGCCCGTTTTTGTCCCAAAATTTAAAAAACATTCTTTGAGCCTTGTCATAAACACTCAATCTTTCTTGTTGATGTTCAGAGATAATAAACTTCATATTGATAAATATAATCAAAATTACTATTTTTGAGTATGGCTCATCCTTTACAACATTCAAAATCATCCGTTAAAAAGTGGGGTGGTAAAGTTGAAGATTATATTGAGATTCACAATTGGTTTGATGAAACCAAGTCATGGATTGGTAGTTCTTATCACAGAATGATGAGACATCACTCTGAGGGTATTTTTGAATGTGAGAAGAAGTTCGGTATGTCATTTGAAAATAGTGATGGTAAAACTGTCTATACTCGTTATGTAGGAGAACAACATGTCAAGGAGGATTGTTACAATTATATACCATCGGCTCGTGAATGGATACAAGCCATTGAGTCCAAAGAAAAACCAATGTGGATGATTAGGACTTTGGACTTAAATCTAGATTAGAATATTTATTGGTATGACAAAAAATCTTAAATTATCAGAAGAACAATTAAAAACTTTAAAATTGTTTTCATACTACTGCGGTAGTTATGGTGCTAAAACGGCAACATTAACAGTATATCTTAATGAAGGTGGTAGTATAGATTGGGTAGATAGTTATTGGTATTCTGAAACAAATACACTAATTGATACTTATGATAAAATTAATGAATTAATTGATTATATTTTAAGGGAAACCGAATTATTGAATTATTATGACTACGATGGCTCCGGTACATTACACTTTGAAATTGATGTTAAAGAGCGCAAAATGAATATTGAAGGTTATCATAGAGAATATTCAACCGATGATTCTTATAAAGAATGGAATAGTGAGGATGATGATTTTGGTGATTTAAAAGAGGATTTTGATAGATTCTTTGAACAAATGGGTGACGAGCCCGGTAAACTAAGTTTTGATGGTAGTGGTGACTCAGGTCAAATACATGACAATATTGAATTATCTAGCGGTCAATCAATGGACATACCATCATTTATTGAAGAATGGTGTTACGATATGTTACAATATCATTTTGGTGGTTGGGAGATTAATGAAGGGTCTCAGGGTTCGTTTTATATTTACCCATCAAGAAAATTGATAGAACTTCAATTTGAACAAAACATTGAGGAAGATGAAGGTGACGGTACTGTTGGTTATGTAGAATTCTAATCAGCGGTTTTCTTACTACTTGAAATTCTCCATTGATAATGTCTGAGTGATATATTATCACCTACTTTTTTTTCTATGTCCTCTAAGAAATTTTCACCGCCAAGACCATATTTTGCTCTATAAAATTGATTGTAGTTTTTATGACCACCAAGATATATTGTTAATACAGGTTTTGGGTAATCGGAGTCCCACGAAATTCCAGCGTCAAACTCAGGACTTATTTCTTTAACCGCTTCTTGAACTTTTTTCTCAATATCATCTAAAAATTCATGATTTTTTGGTAAAAAAGCCGTCTTATATTCTAATTCACCAAAAAATTTTCCCGCTTCTACTAATCTTTTTTCCAAAGCATTCATAGGGGTGATGAAAGCCGGTTGATTTGGTCTTCTTTTTCTGATTAATTTTTCCGCATAAGATTGGTCATACTTTGGACTATTTTCGTCAATCTTTTCAACATCAACTCGAGCAATCAAATACTTACTACCGTGATGTTCCTCCACACTTATATCAATATCTGCAAAATCAGTAGTTGTACTGATATAAGATATTAATGTTTTATCGAACTTTGTCATATTGTATAAATATCTTTAAATTTAAAAACCCCCACCATTGGTGAGGGTTCAAAGATAAGACAATTTAAGTTATTTTAAAAACTTCATTTTATATAAAGTCGAATAGAGTAAGGTTTGAACCTCATCAATTTGGTTTTGTATGTATGATTCTTTAACTGACTTTCTATTTTTTTCAATAACTGAATCAATTTTTTCAAGATATGTTATAACTTGTTCTCCACTTTTGTAGTCTTCAATTTTACCAGTACCATATCCTTTAATAATTCCGTGTTTACCTTGGTGACTTTCAACAATACCATCAATTAAATCACCAATCCCTTCATAGAAATCACCCAAAGCCTTATGTTCGGCGTATGATTCAGTTTGTAAGTGAAATACATGAATTTGATTTCTTGAATGAAGTAGTATTGATAACATTTCTGTTAGACTTCCTGATTTTTTTTCGGTTTCTTCTTGTTCCGATAACAATCCTCTTTTTTTAACTTCTTCAAAGAGTTTGTTTTTAAATTTGTTGTCCATTTTTTATTTATAAATATAAATTTTTTATTTATTCCTCTTGTTTACCACCATATTTTTCCAAATAAAAATTTTCAAAAACATTTAAGTTTTTTATTCCAACTTCATTAATTCTATCTAATATATAATCTATGGAATAATTGGTCTCTAAAAAACGTCTAATTTTATTTTGAAGGATGGAATCAGCAATACCTTCGTTTTTACAGTATTCTTCGGATAAATCTATCTTATGAAACGACAATCCAATCTCTTTTATAAATTTTTCGATTTGTTTTAACATGTCTTCGTCAGCCAAGAACACATCCCATGCCTTTCCAGAATCCTCACTTGAACTATCGCTTGGTACAGTTTCAGAAACTTTCTGAGCCCATTCTCTCTGTTTCTTGGTCATATTAGTAGCCAAAAAGTCATCAACTTCATCAGGATTAAGTAAATATTGAAACTTAACTAATTTTAGTTCAGAGAGGTTCATTTCAATTTTTTTTTTAAAGGTTATTTACCTATAACTAATTCGTCAAAATTTAATTTACCCATACCTGAATTCTCGTCTTCTACGAATTCATCATACATGTAAGCTTTAACAACTGACAAAATACTTTGTTCGGATTGAGCAATTTTACTCTCCATCCAATCCTCAAGTTGTTCTCCGTCTTCCATTTTTTCCCACATGGTATAAGCCATGGTCGCCAACATAAAAAGTTGTTGTTTTGCCATGTATGAACCAGGTTCATTAGACTCACTAACATTATTTTTAACTTTACCGACCAAGTCGGCAAGTTGTTTTTCAGATATAAGAATGTTTTTCATATGGTCTTTTATTATAAATATCAAAAAACAAAAAAAAGGAGATTTCTCTCCTTTTTTGAGCCCGTTTTACCGGTCCACCACTTGGTTTTAATATACCAAGAAAATCACTCATTCAGAACCTCAATATCCTCAATTTCAATCTTTTTGGTTAAGGTATCATACTTGGCATGAACCATAACCTTTGATTGTTTTTCTGATGATTTTGTTTTTACAGTATCTTTTTTTGGAATCTTAACTTTGGTGTCATCCTCAATTTTAATATCAACCTTTTCAGTTTTATTTACTTTATCGGGAAGAATGACAGAATCGTAAAATGACTTAATTTGAACAACCATTAATACAAATAAAGCAGCAACCGCAATCAAAATAAATTTGATGGTTCGTTTCCAAAACTTTACTAATATCAACACGGCAATAGCCGCTGACAATAACCAACCGAATGTATTTGAATCTATAATCATTTTGTTACTAGTGCTTCGATTTTACTTTTTACAATTTCTGACATCTCGATTGAACTAAGAGATGTAGTAATAATAGAATCAGAGAGGAACCGATGCGGTACGTGAACTAAAAATTCAACCCCGTTGAAGAATGATAGGTCATTCTTAAGTTCAATACAAGCTTGTATCATTTTAAGAAACAACTTAAACTGGATAGGGTCAATAAAAGTCTCATTAAGGATAACTCCGAACTTTTCGTTTTCTATTTTGATTGTGTGGGTAATTGTGGTCATGAGTTATAATTTTTACAAATATACGAATAATTTACAATCATACAAATTTTTTGTCCCTATTTAGTTCTCTTTCCTTAATTGTATTACGTTTATCGTACAGTTTTTTACCTTTTGCAAGAGAAATTTCAACTTTTATCAACCCTTTATCATTTTCAAACACTTTATTAACAATTATTGTTAGTCCTTTAATCATATCTCTTTTCAATCCATTTAGTTCGGACTTTTTTAACAACAATTTTTTATCTCGTTTAACATCAGGTGAAAACTCATTAACTTTCTCAGTCAAAACCATATTTTTAATAAAAAGTTCATTTTCTTTAAAAATACAGAAGGCGTCATTTATTGAAAGTTTACCCTTTTTTATTGTCTTTACCTCACTTCCAATCAATTGGATACCTGCAGTGAACGTAGAAATAAACTCATATTCATAACGAGCTTTCTTATTAACTATGGATAGTTTATTTTTCATAATGGGTACAAATATACGAAAAAAACAAAAACCCTAAAAATCTTTGGGGGAATTTTAGGGTTTAGTTTTAACCAACTATTTAGAAAGGGGTGTTGGGCTTATTTTTCGTATAAATATGTATAAATTATTAAAAAGTTAAATTTTAAACAAAAAAACTTAATTATTTTATAAAATAAATCATTTTCATATCATAAAGTATTTATCATTATGATGTTAAGTATAAATAACACTAAATTCAAAGTTAAAGTTTTAGTGTCGGAAAAAGAAACCCAAAAAGGTATGATGGGTAAAAAATTCGACAAAGACTTTAACGGTATGTTATTCATGATGGGTAGTGATGAACATTGTTTTTGGATGAATAACTGTATTATAAATTTGGATATCATTTTTATTAAAGATGACATCATAACAAAAATACATCACAATTGTCTTCCATGTAAAGACGATGAATGTAGGAATTATTGTGGTGAAGGTGATATGGTTTTAGAAGTAAAGGGTGGAACCTGTAAACAAAAAGGTATATTAGAGGGTGATGAATTAGTCTATTAAGACTGACCAATCTTTTCCTGTAATACTCTAACAAATTCTCTTTGTAACATCTTAAGAAATTTAACGTATGGGGAATCCTCTCTCTCGGGGTCATACTTGTATTTTCCTTGTGGTGGTCTATTGGACCTTCCCATATACATTAAACCTGAAATGTTTGTAATACATTTGTGCCCCCCTGAATTGGATTGAATGACATCCCAAGCACTAACCGTAACATCATCTAATATTTGTCTCTCTTCATCGGTCAACTGTTCAAATGGTTTTTCCATCAAATTACCTATGTTAATCAACTCTTCTTTTCCATTTTGCATTGACTTATAGTTCTTACCATATAAAGCCACAAAATCTTTGAAGGTAAATCCAACTGACTCAGGTCCAAAACCTTTAACGTCTTCAGATATCCATTTGATAGTTGATAGTGGTATTTGTCTGTCCTTTAATTGTCCTTCCCATTTAGATAATACCTCTTGGGCAATATCACCTAAGTTAACACCTTTCAATTCTCTATCTTTTTTAAATGGATTACAAGAAGCCTGTAACAGTCCCATTGGCCAGGCAATAACTAAAAAGTCCGCCTCAGGGTTATTTCTAAATGGTGTATATCTATCATATGAACCTGGTTTCATCATACTACCACCACCGTATTGAACTATTATATTATTAGATACTTCAGGATAACTCTTCATTTTTTGAACATAATCCTCCTTATGTTTTTCAAGTTCGGGAATATCAGCATATCCCTTTTCCTTCATAATTTGTCTTATATTAACAAGAATATTAGTTAAAGATGGAGTTGATTCCATAACTAATCTTTCTAAGAATCCAGGTTTGTTCTTAAACGCCAATAATAATTTATTAGCAACCATACCCATCGCCATTTTATTCTTTAATAATGACGAGTCTTTATCAAACTTAAACAAATAATTCATTACTTGTTCAGGAGTAATATCATATTTTGCGAAGTTGGCAGAATCAACTGTTGAAATTAATAAAATATCTTTTTCTGGAAATATTTCTTTAGGTGAAACAATCTGTGATATTGTCTCTACATTTGAACGAGATTGTCTGAAAGATGTTGATTTGGTATCTTCGGCGCCAGCTTGTCTATCGTGGTGGTCAGTATGAATAACGAACATTGGTTTACCGTGGGCAAAATCAACAAGAACCGGCATCACATCACCTGTTGCGTCGTTTTTCTTTATTGAAAACTCTTTGTCACCATATTGAATTACGTGAGCGTCAATTACCTCAATACCATGTTGTTCAAGATATGATTTCATGGCTATGGCCGTAGTGACCCCATCAAGGTCTTGGTGAAAATATATTTCAGCCTTTGGATATCTTTGAGATAAAGCTTTGATATCTCTTATACCACTTTCTGAGAGTATTTTTTTCATTACTTTTTACCTCCAAAAATATTCTTCAATGTTATTAATGAATCTTGAACCTCTTCGTTAACGGAAGACTTTCTTTTTTCAACATACATTTGAATTTTTTCTTTGACCAAAGAATGTTTCTCCTCATTATAAATTTGGATTAACTTATCTTTAAATTGTTCTTCAGATAGAATTTTACCTCTCATAGATTTTTTTTATATAAATATTCACAAAAACAAAAATGGAGGTTATTCACCCCCATTTTCAAACTCTAAAACTTGTTGCCTTTTTTGGTCAACGAAAGATTGTATCCTTTCTGTAGCAATTTTAGTATAATTTTCAGAAAGTTCAATACCAATCCACCTTCTATCTAAAATTTCTGCAGCCACACAACTTGTTCCACTACCATTGAAGGGGTCTAATATTATGTCATTCTTATATGACAATATCTTAATTGCCTTGGTTGGGATGTCCATTGAGAAAGTTGCCTTGGTTAGTGGTCTTGAGTCATTAAGATACTTCCATTGCCCGAACACCAATTCCATAAATTCCTTTTTGTCCTGTTCGGTGTACAACATCTTTGTCTTACCTTCCTCGGTTGTTATTGGTTCGCCCTTCCATTGTGGTTGACCCTTAACTTTCTTAATGTGGTTTTTCTTATATGCAAGTATTACACACTCTTTTGGGTTATAGATATATGGACTTGACGGACTCATCCAACTACCCCAAGCCGTTGTCTTACTTCTGTGGGGACTATCCTCTTCAAGGTCAACAATTCCAAAGAATTTAAATCCAATTTGTTTCATAATCTGATAAACCTCGGATACAAAAAATATACGACCACCCTTTTCTTGACGGTTAATCTCGTAGGGGATATTCAAGGCAATTCTTCCATCGTCTTTCAAAACTTTATAAGCCTCGGTTAGCCAGTTCTTACTGAACTCAAGATACTCATTAATTTCCATATCATCATCATGGGTGTCATATGCAATGTTCACTCCATAGGGTGGACTAGTAACAATCAAGTCAATAGAACCTTCGGGCATTTCACCCATAACTTTGATGCAATCTCCGTTAATTACTTTATTTATATAGTTTTCAATCATAATTTTCATTTTTATCTATAATGTGTTTTTTCCACCACTTCGAAAATCTATTGTTTGGATATTTGTTAGTATAAATTACCACAAATATAAACAATGGATAAAAAAATATTGAAAAAACAAACACCCACCAAATCAAATTCATTTTTTTTCAAGATTTTGAATTTTTCTATCTAAATACCAAAGGGCCTTCTTTAGGTCTTGGAGTTCCTTATCTGAATCTTTCTTGCCCGCTCTTGCCACGTATTTAACCACATTGAATAGATAAGCATCCATGTCAAGTCCCCAAGCCTCACATACTTTTACTACTTCATATGTGTTTTCCTCACCACCGTAATGGTCAGGATGATTCACCATTTCTTTCATAATTTTATATACTTTTTACAACATAATAACCTTTACCATACTTACTTTCTTCTACCAACCCTTCATCCACCATTTCATTTATAACTTTTTCAGTTTCTTCCATAGAAAGTTTTAAAATGTGTTTAGAAATAAACGTAATGTGGACGGGTCTTCTTAACTTATCCAATAACTTTTTTTTGATTGTATTCATTTTCAAAAAATTTAAATTTATTTCTTATTTCATTAGATTCAAATATCATGGCGTCGTACTTTTTATAAATTTCAATCAAATTTAAATCCGACTCAATTTCGTTTATTTTATTTTTTCCGACTACTATTTTATTGAACCCCATTTTCAACAGTTTTATTTTCTTCTAATAACTTTTCAACTTTCATACTTTGGTGTATCAAAGATACTACTTTTCTTTTCATTATTGGTACCAATGTTTCATTTAATGGAAACATTTCATGACAAACAACTTCCATCACAGGTAACTTACTTTCGTTGTTTTTTCGATATGTTGGTGATGTTTGTGAAATAATCTTAATAACAGTTGAATCAGGACTTCCACTAAACATCAACTTAGCATCGGTTCTAATTTGGTTGTTAAAACCCCTTATTTTTTTCATCGTATATCTCCAAACATAAAGATTATCTTTATAAATTGTGTAATAAAATCCTGTCTTACTTGTTAAATTCTTTTTATTTCTTTTAGCATTTACAGTTACTGAGTCATAAGCTAAAGACCACAATGATTTGGCAATATTAAAATAATCAAATAACATTGGTTGACTTACTTTGATTATTTTTTGATACTCGGCAAATTCCTCATCAGTTAAATCAGGTATATCTTTAACCTTCAAATCTTTAATGAAGATTTCATCATTATCTGTAGTTAACTTTTTGTCAGTATATAATATTTTGTTTTGAGTTAACAATGTTTGAATATTACCCAAATGTATTGAAAGTTCGGTAAACATAGGGTAAATTCTCATCTCCTCCAAATTTTTATTCATTTTTTGGAAATAACCTAAAAGTACATATTCTTTTTGTTCGGCGTCGATTGTCCCATTGAAGAGCCAATCGGTATCCATTACAAACGAATTATTATTTTTGGTTTTTTTAGACATGTTATCACAAATATAGTTGATATTAGTGATAAAAAAAAGATTTAGTTAACTCTGATTACGTAGTAAAACTTGTTGTCAATGTATTCACCATCATAACTTCCATCATAAGATGCTAATACTTCATATCCATCACTTTCAGCAAGCGCTTCAGCCAGTGAATCCATATCAACATATTCACTAATATCCATACCAAATTCAGATAAAGAACCCCTCGGGTCACTCATTTTATCTGATACCATATCCTCAATCTTTTCTTCAATCATCTCCTCAGTTATCTGTCCTGTGGATTCTATATTATCAATTTCCTCTTGTGAGTTATCAATATGATTTTGAATGATATCTATTTTTGATTGAATCTCGTTATACTGTTTAGTATATTCATCGGGGTCTTCAATTTTATTTTTAAGGTCTTCTTGTTTTTGTTCAAATTTTTTAACTACTCCTTCTGCTTTGTCAATGTATTCCTCTAATTCCTGTTTCCTTTCTTCTTGTTCTTCTGTGTTAGGTAGTTCACTTTCGTCAAAATAAACCTCAAGATTATTCCTAACATCATCATCATAAAAATCTCTGAAATATTGTTCAATCGCATCGGTATCTAAATTGTCCTCAATAAAATAATCTCTTAAACCTTCAACACCGGCTTCATCAAGATAATTTTTAGCGTATTGAAGTGCCGCGGCATCCATTTCACTTTCATCACCAACCGCATATTCTTCCCCTACTAAATCATCAACACCAATAACTTCAAACTGAGGTAAACCATAATAGTTATAATTCATTGGTACTATGTTATATACATCCACCACTCCTTGTTGGAGTTCGTTAATTCTCTCTTCTATATCACTTATCTTATTATATAATTCATCGTCTTCCCCTTCAGTTTCATTATACCTAATAGTTAATTCCTCCAAGTCGGCCTTTAAACCTTCTATTTCTCCTACGTATTCTCCTGTTGGGGCGAAAATTTTTTCATCATTTATCAAATTTTTATATAACGCTTGGGCTCTTAAACCTATTTCGTCTCCTCCATCTATACTCCATTCATCTCTTTGTCTTCTTTCATCGGCCTCTCTCATCTTTTCCTTTAAAATGGCCGCAAGTCTCTTTTTTTCAATAGGTGAACCTCCATCCCAAATATACCCTTTAACCTTAACACCTGACAAATCACTAATATTTGTTCTACTGATATCTAATCTACCCTCAACATATTTAACATTACCCAACGAGTCTGTTGGTGTATTTGACAAATCTAAATTACCAGTAATCCATATTGGTTTACCTCCGAACATTTTAAGTTTACTCACACCTTTACCATTATAACTTCCAAACTTCATTAGTTCTGTAAACTCTTCAGGTGAAATTTTGTAGAACTCTTCTTCATTCTGTTCTATCAATATATTTTTTACGGTATTTTTAAAACTAAGACTTTTTGTCATAATCATAAATATTTGTTAATTCAAATAAAATATTTACAATATATACCAAATTTAGATATTTATGATATATAAACGTTTAAAAATAAAAAGATATGGGATGCGGATGTAAAAACAAAGGTAATCAGGCTCAACCTCAACCGTTGGGTCAACAGGTTCCTCCACAACCTCAACCTCAACAGGCTCCACCACCGAGTAACAATCAAAATATTCAGGAGTCTATTAGGAAGACAGTGGAGAAATACTACAAAAAGTAATTTTTCGAAAAATTAAAAAAGGGGTTTTGACCCCTTTTTTAATTTAAAGTATTTAGGATTTGAATTTTTTTGTTTATCTATTTCAAAAACATTTTATATGAGGTACATTAATCCAAAATCGAGAAGAGGTATTGTGAATAAGTTTGCGGATTTTATTCTTTGTGAGATTCAGAAAGAAAAAAAATATAAAACGATAATTGAAGTTTCTGATTTCAAAAATTTTTTGATTGTTGCGGGTAAAACTGAATCAAAAAACGTAATCGATTTAACTGAACTCAAAGAAAGATTTTACGAGGAGAATAAACAAACTATGGTGGATTTAAATTATGAAAGACTCAATACCATTGATTTGATAAAATATGATGAGAGTTATTGGAAAGAAACTTACGAATACTATTTTGAATTTCACAGTACTCCTCGTCCGATGTTTCATGATAGAGTACTGAATTATGTATATAATCACAAAGAATTAACCTTCAACAGTTTAGACTTTAAAAAAGAATTAACGTTTGATTTGGAATACAACGATTTACCTGAACCCAATTCTTTTTTCACTGAAAATTTCATATGTGTTACATCAGAATTCCCATATGGTTATGGTTTAGATACTGGGAGAGCCCATATGTATTATTCTGAATATATTTGTAACCAATTATTCTCATCAATCAAGACAGATAAGATTACATTTAAAATCAGTGATATTAAAGACGATAACAGTGATTTAGATATTCAGATTATCTCCTCATCTCCATACTTAACTGAACAAGTTCGTTCAATGGTTTTAGATGTATTTGACTTCAATATACAAAGATTCAGAAATACAACACTTAAGAAGTACGACTTGTCCAAAGAAATTGATAGTCAATTAGAAACCAAACCTTGGCTGATTAAAGATAGAATTTCAGAGTTGTATATTATCTAAACTCTTTTTGAGTAAGATACGACTTGATAGAAATCTTTTTTATTTTGACAATAATCACTCATGAGTTGGAGTAGATTTTTGAACATGAACGCGTTTGGCGTTTGTTTTTCACAACGTATAAATAACTCAATAAGTGTAGAAACAAACTCGAGTGAAAATTCTCCCAAATTATCTAACGTAAAATGTTTTTCATTGAAGTAGTCTTTATATATCAATTGGTAGTTACCCCTCTCTTCAACCGTTTTGAACGGTTCAATAACATCATAGAGTTCAATCCATTCATTTACAAATAAACATAGTTCATCGGGAGCAAACTTAGATTTGATAATTAAATCAACAATCCAATGAGTATGGGATGGTGCTCTCAATCTTTTATTCGGAGCTTTATATTTGACAATAAAATCTAAATCAGGATTCGCACCACGCGAACCCTGATATATAACAACGGTATTACCATCATCCAACTCCCATGAGTTGACAGGTACGTGTAATACTCCTTTTTTTCTAAAAGAAAGGTTCATAACTAACCTAAGTGTTCTTTGATAATACCTAAAGCTTTGTCCAAATCTTCGAAATCTTTTCCAGGTGCGTACAAATACGACTTTGGATTTTCATTCGGAGATTCTATAACCATAAAAGAAGGAACAAAATCATTTCCCGTGGCTTTCACGAAAGCGTCATATTCCTCTTTGTTTTCGTTAATATCTCTATTTACGAACCCAATGTTATTCTCAGTCAATTTTGTTTTAAATTGTTCACAGAATCCACATGTTTTCATTGTGAACACAACTACAATCTTATCCATTTAATAAATTTTTTGCTAAATCTAATATCATATTTTCCTGTAACAATCCCACTTTAGTGTTCATTTCTTTACCATTCGCAAAACTTTTTACGGTTGGCACACTTCTAATACCTAATGACGCCGCCATTTCTCTATTTTTATCGACATCCATAGTGTAAAGTTTTACTTCAGATTTTTGATTTTCCAAATCTTTAGCAACTTTTTCATAAATTGGTTTTAAGATTTTACAGGGACCACACCAACTTCCATAAAAGTCGACAATTAATTTTTCCCCTTTTTGAATTTTTTCCTTTAGTTCTTGCGTTCCTATTTCCATATTTTTTGTTTTTTTATATATCCGACCATCTTCTATTATTTTTCAAATCATAGAAAAAATTTTCGTAGACTTGGGGATATAATTTTTTAAGTTCTTTTATTTTGAACCCTTCATTTATTTTTTGTTTAATTTCTTTTACTAATTCAAAACTGTACTTTGATTTTTTTCTATTTCCAATTTTAATATTTTCTACTCTTTTTTTTCTTTCTTCTTCGGTCATTTCTTTCCATTCCGAATTTTCTCTCCTTTTTAATTTTTCCTCTTCGGCTCTATCACCATATAATTGTTCATAAGTCTTTCCTTTATGAGAATTTCCTTTTTTAGTATTTTCCGATATTTTTTTTCTTATATCATCAGAATGAACATATCCTAAACAACCTTCTCCTCCTAATGTTGAATTTAAACCATTTTTAAAAGTATCATATTTTTCAATATATTTTTTTTCGGTTTCGTAAATAATATTCAAGTCACATTCTTCAATCAATTCTATAGTAAAATTTTCTTTACCGTATTTTTTTATTGAATTGTATAACTTTGACTTATAATCAGTTTTGAGACATCTATACAAATGTTCTTCGAATCTGTGTTTGATTGGATTCACAGTACACCCAATATAAATCAAACCATTAACTAAGTTTGTTATTTTGTATATTTTTCCTTTTTCTGTGCTCATTGGTGTCTTTTGTATAAATATCACCATTGTGCCTAAATTTTATTTTTTATTTAGATTGTGTATTGTGAATTCTGAAACACTTTGTCTATCAATAGTGGTCATGAATGTCACATCGGTTATAGGAGATTCGTCATCTCTTAAAATATAAATATAGATACCCATCGCATCATATTCAACTAATTTCTCTTTTATAAACACACCGTTATATCTAAAAACGGATGAAAACCATATTGTTCTTGATTTAGAAGTTAGTTTTTCAATACGTTCATCGTTATCCATCTTTATTTGAATAAATGACGGTTCATAACCAAATGTGGTTTTAAATTTGTCAACACAAAATTTAGGTATTTCAATCATATTAGAAATTTAAATCATCATCTAAAATAGTAACTAAATCATTACCACTATAATCAATATTTAAAACCTTTTTATCCTCCCAAACTAAGATGTCAGTCGCATTTAATACATACATTTGATATCTTAAACCACTATAACTTTGTGGTTTTTCGAATATTGAGCCAGAAATAAATTCTTTGTTTCCAACTTTACAAACAATCTTAGGTAACTCAAATAAATTGTATTCGGTGGATTCAAACATTCTCTTATCTAATATTTGAAGTGGTATTTCCCAACTCTCCTCTAAATCTTTATTAAACCTTCCTCTGGTTTGTACCCTTTGGATTTCAATTTCTTTTTCTTTGAGGATTTTGTATTCAACCGTGGCTCTTTCCTTTGATTCAGGGTCATTCTTTCTGAAGGAAATAATTAAGGCCTCAGCTCTTTGAATATAACCTTTCACACAATTAGATTGAATGAAGGACTCTGTGTTATACTCTTTGGAGGTTTTAAGTATTACAGGGTAATATGTGTTATCCCCATCCTTAATCGGTTGAGTTAGATAATCCTCAAATCTATCTCCGTAAATTCTACGGAAGGTTCCTTTGGTATAATATTGATTAAGTTCAGTTAAATTCAAATGTTCTTCCCTAAACTCATCATAAGTTGTTGAGTTCCATCTAACATCCTCAAATCGTCGAATGTTTTTAATGAAGGTTATGTGGTCGGAAAATGTGTGGAGGTCCACCTCATTTTTGGCAACCAATTTGAATATCTCAAAAATATTATTACGTTCCTTTTTAGATGTTATAACTGAGAAATCCATACGTGGTTCAGAATTAACTGTACATTCAAATAAAATTTGAACCACGTCATCACTTTGACCCAAAATAAAATCATTCCCGAATAAATTTACGGCGGTTTTAAAAAAGTCCGCATTAAAATGTCTAACTCTGTGTAGTACCCGTTTAATTTTATCCCCACTTAAACCGTTAAGTTTCATAATAGAGTCCAAATACTTTGGTCCATTCTTTTTGTAATCTATAGTTTTTGGTTGAGGCCACATGTTACCAAAGACTCCCCAATTGTTACAAAGTTTTATACCTTTGTTATTTAGAATGGTGCCATACAAAGTCTGTGTAGAGATTTTGTTTTCCTCATATCTTATTTTTGGTATGTGGGATAAAAACTCTCTGAATGCATCGTGACCAATTGTTACGTTTACTTTTTTACCGGGATGGTCCTCAAATATGTGATTAAACAGTAAATTAATACTACTAATTTTATCTCTAACTATGTCAGTTGTGAAAGTAAAAATCCTTACTGACTTTGAGGTTTTTCTTTTCTTATGGAAGTTATTAATTGAACCTACGTACAAACAGTTCTTTTTAATGTTATAAGAAATATAAGAACAATTAGTTGTAATTTTGTAATACTTTTTACCAACTGCTTTTATTCTTGCATACAAAAACCATTTGAGGGTGATTTTGTTCTCATTTTTAACCACAAACACGCTAAGTCTCTTGTGTTCCAACCTACATAAAGTATTGGTTTTATTTACCTCAAAATCTTCATTACTTTCAGACCTCCTTTTTTCATTCCATACCGTTACAGGTGGGTTATAAAGAAAAGGATACAAACCGAAAACATCGATTTCTCCCTCAGGGACTGGTTCCTTAAGGGGATTGAAGTCATAATATTCTATGACCTTATGAGTTTCAAATTTTTTACCAAATACTTCTTCCATAAAATAAAGTTAAAAGTGGGGGAGTTTCCTCCCCCATGTTTAATTAGATGTAGGACTCAGCGAGTTCCCACAATTTTTGGTTAATCATGGTGTCCATAGTCAGGGATGTGATTGGTTTCACCTGACGTGTTTTGTTACTCTGTTGTTTAACAAAACCACCACGAATTAGTTTCTCTTGAACTACATTGAATGTGTTCCAAAGTGTCGGGTCCATGTCATCACGACGGATTGGATTAAGAATACTATCGATGGTCATTGTTGAGATATCCTCGGTATTCTTCCATCGGATTCCCATCGCCTTGGTTGCAAAGTCAACCTGTTTGTCTGTATCCATCTTAACCTCAGTCATACGGTTAACAGAACGTTCTATCACAGGAGTTGACTTGATGAATGTCTCAGTAATCATCTCAACCTCGTCCATTGAGATTTTCATGTGACGTTGATTGAGTGAAATCAATTCTTGTTGTGAAATAACAAGCCCGTTGGAACATACGAGTCGGAATAGTCCTGCTCCGATTTCGAGTTTAGATGTACCATTGTGTGAGTTGGTAATAATAGCCTCAACCAAAGAATCACCGACTTTTGGTAGGACTGAGTTCCTCATACGAACTGAGTGTCGTCCAAACGGACCCGAACCTACTTGATTAGCTTTTGATATTTCCCAACCTGCGTCAATAAATTTATTTACGACATCAATGGTTGGGACCATCATATAACGGTCAGATAGTTTTGGGGATTTTTCTGTGGTGAATACTGATGGTGCTACTGATTGAAGTTCTTGGATTGTCATCATGGGTTATTGTTTTTAATTGTGGTACAAATATATGGCGGAAACTCTATCCCACCAAATTAATTTAAACAAAAAGTTCCGAACTTGTTTTTAACAAATATTTTGTTAATAACTTCCAATTCTTCTTTGGTACCTTTAACACCTTTGATATCCAATACAATATTAATTAATTGTTGATTTGTTAGAGTTACTTCGTCTCCATTTTCAACATTTTCAGTACAGGCTTCCCTTACTTTATCAAAAAAGGTCTCTTTCATTGAAGTTCCAATAAGTTCGGTCAAATCGTTTGGGTTTTTCTCAAAAAATGAGATAAGTTGGTTTAGGTAAATTTCAACATCAATGTTCTTCATACAAAATATTTTTTAAGTAAGATAGTAAAATCCTTCTCCTTCGTCAGACAATACCTCTTTAAGTGCCGGTGGTATCTCAACATTTGGATTTGCTCCTTTAAGGTTGAGTAGGGCCAAATTAGGTATGTCCTTGATTGATTCTGGCAAAGATACTAAATCTTTGTTATTTGCCAAATTCAAAAACTTCAAATTTTTCAGGTCACCCAAATTTTCAGGTAATGTTCTAACAATATTTGACATTAGTAACGCATCAAGGTTCTTAAATCTTGTGATACTTTCTGGAACATCCAAAGCAATATTTTCTTTTGATTTGTTTGTAACAATAAGATGTTCAATTGTATCAGGTAAACTTTCAAATAATTCTTCAAATCCGTATAGAGCAATAAACTTACCCGCCGAACTATCAGGATAATTAACTTCAACTTTATTTCCACCTTTACTTACCAAACCTTTTGCAAATTCAGGTTTAAAGAACTCTTTAAGTTCAGACATTTTTCCATTTAACAATTCAACTAAACTTACAGTTCTATCGTGTCTATCCATAAATTGATTAGATGGGAAGTGAAACTGATATCTTTCAACTGGAAGTCCTGTTCTTTTACCAACTTGTCCTTTATCATCGTTTGGTAAAACAACATACAAAGGTCCATCTTTAATGTATGTATTAAAGTAACTTAATCCAGGTGCGGATGTACACCATCTTGATTCACCATTATCTCCATCTTGGTAACCTCCGAAAAATATTGCGGCATTTTTTCCAATCTCACCTTTATCTTCAATCTTAATCAAAGTCCAATCAGAACCTCTGTACATGATTTCACTACCAGGATATTGGTATGATGTTTTAGCTTGTTCTTTTTCCTCTTTGGATGCTTTGGTCTTTTCTAATTTAAAATCTTTAACCAAATCATAAAGTTCACTAGCGGAGATTTTATTGATATCTCTTTTATCTTGAGGTAACTGATTCTTAAATCTCTCGTACTTTTTAAGGTCTTCGGTAATTTTGTGTAAGTCTTCCAAGAACAAACTTTGATAATCTTTCATCATTCTTTTATACTCGGTAGTACCTTTTTCTATATTAGCTCTCTCATCTATGTCATCAAACGTAGGAGCCACAAAATTCTTCAACAACCATTGAGTATACTTACCAACTTTAACTTTCTCCATTTCTTCCTCTGTGGCAGTTAATATAAACTCCAAGCGACTTTCATTATCTGTAAATCTTGGGCCTACTGTGGTTGGGTCAGCAAAAATAATATGTTTTAATACTTCAAAGGGCATCAATCCTTTTGCCTTTTTACCCTCCTCGTCAGAACCTTTTGCGGGTTTAACCATTTTGTCATACAGAACTTGGAAACGTGATTGTTCCAAAATCAAATTTGTTAGAAGTTGTGTAAATCTCATTTGAATGTTTTTACTTAATAAATATCAAATAAATTAAAAATAATTCATAATAAGTAGTTCCTCTCCCATATTTTGGGTCTGTCCTTTTTTGGCGGCCGCGGCCTTAGCAAATTCTTTCTTTTCCCATCTATATTGGTCTTCAGGAAACCACTCGTGCAAAAGTACGAAATCATAGTAAGATAACGAAAACTTTCCTTCAATAGTTTTCAACACATTTGCCAGTCTCTCGTGGTCGTCACGGTCAAAGTCGTGATTTGAATAATAATTCTCGGTCTTCCAATACGGGGGGTCCAAATAGAAATAAGTTGTTGGGCTATCGAACTCCTTAATGACATTCTCAAAATCCCCCAATCTAAAATGACTTATCCTGTTAAAGTGTTCCACCCAATCAGGCTTTGATAACTTGTCTCTGAACGTAAGATACTTTGATTTATACTTACCCTTCAAATCAATAAACGAACTTGTTTCAGGTTTTGACCCACTGAACACTTGTGTAAGAACATACGCATACTTAGCGGCGACATCATAATCTGGATAGTTTATTGTAAATCCATCTCCAAATATTTCTTTTTGGAATGTGTTAAACTGTTCTCGATAGATTGACGGTGTCTCCTCAACTCCTTGTTGTTGGCAAGGTATATTATTTATTGCGTTTAACAAGACTGTTGGGTTCTGTAAACACATAAACAGATTGTAATTTAGCGGATTGAAGTCATTATAAACAACCCTTTTTAGGTTGGGATATTGTTTCAAATCCATATTAAAGAAACACCAAAACATTCCTCCGAATGTTTCCACGTATGTTTCCATGTCAGTTGGGTAATATGGAACTATCCACTTACCTATTTTTGATTTTCCTCCTATATAGCTTAACATGAGTTAATAATAAACAATAAATTTTAAAAAGGCAAATAAAATATTTATAGATTTGAAAATAACCCTTATATTTTATTTAAAATTAATAATATGTCAAACAATATAATAGATGTCACCCCTGAAAAAAAATCATGTAGTAAGTGTAGCGCACAAAAAAAGTTGGAGACTCTTCCAACTTCTTTGATTGTTTTTACAGTTTATTTTTTAATATCCGCAGTTTATGGGACCGTTAAAATTATCGAGAATATAATCAACCTCTTTTAAACTTAACGAACAATTTTACATAAAGGTCTCCTTGACCTCCATTTTTGAACCCTTTAGATTTTACTCTAAGGGGTTTTGATGTATCAAACTCTAAAGGAAAGTTAACTCTCATTTCACCGTCAGGATGAGGAACACCAACAGAATTTTTATTTAAATCATCTAAATTGAGGTAAGAGTTATAAATTAAATCATTACCCATTTTTTCAAAGTTATCGGAATTAACCAAGTTGACTTTAATAACTAAGTTTCCGTAAAAACCATTGTGATAATCACCTAAGTCATTCATTCTATAGAATTGACCGTTGTCTGAGCCGTGCGGTAATTTGAATGTCACACTTTCCATTTCAGACCTTGTACCTTGTCCGTTACAAGTACCGCATCTCCTTGTCAATACAGAACCTTGTCCTCCACATAAATCACACATCTGTTGCATCATTTGAATGAACATTCCATTACCCATTCTAACTGTAACGAAACCTTGTCCATTACATTTACTACAGGTATTCCTATCACCCCCACTACCGCTACAAGTATTACAAGCGTGTTTACGACTATAATTAATAGTTTTATCAACACCCAAATAAGATTCAATAACCGTAACATCAAGATTTACAACCTTATCAGGTACTTGAGGTCTTTGTTGACGTTGTTGTCTTCCTCCAAATTGAGAGAAAAAGTCTTCAAAAGGATTGAACCCTCCTCCAAACGGATTATTTTTCTGAGCGTCATACTGTCTGCGTTTATTCTCATCACCTACCGTATCATACGCCTCTGATATTTTTTTAAATACTTGTTCATCCCCACCTTTGTCAGGGTGATGTTCTACCGCCTTCTTTCTATACGCCTTTTTAATTTCATCTTGTGTTGCGGTTTCTGAAACACCTAAAATGTCATAATAACTTTCAGTACTCATAATCAATATTTAATATTATTTAATGATTCTTATTATTTAGTATGGACTATAATTTCCAAATTGTTTTATTCAAAAATAAAGTAAAAAAGAAAATAATCAATAAGTTTAAAACTTATAAAAAAACAAATACTAAGTTCAAAAGTCTTATTGATGAATCTAATAATGTTATTTTCCCAGTTAAATATGAAAACGGTAATCCCTCATTTTATGAACTTGCAATATTAGAAAGAAAAAGTTCAAAGAATGATAAAATATTCATCAAAGATGAGCTCGGCAGGCAAATCAAAGTTGATTTAGATGATGATGAATTTACTATCAGTAAAATAATTTCATTTGAAATTGAGGAAGAATTTTTAGACTATCAAACTAAAAAGAAAATAAACTCTAAAGATTTTGTTAGAAAATATCTTTCGGTGGTCGGTATCAAGATGATATCTAAATTAAATAATAAGATTGTGGTTCAAATAGATGAGAGTTACAATTTATTCACTTTTAAGAATAACTCAGATGCTGATAGGTTTTTGGACGATTTAGGTCAATACTTAAGAAAAACAAACAAAAACGATTGTATATTAGTAAAAGATTACTCAACAATCCATAGGAAATACTTATATGATATTTTGGTTACCCAAGGGTTTCCTCGGACTTATCTTCAGAGACATTCAACAACTCATCCAAAATAAAGATAAATTCAACTCCTGATATATCAATTTTGAACTGGTTTAAATCAGGACTTACATTCTTAAATTGTTTTTTGGTTTCCTCAAAATCAATCTTATTAAGCTCAATAACAATAACTTTTCTACCGTTAATAAATAAGTTATCAATAGCGTCAGAAATTAACGCCATTCTTTCTATCATCCCATAAATAATCTCAGGATTCTTTTCCATAGACTCAGTTTTTTAGGAACTACATCCTCTTTTTTTATTTTTTTAATTTGTTGGATAAACTTAAGTTTTTCATTTTCAATGTCTCGTTTATCCTTCTCAATTTCACTTTGTAGCCACTGCAGTTGTTTTGAGCTCGTCTTCATTGTCTTCTAATTCTAAAGTTTGTGTTGACTTAATATCAAATTTGAGATTTTTTAAATTTGTTAGACTTTGTTTTTCAAATACATTTTTTAACTCGTCAACTTTGGATTGGAATAATCTTTCTTTTTCTTCTCTTTCCAAATTATAATTGATAATATTTTTAACATTTCCGGATACTCTCTCTACTTCTTCTTCATTAAACTCAGAAACAAATGAGAATAGTTTTTCACCCGGTGTTTGTGATTCTTGTTGTAGGATTTTATCCTCTTCAACATACTTTTTGGGTAACTTCCATGATTCAGGAAAACTTACATCAAAACTTAAATAGTTTTTTAACTTCCTAACCGATTGTAAATAAGGAAATAAACTTGAAAATTCTTTATATAGACTCATATGATTATCGAAATAAGTAAGTTATGATGTATGATATTGTTAATCCGAGGATAACAAGCTCCCTATCACTTTTAATAACTCTTGTTTCAGAGTTTTGTGACAGGGCGCCTATTAACCTAACTGTTGTTCTTAAAACAACTAAAACTGAAAAAATGAAAATGAAAAAAAATAAATTATCTATATTAAGCATTATCAGTTTTTTTTCTTTCTTCCAAAATTTCACCTCTCAAGGTTTGTAACAAAGCCTTAAGTTCTTGAGCAGATTTTCTAGCTCTTGTCCCAGCACTTTTATTACCTTTGAAGAATTTGGTCGCATCCATTGACAGTTCTTCTGTCAGTGATTTGATTTTTTCTAAAGTTTCCATCGTAATTATTTTTACAAATTTATTATAATAATTAATATTAATTTTTCCTTGATAGTAGTAAAGAGAAAAACAATTTTTTTATTTATTCATATTTTTATCGAGACTTTTATAGACAGTACTTATCATGTCCAAATCAGATTTGGTGAACGGTGTTTTCAAATCAAAAAGGTCTTCAAAAAAATCAGTAACTGAATCTCTTACTTTTTTATTTTCTTGTTTGTAGAATATTTCTTCGAAAAATGAAACCATGTAATCGAAGTGTTCTCCTTTTTTGCTGAACTTGATGTTTTCTTTTAAAAAGTTATCTATGACTTTATTCCAGCACCAAATAAAGTGATTAATCTTATCCTCTTCAGACATATTAACTTTTGTTTCATTCGGTGAATCCGTTTCTCCTAAATAAGTCTCGATTATTAACTCATTTAATGACCTACAAAAATCAGAGAACAATTCCAATTTTTCAGGAATTATGTTGTTACTTTTGAACCATAAATCAACTTCTTCAGGGCTAACCTGTTTTGTAACGTAATTAAAAAAATTATCCATAAGAAACTCTTATGGATAAAATATAGTTAAGATATTTTTAATGTATATTATTGAGTCTTTTGATTATAACCAATTAAATTTTTCATTCTTTCAAACTCTTCATTTATTTGTTTTGTGGTTTTTTCATCAACTGACTCCAATTTCATCAAAATCTTATTAGCCTTTTCTCCATCTTGAGTGTCTTGAACGACTGGTTGTGGTGACTTATTGTAAGCTTTTCTTTTAACCTTCGCTAACATGTTGTCTTTTCTAATTTTATTTCTTTTTTTGTTAACATCAGATTTACCTGTATTTACCCATTCAGGATTGTTTCCAGTTCTTGAAGAACCCTCAACATTGTCATCAACCCAATCCTCATTAGGATGAATTTCATCATAATCAAGATTTTCTAATCCCGCAGCTATAAAATTATCTGTATAATCTTTAACCGCATCTGAAGGTGTGTAAGCCTTTTTATCCATCTTAGCTAACTCTCCGTTTCCCTTTGGAAATATTTCAGGATTCATATCATATTCTCCTTTAGAACCATCTTTCAAATAATCCTTCATTTTTTTAACGACAGATTGTAAGTATTCTTTATTTTCCTTTCCTGAAGCGGTGTGGGCCTTTTGATAAACATTAAGACCTTTAGTTTTACCCATAGACTTTAATTTTTCCTCCTCCTGCAAAACAATTTTTTCAATGAAATCAATCATTTCACTTTCTGTCATTCTAATAGATTCTTTAACATTATACTTTTTACCATCAACTTCAAAAGTTTCATATCCTTCTTCTTTAGCATTAGCCAAAGCGCCTGTAAAAGCATTACCTTCTTCAACTTCTTCATCAGTTTCTTTTTTCATGCTTCTTAATTTTTTGAAGTCAGCACCTGTAATTTTACCTTTAGGTTCTGCAACATCAATTTTTTTCTGCCCACCGTGTAATTTTTCACTTACTTCACCACCCATAAATCTTTCTTCATGATATTTACAAGCAGCTTTATTATATTCATCACTACTTGTATCACAGAATTTATCAATCATACCTGCCGGGTCTGAACCAAATTCCTCTTCTTCAGCAACATAGTCAAAATTATCAGTTTCATTCATAGAACCAGATGAACACTGTTCACAAATTCCCTCTCTCGTTTCTCCACCACATTGTTCACAAACCATTTTATCACCTTCGGTTAATTTTGTAACTAATTCGTCAGCTCTTTCTTCAATAGTTTCGTTAATAATTTTATTTACTAACGAATTAATATAGTTGTTTAAAGACTTTTTCATGCGATTTTTTTATTTATAAATATCTAATTTTTACGTTATAGTTTATCTTTTATCAAATTATATTCGTACTCTATAATATTTTTAACGACCTGTTCACTGATGTTATACTTTTTACTAACATCTTTAATAACCTTGTTGAGAGTGTTATTTTCAAATATGTTTAAAGCTTTAATATCTCCTTGATTACAATAAGGAAACTTTTTACATTTCTTTTTTACTTGAACGAACTTTCCTTGGGGTATCTGTGTTTTTTTGAACGACTTACCTGAACCACGTTCATGATTACCTTTCATATTAACATCTTCAAATCCAGGAGCGTCATATGCGCCAGCTGAGGAAGCGCCCGTGGCTTCATTTGATTCAATTTTTTTAGGAGTCTCTTTAAAGCTTTTCTTAACAAAATCACTATCAGGATTAAATCCTACAGGTCCAACAAAACCTCCGGCCACCCCTGCACCAGTCGCTTCCTTATTCTCTATCTTCTCTAGTTTATCATAATATTTTGGGTCTTCCTTAAGGTGGTCCATTGCAATTTTCTTAGCCTTTTTAAGACCCATCTCATGTTCCATTTCAACTTTCATCCCTTTTTTAAGTTGTCTCTTGAGAATATTATATATTTTGGAAATTTTTTCAGTAGAATCACTTTTAGAATGTTGTTTTGCCAAGTCATACAGTTTTATGTCTTTAACTTCAGATTCTTCAATCTCTTCCTTTACTTTCTTTTTTCTTCCTTGGCAATGGGCTTTTTGGCTAAATCCTTTGGGATTGTTACAATCTATACTTTTTTTGTATTTTTCAGACCATTTTTCTTCAATTTCCTCATTACTCTCTATCTTTTTTTGTAAAACATTAATGTCTTTCATTCCTTCGATAGGATTTGTTGACATAATATTAGAATTAGACAAAATATTGTCTGAAATTTTTGAAGAAAGTTGCTTGAGAATATTCTCGGTTAATTTAATTTTACGCATTTTTTAATCTTGGTTCCCAATATCCTCGTTGAGACCACATAAAATTGTAGAACTCTCTGAAGACTTTTATTACTATTTCTTTAGTGTCACTTTCAAGTTTACCTCTACGGATTTCTTTAGACACTAATTCTAAAATCTTATCCTCATACTGTCTCATAGTGTTACTTCCGATGAAATCCTTAATTTCCTTTCGAATCATAACTTCTATTTGTTTTTTATCTGAATCTGAAAGTGCCATAGTTAAATTGCTAATAGTAATAGTATAAGAAATACTCCTCCTGCGATAGTACCTCGTTTATACCATTTGAATTGTTTATTCTTAGAGTCCAATTCACTTTGGAGTTTTGTATTTACTTTACCGTACTCAACTATTTGACCATCTTTTTGTTGAATAATAAATTGGTATGTTGAATCTTTCTTTTCCAAATAAGTTATCATGGTGTCTTTAAGAGATTCTCTTTCTTCAAGCTTTCCAATTTTTATATAAGCTTGAGTCAACTCGTCTTTACATCCATCATACTTAATTAAATCTTTTATAATCAGTCGTGCAGTCTGAGTACTAATTTCCAGCTGAGTTGTATCTTTTTGAGAAAAACTTTTTAAGCTCAGTATGAGTATACTTATCAACATTAATAACCTTACCATTTGTTTGAATTTTAATATCGTTTATTGTTTGGTCTACCGCCAAAATTTCGTTAGTCACATTGTTTATGTCGGCATCTAATTTTAGTAATTTTTCGTCTATCATTGAGTTTACAGCCGTTGCGGAATCTATAGATATTTGTAAACTATCAATCTTATCATAGTGCGATTGAACATCAGTTTTTATACCATTAGTCAAGAAAACTGAATATCCCACCAAAGCTACTATAACAAATAACAATACTGTTTTTAAAATTTCGTTCATTTTTCTACCTTATTTGTTTTTTTACGTGAAGCCAAAACTTTAGCCCATTTTGACTTGAACTTATCATAATAAGTTTTTAACTTATTAATCATCTCCACAAAATTTTCATCAGCCTTAATCATATCTCCATTAATGTACATTCCTCCGTCTTCACCTATTGAAAAGAAAAATTCAATATCAAAATCGATAATTTTTCCTGACCATTCAACATTGTTTGGATATACGTTTAATTTATTAAAATCTACCAAGTCTGATACCTCATTAACAAACTCATCCATTGTTTCTTGGAACGCGATTTTATCGTCGGTTGTCAATTCTAAATCTGAGGAATCTTTTCCGTGTAAAACCATTATTCCCCCTGATATTCTATAACCCTGACTTTTATCTCTGTCGGGTTCAGTATCGTCTTCGATTTTATCCTCAACAGACTTAGCAATATTCATTTTTTTAGTGATGTTATCTGACGCTAAGTCCGAACCCTGTTCTGTAATAATACCATATCTATTCTTAATCTCACTTATCTGTTCGTTGATGGTATTATTCGAGAGCATACTCCTCGAAGCTTTTAATAATTTTTTAATTTCATCATGTGAATTGTTCATCATTCAAATATTTTAAAAATGTTTCAAAATTAAAGGCCGGACTCAAATCAGTAAAAACACTATCGAAATTACTTTTTGAGGTTACCCCTCTAAATTTCTCAACTCCATTTATACGTGTGTTATGTTCCACAACCTCTCTTGGTATTCCTGTCTCATCTAAAATTTTTCTACACAATTTAGCAGTGTATTCTATTTGAGTTTCGGTATAAGGTTGCCAAAAAAAATAGTCTCTCCATTTTTTTTCATAAGCGTCACCCTTATAAATATCTCCAATCCAGTTAACATATTGATTATTTAATGGTTCTTTTTCTAACCATCCCAAATTTTCCAATGAAATAATTATGGAATTTCTGTTTATGTTTTCTTCAGAAAATATTTTAGAGTGAGATTCGTTTTCTAAAAGTTGTAATATCTTTCCATCTCGACTGACAACGTAGTTAGGTATTTTTTTATACCCACCGTTAAATCTATATTTCAAACTAAGGAGATATTCCTCAATATTTCTTGAGGTGTGTTGTAATATAATTTGTTGTTTTTTCTTCTGTTTACCTGTCGGCTTGAAATCACCGTATTTGATAACTTCTATCATAATATATCACAATTTGTGATTTATTTTCTGTAGGTTAGTCTTTTTACCTGTGAATCAGTTTCTGTTGGTTCTTCAATCACTTCATCTAACTTATTTTCAACCGGAACTTCCACTATTCTTTCAACTATTTTTTCAACTTCGACAGGAACCTCTACAATTTTCTCAACCTCAACCGGTACTTCAATTACTTTTTCAACAATTTTTTCTACCTCAACCGGTACTTCTACAATCTTTTCGACTTCAACTATTTTTTCTATCTCAACAAACTTTTCTTCAACAACTACTTCAGACTTTTTACCACTATCATATTTTGTAAAGAAGTGTAATGATGTTAATGAAATTATCGGAAGTAACCCCCCTTCTAAAAACGCCAACCATCTTTTTAGTGAGATAACATCATTCGTATCGGACCCTAAAGCCTCCCAAAGTGGTGAGGTTAACTCCACCCATGCTTTGAACAATTCACTATTAGCATCGATTTCTTTATACGAATAAAAAATATTACCTATCATTTGTATTAAGGTGACCAATCCAAACATAAACCAAACTCCACCCTTTATTTTATTTGTTGCCGCAACAAGAGCTGTCATCGCACCTACCTCGATTGCGATTGAAAGATAAATTGCCCAATTAATTGGATTGGCGATATCGTACCATGCAACTACGTGAGAGATTGATATTCCGGCTACCAATATAATTGGGACCAAGAACATTGTTCTGTTTGGATTATCCTTAATCCACTGTAAAGATTTCTTTATCATTGGGCTCTTAAACTGTCGATTATCTCTCCAATTTTACCCTGTCTATTTACATCCATGATGTCTCTGTCAGTTGATTGAATCATTCTTCTTTCAGTTTCGAGACCTTCGATTCTGATTTCTTTTCTCAACTCAATGGTCAAAGAATCTATTTTTGCATTGTTTAATTGTACTTGTGTTTTAACCTTATCTACTCGAGAGTTTGTAGAACAAGTTTTCATAAAAATAATAAGAATTAATAGGGTCATTAATCTAACTCCCCACACATCCAAAATGTTTAAAAAATTTTTCATATCAAATTAGTTTTTAAATAAAATAAAAAACCTTCTATCATAATAAATAGAAGGTTTTCTGTTTTTTACATGTAGTCGAACAAAACCGAACTTTCGTTCCTCAGTTTTCTTAGAGCCTTTTCTTTAATTTGTCGTACTCTCTCTTTCGTCAAATTAAAGTCAGACCCTATGTCTTCGAGTGTTCTTGGTGTACCTGATAGTCCGAAATAATCCAATATGATTATTCGTTCTCTCTCATCCAAAACGTTTAACAATCCAACTAGTTCCATCTTAAGAACGTCTTTGTTATTAAACACCGCATCAGGCATATCCGCGTCTTCGTTCTTAATAACATCAACCAAAGTATCACCTTCTTCATTGATGTTCATATCCAAATCAATAATAGACGGTAACATTTCAAATCTCTCATCCAATTTACCACCCTTAGATTCCACCTCTTTCTTTGCTCGTTGTAGGTCCTGAACCACATTTACTGGAAGTCGAATAGTACGAGCGTTGTCGTTGAGGGACTGTAAGATAGATTGTTTAACCCACCAAACCGCATATGATATAAACCTCAAGTTTTTACTCCAATCAAAGTTTTGAATGGCTTTCAATAGTCCTAAGTTACCCTCGGCAATCAAGTCAGGAAAATCCAAACCTTGATTTTGATATTGTTTTGCCACCGTGATAACAAACCTGAGATTACCTTCCAAAATTTCTTGGTTGATTTCATCTCGTTGTTGTTTGGTTAGATTTTCAGATTGAATCATCTTAGCCAACTCACGTTCCCTCTCGGGGGTCATAACCTTAATTTTACGAATATCTTTTAGGTAATGTTGAATTTCTTCTTGATTAATTGGAATACCGGTGTTTTTTTCTTTCATATTATATGTTTGAGTATTTTTCTAAAAGTTGTTTGTCTTCTTCTGTGAGCGAATTTAATCCATTTTCGTTAATCTGGTCCAAAATTTCATCAAGAGTTTTTATTGGTTTCTTCTTCTTCAATCTTGGTAATATGTCAATATCAATCTCATCATCATAATCTTCTATATTATCTTTCATATTTGCCAGTGCCTCATCAAGTCTTGAGAAAAAAGTTTGTGGTTCAACCAAATCCATCTCATCCGAATCGGGTGTTTCTTCGTCTAACTCTTTACCAAACAAATGTTCAAGAGTCGCATCATCAATTCTCGCGTTAATTTCAAAATCACTATAAGGTAACAAGAAATAAGAAATATCAATCTTTTCTAATATTTTAGTAACTTTTTTAGATACCTCTTCGAACTGTGTTTCACTTTTAAATGTAAACACACAAGAGGTATCTCCATAAAAAAACTTTATATAATCAACATTGATGTTCAAAATAATATTGTCACATAACAAATTAACAAATTTGTCTTGATTATCTGTCTCTCCGAATATAAAAATAATGTACTTCATATAATTTTTTACAAAAATAACCAAAATTATTGATTCACAAAACTAATGTTATCAACTTTTTCTATTCTAACAACATTATCTGACCAATTTGTAACCAAAGGGTTGTGTGTTATTACAAATATTTTTTCAAAATATTCTTTAATTTTCTTAAAGAACTCTGAAACCATATCTAAGTTTTCATTTGAAATCTTTCCGAATACTTCATCAAAAACTATGATGTTTGGTTTTGGTAAAGAACATATTTTACTCAATACCGCTCTCAAAGCTAAGGAAGCGATAGTTCTTTCATATCCCGAACCCGATGACATTAACTTTTCAATTTGAGTATTGTTATCAATCATCAAAAACTCAACCTCGTTTTTGTCATTGATTCTAATTTCCAATCTAAAATGACAACTATCTTCAAGCAACCTTTGTAATTCTGAATTAATTAAAGGCATCATTGTTTTCATAATTAGTTTGGAAATACCATTTTTTCCAAATGTTTCCAAATATACCTTATAAACCCGTTCCTTTGACGATTCTTCCTTAATTTTTTCAATTAACTTTTTGTTTTTGTCAATTTTTTCATTAAGACTGTCAATTTCAAATTGATAACCTGTTATCTTTTTGTTGATATCGTCCTTTTCTCTCTCCAACTCACCAAGTCTAATGTCGGCCTTTATTAACAATTCGTCAATCTTATTGTTTGCTTGTATTTTTTCTTGAGCCTGTTCGTATTTTGTAAGCTTTTCATTAAGTTTTTCAATTTTCATATTGAAACTTTCTATGTTAAGTTCCAACTTCTCTTTGATTAACTTATTTTTTTCATACTCATCAAACTCTTTCTTTAGGTTAACAAATCCCTTCTCTTTGTTTGATAAATCATTCATTAAGTCCTCAATTTCCTTTTTATTCGTGAGATATCCGTCAAGTTCTGAGATTCTTGACTGTGTTATGGCCGCGTTCATTAATTCAATACCACAGTGTTCACATTTAATACCACCACTAACAGAACTTTTTAACTTTTCGATTGATGAAATATTGGTTTCAACTTCAACCTTTTTCTTAAACGCTGTGTTGTATTCGTCCTTGACCTCATCATGTTTGTCTTCATGATAGTATTCGCTAGGTTCAACAACTTTAACTTCGGATAATTGTTTCTCAACTTGGGATTTTTGAGTTTCAAAACCTGAAATTTCAACTTTAACTTTATCAGGTTGTAATAAACCAATCTCCTTATCAATATCCATGTGTTTGTTCTTCAACAATCCATCACGATACTCTTGTCCTTTTATAATACGTCCTTGAACATCAATCAAGTTACCTTGTTCAGTTGTGATAAGTTTCTCATTGGTTTTAATAGTCTCCTCATAAGTCTCGATGTCATTCTTAAGTTGTTCACTATTGTAAACATTTGATATCATTGACTTAGAAAACTCAGAATAAATCTCCTTACCCGCTTCTTCCTTTCTCTTTAGAAAGTCTAATCCCATAAAACGAGACAATACTTGACCCCTTGCTGTTGGTTTAGAGTCAATCAATTCCTCAAGGTTTGTTGCCGTTGTTAGTATTGTCATCAAAAAGTCATCCTTAGAACCTATAGAAGTTTTGATAAAGGACTCAGTCTCTCTACGTTGTTCACCAGTGAAGTTCTGTAAACTACCATCGGATAACTTTTTAAAAAAATCTAATTCAGTCTTAACATTCCATTCCCCCGATTTCGCTTTCTTTCTTTCAATGTTACGAACAATAATGTATTCATCTCCATCAATAACAATTTCACCTTTAACCGATACTTTATTCTTATCGGTAAATCTATTAAAGATTTCCTCAGCCTTTGTTGTTTTGGTTGTTTCATTAAAGAAAAGAAATAAAAGTAAATCAACCGTCAGAACCGTCTTACCACCAAAATTTGGCGGATTAGACTCAACTACACTAATACCATTACACTTTTCAAAATCCAACTTTTGGTTTTCACCATAAGATAGAAAATTTGAGAACTCAATGTTTTTAATGTACCATCTTTTGAATGGGGACGCTTCTGACTGGTCTAACACCAATTTGTTATCCACCACTGAATCCAATTTATAAACTTCTTCAAATAATTCCTCATTTGATTTGGATTTCAAATATGACTTTATTAGTTCATGTTGATAGTTCTTATCAAGAATATTAAAAGATATGTCAACAGTATGTGTCGTCTCTTCAGTTATGATTGTTTTGGTTATAACATTCACATTAGTTGAGAAGTATTTTTTTTGGAAATACTGTCTAACACTTTTAATCTTTTCCTGAGTGAAGTTCTCCGCATAATCCTCCCAAACGACTTGTATATAAGGGTTTTCTAAATTTTCTACTTCTAAATCGTGAGTCATATTTTTATAATTAAAATTGGGCGGTGGATTAAACAAATCCATATATTAAATTGGGGTAACGTCAACTACTTCTGAGTTGTTCTCTTCTGTCATGGCTGACATTTGTTCTTGATATTGCTGAAGTTGTTTTTCCAACATTTCAGTATATTCTTTTTCCATCTTACGACGAACACCCTTGAGTAGGTTGTTACGATTTTCAACCTTTTGTTTGTGATTTTTACGTTGTCTTGACTTTGGCATAATATTAAATTTATAAATGATTAGTTTTTGGTCTATTTTCTTCAAACCATTCAACGATGGAGTTAATCGCCCATACCGCTCCTGAAGCCATAAGTCCATCAAAGAACCAAGATATCCATTTTGGTGTTAGGAAAAGATGGTGAGAGGGGGAAATAAGGACAAGTCCCAAGAAAAATCCAACCCATGTAGACGTACACATCATACATGACAATAGGTCAGAAAAGAATTTAAATAGTGAGAATCTAATTCCCAATAAACTTATGGTATTTCTAAATCCTTCGAAAATACTACCATAAACCATAATGTTGGAAAACCCGTAGGCCAACACGAACCACGCAATTAAAGTTGTCATCATTTTATTTGTTTTATAATCTATCTTTTAAATTTGAACTTTTCATGTAGAAAGCATAAGAAGTTTTTGTGAGATTTTCAAGGTCATCAACCTTATTTCTTAATTCTTTTATAACCTCATTCTTTTCACCTAGTTGTCTGTTTAAGTTCATCAGAGTTTCCTGTAATTTACCACATTCAACTTCTTTTTGATTTTCAAGTTTACCTTTTAAAATATAAATCTCGTTTTGTAACTCTTCAATCTTTGTATTATCAACTACAGGTTTTTCGATGAAAATTTCTTTCTCAACTATAACTTCTTTAATAACTTCTTTCTCTAATTCACGGTCAATAACTTCAGGTAATTGACCTTGGTTTAATAAACCATATTTCTCTATGTAATACCCTTTTCTAAAACAAAGTCTTACAAAATCGTCAACTAACTTAATTTCATTAAGGTTACAAAAAGTCATTAAGTCTTTATAGTCTTGAATACTTAAATCAATAGTTAAGGAGTTTTTCTGTTCCATCAATTATTTGGTCATAAGAATTTAATTTGAATGATAGGAAAGGTTTTGGGTTTACCAAATTAACAAACTCATATTTGTCATTTTCCACATCATATATACCATATCCATGTTTTTCAATTGTTTCACCAAAGTTTTGTTGAATTGTTGAGCCAATCATATAAGCCTTCTTGCCTCCAGGTATGTTAAAAACTTGTCTTTTATGAATATCACCACACAAAACAAGGTCACACCCATCAAACTTATCTGACTCAAATCCACTATCAAACTTGTATCCAACATCAGTTGTCAACCCTTGAACTGGTCCATGAAACAATCCGATTTTCTTTCTATTATTTTTTGTAATATCGGGTGGGATATTGTGGTCCATAAGTGAATAAACACACCAGTCAATATTTGCATCTTGATAAACTCCTCTGTTTTTATAATAAACCACCATTTCATTTTGAAGTGAGTCTACTACAGGAGTAAGAGCGTCTAGTCTTTCCATATTATTTTCCAAGAAGTCGTGGTTTCCGGGTATCAAAATAGTCTTTGCAATTTTAGAACACTCGTTTAATGTCCACGCTATGAACTCAACAAGTTCAGGAGTCATTTGGTTTTTACTATGAACTAAATCACCTGTAAAAACTATTCGGTCAGGATTAATTTTTCTCCATTGACTAAAAGCTTCTTCCAATATACTTCGGTATAGGTTATGGTCCTTAAACAACCTAACATGTAGGTCACTAAAGTGTACTAGTTTTTTTATCATAGTTGAGTTCCTTTATCAAATAAAGCAAAATCTTTGTTAACGTGTCCACACTTTTCACACATGTATGTAGGAAAAGGAACAAGGGTGTCTTCAGAACTACCTGTGTAGAGTTTAGACACCCTTTTAATTAAAACGACTTCCTTAAAATATTCACTTCCACAGCTTTCACAAACCTCACTAGGTTGTTCTTTTAAATCAATTTTTGGTAATAAGTCTTCCATATTTTTTTATGAAAACATACTAAACAAAAACCAAACAATCAAGTACCTATCCTTTGATTGTTAAAAACTCAATGGTATCTCTTTCAATAGGATTCGGTATCCAATATTTCAAATAATCCTTTTTGACACCTTGTTGAGCATACTTATTAATAATTGGTCTACCTGTGTTATAAGCACCTAATACTTTTTTCCAATCACCATACTTTTTAAAATGTTGGGCTAACAATTTCATCGATATATAAACATTTAAATCGATATTCTCTTTTAGCTCTTTTTTATTTACGGGAAATCCCGCAAAAAATGAGGCGTACTGTGGCATAATTTGCATTGGTCCAACCGCACCCGCTTTTGATACTTGTTTGTGATTATAATTTTCATGGTTTGGGCCTAAATACCCTGTTTCCATTCGGGCAACATTAAAAGCAATATGAAGCGGTATGTTAAACGAATCCGCATGAATTAAAATTGATTCATACATTTTTTCCGCATTTGTTTTAGGTTGGCAATCAGGATTTTTATGTGTTACTTGAGCATAAATAAAAATTGTTGTAATGAGTGAAAATAAAATTAATAAGTTTTTCATAGCATTTATTTTTTAGTGTTAAGATAAATATTGTTTCATATTCATAGAAAATACCGTATCAATAACATCTTTTGGTACTCTAAACTCCTCGAAATCGGAATTTTCTTTCAGTAGCACAATGATACAACCAAAAAAATTAATATCCTCATATTTTGACCCTTTTAACATTTCCTTAAGTAATTTCCCATAAAATGGTAGTTGTAAAAAGTAGTGACCTAACGCATTGTCAGGGTGTTTTTGAAATGGAGGTTTCATTCTTTTAGTAAATTGATTCTCCTCAAAGTTCTTCGGTTTATTGGTTTTGTAGTCGGTCACTATTAACCCAACACTTTTTTTGTCTTTACTCTCAATAACCCAAACTTTATCGGGTTGGCCAACATATGATAAATCAGGGTCACCTAAAACAATTTCAGTGTCAAGTAAAATAGCCCCTCTATCTTTCATCAGTTTAAGAAAGTTTGTTCCAGCGTTTATCATACTATCACCCTTTAAAATTTGAGTAAAGTCACAATCAAATTCAGGTTTTCTCACTTCCTTAACAATGTTAAAAATTTCATGCGATTTTTTTTCCAAAAAATAGTGAACCCTACTTCCCATATTTGTCGAGTAATCACCCGCGGCTTTCCACTCCGCAAGTAATCTTTGTTGTTCTACAACATCTCCTTTCGCTTTTTTTAATGATATTTCTTCAGCCGGAAATTCTTCATAAAATTTTTTCAGGACTTTACTTACTGATATCCAATTCGATACAAGAACCCCTTGATTATTCATCATAGTGTAAGTGTGGGTCTCCTCCTCAAATGTTAATTGAATTTCTTCCTGTCTTTTTTTTATTATACCGTTAATTTCGTCTCTAATTTTGTTTAAATCCATATTAATCCTTTATTTGTACATAGTATTCATCTATCTGACCCCTCAAATCACATACGTCCTTATCTTTGGGTAGATGAATAATTTTTATTTTTCCGTATAATTTACCCCCATTTAACTCACGATATAATTTAACAGCGTTGTCCCAAGCATCACCATCGAGGGCAATAATGATATTCTTTTTAACCTTATCGTATAGGGTATTAAACAACAACTCTGACATATGTTTACCAAGCATCGGAATACTATTTGATAAAAAGAATCCGTCAAATACCCCCTCAACAAGATACACATCCTTTTTCCAGTCAATTAAGTGTTGGTTAAAGATTATCTTATCCTTTTCGGCTTGAGGGTTTTTATATTTGGCTCGTGACTTGGGGTCCCAACTCCTTGCAATATAATAATTCAATTCCCCCTCAATATTATATGATGGTACAATAATTCTACCAGCGTGACTTCCGTTGTCACAAAATCCTATTGAATACCTTTCGATAATCTCATCGGTTATCCCTCTGTTTTTCAGGTAGTTGTATGCTTGTTTATATACCGGATAGATTGGGTTTGAATCTTTGAATAAAACAAAACTTTCAGGTAGCCTTAACTTTTGTTTTGGTTTTTCCTTTGGTTTTATGTCCTCAGGTTGAAAAAGTTTATAAACCTTTTTATGTTTTTTGTTTCCGTAGTTATCAATTAGTTTACCAAGAGGTCCGTGCATACCGTTTGTTTCCGAACAACTCCAACATTTGTATACGTGTTGTAGGTAGTTGACCTCTAAATTACCCTTGTTTCGGTCCTCGTCGCAGAGGGGACAGTTGAATGAGATTTGTCCTCTGTGTTCGTAGTGCATCTTTTCATCACCAAGAATTTCACGTAGTAACTCAACCAATATTTCTTTTTCATCGGACATCAGGTAAAAATAAGGTACAAATTAGTTCATGTCAACTTCACAAGTTTTGGGTCAGTATTATATTTATTGAAATAAAATTTACTAATGCCAACTGTAGTTACAATTAACGACCTTTCAGGAACAACACCATATGACATTTATATATGTGACAACCCTCAAACACAATGCATTTATATAGACAGAACTGACTCGGCACCATATACATTTGAGATTCCCACAATAATGTTAAACTTTTCTGAATTTACTCTAAAAATTGTAGACTCAATAGGTTGTGAAGTTACAACAAATTTAACGTTATAATATGGCCGTATATTGTGCAAATGATGATTATTGTGTAAGTGGTACTGGATTTCCGGCCTATGATGATGTATATACCCAATCAGGTGTATACAATTTAAGAGATTATTATGTTGGTTCAACTAACGGATATTATATATTTTACGACTCTGGTGGTTTTTGGTGTTTAGCAACGACTTTAGGTGGTAGTCCTTGTTTTTTACAGGGAAAATACCCATATAACGGAGTATGCCCTGATTTAACTTTTGAGTATGTAAACTCGTCAGTTTGTTTGACCCCTACTCCTACACCAACTGTTAATTGTGATGTCTTCAATTTTGAGGCAACACTAATTGATATTCCACCAACTCCAACACCGTCTTATACCCCTTCTTACACTCCAACAATGACAAACACCCCTACGTCATCAAATTTCTGTCCCAATATTTATGTCGATGCTTATATAACAGGAATAACCCCTACTATGACTCCGACACCAACAATGACTCCAACAATAATGATTTATAGAAATAGGAGTAATCAAATTCAGTGTAATTTTTCAGGTGACGTTACTTTTGTCACCATAGATTCTGTTATAAATTGTCCTGTTAGTAAACAATTCCAAGATTGTAATAACGGATTTATGTATTATACCACAAATGTGGTAAATAACCCTTCAGGTGGTGATTTATCCCAATTTATGATTTTCTTAGGAGTTGTGGATGGGAACGAAAGATGTATAACATACATAGGTAATAATTCAACTTATATTGGTACTAATAACATTACATTATCGAGTGGGCCAATTGGTTATTCTAATTTAGGTCAATGTTCATTGTGCGCAGTTCAACTTACCCCAACTCCAACACCTACAATGACAATGACACCTTCATCTCCGTCAATATTGAATTTATGTCCTACATTTATAATCGGAGAAGGAGGGGTGTATACATATGTTGTAGATACTAATACCACAACATCACTAACTATTCCAAATTTATCAAATTGGAATGATATTGGAAATACTCAAACAAAATTATTCATATCAACAACAGATAAAATTAAAGAATGGGATATTGTTTTAAACCCATTCTCTGCAACATTTGTTAGGGAGTTAAATGACACAGAATCTAACGTTACATTTGGTGCCGGACTTTTTGCAATTAATAATAACAAGTTGTTAACATGTAATGTTCAAGTTGGTTTATCACCTCAAACAGTATTTGAAATATATTTACCTTCAGCGGGTCAAACTTCATTAAGTAATTTAAATTATAATGAATTATTTAGTTTACCACCAGGAAGGCTGTTTGCGGGGGATTTATTGGCAACCACTAATAACAAAATTTTAATACTTTCAAGAGAAGGTGATAATACTTACTTATCACAATATTCTTATCCAGATGGAGACCCTGAGGTTGAAATTTTAATATCTCCAACAATATTAACGCCAACTTCTATTTTTGTAGAAAATGGTTTAATATATGTTACAGACAATAACGCTATAGTTTATAATATTGAAACATCTCCTCCGTATACAGTAACGGTAATTACATCACCAAGTATTAATATTTACGGGGCTTCTAATAGTATAAGTTGTAATAACGTATCATTTGAATTTACCCCAACAACGTATTACAAATACAGACTTTGTAATGATACTAATGGACCTCAAACAATAGTTTATCAAACCGAACCTTCGTTAACAACTATAGGTACTCAAACAATATTTAACTTAACTACTAATACTTGTTGGCAATACAACGGTTCTTCAACAACAATACCACAAAATACTACAGACGACATCATAGTTTACCAAGGAAATTACTTTACTGAAGTTTCTTCAACAATATACACAAATTGTGCTCAATGTATTTCAGAAACCGAATGTAACCCTCCATCAAACTTAACAAGTTATCCTTTCTCATTCGCATATAAATTTAATAATGGACCCAATATTAATTGGCCTCAATCTGAAACTGAAATTTGTGATATTATATATTCTTTAGTTGAGGATTTAAGTAATAATGTTATTGATAGTTGGGGTGTTTCTAGTCAACCGATTTATTTAGAATCATTAGAGGTCGGAAGTTACGCGTATCTTAACCAAGCAAATTGTAATTGTTATGGAGATGGTTTTTATTATATTAGGTCATTTATCCTTAATATATACACTATAGTCGAGCTTTCAAATTGTGTCATTGTCAATCTTTGGCCGTGTAATCCTGAAAATGGTACTTCACCATCAAACCCTAATGGAACCGGTGGTTCTGGCGGGTCAGGTGGTAATAATGGCAATACTCCAGATGGAGGCCCAAACCCATCATCCATAACATGTCAATGTACTGCAGTTAGGACTATATCAGGTTTTCAAGGAACTGCGTTTTATACTGATTGTGATGGAAATCCCGCACAAATTACCGTACCAGGTGGAGCAGGGATTGCTGGAGCCGCTTGCTTCTGTCGACAATCTAATACCCCTGTCACAGGTGCGGTAGTAATTGAGGCTTGTCAGTCATCATTCAGTCAAGGTACTATAAATAATATTTGTAATTCAACAATTTTATGTAACTAATGGCAACAGTTAAAATAACAGACATATCAGGTTTAACGGCACCTTATGACATTTATGTTTGTGAACCAAATGGTGAAAATTGTGTATTTGTTTCAAGAGTTATTACTTACACATCAAAACCAATAGATATCACAGTACCCTACCCTTATGAAAATTCTCCTGAAGTAGGGGTAAAATTAGTTGCTTCCGATTGTCAAAATTTTAAATCATTTATCCCTCAAGACGTTTTCGAGGTATACGATTGTTGTGCTGGTATTAATAGATATGTCACCTTAGGTACCAACACACAACCTTTTGATTTATGGCGTATTACAATATGTTTATCAAATTGTTTGGACCCTATTAATTTAGTTGAATACACTTTTTGTGGTTTAGTTCAGGATATTTCTTTTAGTACCGAGGATTACCCTACAAATTTTACGGAATTTTTATTGCCTAATGCAGAATGTTCAACAACATCTTATTGTTGTCCAGGAGGAGCTCCAGGAGCCGTAACACAAACTCCGACCATAACTCAAACTCAAACAAAAACTCCAACAAAAACTCAGACTCAAACAAAAACTCCTACAAAAACTCCAACTCCAACGAAAACTCCTACAAATACAACAACAAGGACTCAAACACCTACAAAGACTAGAACTCAAACAAAAACTCCTCAAAATACCGTAACTCCAACTGTTACCACAACTAAAACTCAAACACCTACCAATAACGATTTACCAACACCAACTCCAACTCAAACATTTTGTGTTACAAAAACTCCAACAAGAACTCCAACAAGAACTAATACTCAAACCCCAACAACAACTCAAACCCCAACAAATACTCCCACAAATACAATAACACAAACACAAACACGAACTGAAACTAGAACACAAACACCCACCAAAACTCCAACTAAAACATCGACTCAAACACAAACTCCGACTCCTGACGTAACTCAAACCCCAACACAAACTAAAACACAAACTCAAACCAGAACTCAAACTAAAACTCCAACTAAAACTCAGACTCCGACTCAAACTAATACCCCAACAAACACAATAAGTCCAACTCAAACTAAAACTCCAACTAAAACTTCGACGCCAACAGTAACCCCTACAAAAACTTCAACAAAAACTCCAACTAATACTAAAACTCCAACTCCAACTAAAACTGAAACTCCAACATCAACAAGTACTCCAACCCCAACACCACAACCAACTGATAGCCCAACACCAACAAGAACATCAACTAAAACTCCAACAAATACGCCAACTAATACATCCACAGAAACACCAACTCCAACCCCAACAAAAACATCAACAAAAACCCCTACACCAACAAAAACTCAAACTCCTACGTCAACTCAAACACCGACTGAAACACCTACGCAAACACCAACTCCAAATCCAACTCTGAGTAATACTCCGACTAAAACATCCACCCCAACTCAAACAAAAACATCTACTCAAACACAAACTCCAACTAAGACTCAAACACCAACTAAGACACCAACAAAAACATCAACTCAAACACCAACTAATACCCAAACACAAACACCAACATCAACACAAACACCAACCAATACTCCAACTCAAACCCAAACTCAAACCCAAACTAAAACTCCTACACGAACACCTGAAGTATCAGAAACTCCAACTCCGACACCAACCAACACACAAACTCAAACTCCGACAAATACCCCAACTCAGAGTCAGACTCCAACCAACACTCCAACTCAAACTAAAACACAAACACCAACAAAAACATCAACTAACACACCTACAAATACCCAGACTCAAACTCCAACAAACAGTCAAACTCCTACAAAAAGTCAAACTCCTACATCAACCCAAACACCAACACAAACACAAACACCAACACAAACACAAACACCTTCATTAACACCAGAAAAGAGCCCTCCCCCAACCGAAACTCCTACGCCAACCCCGACTCCGACTCCGGACCCTGAATGTGATATTTTAGTTGTTGAGATTATAGATACAACTCTAACACCAACACCAACATTAACACCAACAATAACGCCTACTAATGGAGATAATTGTCAAAATTGTTTTGCTTGGACGGTAAATATATTAGAGGAATATATTTTAAGTGCATCTGGTAATACTAATCCAATTATTAATGGACTTATTTATGTAAGATGGGTAGGATGTGATGGATTACAAAAAATTCAAAATTATACTAGTTCAGGAGTTTATAATAATTATCCTAATTTATCAGGTGTCCCTTTAGGTGGAACTCCGCAAGTTTATTATACTCAAAATAATTTTACAATTTATGTAAATTCTGCCTTTACACGTCAAAACTATTGTTATAATATCGCCCCAACTCCAACACCAACACAAACCCCAGTTGGTTGTGTAGGTAAATTACCTGTTATTGGTGGTTATGTAAATTATTACGGGATATTAATAACAGCCACTGGTAGTGGTTATGCGGAACAATTATGGACTCACACTAGTTGTGTATACGAAAACTCAGATACTGTATGGATAGGTTGTAGAGAGAACCCTCCAGGTGGTCCAATTGAATGTACTCCAACATTATACACACTGAATTTTAGTGAACCAATGAATAATTTAGTTTTCAGAATAACTATGTCTGACTTTATTGGTTGGTCAAGTAGAGAAACTTTTGTAGTGACGAGTGATTCAGGTCCGGTTACAATAACTTTAGTTGGTCCATGGTGTTATCAAGAAATTTCAGGTAACACTATTGCAACATTACCAGAACCTGGTACTGGTGGTGGTGAATATAAAATTTCCTCACCAAACCCTTATACTAGTTTAACATTTAATTATTCAGACGGTAGCCCTCTTGGGGGTTCTACGATGGAAATTGTTTGTTCTAGTTTTAACCCGATACCTGTTACACCAACTCCAACTTTAACACCAAATAATTGTAATAATGGTTGTTTTAATTGGCAAGTAACCATAACACAACAAATGTTAGACAATGCAGTTGGAAATTCAGTACCTGTTTGGAATGGTAGGGTTTATTTACAATATTTAGGTTGTGATGGTAATATATATACTTCAGCCTTCTCATCGGCCGGAACATATACAAACTCCCCGAATTCTATAGGGGTTTCTATTAGTTCGTGGTCAAACTTATACTACTATAATAATGGTGTAAATGTTCCATTGTTAAACGCCGTGACCAAAATAAATTGTTATCAAGATTATTTGGTTAACTGCGGAAATCTAATTTCACCTACAAATAACATGGGAAGTAACCTATTTAAATACAATTTAGGCTCTCAAATAGGTCAAGTTTACTTTGAATTTAGCGCTAATACATACCCTGATAGGTTTATAGTATATTGGAATAACCAAATAGTTATAGATACTGGTTTTAGGTCTGATAACGCTCTATTATATGGTCCATGGGTAGAATACTTAAATGGTTCTCCAATTGCCGGAGGTTCTACAGGATTTTCAACTTTTATGAAGAACATTTCTTCCCCATCCGAAGTATATGTAAAAGTAATATCAACAATTTTGGGGTCCGGTTACACATCAACCGCAGATTACAATTTTAGGTTATACTGTGTAAACATAAACCCTCCTTCACCAACTCCAACAATTACCCCAACTTTAACACCTACTAATATACCAACTAATATAAACACAATATTTACTAAATTTAATTCAAAACCTTTTTAGAAAAAATGTTAACAGAAAATTTAAAAAAAATTATAGAGGAGTTTAACCTAAAAACCCCAAATAATGTAGGTGTTGGTTATGGATTCAAAATATCAAATGGTATTGATACTAGAAAAGAATCCATAATATTTTTTGTACCTGAGAAAAAAAAATTATCTAATTTATTTCCTGAGGAAATTTTACCAAATGAACCAATTACTATCGATAATAAAACTTACTTTATGGATGTTGTTGAAGTTGGTGAAATTGAGGTATTAGCTTGTAATCCTCAATGTAATCTTTGGATAACTAATCCTCCTCCTAATAGATTATATATCAGGCCAGTTCAGGGTGGCATTTCTTTAACGTCTAAAAGTAAATTAGGGTTTGTTGGTACTTTGGGATTTGTTGCCGTAGATATTGCAACACAGAGTTTAGTGGGGGTTACAAATAATCATGTGGTAATAAAAGATGCTTTTTACACAACACAAAGAAATTTGGGTGGAGTTATTTTTAATGAATATAATTTAAACGATAACGGCTCATTAGAAGTAGATTTAGCGTACCAACCCGGTGAAAGTCCTTTGGGCCCTCCTCAAAACATTATAGGTCAAGTAGTAAGATACGTACCAATTTACTTGGGGTTCACAACAAATAATAAAGTAGATGGTGCTCTAATATCATTAAGTGGGACTCCAATTTTAAGTTTAACCGAATCTTATAAACAATACGGACTAACAGGAAACACAACTCCAATCCCATTTGCCAGTACCGCAGAAATTGATTTATTATTAAGTACAAATCCAATACTATATAGTAGTGGAAGAACAACCGGCGTAAAACAAGCTCCAACGTGTCCTTTAAGAGTTTATTCTTTGGGCACCACTCAACCAATTAGTGGGTATAAAATGCAAGGTAATATTGTCACGGCTTATTTTTCAGATTTAATAGCATTTGTTAGACCCGAAAACGACCCAAGTTTATCATCTTTATGTCTAAACCCAATAGCTGGAGGTGATTCAGGTTCAGCTCTTATCGCCGACTTTAGTGGAATTTGGAAAATTGTTGGTTTAAATTTTGCGGGTGGAGGAAATTTTGGTTTTGCCTGTAGAATTGACCATGTGGCTAGTGAATTAGGTATTCAAGCTTGGGACGGTTCATTAAAAAATTTAGTTGACCCAACAACAATACAATTTGTAACGGTTACAGGTACAACTAATTCATATATGGTGAATTGCAGTGGTCAAACTTATTATCAAATGGGACTTACAATAACATCAAATCAGTGTAATTAGAAAAATAAAGTATTTATAATACAAAACGTATAGATGCCAACAGTTTTAATAAGTTCCAATAATTTTAATGGTCAAATAGGTGATATTATATTTTATCCTTATACAGGTGGCACTGTAAATATTGGACCTCAGTTAATACCGTATTACTATACTGCGGATTATATCTATGGTACATATGAAGTTTATTTTGAAGGTTATGGTTTAGGTTGTAACTTTACTCTACTTCCCCCGACTCCAACTCCCACTCCAACAAAAACACAAACACCCACTCCAACAAAAACACAAACACCCACAAAAACATCAACACAAACACAAACACAGACCCCTACTAATACTCAAACTAAAACACAAACTCCAACCAATACTCAAACACAAACTCAAACTAAAACCCCAACACAAACACAGACACCTACTAACACCCAAACTAAAACCCAAACACAAACATCAACTCCAACTAATACTCAAACTAAAACCCCAACACAAACACAAACATCAACTCCAACCCCAACTCCTAATAATTCACCTACTCCAACTCAAACTCAAACTCCAACTAAAACCAGTACACCAACTAATACACCGACCCAAACATCAACCCAAACATCAACACCAACTAAAACTAATACTCCCACAAATACATCAACACAAACACCTACACAAACACCTACACAAACATCAACTCAAACATCAACTCAAACACCTACACAAACATCGACTCAAACTAAAACACCAACTCAAACTAAAACACCAACACCCACACCTACTAGTTATCCGCCTGAGAACGCATTTTTCTTAGATTGTTGCCCTCCAAATAATTCTTTTCAAATATTTAATTTACCAAATATAATATTTACAGGTTTGGTAAATAACAACGTTTATTACATAACCAATTCAAGTTATACTGGTTGTGCAACATTTACAACATCAATTAGTACAGCATTAAACAATTATAATTACGGTATAACCGATACAATTACTCTACAAACAGATTGTCCTACCTGTCTGTTGAGTAACTCTATTGTATGTTCAACACCAACTCCTACCCCAACCCCTACCCAAACACAAACACCAACACAAACATCAACTCAAACTAAAACACCAACTCAAACACCGACCCAAACATCAACTCCAACTAAGAGTCAAACCCCTACTAACACCCAAACTCCTACACGGACACAAACTAGAACTCAAACTCCAACACAAACTCAAACACCTACTCCAACGGCATTTTGTCTTGGTGATTGTATTTCTATCTATAGAACAGGTATTTGGAATTCAACATTCCAACCTGACCCTAATTATTTTATTAGGATAATAGCCGTTGACGCACCTTCGTTAACCACAATAGAATTACCAATACCTGATAACTCATATGAATTTGGTTACCCAGCATTTGATATTGCAATGTCTAGTAATAAAATATGGGTAATACAAAGAGTTTTGGATGTTTTACCAGCTAGAATAATAATAAATGAAATTAATTATACTCGTTGTCCATTTGTTGCAACATTTAGTAAGAGATTTTATTATGGTTCTATAGGTCACCAAAGAGGGTTCGCATCTTTTGATGAAGGAGGTTTAAGTAGGTTAGTTCTTGTTGGCAACAATGCGTTTTTCCCAAATCAAGTATTTGAGATAACTCCAAGTTCAATTCCTAATTTAGGGGACGCCACTTCTTCCGCGGTATTAAGATTTAGTTATACCGCCGGTTTTGGAAATAATAATAATCCATATGGTACTTCAGATAATCCTTGTAACCCTAATAGAGGAATTTTTGTTTATGACTTTATAGTAACAGACACTACTCCAAGAAAATTCATTGCCGTTTTAGGTTGCAGTACTATGGAACCAATTGAGGAACAAAAAAGAGTTTTAGTTCAGTATGATTATTATACAGGAGTTATTGAAACATTAGTCGATATAACTTCTTTTTTCCCAATATCGGGTGTTAATCCTATAATGGAAACTGCCGAAGGTTTATTCTACGAGAACGGATTTTATTATGTAATTTCTTATACAGGTAGAATCGTACAAGTTGAAGCTTCAAATCCTTTAAATATATCTTATTTAGGAGATGTAAATACATATTACACAAATCCTTTACAGTATAATCCACCAGACGCCGCAAGTGTTTATTCTTGTGTCACTGAAGTTTTTGCCGTATCTACTCCAACTCCGACCCCAACTCCAACACAGACTCAAACCCCTACGCAAACTAAAACTCCAACAAATACATCAACACAAACACCGACCCAAACCCAAACATCAACCCAAACATCAACAAAAACATCAACTCAAACACCGACCCAAACATCAACTCCAACTAAGAGTCAAACCCCTACTAAAACTCAAACTCAAACACCAACTCAAAGTCAAACCCCTACTAAAACTCAAACCCCTACAAATACGTCGACTCCAACCCCAACTCCAACTAACCCATATCAACCACCAGTTATTTTAGATGATTGTTTTATTTTGGTCAACACCTCAACAAAAATATATTACTTTAACCCAATTGGTAATACACTATCTGAAATAATAATACCAGGATTTTTCAATTCCGAGGATATTGCCCATTACTGGGACCCAGGTTCTCAAACAGGTAAACTTTGGCTATATGGTGGCCCTGGTTCTGGTAATATTTTTATTAGAGAATGGATAATAACTTCATTAACGCCATTTACGGTTGGTTCTTTCAGGGATATAAGTTTCCCTCCTGGTATTTCATTCTTAGGCAAAGGTTTAGTTGCGGTTAATTCAAATACTTTAATTGGTAGTGAAACTTTGGTTAATCCAAATAGAATTATTAAAATCACTCTAAACCCATTCCCTAATAATACTTCAAGTTTTGTGTCGATGTTTAATTTACCAGGAAGTTTACTCACCCCAAATACAGTTACTGGTGATATTTTATTGACCACAAATAATAAAGTTATATTTACCCAAACAAATCCAGGTACTCCTACATTCTTCTATATTACTCAACATGACTATATAACTAATTTAAGAGACTTCCCTGAGATACAGATAGGATGCACAAATTGCCCAAACCCTCCAACACCAAATATTACAGACGCAAATGCTATTTATCAAATAAATAATGAATTTTACTTTATCGACCAAAGTACTGGTGATGTTTTCAATGTAAATTCAGACCCACCATATACAGCAACAACAACTTTTAATATAGGTGTAACCGGAGTTAAAGGAGCCTCACAATCACCACAATGTATTGGTAGAAGTTTCACAGGTTCAAGCCCATTTTGGCAAGTTCAAAATGTGGTCGGTTCAAATCCAATGGAGGTTAGACAAGATTTTGGAAGTGGAACTAAAAAGTTTTATGTTGATTTGGGTGATGGTCAAACTTTTGGTGTTAATTTACCAAATACTACCACTCACACAACAAGTAAAACTTATAATTCGGCGTTATATACCGCAACATTTGCCGATTATCAATTAAACGGAATTTTTCAAACATCAGGAACAATTGGTGCAATAACTTTTAGAAGAATATCAAAAGTAATAGATAACCCAGGCACATTTGATAGTTGGTCATCAATATCTAATTTAAGATTTGAATTTTGTACTTTCTCTAATTTATCAGGTATTGATGTTGTAAATAGTGTATTCACAAGAATAGGATTTTTTAACCACAACAATCCAAATTTAGAGTTAAATTCATTTAATTTATCTAGTAGAATTAGAATTAATAATTTCCAAATTTGGAATAGTAATTTTACAGACTTTAGTCATAATTTATCATCTTGGACTAGTGTTAATATACTTTTCGTTTTATTTGCGGACACTCAATTAGTTAATTTCACATTAATACCTCCTCCAGGTCTTAGAGATTTTCAGGTTTATAACTCTTCAGGTCAAAATAATTTAAAGTTTTTTGATGCTCCAAATGGTTTATTAAGTTGTACAACCTTAGAGAATGTGAATTTTGATAGAAACAGATTAACCGGATGGACTTATAACTTCCCCGCTAGTGTTAAGACCATTAGTATGGTTCAAAATAGAGATACAGGTAACCCATTACTATTTGGTTTATCATCATTCACAATAAACTTAACCTCAAATACTTTACTCCAAACACTTGATTTAAATAATAATAGAATAAACACTTTTACTAACACAATAATATCTTGTACTTCATTAATAACTTTAAATTTATCTTATAACGTATTAACTACTATACCACCTCTACCGAATTCAATACAAACTTTAAATTTAGAAGCTAACGCTTTAACTTCTCTACCTGTGACATTACCAACCAGTTTAATTTATTTTAACGCTAACACAGTTACTGGAAGTGTCGGAGGAGGCATAAACACTATCCCCACTTGGACTCAAACTTTAACGACTAGCCCTAATCTACAAACATTTTTATTAAACGGTGTTTCTTTATCATCGTGGACTCAAAACTTTCCATCTAATGTTAAATTAGTTTCTTTAACTAATAATAATTTAACCACGTTTAATATGAGCTATTTGTCCACCGCATCTAACTTCACATTAAATTTAAGTAATAATTTTATAACAACGATAACTAATTTTAGTTCATCAATACAAGTTGCGGATTTAAATATTTCATCAAATCAAATAAATAACCAATATAACATTTTACCATTAGGAAATACTTTCCCAACATCATTAACTGCATTAACTATGTCGATAAATCCTATTGTAAATTGGTCAATTTCTTTTGCAAGTGCAACTTCTTTAAAGAGAGTTATTGCCGGAAACTGCGCTTTGAATCAAAGTAGTGTTGATTTTATTTTATGTAACTTGGCAAATAGCACCAGTTTAACAAATGGTACATTAACATTATCTAATGCTGTTGGTACCGCTAATCCAAACTCAAGTCCATCACCCGCTGGAATAGCATGTAAAACAACTTTAACAAGTGCCGGTAGAAATTGGTCCGTAACACCATAAAAAAAAACCACGTACTTAATACGTGGTTAAATTATTTAATATTTTATTTTGATTACCAAACTTTTTCTTGATTCATATAACCAAGAACACAACAATAAGCATCCGATTGGTCAAAATTCTCTTTTTTAAGAGTATTGTTTTTAGTATATTGCCATTGAATCTGAGGTTCTCGTTTAGCAACCAAATCCCATATAATTTGTTTTTTATCAATATCTTTAGGTAATCCTCCAAACAATACATGTTTACCTTTGTCGTTTTTTTGAACTAACTCAGGAAACGCATTTTTTCTTGAATTATAAGTTGAAATAAATTCGGGTACTATTCCTAAAACATCGTATATTTCTTTAGTAATCAGAGTATTAAATCTCAATAATGTACCTATGGTATAAACATTATTCGAATTAAGTAATGGCTCTTCGATTACCACATTAGTAATACCTAAATCTTTGTACTGTAATAACTTTGTTCTGAATATTTCAGCCTTAGATAATAGTTCATGTATCTTATTCTCAGTTTTAGGTTTTGGTCTAGGGGATATATGAGTTAACTCTAATAACTCTTTAGACATAATATCAAATAACGCCCATCCTATTGTACTCGTAGATACATCAAGTCCAAGAATTTTTGGACTTTCCTTTAAAGATTTTTTCATAAATTAAAAATCGAACTTTATCAAAAACTGCTGTAGTCCTGTTCTTAAAACAGGTGATTGCATTTTTGATATAATCATAAGATTTTTATCTAAATCGTAAAGGCCAATGTCAGTTATGTACGAAGACGTACCTGGTGTCCAAGTCGGGTTACTTGTATTTTGGAAATCCGCAGACCCCAAGTTAACCTTATATCTCATTTCATATATTGTTGCTTGTATATCTGTTTCTAATGAACCGTAGAAATAATATTCATCTCCAAAATTTAAAGTAATCCCTGTTGGATTAATTGGTACCAATGGTATATAATCATTTAAATCGTAATAAGCCGCCCCATTGTATTCATCATTTGTAATTGTAAATGTTACACTTGACATACCATTTGATGTTATATAATTATTTACCAAATAAGAGGATAAATCGGACGTTTTATCAATAATTCTCCATTCGGATGAATTTGGTCTAGTATCTCCTGTTACTTTTTGAACTAAAACATAAAATCCGTCGGCAATAAATCCATTAACATCCGCAGGACTTTCTTCAGGAGTATTCAAACAATTAAATTCATTACCAAATCTAATTGCTATGTTCTGAGAACCTGAAGTTGAACAATCTAAGTTTGGTCCTTGTATTCTCACATAGTAATTACAATGTAGGAAGTTAGTAAACGTACTACTATTAGTTAATAGATACGTCACATAAACATATTCCGTATTAGCACTTAACAATCCGACATCTGATTCTCCTTCCGTATTACAAGTATTTGGTGTTATCAGTGTTACTCGAGGAGCCGGTAATGTCCAATTTCGATTAGATTTGTATGACATTGCAGCTATTATCTCTTCATCATCAATAATTATAATTTTGTCATCAGGAAACACTTTACCAATTCTACTTGGATAACCATCAGAATTAGGATTTTCATCCCAAAGATGGAAATATCTTAATCCAGGTGTGTTCATATCACTATTTTTAGTAGATTGTAAATATTGTACTTGGAAAAGGTCTAATCCATCGAAGTTAGGTGGGTCAACCCAAAAAGTTTGTCCACTACAACATTCGGGGGATTTGTGCCACATTAACCATGGTATATGTAATCTAAAATTTCGAGCCTCTCCAGTTGTATCTACGGGATTAGTGTCATCATGAGGTCTCATTGCAAATTTTTCACCATAGAAGAAATCAATTGTATAGTTAGTATAATGTATGATAGCAATTGCCTTTTGGTCTTTTGGTAAAACAGTTTGTCTTTCATCAAATGAATTATAGAAAAATACATAACTACTATCTGTCTGACCCGAATCTGAAGCATACCCATAATATTCTTTCGACCCTAAGTACTGTTTTGAACCAAACCCCGTATAATCAACATATGTACTTGAGATTAAACCAGCCGGATTTTCTGACCAAGGAATATTCATATTCCAAATTCTTACATCTTTTTGGTCAACATCACAAACCGATTCAAAATTAATAACATCGTCATTCCAATGAGGTCGTGGTGTTGTACTATCATACAACTGAGTCATACCTGATGGGTAAATCATGATTCTACCATAACAACCATTTAGGAAGTAATCAAAGTTTGGTAGAGGTCTATCAAGTTCTATAGTGTTATTACAGAAAGAAATTATTCTATAAGTTAAAATCGGATAACAATTTGTCATAGACATGACACACTGTGTTGGTTGTGGTGGAGTACAAACTACTCTAGGTGGTGTTGGTAAACACGGGGTACCCGATGGTGTGGGTGTTGGTTTTGGGGTTTCACATGGGTCACATGTATAGCAAGGTTCTGCGGCAGGTGTTGCCGATGGTGTTGGTGTTGGTGTAGGAACTATTTCACAACTACAATTTCCCTCACCAACTCCATTAAAATATATAGTAACAATATCACCGGCTTGTGGTAATCTACAAATACTCTCATTACATGAATCATAGATTACTCCATAAGTTGTTCCTGTTCCACCTGTTAAAGTGGTCATATCGATAATGTAATTTGTATTAATAGATATATCAGAACTAGTTAAAGCGCTCCAAACTAATGGGTCTTGAGTTAAATCGGCGTAAAAAAATCCTCGTAAAGCCGCGGTATTAAAAACATCACTTATTTTAGAATCCATAAATGGAATTCCATATGTATTCCCTTGTGAACCACTAACATAGTAAGGGTATTTAACATATTGTTTATTAGATTCAGGAACCCCAGCCGAATTTTGGGAATTGAACCCGGGTTCTAAAATCATTGTATCGAATTGATTATATGTGTCAGGTAAGGTATTATATGTTACCTCACTATCACCAATTTGGAAATAGGATATATTAAAATTACCCTGTGATAATTTTTTCCTACCTGTATCAGTAAGTCTTGAATTTATTAAACCTGAAGTATTTTTAATTATGTATCCCATTTCTTATAAATATACCATTTGTTTTTTTATATACCTGGTGATGTAGTCGCTGGTTTAGATGGTGTAGGAGTTGGTGTTGGGGTTTTAGTTGGTGTTTGACTTATAGGTGGTGGAGAATCCTGATTTGACGTTTTACAGTTACTACACCCATTAATTCTTAAGTTTGATAAAGAATATAATTCGTTATTTTCGGCAAGATAACAAGGGTATTTACCATTCTTAACATTAGTAACCGTTGTGGTTATAATAATATTATCACCATATGTAACTGATAAATTATACCAATCATTAGTTGTTGCAGTAACATAAACTAAATTTGACTGACAAGATAAAAGTGTGTTAGAGTAAGTATAATTACCTGTTATAGTATCATCAATTGAAATTTCTTCATTATTTTTCAATAATATTGTTCCGAGGGTTAACGAAGACGCCGATTCTGAAGGAGATACTTTATAAACATCATTGTGAGTTAGATTAAAGTTTATTGTAACACCGCTAGGTAATGGCGGTGTGACTTTTAATGTTGTTGTATATTCCACAGTTGTCGTAGTGACGGTATTTACTGTTCGTCTAGATGTAGTGTTCAAAGAAACCTCATATGTTACTATCTGTGGTGGTTTTTGTAATATTATACTTTGTTTAATTATTAAACCATTAACATCCTTAACTGTAACGACATAAGTTCCAAATTTTAAATTTGAAAAAATTGGAAAATTTTGATACGTTGTTCCGTTATCTATGGAATATTGATATGGGGGATTACCTCCTTCGACTTCTAAAACTATACCCCCGTCACTATCTGAAATTGGGTCATTATATGTAACAACCATTTTTAGATTACCTTGTGAATTACAATTTCCATCGGTAACAAAAAGATTATAGTATCCATTAGTGTTGTAATAACCAAATGGTCCCAAATAAACATTATTATAATTTATAGCGTCATTAGTTGCAACTGAATCCAACCCATCTGTAACCCATTGATTATTCACATTATCATAATATATAGACCATGTTCCGACATTACCACAAGGTAATTGTCCTGACCAACTTTGTTGTCCATTAATTAATTCACCTGACACTAATTCAATACTTTCAGTTTCACATAAATCAGAAATAGTAGCACAAATAGTAGAACTAAAACAATTATCATATGTAATTATCGCCTCTCCATTTTTACCATTAACAAACCACTGATTTGTGGGGGGAATTGATGGGTTAGAATTAATTAAAGTAAATGTTGCGTACTCAGGTAATCCCTGTAAAATCCAAGATGAATTTTGTGAGTTCTCACTCCATGAGATTTGGTATTGGTCTAAATTGTCAATCCACATTGGTTTACCATTTGCTTCCCCATATTCATTAAAATAAATTTTATATGGCTGTGTTGCGAAAGAATCTACATTAATCGTCATACAAAAATTACCGTTGTTTTGACAATCTCCAACAACACCATTTGCAATCCCGATACCAGGATTTAACCATTCCCAACCATTTAATGGTGGATAACTAGGGTCATAGTTAACTAAGTCACCGGCAGTTATAGGACCGTCTAACATCCATCTTAAAGAATCGGTATAAAAAACTAAATCATATACCCATTCTCCATTTGCATCATATCCCTTGTAAGCCGGTATTCCACCTGTATATGGTAAAAAAGGTTCAAATTGAATCTTAAATATCTGACCATCAATATTAACTGTTAAACAGAAATTAGATGGATTTGGGACCGGTGTCGGCATTGGTAATTGTCCAACTGAACATGCATTTGAAACAGTAAAATCACCATAATAATCTGTAACCGTGTATCTATAGGAACCTGAGATTAAATTATTGATAATTGGAGTTGAATACCCGTTATCCCAACTTATCGTATATGGAGGAGTTCCTCCACTTATTAATAATTCTATCGAACCGTCATTCCCACCATATGTTGACACATTAGTTACAGAACATAAAACCGACAATGGACTTACAGTTATAACTTGACATTCGTTAACTAAAACATAATTAACTCCACATCCTGTATCAGCGGTTAATGGACTTATCGGTGTTGGTGTTGTATAAATTGGTTGTGAATAACAGGGTTGTGTGCTTCCAGTACAAGTATTACATCTATCGTATTGGGTTGTTAAATCAACTGAGTTATAAATAACTGAACTACTAGGTATTGGCCCTTCAATTACCGTTGCACATCCACTAAATTGTGGTGATTCTAAATAAAAAACACTATCAATGTAACCATAGTATTCAAAACTTTGTAATCCAATAAAATTTTCAGGTTGACTTTCTTTGGGGCAACAAAATTCAAAATAAGTTGGTGGACATTCTGAAAACCAATCAGTTTCAAATGATGTTGAATTAGTTAAACAACCATAACTTAATAGTGAAACATTTTCCCATTCCAAATAAGTTCCGTTTGGATGAACCCTATCGAATGGTAAATAACTTATATTTTGATTGGTAGATAAATCTTGGACAAACCAACTATTATCATCAGGACTCCAATAAATCCAACCATTAATTAAATTACCATTGTAAGTTATTGAAAAGAAATACTGAGGTCTACCATTATACATCCCGTCTTGAGATGCTTGAATTTGACCAAAACATTCAGATGTTATATATAGACCACAAAAAGCCGTCATTTTATGTGAAATTAGTTGTTACATAAGTGTTTATTTGTGACATGATAAATGTGTTAGTAGTTACAGGTGGTTCTATTATAAATTCAGGTGTTAATGTGTATGGTGAAGTTGTTAAAATAGAATAGACTTGATAATTACCCAAATCGACTAAATAAAATACCGAATCATATTCATACATTGTGTACCCTATAGTTGCTGGAAGGTTAATTTCAACTAAAAGATTACTTACCGAATCATACTGTCTAATATACTGGAATCCATCAATATCATGTGTCAATACTATTGTATTACCTGATAAATTAATAAGTAAAGTATTATCAACAACCGTAAATGGAACCGTACTCAAGAAAATACCATTGGCAACATTTCCGTTTATTAGGTCAATTGAAGAGATGTATTGTGATGAATCATTACCTCCATATAATGTGGTAGAATTCACATAAGTTAATGCTCGACTAATTGTTGAACTTAAATTAATTTCTCTGTTAAATGTAACTATATAAGGTATTAAGGATATTACATCATATTCGAAAATACTATTTCCAGTGTCATTTAAAACCCATAATTTACTATTATCAGGACTTCTTGTTGCACCTAAAATAGACGTATATTTATCGCTCTCGGGCAATTCTAAGAAAATTCTGTTTTGAGGGTCAAATCCATAGATTCCATAATCCATGACAACATATGGGAAGAATGGTAATACTGAAGCACCATCACAACTTTCACACGTTATATCATAATCTATCTGTACTGAAACTTGTATTGGAAAATCAATTAGTGATACATTTTGGTCTCCACATCCTGTATTAATAACTACTTGATTTGTATTAGAATTAAAAATAACATTATCAATACCATCATATGTTAATAATATTTGTTCGACAACTGTATAAAAATCATTATCAAATGGAAAATCATTTAATGACTCAGTAGTATAGAATTGCGCGGTTGATGTTATCCCACTTAAGTTAACTATGGCAGTAAAAATAGCTTGATTAAGTACGCAATTATTATCACCATATGTTAAATCATAAAAACCTTCTAATAACATTTGTTGGAGTCCTTTCTTAAGAACTTCACCACTATTGGATAAATCACTGTCACAAACATTGTAAATTTGATATGACGAAATTAAGTTAGTTCCTCCAACATCAAGACTTCTTGTTTGGGCACATCCATTACCATCGGTAACCGTGACATCATATGTGCCTGCAGACAAATTAGTTAAAGTTTTACCGGTTTGACCTCCAACATTATCACTCCAAACTATTTCAAAGGGAGGAGTCCCTTGAGTAATATACAAATCAATTTTACCGTCAACACCATCTTTAGTTTTTTTAGTTAAATAATTAAAATTGACTTTATTACCGCTACCGACATAAACATTAGTAGTTTGTGTACATCCTGATGAATCGATAACTTGTACTAAATAGGAACCCTCATCCAAATACTCAAAAACCATTTCTTTTTGATTTTTAGTGACTGACGGTTTTCCTGTTATTTGATAAGTATACGGAGATACACCATCCCCAACTACTTCAATACCAACACTACCATATTCATTACTACAAGTAATATCATAAACATTAGTATTAATTTGAAAACTATTTACACTTCCAATTGTAACCGTTTCTTCAAATGTACATGGGCCTAAGTCACTAATTGATAAAGTATATTCACCCTCATATAAATTAGAAAATATTTGTGATTGATTTTGAGTAGTGTAGTTTGTAGTTTTTCCATTTTGGTTAGTCAATACATACGTATAAGGTGGTGAACCACCAACTAATCTTATCGAAACTGTTCCATTGTTTAAATCACAAGTTGCGGTTGTGGTGTTTACCGATACAACATTAAGCCCTTTAGGGGATAAAAGTGAAAAATTAGTCGTCACAACGCATGTTCCAGCATCGGTAACCGTCATAGTATAATCTCCGGCGGAAAGATTAGGTATTGTTATACTGGTTAAAAAACTTACATTTGTTATACCATTAGAAAGTTGGTAGTTATATGGAGGAGTTCCTCCACTAATAATATATGTAAGTTGACCGTCACTACCATAGCAAGATGGCGCGGTTTGTAGATTAGTAACATAAGATAACCTAGGCACTTTGTTTACCGTAGTACCTTTTTTTAATTCGACTGAATCTTTATCGGTAACCGAAACTGTATAACCACCAGCACTTAACCCACTAATTGATGATGTTGTTTGTCCATTATTCCATAGATAAGTATATGGACCGTTGCCTGTTAGTCCTGTTATAAAAATTTTACCATTATTTATGTTACATCCTGATTCATTAATAACATAAAAACCGTAATCAAATGTAGTTGAACTTTTAATAATTACAGTTTCAGATTGACCTGTACATCCTCCTCCGTCGTCAGCAATAACGTAATATGTTGACGCAGATAATGAATCAAATATAAAATAATCAAAAAATGAATTCCCTGAAGTTATATATCCATTATAATAATCATATAAATAAAAACTACTAACATTATAGAAATTTGATGTTTGGGCAGTTATCGAGCCATTATTCGTATCGTATGAAGTATTAGATATATCAATACAGGTAACAGTAGTTCCGCTTGAAATGTAGGCTGACCCTATATTTGGAGTTCCAGCGGTCAAACAAGAATCAATTACCTCAAATACATATGTTCCCGCCGATAATGATGTGAAGGTTGTTGCGGTAACATTATTACCTAAATAATAAACATCAGTGGTCGGGGATATAAACTGAATAGTATAATCAGGAGCATTTCCGTTTATTGCAACGCTAAAAGAACCCGAACTTGTGTTAGAACAATCTCCAGTAACTTGTATTTCAAATGAAAGTCCACAATATGAAGCCATTAACTACAAACTATATTAAAATTTATTCCAACGTTTATTTTTATATTAGATAAAGGTCCATTAAACGAGCAATTAGAGTTATATACTACCACTTCCTCGTTATTTGTTAAATAATAACTATATCCTAAATTTTCTAAACTATCTAAACCATCTATTAAAATATTTAACCATCCTTGCTCAGAAGGAGTACTACCAACAGAAGAATATCCATAACCAGTAAAAAATTCTTGATAAAATTGCATTTGGTTGTCTATCAGTATTTCAATTGTCCAAGTAGTAATTAAAGTGTTAAGTTGACAATCAGTTAAAAACAAACCATTAGAGGATAAATAACTTGTTAAAACATTACCTAAAACACCATTAAAATTTTGGATTTGACCCTGCCAAGGATAAATTGGACATGATGTTGAAAACGAAGCGCAATCGTATGGAAATATTGACGCAGTTGTTGAGCATGGGTTACATCTAGCAGGAACCAAATTACATCCCGCCTGTCTTCTCCAAACAAATTTTTGTCTGTGAAATATTGAATTTTCATACTTAACACCAGTATTCCAAATGGTGGTTGCGGGAACCATTTGTTCAACTAGTCTTATCCAATAGTCACCCAAACCATTAACATATTCAATCATGTTTTGATAATTGAAATTGTTATTAGTAACCCCAATACCATTGTCAATATCAGAATAAACTTGAGAACATGGTTCTCCGTTATATCTAGACGTGTCAGTTGTTTTATTTGAATTTAAATATTTCCAAAATATTGACTGTAAAGTTGGATAACCTCCAGTTTTACCGTCGGTTTGGAATTGTCTATTTCTAACATTTATAGTGTTGTGCCAAAATGTTTGAGCAAATTCAAAAAACGATTTTCTTTTTGGTTGAGGATTTATCTCTGTCCAATCGACTCCACCTCTATATGGGTATTCGATGTTTGGATTTGGATTACACCTTGTTGGTCTTTGATAAAATAATCCTTGATTCGGTATAGGATAATTGTATTGTCTTGACATATACCAAACATCATATAACAAGGCCTGTCCTGGATTTAAAAATACATCAATGTTTTTCACATTCAAAACAAGTCTGTCATCCTCAACAACATATCGAGCGTTAAAAGACCCATCAATGTTTACTCTTTGTCCAACTTCATCATTAGTCCAACTTTTATTATTATCAACAATCGATGTTAATTCGTACCCCAAGTTCATAAATGGGAAATTTCTGAATCGATTCAAATAAATTTGACCATATGTGAATGGAGTTAATGATGTTTGATAATTTGGATTCTGTCCCGTAAAAACACTATTTGTTAAATCAACTTGCTCAGGTGACCTATGTTGTGGTGTTGATTCAAACCAACCCGAACCTATTTGAAAATAGAAATTTTCATTGTCCTCGGGAGTTGTTGGATACCCTTCATCATCCATTGGATACTCTTCTCTTAACACATTAACATCCTTAATGACTAATGATGTTGTGTAACCCGTATAAGTTGTTCCAAAAATAGAAAAGACATTTGTTGGGTCTAAAACCGCAGTTTCATTAATATATGTCCCCCCTGATATTTGTAGGTATTGTGTGTTAAATTGGGACATATTTATTTTTTGGTCCGCTACATACACATATTCATTAAATTCAACCAAAGCATCAGGTGCCCCAATTAATCTTAATAAATTCTCAATTGACTTTCTAGTTCCTTTTGATTTAAATAAATAAGCAGAATTTAATACTAAGTTTCTATAATATTGATAATTTAATTCATCTGGAGTTGATTTTACCGCAACTCCCGTGAAGTCAGACGGACCACTATTTTTTTGTCCAAAAACAGATGATAAAAAGTCCTCATTTGTTATCGGAGATATATTCGTTGCCCAACCTAAAGTTTGAGCTAAATTTTTTAAAAGTTGTGATGGTATATCATTCTTAACTGTATAATTTACAGAATTCATAAAGGCCAACGCATTTATGAACATATTTGTTTCATCAAAACTACGTCCATAAATTTGTAAAACCTTTTCCATTTTTTGACCTATCGTATCAAAGTCTTTGAAGGCACCTGTGGTTAAAAAACGGGATATTAAGTTTGATTTAAATGAGTCAAAATTTTGACTTATTTCATCTAATTGAACCAAATAGTTATCAAAATTCGCAGTATAGATATCTAAATTCCATACTCCGTTTGAGGGCCATGTTGCAGTTACATTTGTTATGAAGAAAGTTCCGTCATCCGCCTCTTTTGGACTTCTAAACGAACAAGTATATTTTGGAGTTTGATTTCTATTTAATAAGAAATTCTCAACCTCATCAAAATCCTCATTGTAAACTTTATTAACTTCATAATCATTTGGTCTAATAACCAAAGTATTATAAACAACACTTTCTCCTGAGAATGGATTTCCTTTAACGGTTACAGTTAAAATACCGCTAGTTAAAGAGTTGGTAGGTACAATACTTGATAGTTCATAACCTTCTCCTTCGTAATATAATGAAAATTTGGAAAATTCCACTGTTAAATTTCTTAAACTAGAAACTTCAATATCTTTGAGTGAAAGGTTTCTTGTCGAATTTACTGTAAAATCAACATCAAATGGATTTCTTAATCTTGCTATATCTAAATTAAATGTTGTTATTTCCTGAACTATATCATACACAATATTTGTAGCCGTCGCCCCTGTTTTATAATTTAAACCCATTTTGTGGGATTCAATTGCTGCAGGGAAATAACTAATAATTTTTGTAACGGATGTAGAAATTCTTTTCGACATTGACCCGTATTGAACAAAATTATTTATCTGAGTTAAATCAAAATTTGGATATACTTTAAAATTATTCTCAAAAATTAATTTGGACTGTTCTACGGTTACGATACCCAAATTTTCTAAATTGATTGGGTCTGAAAAAACACCTGTGTAAAATGTTCTATCTACTTTTTCTGTAACAGCATTTGTAAATTGAAAGTTACCTTGCGTAAGACCTCCTCCTTGGACTAATTGAAATCCAACTAAATCATCTGAGAATGTCCCACTGCCCGATGCCGGTGTCGGCGGACAGATAAATTTTTTTATCGCCATTAAGAAATTATATTTGTAAAGTTCTTACTGAAGTCGATATTGTTACCTCTATCTTGTCTAACTTCATATAATAAATTATTAAATTGGTCTCTAACTTCGTATAAATTATATTGTCTGTAAATGTTATTTTGAGTGTCGTACATTGTATAAATTCCGTCATCAATTGACTTGGTTTGATTTCCAAATAGTGCAATTGCTATAGTTGAGAAATCATGTTCGGCAATCTCAATATCAAGGGTTATTGGGTTAAAAAATGTATTTGTGATTATTATATCTTGATTTGGTTGTCCTATGTAAGGTATCGCGTTTGGTTTGTTAGATGGTGATGAAGAAGGTGATAATGTACAAAAAATTATATTTGTGTTATTATCGGTATATCGATATCTAATCGCCTTTGCCGATGTATTAGTTAGATTTTGAACAACTGGTTCACAAAAGAATGAAGAAGTTATAATTCTAAAAAAATTAGGTATTTTAGTTCCATCTGAATTTAAATATTCAACTCTAAATCCAACAAGACCCTGATTTATAAATTTGTTCCTATATTGTGATGGGACCGAATTCAAATCAATAACAAGTCCTCTTACGTTTGGTAAAGCGGATAACACACCGCAATCTAAAATTGTTGTTCTTATTTGAGCAGGTCTAACCATTAAAGTATAAATCCCAATACGATTAAACACATCTGCCGGTAGTTTTAAATTATATAAACCACCCAAAATTTCGACATCAGGATTTCCACCAGTATTCGCATTATTAAAATACGGTCTCAGTATGGACGGAGCATCTAATTTAGTTAAAAGAAAGTTACTCGTTTCATCTCTTGACGGTGTATAATTCAAAATTATTTCAACGTCTTCTGGTGAGACATCCGCGGGTCGTATAGTTCCATAAGTACCTGTAGCCATTTTATTAGAAAATTATTAAACTTTATTATAAATACCTTTTTTTGTGTTTTATATTTCTACGATATTAAAGAATCCATACCCATAATTAACTAAGTCACCCATATTGTCAATCTCACCCAATCTTTGGATTCTTTCTAATGCAGAATTTTTACCTCTTTCAATAAAAATGTTACTCTGTACCTCAGGTTCAAATACAACATTTAATAAAACTTCATTCTTAGTTATGGCAGAACAAACCAAATCGGAACACCCTGATGATTGAACTACGAATATTGTAGTACCGTCAGCATAATCATAATAGTCAATGTCATTTACCGTATATGCCGTAAATAATGAATTCGGAGTTGGGGAATAAACTATCCCTTGAGCACCTGACGAACCAGTAACAAAAACATCTGGTTTAAACTTACCCGCTAATCTACTAGGGTTACCTTTTGGTCCGTATTGTGTTAAATCATTCAAAGTTGATTGAGTATATCCTGTAACAACAAAAGGAATTGATGTGAACTCACAACAAGGTACAGTTGTTTCACAAATCGCATCTCCTGAAAAAATATAATTATACTGAATTGGTGTCGCTGACCAACTACCTGCTGCAGGAATAAAATAAGCGGTACCATATGGGTCACTAATAATAATATCAGTAATAGGTATTGTAATATCTTTTTTTATAACATTATAACCCCATGGACTCAAACCTGACATAGATATTGTGTAAGTACCATTTGAAGAGTAATTATGCGTATAATAATTGGGTGATACCGTTGTCACAGTCAGTATAGAACTTCCGTCACCCCAATCAACATAATAATTAGAAAATTCTAAGTATTTTTTAAATTCTTTATCTGAAGTATTAAAAAAATATACAGTGTTAGGGGTAGATGTATCACCTGTAAATAAAAAATTTAACATTGTATCTTTTTGAGTTATAGCACCATCAAAAACAGAATAGTATCCGACATCAACGGTATTTTCACTTAAAAAAATAGGTATAGTTAAATCAGTCAATAATGAATCTCCGTTTGTCCCTCCTGACAAAATTTCGGTCATAGATGAATAAACAAATGCAGTTCCAGTAGTGACACCGGTAGTTTCAATATTTATATTACAACAAGGGTCAAATGGTATAATATTAGAATATCCATCCTCAACATATGGTATCCCAAAAATATCATTAGTAATAACTTCAGGAGAAATTCTTATGTAATAAGTTCTATCTTGCATTATACTTTTGGGGGATTTACATATTCATACCACATGAATGGAGTTCCATTAGCAATTCTGGAATTACTTATTAAATCGTAAAGTTTATAAGTAAAATTTGTATAATCTAATACAACCTTTCTATAAAAATACAACTCTTGGTCAAACAAAAACTTCATTCCTGTTAATTGAGATTGAGGTATTGTCATCATTCTGACAAATACTCCATTTTTAGCATCAAAAAATTTTATACTCATATAAAACTCAGTCAAGTTTAGAATATTTTTATCTCTTAACCAATAGATAAAAAATCCTTCCTTATCGAAAACATAATCTAACACAAAATTTGGAGTGATTACGTCAGCGGTTGTTCCTAAAATAGAATTTAAAATAACTGTTTCCCTTTTTACAGAATTTGTAGGTAAAATGATAGTAAAATAATTTTTTTGTGTTAAGTTATCCGTACTGTCATAAAAATCAACCTTAAAAAATGATTTTACCACAGGTCTAGTTTGATAATATAATTCTTCGATTGAGAATCCTGCCTGTTGATAACTCATTACCCAATCGGTGTCCACCGAGGTTGGTATGTCAACCGAAGTTCCATTAAAAAAATAGAATTGATACTCTATTGAGCTTTGATTCTCAGTACCATAATAATCGTGAGCAAATCTTGATATTTCATAATCTTTAGGTAGTCCGATGATTTCTTCAATAACCTCATCTTCGTAAATTTCAATACTATCGGTATGACCATTAAAATCCCATTTAATTTCAATTGGTATATCAATTGATTGGTTATTATCGGATAATATGAATCTATAACTATTATTCACAGGGGTCAGTTATTGGGTCAGCTACGTTATTTAATAGTAAATAGTTAGTACCTTCAGGTATCAATCTAAAAATTATATTTTTAAATGGGTGGTGTTTTCCATTTAAAAATGGTTGGTCTACTCCAATTCCATCTGAATCTATATAACCATATGTATATATGTCTCTCCAAATGAATAAATTTCTATTTTCGGAAAAATATGCCCAGTTAGGAATTCCCTCCACATTAGTTGACTCACTTTCTTCAATATAGTCTGAAAAAGCTCGTATTGTGATTGGATGAAGTGGTCTATAATAATACCCAGGGTAATAATAATTTTCGTCGTCAACAAAAACTGAAACTGAAAAATTATTTTGATTAAATGTTAATTTATGATATATGTCAGAGATAACTCTTTCACTTTGTTCGTAGTCATTCCATTCACATAAATCTCCGTCAATAGTATCTCCAGATTGTAATACATTTACATAAAAAAATTGATAGGGTATACCGACTGGATTTGTTCCATATGGCGCCAAATTAAAATATTGACTACTACTCAAATTTGAGTCAGAATTTGGTGAGGACCACCAACTTGTTGGTAATTTTGTAATAGGGTCTAAGGGTAGATTAAACTCATAACCTAGTTTCAAATCATTCATCCATCCAAAATAACCTCTCCAAATAACTGTGTAAAATAATTCGGTAACGGGTCTTTTTTGATTGTCTATTAAATTCAATAAATCCAAATCCTCATTAAAACTAAGTGTGTATGATTGAGAACCTTCTTTTATTGAAAACCTTCGTATAGCATTTGGAGTAAGGGACGACCTTTCTAATTTTCTATTATCCTTAAATATGTTTTGTTCGAAGGCCGCTTTAGACATAATAGCATTTTGGGGGTTAGTCAAAATTTTGTTTCTTCTCACATAATATTTAGAGGTTGTTTCAGTTAAATTTGTATCGATAACAACTCTTTTTGCCGTCCCGATAGTACCATCAATAAAAGTAGTTCCTAAAAAACCAGGATTCAAAAGATTAAAAATATATAAATCACTTTCGAATGTTCCGTCACCTAAAGAATAAACTTGGAACGTATCGGTGGGTCCAGTACTAGTTCCATAACTAAAATCTAATTTTACAAACTCTCCGACCCTAATACCATGTTTTAAAGGAGAAACAAAAGATACAATATCTTTACCTCCATCATCTGAAAGTCTAACAACAAAAGGTATCCCATCTTGAGCGGTCCAATTTAAAGTGTATTTTATTCCTCTATCTAATAAAACCGCACTTAAAGGTTTATTATAATCATTCTCAAATGCATAACTCATATAAAAACTCCAATTGTAAGAACTAGCACTTTGAGGTTCAAATTTTAAGTGGTAATTTGGGGGACTTGATGAGTCTGGTTGAGTATATCCTGTTGCTCCGTAATCTGTCCTTATGAAATCAAATTCAGTGTACTGCGGAAATCCCGCCCATTCCGCGTTACCAATAGTACACTCTATTGCTGCGTCATTTTCGGCATTTACATAATATAAGTTATTTCTAAATGGTTCATATGTTGAAGTACCAGTATATGAGTTTTTGAAAACAAATAAAAATTTTGAGCTCGGTCTAAATTTTGTAGATTTCTGTCTTTCGTCATCAAATAATTGTTGTAAATCTAAATCAATATTTTTATCGTATTCCGTAATTAATTTTGATGTCTGAATAAATGGCACTTTAATTGCCATATCAACATTAGACGCTGATTTGTATCTTAGTGAACCTAAAATTATTCTTATTTCGTTATTATTTCCCATTAAATTTCAAATACATCACTTCTTATCCATTTAGTTAAAAACCTATCAAAAGCACTTTTACCTCTATTTAATCCAAAATAAAAATAATAAGGTCCAGATGGTGTCATAATTCTACCAGTATATACCTCATTAGTTGGTTTAAAATCAACTTTAAATTCAACTTGGTAAATTGGTAGTCCCGCCCCCGTTGGTGGGTTTGCGTCAATTTGTCCCGCAGTTACATTATATAAAAACCCTCCGTGGAATGAATAAATTGAGCCGTCCGCGGGTTGCATGAAACCTGAATTTAATCTATCCATCCCTTGATAATATGATGTGAAAAAAGTATCGGGACCGTCAATAATTTGGGGGGTCCACCAATCATTCCTTTGGTCACCAAAAATACTGTCAGGGTTAGGAGTTTCGTCTCTACCTCTATTTTCTATAGTATACCACTGATAAAAAGGTACTGTTTGTGTAAAAATTGGGTAATCCTCAAAAACACATGGATTGGCCGTTAATCCATCAGGGGTTGTCAAGAGTCTGTGTGGTGACAACCAATCTCTTAGTTCAAAATTCTGTTTATAAAAAACTCCAAAAACATTATACTTAGAACTACTTGGATTTGTATAAACATATCCTTGTGGTGCCGCTGGTACCTCTGTAGGTTCAGGTGTTAAATATTCATCAGTATCGTATGGAAAAACACCTATTTGTGAATTTATTGCGACCATTTGAGCGTAGTCTCCGTCTACCTTATTATAACCTCTTGAGAACAGTCTTCTCACAATATCGGTCGCTGGCCCACCTAAAGAAGATATAATTTCACCAATCAAAGACTGCGATAATAATCGAGACATTATAAATTGATTCAAAAGGTCAGAGGTGTCTTGGTAAGAGGTTGTTGATAATCTATCCATGACATATCCTAAATAACTGTCGTCTAAAACTAATTCTGTAGTATATAATGTTCTTGGTCCTAAATCCATTACTGTCGTCGGAAATAATAAATTCTTATAATTAGGTTTGTTTTTAAATGTACCACTTCCGGGACCACCTTCGCCATTATTAATAGGACTATCTTTACCTATAAACCCGGTACTAAGTGGTGGTACATTGTACCTATACGGAGCCGACCTATAATAAACATTGTTGGTTATATGGTCTACAAATGCAACATCAGGACAAATACAAGGATATGGTGAATTAGAAGGCGGTGATGTATATTGTATTCTATTACCGAAAGGGAACATAAATAAAGTACCATTAACCCAATAATTAGTAAAAATAAGACCAAAAATATTTCTACAAGCGGCAAATCCTAGTCTAACTCTAGCCGCCCATTCAAAAATTAATTTTGAATCCAATGGAATACTTAACATTGGTGTTGTAACCAACACGTAACATCCATTTACTACAATTTTTTGTTTTCCGGGTTGGTCATTATTATAATAACAATCGTCTCCAGCCGGAGCGACTGTTACCATACCAGTATTTTCATCATACTGATAACATTCTAATGGTATTATACCATCACAGCTAAAAGTATCTCCAGCACCTGATAAAGTAGGATTACCACTAACATCCACTTCACTTGGACCCCCTTCTCCACTTCCAATACCTGAAGACTGCACATATCCATCATCATTAACTTCAAATAATGTGAAATTTTGATTGGCGTGTAATGCGTAAGAAAAACTACCATTTATTTGTTCAGAACTGCTTGTTGGTAACCTATCACTCCTCATGACAATTCTTTGTGAATTGTTCATGTTTATGTTAATTGAATACGTAGGAACTGATGAATTGTATGAACGATAAGAATAAGAAAGATACCCTGACGTAACATTTCCGGCCAGACATATGGTATTATTTCCAACATGCGCAGGTTGATATTCACTAGCATCTAAATACATAACCCCCGCACCTTCAACAACTTCATCTTTAAAATAACCTCTGTTTCTAGTATTAGTAGGTTGATTAAAACTATCAAAATCATTTGGGTCATTATCACCGTCGGGATATGCTGACTTACATCCAAGTAAAAAAGAACCTTCAACTTCAGGGTTGTAGAAATATCCTCCTGTCCATCTTTCCCAAAATTGTCTTGTAAACCAGTTATTATCACTCACTCTTAACCCACTTATAAACGCACCTGCCGCAACTGTACCAATTCCAGTGGTATCTCCAATATCTCCACGAATGTAATAAGAAGTTGCCGTAGTGGTATATTGTTGGTACATGGTACTATCAACAGAAAAACTATATGATGGATAAAAAAGATGTATCCCTGAGTATGTGTCAATCGATGTGTTGTTTGTTATAGATGAAGTACCGTGTCTAACATTTCTTATATTCCCTTGAATTGGAATGTTCAATTTGAACTGTCCTTCAATAGTTAATCCAGGTGTTAGCCAACTAGTGTGACCGAATAATAAACTTAAATCATATGAACATGTTTGTCTACTACTATAAGGGTCAACTCCTCTAACTAAAAACACTATACCAATTTCTTGAGCATCTTTCTGACAATCCCATCTAGTCGGATTACCCGAAGCTTCTCCCATTGGAATTGGTCCAGTTGTGTCGGGGTCATAATATAATTGTGTACTATTATTAATATCACCAAGAGGTGCAGGAGCATCATCCCACAAATCATGAACAATGTCCATATAACTACCTAATACTCTACCTCTAATTGTTTCCGAGGTACTACCAGGATTTGATAAAGGAAGATAATCAGCAACCGTTAATCCTGTTATAACTTGAAAGTACTCAATATCACTTGGAAATTTGTAGAAATTTTCGTTGGTTCCGAGGTCACCTGTTGATGCGGTTATTGTATAATTGATGGGTCCTGTGTTTCCAGCACCACTTGCATTAGCGTAGTAAACATCAATATCTCGTTCAAAATGTGTTATATTACCATTCGAATCTAATACAGGAGTACCTAAAGTAGTTCCTGTTGTTGCAAAATTACCAAACTGAGTTTCTTCGGTCAAACTTGGGTTTGTTAAATTTAGGTCTTGTGAAAAATCTTTTTCTACCGGTGAGAAAATCTTTCCTGATTCAAAATTACCAAGTTGACTTGGTTTTACAAATAATATTAAAACATTATCTTCGTGAAATCCAGTATTGGAGGCATTATCAGACGCGAATTTTACTCTGATTCTATTCCTTCCACCTCCAGGGTTTGTTACAGTTGGGATAAAGTATTTTGCCTTAGTATTAAGTAGATTTATCCGTTCAAAAAATGGAATGCTAGTTGTAAACATTTTCCAAGCATCGACATTTCCTCTACCTCCAGCATCAGTTTCAATATCATCTACTATTATATCTTGTTGTATTGGTGCGTGTACTTTAACACCACTTAAAGCCGGACCTCCTGTTTGTAATGCACCAATATTATTAGATATATCTTCACCTGCTATTGGTGTTGTTTCTATTTCAGGAAGCCCACTCCCGCTAGTGTCGTACCAAAGTTGTGGGACTCTACTACATTCCCATTTACTTGGAGAATGAAAATCTTGTAATAGACTAGTCCCTCCTGCCGCTTGTAAAGCCTCATTTAAACCAGGATACCCCAAATCTCCTAAATCTGCGGGTACTTTCTCAGCGGTCAAAGGAGCACACTCACAAAAATTACAATCAGGGTAAACAAAAACAGGTAATTGTAAACCTGAGGTCCCACACTCCTCTTTCATTTTGTCATATGCATCTTCAATCGGATTACATAAAAACTCAAAAGGTATTGCTGCCAATCGAAATGGAAGACCCAATAAGGGTATGTCACCCAAAAGGTTTAAAAAATCAGCAATTCCACAAATAACAACCTTTAGTGCCCCTAATATAAAGGCTAATATACAAAATATAAGAGTAACAAAGTGTGAAAGTAACATTAATACAAACATCACTGGTACCATAAGAGTCATTAAAATAGAAAACAACAAATATATAATGTCATTATTTTTTTGTCCATCATTAGCCGGAAATGTATTTGTTGTTGATTCACATTCACTGTTCAAAATGTCTTTAATTGCCAAATACCTATAGTCATTATTTGAGGAGGCTCTGAACTCAGTTATTAAACTTGATACGGTATAAACTTTACTGTGTCTAAATTCAAAAAATCTGTCCTGACATGTTATTGCCTCTAAAATCATCTGGTTTTTGTCGGGACCCGCTCCGTATTCTTCCCAATCAACACTAAACGCATAAGAAGCCGCCGCCATCTTATAAGTTTCTTGATTAAGAAAAGAATCTTCAGGCGCTCGACAAACTCCAAAAATATCCCCAAGTATTTCAATAACACCTGTTGTGTTACCTGTATCTTCATAATTTACAAGTAATGGGTCCTGATAAGAGGTACCAGTCCATCCCCACTCTTTAATATTAGGAACTAAATAGGAGGCTCTTAGTATTTTACCAGTTATTGTTGGAGGTTGTTGCCAGCTTATTTTAAATCTATATCTAGCCCTTGTTGGTATCCCTATAGATTTGTTTGTCGATATTAGTCTTTCCCCTGATTCACTTGTGTATATATAATCCAAGTTCATAGGTAAATCTATCAACCATGTTCCTTCCTCATCTATACAATTACCCCCATTTTCTAAGTCGAATTCCTCCAATAAAGGTCTTCCAAGGTTGTCCAATTCAATTGTTTGTCTAATCGATATAATTCTACCAGGACCAGTAACCATACTACACAAATTACCTATTTTTTTGTTAGCCTTGCAATTTCTCTTAATAATATTTTCATCAGTATTCGATAAAATTGACCCCATAAAAATTGCAGCAGGTTCTATTTTAATACCGAACTCCTGTGAAAGGTCAAAATCAATTCTAGTTATACCCAAATAACATATTTCAGGTTGACCCCATAATGGTACAACCTCGATTGTTCTATTTGCTTGTTTTATTTGAGGAAGTTCTCCAAGGTTAGTCGAAGACTTAAATTTAGTACCGTTTAATTGCCCTTCAGTCGCAAGGTTCAGTCTAACCAAGTCTTGAGGAGACAAAGAAAATTCTCCAATATCCGACAAATCAACATCCATATGAACTGTTTGAGACCCTATAGGAACACCAAAAATCATAAAGTCACCACTATCATTTGTTTTTGCAGTGAATTTATAATATTTGTCAAAAACCTCAATTAATGATTGATTTATTAAAACATCCTCTCTCGATGGAAATGTTCCTGTTGGCGTATGCCCCCCATGAGATACTTCATAAGGTAGTAAATTATACCTATATCCATCTTCATTTAAATCATTTAAAGTTTTGTATGGATACAATTCAGATATAGTTGGATTGGATTCATCCTCTAATGATAAAGGAATGAATATAGAAACTTTAGCATTCGGTATTCCAAATCCGTTATTTGCACTAACTCTACCTACAACAACACCATAATCAGAACATTGTCTATTATAAATCTGACTTTGTAATATTTTAAGAGATAAAATCTCTAATGACTCAAAGTCTTGTTCTAATAATACATTAACCGCTTTATCAACTCCAACTTGAGTTCTTATTCTGTATGAATTCGACATGAAAAACCTTTTTTATAAATAGTTTATTTGCTATTTTCAAAAAAAGATAGACCATTATTTAGATAAATAAATTATCAAGAAAAATTAACCGTAGAAAGGTTCTTAACTCTGATATTAATATCTTTACCGGGGAATCTAATTTGGTAAATTTGATTTGGTTCCGCAAATATTGTGTCATCCACCAATTCAATCTGTTTTGTGTCCGAATCTAAGTATCTCTGAGACGTTTGTGACGATGAATATTGACCTCCAATTCTATTAAATACCAAAATATCAGATATCGACAATACCCCATTTTCACTTTGGATTAGTCTACGTATTTCTGATACATTAACATTTTGTCCCATCTGCATATTAGCAGGGTCAAAATAATCTGAAACTAAATTTATAATAGAAGAAATTACAACTCCTTGGTTTTGAGTTGAATCTAACACAACATCTATAGTTAACGATAAATCAATCACATTTGCCGTCTCAACTGAAATATAATCATTAATCATTCTGTAGTTTGACAAATAATTAGCAACATTACTTTTCAAAGTGTTTGATATTATCTCAGTTAATTTACCCGAATCATCATAAGATAACATTTTAATTTTTATCTTATTATTTTCTTCAGTTATTGACACTTTTGCCGGTGCTCCATATTGTGACGGCATGGTTCTTATTATAGACTCATAGTCATTAACTGTAACAGCCCTGTTTTGTGCCGCAAAATTAAATGAAACATAATTTCTTACCTCTTCAGTGGTCGGAGCCGGCGCTCCTCCTATTGCCGCAGTAACATTTATACATCTTAATGAATTTACAACATTATTATTTACAGATTCTGAAGGACCATTAACAAAGAATGAAACCGTACCTATTTGTGTTATAACATTCACCCCTAAATTACTTGTAGACCCACCTCCAATTCTATATTGAACAAACATAGTCGTATTAGCCTTTAAGGTACTACCTAATGCAAAATTATTCGAGTATTTGTATAGGTCTAATTTGTAACCATTTCGAGCGAATTCTCTTAATTGTTCGTCCGCAGATTGACTACCTCCACCGAAAGTCATTTTTAAAAACCCTTCAGGTGTATATTCAGTTATAAATTTGTTATTAGTTACCACATATTTCCCAACCTTGATACCTGGTCTGTCCGAAGTTTTAGTTGGGTCTTCTACAAAAACTCTATCCTCAATTAAGGCCTTAACCTCATACCATCTGATGTCATTGTTTAAAAATTCTTGAGCCGAAGGTATGTTAGCATATTGAGTTCCATCTTTAAGTATAACACTAGTAACCCCTAGTACATTTTTTTCAGGTAAAAACAATTCAAAAAATGGTTTAACATCATTTGGTGTTACAACTTTTTTAAACACTTTAGTAACTCCATTAACAACCGTTTCTCTTTTTACTATTGTATAATTAATTAACTTGTTATTTGAATCAAATACAGGAATCTTTAATCTATTAGGAAACCCATCACCACTAATTGGTGATGAAAAGTCAATATCGTATACGGTTTCAAAAACTTGTCCTCCTCCGTTAACTTGAGCTCCTCTTCTTAAAATACCACAATATCTCAAATCTTCCTTATCTCCAAAAGCCGGTACTGTAATCGAAAAGTCAACTAATGCAACAGATGGTCTCTGACCTGGAATTTTTAATCCATAAGTTCGGGCGATATTGTAAATTGATGACCTTTGTTGAGCGTATTGAAGTACTGTTTCTTGTATACTTCTGTCAATATTGAACTGTAGGTTGTCTGAAACCGCCGCGTTTAAATCTAATAAAGCAGAAAAAACCGAAGCATCATTAAAGTTACTTACTAAATCAGGATAATATGTTTGTGTGAAATTTATTAACTCAGTCCTAATCGACTGAAAATCTCTTGTAGTATACGATATTTTTTTATTCGCCATAACTTTTAAATATTAATAATAACGAAATCGCTAGAATTAAAAACATCGTTATTAATTTTATAATCAATTTTTATTTTAGCAGTATGTTCCAAAGTACCAATTCCAGGGACTCTGAAAACTCTTTCATCATTGTCGTTAACATATGAACCTTTATCCTCGTCATCACTTGAAGCTGGTTTTATATCTATTTTAGTTATTGTAATACCGGGTATATATTCTGACACAGTATCCCTAATCTCAGCTTCGATATCGGAAAAAGTAGGACCATCTAATGGTTCGAATAAATATTCATACAATCTTGTTCCAAAATCAGGTAAAAAGTATCTAGTTCCTTTTCTTGTTAATAATAAATGAACCAAATCAGTTCTTATCTCTTCATCATTGGTTGATGATAAATCAAAATAAGTTCCGTTGAAAGAATCTCTGAATGGAAAATTTATACCGTATGTCATTGTGTGTATATTTTATAATAAATATTATTCGGTCGATTTTATATTATAATAATAACAATCCCCATCTTCTGCAACCCATCTATCGGATAAAGTTTCGACTGAAGGTAAATCAGTGTCAACTTTAATCTCTTTTGGTTCTATTGGGAATTTGTTTGTAACCCAATTTGAATCCTTCCAATAAATTCTATTATTGGGTTGGCACAAAAGATAACCGTCATCACCAATTAAAATGTGCCCGCACTTATAATCTGAAGGTTCATCAGAATATGGATTTCTGTACCAATCAACCGTCATAAGATATGTTGCCCAAATTTTTGACCCATCTCTTAAAACAACCTGACACCTTTTTTCATATAAATAATCATAAGTTGTTACAGTTACGTTTTCAGAAAAACAATCCCATAATTGTTTAAAGTGAAACGGTATGTCGTTAGTCGGTTCTTTCATGAATATTTCAGAAATTGGAACTCTTGACCTCATCATTCCATAATCCGTCATTACATGGAATGTTAATATTTTTCCAGCAACTGATTGAATGGCAAAAGCATAAGCCTTGTGGAATTTATTATCATCGTTAGGATTTTTTGTAAAATGTGATACCCTAACTAAACATTTAAATAATTCGATATTTTCATTATATACCGCCATATTAATAAATATCTTAAATAAAAAATCCCGATTACTCGGGATTTATTTTATGATGAACAACCAAAACATTCAAACTCAGAATTAGCTGGTTTTGGTGGTAAATTCATGTTACTATAATCAACTTTTGGTGGTTCAGGTGTAACATTTGGTTTTGACATTTTTGATATGTCAACCGCCAAGTGTTTTGCCCCTGTTGAAATTGCCTTTGTTCTAACATAATAACAAAGTGTTTTTAGCCCCTTTTCCCAACCATAGAAGTGTGATGATGAAATCTTAGATAGAGTTGGGTTACCCATATAGATATTCATCGACTGTGATTGGTCAATAAACGGAGCTCTGTCGGCCGCCATTTCAATCAATTCCTTCTGTGAGATTTCCCAAATTGTTTTATACTTTGGAATAAGGTGCTCAATTCTTTTAACTTTCTTATTGTACTGTTTGTCCTCAGGGTCAAGGTAGTTATTGAAATTAATCCCCTGAACTGAACCTTCATTAAGAATAATTTCATTCTTCAGGTCTTCTCCCCAAATACCGAGCTTCTCAAAATCATTAATCAAGTATTTGTTAACAATCATAATTTCACCACCAACAACACGTCTGTTAAAGATTGCCGAGTGAGCGGGTTCTGTCATCTCATATGAGCCTGTAATTTTAGCAGATGACGCAACAGGCATTTGAGCGGTGAATAAAGAATTGCAAACACCATAATCTTTAACTTCTTCTTTAAGTAATTTCCAATCCCATCTTCCTGATAAATCACCTTCATTGAGTCCCCACATATCAAATTGGAACACTCCTTCTGACATCGGTGAGCCGTTAAAGAAATCATATGGTTTATATTCTTCTGACTTACATAAACGACAACTTTCAGTAATTGCCGCAAAATAAATTGTTTCAAATATTTCTTTATTTAGTTTCTTCGCTTCATCAGATGTAAAGATATAATCCATCAAATAGAATACATCAGCAAGACCCTGTGTTCCAATGGCAATTGCTCTTTGTTCACGACCACCCTTGTTTCCCTTTTCAGTTGAGTAGTTGTTAATATCCACAACTTTGTTAAGAGCCCTTACAACTTTACGAGTTTCCTCGTACAACAACTGATGGTCAAATGTTCCTTCTTTAATGAAGTTCTTTAATACCATTGATGATAGTGTACAAATCGCAGTTGTGTTTTCATCTGTGTATTGATAAATTTCATTACAAAGATTTGACTGTTTGATTACACCGATGTTTTGGTGGTTTGTCTTTTTGTTTGCGTTATCCTTTGAGCAGAGATATGGTACACCAGTTTCAATCTGTGACTCAATAATCTTTGACCAAATTTCTTGGGCTTTAACTTTTTTACCAAGACCTAATTCAACTGCTTTGTTATAGTTTTCTTCATATTCATCACCATAACATTCTTGGAGGGGTTTAACACCCGCTTTCTTAATATCGTTAGGACAGAACAAATACCAATCACCATTGTTCTTAACAGCTTTCATAAAGTTATCAGGAATCCAAAGTGCGGTAAACAAATCACGTGCTCTCAATTCTTCAGCTCCCGTATTCTTTTTAATATCTAAAAGGTCAAAAATATCTTTATGCCAAGGTTCCAAATAAATTGCTGCGGAACCAGGTCTACGTCCTTGTTGGTTAAAGAAACGAAGTGATTCATTAACAATTTTTAAATACTTTAAAAGTCCTCCCGCAAATCCACCTGATGATGAAATTCTACTTTCTTTGCTTCGGATATTTGACATAGATAAACCAATACCCGCAGCGTCTGATGAATATGTTGAAATATCTTTCATCGTGTTCAAAAGACCTTCTCTAGAGTCCGCATCATTATAGTGAAGAACACAAGAGGCGAGTTGTGGAATTTTTGTACCGGCATTAATCATAATTGGTGTTGCCGGTGAAATAAGCTGACTTGATAGTGACTTATAGTATTCGACCGCTTGTTCAAATGATTTAGTTACCCATATTGCAACACGCATATACATATGTTGTGGACGCTCGATTGTCTTACCACTTGGTAGTTTCAAAAGATACATCTCTTGTAATGACCTCCAAGCAAAGTAATCAAAATTATAGTCATTGTCGTGATTGATAACCTCATCAATATTTGACGGACCGTAACTGCTAATCATATTGATAAACTCATCATTAACAATTCTTTCTTTGTAAAGTTCCATCATAGTGTTTGAGAAACTTGGGTTTGTTTCTTTGTGATAAGATGAAATTGCAACAGACGATGCGAGTCTAGAATAATCGTGGTGACTACCAGTATAAGCGGCGGCTATTTCATAAATTAATTTATCCAAATCTTTGGTCATAATCTCACCTTCGGTTGGTACCGAAGTGATTACTTTAATAAAGATTTCGTCCGAATTTACGTTCAAACCTTTTGCCGCTCTTTTAATTCGGTTATATATTTTCTGTGGGTTAAAGGACGAGTCCTCCCCACTTCTTTTTTTAATTTTTAAAGACATCATAGTTTTAAAAGATAATCAATTAAAAGTCGTCCGTAAAGGACAATGTTTCGTTCAACTTTGCTTTTTGGTACTCAACAGTTCTTGATTCAAAGAAGTTACCTTTTGTTTCAACTGCGATTTGTTCCATAAATTTAAATGGTTGTTCAACATTAAATTGTTTCTTACATCCCATTTTAACAAGTAGACCATCAACAACAAACTCAAGATATTGTTTCATAAGATTTGAGTTCATTCCGATAAGTGAAACTGGAAGTGATTCGGTAATAAATTCTTTTTCAATCTCAAGAGCTGACAACAAAATCTCTTTAATTCTCTTTTCACTTGGTTTGTTTTCACAGTGATTATTCAAGAGGTGAATTGCAAAGTCACAGTGAAGATTTTCATCTTTAAAGATGAGCGAATTTGCATTACATAAACCTTGCATAAGTCCTCTTGATTTCAACCAAAATATTGAACAGAATGAACCTGAAAAGAAAATTCCTTCTACGGCCGCAAAAGCCACAAGTCTTTCTTGGAATGATGCGTTTGTAATCCAATCAAGAGCCCATTTTGCTTTCTTTTGAACCGCTGGAAGTCTGTCAATCGCATGAAAACATTCATCTTTTTCTTTTGGATTTGACACATATGTATCAATCAAGAGTGAGTACATTAGACTGTGAATGTTTTCCATTGCAAGTTGAAATCCGTAAAAGAATTTTGCTTCAGGGTATTGTACTTCTCTATAGAAATTCTCCGCCAAGTTTTCATTTACAATACCATCGGATGCTGCAAAGAATGACAGTACATTTTTAACAAAGTATTGTTCATTTTCTGAAAGGTTTTCCCAATCACGAATATCACCTGATAAATCAACCTCTTCAGCCGTCCAAAACGCGGCTTGGTGCATTTTATAATATTCCCATATATCGTTATGTTCGATAGGAAATATTACAAACCTATTAGGATTCTCTACTAAAATCTTTTCCATATTAATTAATTATTTTGTTGTTCTCTTTGTTTTCTTCTTTCGAGTAAATCTTTTACTCGTTGTCTTTGTTGTTCTTCTTTCTGTTCTTCAAGTCCTAAGAACGTTACCGAACTTTCGGTATCGATTTCTAACATACCGTTATCGAACTTACAATTTTCAAACACAATACCATCGTCACCAATTCTTGATTTGGTTATTGCAATTGTGGCCAGTTTCATCTCTTTTTGTTGTAATGTTTTCGCAACAGATATAATAACGTGACCAACTTGAGCCTTCTTAATTGACCCACCCATTTGGTCTGTTGTTACGACCTCTGATGAAATCGAACTTCTGTTACCCTGTGTTGCCGTCCACCCAACCAGATTCAACTCGTGACACATTGCTTCGAAACCTCTCATAACCGAACCTTCACTCTTCCATTCATCACCCAAATTTTTATCAGGAACGATACAGTCAATATAGTCTAATACAACCATATCTAACTTAACTCCATCAGCAATCATCTTGCGAAGTTGATTTTTGATTTGAAGCATTGTTAAAGTATCTGATGGTAGTTTCTTTAAAATAAGACGGTTTTCCATCTTACTTTGTACCTCTCTAACCTTATCCATCACCTCATCTTTTTTAGTTGATAACTCATCGGGATGGACTTTTGTCCAAAGTGTGATGTGTTTACGTTGAATAATTTTTGGGTTATCCTCGAAGAATATTTGAAGTACATTGTATCCCAAATTAAATGAGTGATTTGCAATTTTGGTTAAGAATGTAGATTTACCTACTCCCGTGGGGGCTAAGATAACTCCTAATTCTCCTTTTGCCAAACCTCCTTTTAACAATCTGTCGATACCTGGTATTCCCATCGGAATTGGGTGACGATAGTCTTCGTTAAGTACATCATCCAAATTAGAGAATACATCGGCCATTCCATCTTCTCGTTCTCCAACTTGTAGAGCTTCTCTAACTAGTTCTTCTAGTTTGTCATAACTTTCAAACTCACCACCATCAATAACTTTTTGAGCTTTAGTAATGGCTTTTTGTAGTTCTTGTTGTTTACAAAACTTGAGAGCCTTTTCTTGAATAAAACCACTGCCTTCAATTGGGGAGTCTTTGATTTTTGTGATAGTGTCCAACACAATTTTAGAGGCCAATTCTTGTTGTAGTTCAGACTTGGTTATTTGCTCTAATGTATCAAAAGTAGGTACGTGTTCGTATTTGGAATAGTACTCCTTAATCATTTGCAAGATGATTTTGAAGTACTTATTTTCAAAATATTGTTGTTCTATAACGTCAATTATGGACCTTCCGAACTCTTTATCAATAATGATTTGATTCAATAATTGTATTTGAAAAGAAGACCCTAAATAATCGAAATTTTTGTTTGACGCCATAGTAAATTTTTGTTCGTTTTTGATAAATATTATCGCTTAGTACTAATTCCCGCGAATTCAAAAGTTAAATTTTTCGCTGAAAAAATGTCAGTAAGTGATGAAAGCAAACTTTTTATATGAGGGCGGATATCTACGGTGTATCTTATTTTAGGAGGGAAAATCTTAGCATCAATCTGACGATGACAAATTGTCATGTCCCCATGTTTAATAAAGATGTTAAAGTGTTCTGGTCCGTCGGTATATGACGTATCCAAAATAGATGGGTTACCCTGAATCTCATAAGAATTTTCAAGCATATAATCCACAGTTTTCATCTTCAAACGATGCATGAGAGTATTTTTAAATTCTAAAATAAACTCATAAAGTTCGGATGAGTATTTTGCTTCGGGATTGTAATCACGAACATTAAAATACCTCTGAACGATGATGTTATCGTTAACCATCATCAAAAACTCAAGTTTTGTTAAATCTTGCTCTTTCATAAAAAATTACTTTTTGGTTTTAAATTGTTTTTTTTCTTTTCTTGTTAATTTCATAAACGGTTTTACAAAGTTTACCCAAGCCTCGTCATGTTTTGGGAGAAATTTGAAGAACCCATCCTCCATCATCATACGGATTAGGTTTCTATACCCTCTCCCCTCGGGGTCTAATGTTTCACTATAATATAATTTGACTATTTCCTTACCTTCCTCTGTGATTAACGGATTAGACAAATCCACGATTTTGTTGTTAATCTCAAAAAATTCATTTCCATAGATACCTGATTTTGTTTTACCTGAAAGTAAGTTTTGTAATATTTTGTTTTTTTTGTCCTCAGTAAGTAATACCTCGGCTCTTGTTAAAATATCGTTAAAAGAAACCTCATGGTCAAGTATCTCAGGAAATAATTTGACTAAAGTTTTTTCACCCAAATAATAGATACCATCAATATTATCAGACTTATCACCTGACAATATTTTATATGTTTTTACATTATAGTGGGGTATCTCAACCTCGTGTAGTTTGATAAAATCACCTTTTTTATAGGTTAATCTTTTACTGGGTGAGTATATAGACACGTTTTGTGATATAAGCTGTGTTAGGTCTTTATCACTCGAGAAAATGGTTATAATCTCATCATTTGCAATCTGACAATAATAAGCAATAAGGTCATCAGCCTCATTGTTGTTAATATCAACCTGACGAACAAACATCTCTTCAAGATATTGTTTTACTCTATGTTTTTGTTGGTAAAACGACTCCTCTTTAAAGTCATAACCAGGTTTTCTGTTCTCCTTGTATTGGGGGTATATTATTTTTCTTGTGAGAGAACTCCCTTCACCATCCCAGAATACGACTACTTTATCAAAGTTTTCTTCTTCAATAAAACGTCGGGTAGTATTTAGAAAATGCCAAATACCCCCAACGTGTTTACCTTCGTGAAAGAAATCTTTCACACCATGAAATCCAATTTTTAATAAATTGTTTCCGTCAATTAATAATGTTTTGGTCACCTTTTATTTAATTAAGGTTCGACTTCTTCTTTCAAATCAAAATCCAAATCAGATACACCCAAAATATCTTTCCAATATTCAGCGTGTTCTTTTTTGTAACTTTCGATAGATGCCTTTTCTTCTGCCGGTTCTTTACCAGCCATAAATCCGTGTGGTGTTACTATAATTTTACCATCCTCATAACCTAATCCATTGATATGATTTTTAAGTACAGATACTTTGGTACGAACTGCAAATTTAACAGTTCTCTTATCTTTTGTGGCGGTAATTTTTGTAGTACCAGCACCTTTTTGATTACCAAACAAAAATACCAAAGATGAGTTTAACCAAATTGCTTCACCACCTTTTGCCTTAATTTTTGGTTGACCAAATGGATTATCAGGAAGTTCAACCCAAGGTTGATTAACAATTACAAGTGTGTTTTCAAACTTTGAATCAGCTTTACGACTACCTGAAATTCTTTGGTTAATACCCATACCAATCTTGTCAGCAAGAACTGAAGCATTGTGTTGTTTACCACCTTTACCTTCAAAAGTCATCTTACAAGGAACTGAACCAACTGAGTCCCAAAGGAAAAGCAAACTATAATCCAATTCACCTTTTTCTTGGGCATCCAACAAGTTGTTGATATACTCGGTAATTTGTTCGATGTAATCAAAATTATTGTTGAATAGATAAAAACCATCCCAATCAATCTCACCTGTTGATTCATCCACAACCTCCTCACATTGGAACCCCATAATACGAGCGTGTTCAAATGACCACTTTTGTTCGGTGATAATGAATACAGGTAGGATTCCTTTTTTCTGAGCATCGACCGCCGCCTTTACAAGTGCAGTGGTTTTACCCGTATCAGAGTGACCCAAGAACATATTGATGTGTCCAATCGCCGGCCCTGGTATTCCAACCGCATCCAAAAATTCTGTACCCAAGTCAAAATATCTTTGAGGTTTATATTTTGCCGAAGTAGAGAACTTAGATTTGATTGAATCTAAACCTAATTCTTTTTTCTTAATTGCCATATTAACTATATTTCTTGAATTGTTGTAAAGCGTCTAGCTTATCTTTTGCACTTGCCAATTGGTCAACAAATTTATCCATCTCTTCCAAATGTTGAGGATGTTCTCCGATACCAACAGGATTATTGAAATAGACCATTAATGTTGCTTCAGCTTCTGAAATTTGGGCGGAGTACTTGTTTGTCAACGCCTCATACAATTTTTGCGTAATTTTTTCTTGAGTTGTCATTTTTTTAAGGTATTAAAAACCACCCCATATTTCAGGGGTAGTTTGTTTAACATTTTTTATTAGAAAGGAAGGTCGTCTGATGGTTCATCGTCTGACTGTGGGTCAACGACTGATTTCTTACCACCCATAGATACCGTTTCCTCAATTTCACTTCCGTAGATATACTTACCAGCGTCAGAATCCCAACGTGGAACTTCGCCACGAGCAATAGCTTCGAGATACTCGGCCGGCTTCTTAGAATATACATCACCCCAAGTCAATTCATCATTAACCCAAGTTTCTTTTGTCTCCTTATCCTCATGTAGAGGAGATGGGTCATCGTGCATAATTGTCTGAATGACAGTATAAGTAGCTCCTTTTGGGGTCTTAGCCTTTGTCAATTCAAGAATGATATCTCTACCATTTTCAGGGTCAGTGATATCTCCTTTTTGACGGAAAATTGGGATGATTTTATCCAAGATACCTTCGTTCTTATAGTTATGCTTGAAACGCCAAAACTTAACTCCGTCTTGTTCGTTGTCACGGTCAATAACCTTAACAATATAGAATTTACGTGGTTTGTACTGTTTTGCAAGTTCCTTATCAGACTCTTTTCCTGTTGACATAAGTTCTTCGTAAACTTCAGACAATGGAGAACGCTCGTTGTCATTTTTACCTGGGTCAAAAAACTTCTGCCATTTTCCATCAACTTGAACTTCGTGGAACCATACCTCTTTGAATGGTGAACTTCCGTCTTTTGTTGGGAGTATTCGTAGTCGTTTTTGACCTTGTTTCTCGTTATCCTTGAGGATAGCCGCGAAATACTTTTTCATTCTTTCATCTTGAGACATTTTTGAGGCGTTAGATGAACCGCCTTGTTTTGAATTTTCGTACTGCGAAAGAATCGCATCTAAAGAATTGTTTGTCGCCATAATAATTAAATTTAAAATTGTTTATTAATAATAAGTGTCAGCCTTTGTTTTGTCAAATTAAAAAGGGGTCAAATGACCCCTTTTATTATCTTACCTCGGTGAAGTCTCCCGATTCCTCATCTCCAAAATCTCTAAAACTTTTTTTGATGTCTATAGGTGAATAACCTTCAACATCATCCTGAGTTAAAACATAATCATTCTTTCCCGTTTTTTCCATATCAATCTCTTTATCTTCAAAAAAATCACTAAGTTTCTGATTAAACGGTCCTGAATCTAAACTACGTAATTCAAGTTTTTCCTCCGGAGTTTTTGTTCTATATTTTTCAACTTTAGCCTCCAAATCATTCAATTTGGTAACTATAGAGTCCATATTAGACAATTTACTTTCCAACTCTTCTAAATGTTTAAATAAGTTATCAAAGTATTCTTCTTGTTTTGTTTCAATATTTTTTTGTGACTTAACTAAGTCAGTTATTTCTAACTCTTCACCTTTAGATTCTTTTCCTTCCTCGTCCCCAATTTTTTCAACATCAGGGTCTGTTGCAACATCAACAGGTTGTGGTACCGCCGCTTCAGGGGCCGGAGCACCAGGAGGTGGTGGGACCGCGCCTGGGTCGGCGGGTGCTGGTGGTGGAACTGCTTCTTCTCCAGGAGGTGGAGGTGGAACGTCTTGTTCAGTTATATATCGATTGATATCGTTATATCTTTTTAATTCGTTTAATATTTTAGTATCTATTCCCATTTTTTAACCGTTTAAAAGTTGTTTAACTCCATGTAAAGTTTCAACCTGAATTTTTTTATTGGTATTCATAGTGTTATCAACTCTCTCAATTAAACCATCTTTAATTCTAAGAGTATAACACTCACCCGTATCTAAATCACAAACTTCTTTATAACCGTTACCGTTATCTCTTTCTGTTATTCGAGTGTTCTTACCCAAATAACTATCTAATATCTCTTTAGTACCCATAAGTTTTTATTTATAAATATCTTTTATTTTAGAAATTTCCACTAATATATTGTACAGTTTGACTTCTACTATTATCAAGCGTTACTCCATCGGACAATACAGGGTTCAAAGTTACTCTAAATTTCACAGATTCTACTGGAGTGTCTGAACAATCCGAATCTAATTGAATGTCCTCTAAAGATATTGATAAACTTTGTTTGTCACTAGAAATCAAGTTTGATATATTATATTGATAATCAGTTTGTGAACATTCAGATGGTGAAGTCACTTTATACTCCGCAACTATCATAACCCATTTTTCATTATTTGTGTTATTAACTGTCACAACAAATTTGGGGTCACCTACTGAGGTTCTTGTTATACTTAATAACTGTGTTGGTTCTGTCGAAGTTGCAGATTGTCTATTAACTTGGTCGTATGCAAAAATCGCAGATTGAACTTGACTTTCAATATTTCCTAAATCAACAATATCCATGTCTTCATATATGGTTTCAGGTTTAATATTTTGTTTAGAATTTAAAATAATAAATTTAGTTATTTCTTTATAATTGTCCTCACTAATTGTCGCAACTCTACTTCTCCACCTATTAGATAAAAATGTAACAAACTTATCAGTATTTTGGAAAGATGCATATGGTACATTGTCGGTAGAACAAAAATATTCTTTTAAGAAGTTTGACTCTCCTGATTGTCCCCATGAACTTGTTAAGTCAATCCCCCCAAAATTGAAATTGTTTGACGAAAAACCCGCTGCCGAACCATTTGAATTTAACCAAATAAATGCATAAATTGTATGGGCTAACTTAATGTTTGCACCTCCATTTAAATTTAAAACAGAATTAACAATTTCATACATTTGAGTTAAGTTAAATTCTTTTTTAACAATTTCAGCTTTAGTGTAAGATGCGTAGTCTGAATTAGATACACATTCTTGATTAGCAGATTTTGTACTTGCGGGACTATTATTCAATTCATAATTCAATAATCTTAATTGGTCAATTGAATTAGTTGTTGTATTCGAGGTTGGTCCGGTGGTTAGAGTCGGAGAAGTCACACTATTTGATGTTCCTGCGGCTGCGTTTGTATTTGTTACATTTTGTGTTGATTGCGCAACTTGAGGTGTATTTGAACTTGATTCAACTTTTAACTTATCCTTTATTATTTTTAAAAGATTTGTTCTTATCGTTTGGACAAATTGGTCAACTTTCGGTAAAGACGCGGTTGGTTGTCTAATACCGGTAATTGTGGTGTGAAACATACCAGGGACTATGTTATGTGTTACATCCAAAATCATATATGGTCCGCTGAACATAGGTACATACCTCAAATTAAAATACATACTTGGTTGTATCATTGCGTTACCCATCATCATTATCTTACATTTATAACTTCTGTTTTTATAAATGTTATATAAAGATAAATTCTGCGTTGCACCTCCTCTATTACCTGATTGGTTTGCCATTTGATTAATCACCTCTAATGACTCAGCAGTAGAGGTTCCTGCCTCTTGAGATACGTCAAAACTTTGGAATATTTGTTGATTTTGTGTCCCAATATCAACATTAAATCCTACAACTTTATTCGATTTGTCCCAATCTGTTTTACCAACTTGATTTTCTACTAATGGATTAGAAGTTTTTCTCAAATCAAAAGCGTCATCTTTGAACCTGTAATCAACATTTTTATTTATTGCTAAATGTTCTGATGGTTTTGAGATGAAAAAACAAACCATTTTAGATGATGAATCTCTATAGTCAACATTCAAAAAAGTACCAAACAAAGTATTAGCGAATTCTAAAGTACCTTCGGGTCTAGGTTTTGGATTTTTAACCGCATCTTGTACATTATAGAAATTAACATACGATGGTATATTCATCACCATGAAGTTATTTCTTAATAAGACAGACTGAGCAAAACTTAATACTGACATTTTGGGACTAGCATCCATTATAAAATTTTTCAAATGAAAAATGTCGGCAATAACCGTGTCACCAATATTCCTACTAGCTCTATCTAATAATAGTAAATCTTCAAAAATTGTTTTATTTTTAAAATCACCACCAGAAATCCATTTATCGTTAGTTGCTTTAAATGACTCCCATAGTTCTAATTTTGTCTGAGAACCATCTAAATCTTTTCTAACACCTTTACTGTTTTCAACAGTTATTAAAGGTAATTTAGACCTTAATGTTATCATTAAATTATCTACAATTGTTCCTTGGAATCTGTCAACAGCACTTAGGTAGTTATCCATATTGTTAATGAATGTGACTTTACCCCAATTGTTGGTTGAACTCGGTACTAATGGGAACTGTGGTTCGGGAGGAGTTGTTACTGCGGCAATATATTGTGGGTCTAAAGGTGATTGTGAATAAAAACCGTAAATTTCAGTTATTGCAATTTTTGCTAAATTCAAATTGGTTTCTCCAGATATACCTACTTGTTCTCCAACAAACTTTATTTCCTGTGAAAAATTCCTAAATAATGAAAATTTATTTTCGTTTTGTTTATAGATAGTTACAGTTGACCCATCATTTAAAGTAAAAATTTCTATTATTAATCCCACAAATTGTTGTGTAGGTAAAACAGGCGGTATTGGTAATGGGGAAACCGAAGTTTGTGGTTGAGTTTGTGTTAATTTTTGTGTTGCATAAATTTTAATTATCGGTGCAAAATTTTTGATATTCTGTACATTAAATCCAACATTTAAATCTATGAAGAAATCGGTTATAAATGAACCACTATCTTTATAAGTGAGTTCAGGTATATCTGAAAATCCAACATATATTCTAAGAGTTTTCCATTCTTCAGGGAAATTTGTTTGTGATGTTGTTAATGTAACAGACCCCCCTTGAACTGGTAATGCGTCTGGTGTTGCCTCAGTATATTTTTCCCATGTGTATGGGTCTTCAATAAATTTATTGGAAAAACTGTAGAATAGTTTTTTATCGAATGACGATGGATTTCCATATTTGAATACGTAGTCAAAATTTAAAAATTCTTTAATGTATGAATTAATTGTTTGACATTGAATTTCTTGAGTTCTTGAAACCGCTTCGGTACCTGTTGCTCCTGTGGTACTTTGTTTAGGCACTTTCATCATTTCTCTCATTAAAAATTGGAAATTTTTGAAAGATTTTTCAGTTTTGGTTAAAGTTTCAGATAAATTTTTTAAATCGTAATCATATACTGATTTGGAAAAATTTAAAAACTCTTCTTCAAACTTATTTAAAATTTCTGTATCAAATGCCGAAAATATTTCACTGATTTTTGAGTATCCTACAATAGGGTTGTGTAAACCAAAATTTTCTTGTGACGATACATCGCTTTCGGTAAAAATTATTTTTATATATTCATCATATTCTGGTTTTTTTATTTTTGATAAATCAAAATATCCATAGTGAGGTGCCGCCCAAAAATTTCTAATTGAGCCATCGTACATTGCCTGATTACCCTTAACTTCCAATTTTAATTTGTCAATGTTACCTTCCTTAATAAAACATTCATTAAATGTTTGGTTAAGTAATGAACCTTGGGATGGTATCGGATATGTAAAAGTTTTTATTATATTATCCACATTAACAGACCATGGTATTACTCGTAAATCTCTCATAGGGTTGGCATCGTCAAACCCTTCAGGTTCGTCAATAATGGCTTCTGACACATAATTTAAAGTCACTCCACTATCGAAACCGTTCTGAATATCAGTATCGGTAAAAGTACTATAAATCATATATCCCTGATAAAACACATTGAAATCATTTATTAGTTTTGGATAAAAACCTGTGTTTATCAGAGTGGATGTTTCGGTACCAATGATTGTATCTTTTTCTAAAACTATGTCGATATTTGCCCCATTAATTATTAAACCATAATTTCTAGTTGGTACATTAGTAATAGGGTCAAAATTCTCAACTTGTTTAAAGTTTTGCCAACAATCATCTAATATGTCAATATTGTCTTCAACATATTTTTTGTATCTGTGGTAAATTGAACCAATTTTCAAAATCCACGCATAAGGTACTTTGTGTATCGCTCCGAATTTTTTCAAACTAGCCAAGATATAATCTAAATCTTCAACAGTAATATTTGAATCGGAAGTTTTATAAGTTTTATACTTTTCTCTTAGAGTTGATAGTGGTAAACTATTTAAGAACAAATACGCAGGTACGGTGTAAGGATAGTCATCATAATTTCTAAATTTTTCTACCGCCTGTTGTATTGAGTTCACATAAAACGGTGTATTCAACATGGAAGTTGTTTGATAAAATCCTACTTGTCCTGAATAATTGTAATAAATTAAATCTCCTTCAGTTACTAATTGTTCAGAACGTACTCTTTCGTTATAAAAATCAACTAGATTTGTTGTAGTATCAGCGGTTGGTACTACAGTATTTTCGTATATAAAATTAGTTATTGGTCTTTTTTCTAATGTAGATAAATTATAAGGAAAATTAGTAATAGTCTTATTTGACTTATTATAAGTCAAAATTTTTGTAGTGTTAAACGCCGATTTATTATCCGAAATTGATTGACCATTAGCTAATTTATCTTTACACCAACTTAAATTAGTTAAAGGATAAATGTCTGAATAATCATAACTATTAGAAGAGCTACTACCTGTTATATAATTTAAAAAATCATCCTCTCTATCCAAAGAAAGTAGTGGATTTGATTTAGTTTCTAAAATTTTGTCTAAATTTAAAAATTCAAATTGTGAATTTTGTACCGTATTTCTTATGTAACTTGTATTGAATATACCTCTAATAAAATTTTGCCAGCTTTGTCCTGTACCTCCATTTGATATATGTCTGAGTGTGGTTTCAAAATTAGCAGAATTAATTCCATACTGTTTAAATTTTTCAATTAAAAATGGGTTGTCAGTACCTAAAGCATAAAGCAAATTAGTTTTTTCAGCGTCTGCGATGATACTACTAACCAAATCTTTTTCTTGAATTGATGATTCTGCTCTTGATAACCTTGAATAATAAATTGTATAAAATAGTCTTTCGTATATTTCAAAGAAAAATTTAACTTCTTCTTTATTGCCATAAACAATATTCTCAACAGGAAATTCTATAGCATTAAAACTAAGTCTATTAATATCGGTTTGTTCATTAGATACTGGTTCTGGATTATCTATTTCAGGATTTCTATTTACAAACGCATTAATAAATTCTTCAACAAATTCAACTTCAGGCCATTTTTCATAAGAAGTAGCGTTAGTTAAATTAGAATACTTAGGGTCACCAGGGTACGCAACAATGTATTTTTCTTGCCCATTTTCTCCGGCGGTTTCTACAATATATTGTGGCCATGGATATATCGGTAGGTTAGTATTATCACCACTTGATAAATTATCAGGATTTGCGTTCGAAACTGATGGGTCTAAAATAGCCTTCTTTCTGTCTGTGTCGTCTCTAACTTCCCACGCCTTTGCATGGACATCGTCCATTATTCTTAGAAACGCCTCTCCATTTGCAAAAATAACAGATAGAACATTTCTAATCGTAGGCACAAATCCAATTCCGTTATCTTTTGATTGAATTTTTTCTGTTAAAGCTTTAGTAAGAGCGTCTTGAATTTTTTCTCGATATGATTTAACATCTTTGAACATTCTATTAATTTCACCTAAAAATGTTCTAAACAATGGTACAGGTGACTGTTCTTCATTTAAATCACCAAATTTGTAATACGTATATTCAGGAACAATGCCCCCATCTTTCATTATAATTTTTCCCGAATTAAATGTCATATTTGTGTTTAGTTCGGCTTGTAATTTACTAATTTCATCGTTAGTAAATTTTTTCTTACTCGACCTTTGATTTAATGTTTTTTGTAAATTGACATCTTCGGGTTTATCAATTATTTCTAAAAATATGTCGAAGGTTATATTATTTGGGATAGCACATTTTTCTAAGTTTCCATTTATTTCATATGACCCGTTAGTACCTACTGTTTCATTTTTATTCAAAATTTCATTATACTCAGTAATGTATTTTTTTAACTCCGCTAAGGCCACCTCTCGTTTCGATTGTTCATCGAACTCTTTTTTGAACGAATAAAGTTTTTCCCCACTTAAATTACTAACATAGAAATTTTCGTTATCCATATACTTATCTTTCCACGATTTTTGATAAGTTGCGATATTTCCCTGATATTCTCTTAACTTTTTTTCATATTCTTGTACGTTGTTTAATGGGTCAAGGTTTTGTTGTATATAAGATTCTAAAGTGTTTTTGATAAAATTCTCCAATCTATAATACATTTGGAGAATTGTTATCTCAGGAAAATCATCGGGTATTAGTCCTTTGGTTTTATATTCACTATACATCTCGTGCATTTTCTGTTTACCTAACGAAACCGATACACTAGTTATATTTGCAAATTGTGACGGTCCTCCTTCAACACCTTTTATATCAATATTTTTTTGATACATTTGTGGTGTTGCAATTGCTGCCGCCATAGTTACCTCATTTAACACATTATATTTATAGGTAATCATACTAAGAGTAATATGGAAATTACCCGAAGATGTATTGTACCTACTATTAAAACTTTGTAACATTAATGGTAATCTTACCGCCTTTCCATAATATCCCTTTATAGTCAAATAAAATATTGGGTATGGCATATTAAAAAATGCAGCATATGGTGAATTATTACCCGATTCAAATAACGCTCTACCTTTAACGTCTTCTAACTCAATTGTTATCACAGGAGTAAAAGAGGTGTTTTGTTGTATAGAAATTGATGTTATACCTAACAACCCACTATCTACCGTACCATTATTTCCTCCCGATAAATTGGTTTGTTTTGCATAATACTCTTCATCCTTTGAATTAATCTTGTTTTCCGACTTTAGATTCTCCTGACCTGTTAAATTATCTGTATAATCATTTTCAAGTATTCGTTTACCACCCGGTTTTAAGAAATTAATAGAGGCAATTGATGTATTTCGGATGATATCGTCATTATTAGACCCAACAGCTAATTTTGTTCTTGGAATTGGTTTACATTCCAAATTAGCATACATGACTAAGTCTTCCTGACTTACGTATCTTTCTTTAGCGTTACCATTTTCATCAATAACTTTGTTTGGGTCTATTATGGTAATGTTGTTGTAATCAAATTCTACTAATATGTTCTCTGAATTATCTGCCATAATAAAAGAAATGATTGTCTAACTGATTTTTATAGTCCTGTAATGAAGTTATCAGCGGAAATGGAATAGTCAATACACTGCCGTCAACTATATTCCATTCTTGTCCTCCAAATTTTGGGTTACCCATTAAAATTAACCACCCAAAAAAAGGAGTCCCATAATATTGTTGTGATACCTTATCTAATCTAGATTGACCAACTTTATAAATGTACCTTTTGTCAGTACTTTTAGAAGGCAAATCAACATATGTCACTACCGATGGTGAACCATCAACAAGAAACTCACTATATCTATTATAATATTGTTTTTTTGCCATAACTTATGAATTGAATTTTGCTTTTCCTATATATGTACTATCCTCACCGGTATTTCCTCCACTATATAACTGTGAAATAGCAGTTTTTTGAGTTTCCGCATCAGTTCCAGGTACTGTGGTATAAGTAAATTTACGAGTTTTTCCTTTAGGGTATAGTTTTTCGTCCAAACCTTCAGAAAAATCTTTAAATTCACTACTTTTCTTAAAGTCTTTATATAACTTTTCTTCGGCGGAAATTTCTTTACTGTATTCTTTAGCTAAATCATCAACAATATCCTCGAATTTCTTTTTTAATTTTTGTGGGTCTTTTACATTTTCTAAATCACCTTTTATTACCGCATTTACAAATTCTTGACGTTTTGTTCTATTATCAAAAATTCTACCGACAACTAAAAAGAATGTTTTTTCCGGTGTTGGTGACTCTGCATTACCTATAAAATCTTGATATATCGGGATAAAATCTGCAGTAAAATCACCTATTGGTTCAAATATCTTTTTATCTTGTAAAAATTCATAATACTCTTCTAGCGTTAATTGTAATCTCGCAATATCATTCCACAATTCATCATCTGTTGTTGTTATAGTATCGTCATCAATGGTTGTTGATTCACTCACCTTATCAGTTCCCGAAAGAGTGTAGGGTCTTGGAACTCCCTTATCAATAATTTTACCATCAGTTAAATCTGCAACCAAATTTATTTTTCTTAAATTTTGCACATAATCTTGTTCCAACAAAACTAATTCCTGTATAGTAGTGAATATTCCGTTTGAGAATTCAGAAGAAAGAGAATTAATATAATCGACCATATTGGTAATGACCGCAGATAAATCTTTTGGTTGCCATTCAATAGTGTTTAATTCACTAATAATTGGGTTAGTTTGGTCCTGAATTTCTAATATTACTTTATCAAAAATTTCTTTTATTTTCGCGTCCATTTTATTTGGGGCTCCGTAAATTGGAGCCGAGCCAACTTCATCCAAATCAACATTAAGTAAACCTTCACTATATAATCTATTATTACTTATAATCTGAACAATACCTTGGTTTGTATTCAACATTATTTTTTCTAAAAGATTAGGAACCGCATCAATATATCCTTTTGTTTGGTCAAACAGGGTATCCATTATTTTTTGATATGCTATTTCACCAGTTTGACCACTTTCAACAGGTATATTAGTTATAATTTCACCAATTGTTGTTCCTCCATCATTAGTTCGTTGGTTCTCTACATTAGCAACTGTTGCTGGTTGTTCTGACTGTTCAATTGAGTCTATTAATTTCTTATCAATTACTTTCCATGAATCATCAGTCCATGTTGACCTTTCATCATAAATTTCTGTGTTAGCATAATAATTAAATGACAACGCATTCTGCAATTGGTCAACTGGTTCTTTCAATCCATGTCCTCCAATCATGGAAAAAGACATTTGAACTTTCACCACCATTGGTTGTAATCCAATACCCTCAGGATTCATATCATAAATTAATGGCTCATATGTAAATGCTATATTATCAGGCACTATCTTACAATTATAAAAATCTCCAATTCTTAATATTAAAATGGGGGGAGCTCCAAATGAAGTGTTAATTGCATCATTTGTTTTTGGTTTACCATCCGCTCCTATAGTAGGAACTGTTTCTCCAGGTCTAGTACACTGATTAAGGAAAGTTAATCTAGCATTTAAACCCTCAGGTGTCATTGAGTGGAACGCCGGATTAAAATATTTAATTTTTTCTTTAATCGAATCATATACCATTGGTACGTCTTGTTTTAGTACCTCAAAATAATCACATTCACTTAATAAGTTTCTTAATATTTTTTTACTAATACCTTCTTTTAGTTTCTTCTCAATAGTTATGGTTGGTTGTGGTTTTGGAAACTGAGGGGTTATACCTTGTCCTGATGTTTCGTCAGAAGGGGGATTTTCAATTGTAGTTGTTTGACCTGTAACTTTATTAACAAATGTCGTTTCTTCTTTTGGTATATCGGTATAGTTAATACTAGTAATCCTTACCCTTCTGCAGGCCATAGCACTTACAGAATAAATTAACGAACCTTGATTAGTTTTACCGTTCTTATCTTTAGTTTCTTCGGTACAATTAATTGGGTCTTGAGATATATTACCTTCCCCAACCGGAATTGTTGTGTTTTCACCAGACCCTCCGGCAGAATTTATTTTTAAAGAACCGTCTTCTAAATATTTTTTAAACGAAACATCACCTTCAGAATAATTTTGTAAATATTTTATTACAGAATCAATTCTTCTTTCGGATAATTTTTGATTATATTCAGGCGTTGCCTTAGCCGAAGCCGCACCTTCTAAAGTTATAACAATAGTTCCCTTTTGTTCTGATAATATCTTATATAAATCTTGTACCATACAAGATGAACCACTATTAATTTTTTCAAAATTATTTGTTATAACATTATCAAAGAAATCAAGAACATTACCATTAAAATCATCAGTATTAAATAAATTATTAGCCTGAGCTCCGTAAACTTGTTTATTACTAACATATGAGTTGTAAGCACTCAAATAATCCTCATTCGATGTTGTACCATTATTAGGCCCTGGCACATTATTATCAAAATAAAATGACAAATTAGTATAGGTATCGGCAAATGCTTCTAATTCAGGCTCATTAGACACTTTTTTAGTTTCAGGAACATCTCCCCATAAATCCGACACACAAACTTCAGGGTCTTTTGGTATTGATTCAACAACATAGTTTACCTCTTCTTCGGTTAATTGTGGATTATTCAAAATTTCTTGGTAGGTATATAAATCCTTGGCCGGTATAGTATTAAATTTTTGGGCTAACTCATATATATCGTACTTTACACACCCCGCAAAAAAGGAATCAATAATAGAATCAACTCTTTCTCTTGCAGTACCTTTCAATTGTTTTTCAATAATTAAATTCATAATTGAAGGACTATCAACTATAATAGTCCAACTTAAAGTTCCACTACGACTAGTGTCTTTATATGTATAAATCGGCTCAGGTCTACCTAAAAAAGAAGTCGGACTAAAACTTGGTTTACTTGTATCACTAAATTTTAAATCATATGGAGGAAACCACATTACCCTACCCCCATTTGGACCTTTTTCACATGTTGGAAGTTCGTCATAGGTATATCCGGGTCTACTGGATGTTCTCCACGCTAAATTTTCAATAGAGAACATATATTTTTTAGCATACCCACCTGTTCCGTTATTTCCGTCAGCAATAATATTTGTTGAGCCAGGGTTTTTAGTTGGAGAAATATTCAAATTGAAGGTGTTATCTAATACGGAATATGAAAATCTTCTTCCTGAATTAGTAATACCCTCAGTCTTTTGTAAATCAGAGTAGGTATAGTAAGGAGTATCTTTAGCAAAGACTCTACAATATTCAATACCCGCTTGAGTTCCTGTGGTATTATCAACATAAGATAAAACTTTAGAACCTTTAGTCATTTCTTTATATCCATCATTGAATACTTTAGAAACTTGATTGATTGCATTACCTACGTGTTTTAATCTAGCAATACCTTCTACTAAGTCAGCAGATTCAATTAACCTTTGAGTTTGGTCTAATATTGAGTTATCTTTAAAATCAATATTTGTTGATGAGTCACGAGTATAATTAGAACTAACTAAATTGAATTGTTCGTCCAAACTTCCCGCTCCGCCACCTGGTGTTGGTTTGTATCCCGCATTTCCTTTATATTTTGGCGATGTCCAAACAAATTGACCATCAATTCCTCCTCCATCTGATAAAGATTTTCCAGCTAATCCAAAATTAAGAACTTCTTGATTTCCTTCGTATAATATAGCTAATTCGGATGGACCATAAACAGGTGTTTGGACCTGTTGTCCATATGGATTTATTGGCAACTGATTGGGTGGTGAATTTATTTGTGAAGGTTCTGAAGTATTACTTCCAACATAATAACCACCTATTAACGTTCCATTATTAGGATTAATTGCGGATGCTAGTAGGTTTGTCAACCCTTGAGCTAAAGTACCTAATAATCCTCTATCATATGCGGGTCTATATCTATTATAATCTATATTATTGAATAGTGCCGACCTTTGTCCATTTCCTGTATTTGCTAAAAATATTTCGGATGGATTTCTAGTTATATTTAAAATCGGTCCTAAAAAACCACCTGTTAAATTATTAGTAACATTTAATGCCGTTGATGTTTGACTGGTCTGTAAATTACCGTTGGTGTTTTCATCAAAATAATCACCAGGTATTGGTGACACGGGCCAATAAGCACCAGCTAATCTTGTCGCAAAATCAACCGCCGCTAATATAGGATTTTCAGGTACGGTAATTCTCCAATTTCTGTAAACTAAAGGTTGTTGACCTGTTATTAATAAACTAGCCTCGAATGGGTCCTGTAAACTAGCTAAGTTGACAGCCCCTACCGTGTTTTGATAAATCTCAAAATTAATTCTCTCAATAAAAAGTTCCTTTAATGTTTGAGCACCTAAACGAGCGATAAATGAATCTTGTGATAATGGTCCGTCTGAACCAACCGGATTTGTAGATGTTAATATCTCATACGGACTATAAAATGATGGAACAAATGTTGGTGGGTCCCAATAAGGCGAAAAATATTTATTTAAGTTAGGTAAATCGTCAACCTCATATAAAAATTTGAATCCTCCATCGGGTATAAAGCTGTTTTGATTTGCAGGACCTGTAACTAATTCATTTAACCAATAATTACTCAACCCGACTAAGGGGCTATCAATTAATGGATAGTACGGTTGAGCGGTTGGTTTTACTGGAACAAGAGGTCCATTATAGTTGATGTTGAAATCAAATCCACCCGATGGTCCAAATTCATTAAGAGGATATAATTGATTTGCAAATGGATTTTTTGCAATCAATTTATCAGGTGAATCAATTACTGAAAAATCAGATTGATTATACTCATAAGTTATATCGCCAGACGGTGGAGTATAAACACCTGTAACAGAATAAGGTTGTAAATTTCTTACAATAAGTGATTTACGAAAAGATTCACTAGATGCAAATGATAAAGTGCTCTCTGACATTATAACATTTTATATATAAATACAATAAAAGGTTTTTTTTAATGTGCTGGTTTTAACTTAAGGTCGGGATATTTTTCCTCAACAATTTTAACTATTTCTTGTTTAATTTGTTCGGTTCTTAATGCGTCTGAAACTTCTTGAACTGACATTCCAGGTGGAACATCTAATTTTATATTTACATCCACAGTTGAATTATTGTTAATAGTTTGTGTATTGGTTTGTGGGGTAGTTTTTGTTGACTGTGTTTCATTACCTTGATATTCCGCAATTTTTGCTTTTATGTCAACTCCACTAACTTCTTTTATGTATCCAGAAAGTTCATCAACTAACGTATTTACAACACCGGCAAATATATTATCAGACTCTTCTAATTTTTTTCCTTGTTCGGCCAAATTTTGAGCCAAACTTTTCATTTGTTCACCTAATAAACCTCCGGCATCTTCACCCATTTCCATGAATTTTCCTCCAACATCAACATCTTTACCTGACAAAACATCTTTCATTAAATTCGTCATCTCTTTAGGGTCCGCAATGTTAAACAACTCACGAATACTTTTTGCCGACATAACATCTCTATCGGTTACAACATCTGTCATATTTGTATAACCTTCTTTTATCGCCTCAGTAACTTCCTCACCTATTTTAGATGTCGCCAACGCTCTTGAGGTTCTCCCGGCCATTTTTGCTAAGCTCGCTTCCATACTTTGTTGGAGGTTCAACTGTTCCTTAGCCAAATCTTCCATTGTTTTAGGTTTGGCAGCCTCTAATATTTTGTTAATTTCTTCCTGACTATCTGTTCTAGCAAGTAACTCTTGTAAGTTTTGTTCTGTACCATCAATTGATATTACATATTGACCATCCTTCATTTCGGACAAATTTGCAACCATTTTTTGTTGCTCTTCGGTCATAAACTCAGGAAATCTTATTTTAGACAACTTATTTTCTAATTCTGCGGAACCTAAAGCCATTTTTGTTAACTCTCCATACGCAATTCCAGTGGCTTGTTCTAATTCTCTCATTCTAAGTTTTCCCTCAGGAGCAATCTCAAATTGTCCGGCTTCATTCATAGTTACAAATTGTTGAGTCATTTGTACTAACTGATTTTGAAGTTCTGTTGGGTCATTAATAGATAAATCCATTAATCTTAGTGGGTCCAACAATTCAGACTGAGTAACCCCAAGTCTTTGGAGTGCCGCTGACATTTCAATCGCCTTTTCGGGCTTATATAAATCATTTGAAAAATTAAGAGTAGTTGCCATATCAATTCTTAAACTAGTTGCTTGGGCTGCCATTTTAGCCAATCCGTCAACACCCCCTTGAAAATTGTACTTGTTCATTGATTCCATATTACTCATCGCCTGCTCACTAACCTTCTCAACACTAAGACCTTGTTGTCTAGCGGTGTCAACAATTTTTTGCATTCCGGAGGCAACACCATAAGCGGATGTCCCAATATTTTTAAAACTAGTAAACAGTTTTCCAGCTTCTTGTCCAGTTACTTGTGTTGTTGCAAAAATGTCGTCGTATGATTCTGATGTTAGCATAACCGACCTACCTAAACTATTAGTTAAGTCAGTTTGTATTTTTGCAACATCAACAAATTTACCTCCCAAAGCCTCAACTGAAGTCGCAGCGTCGACCAACGCAATTTTAATACCCGCAATATTTTCTCTACCTTGTCCAAAAGTTTTAGCCACTTTAGTGGCGTCAGCGTCAATTTCTTGAACTGTGTTAACAAGATTTCTTAATCCTGGGTAAAAGTTGCCAAAAAAGGCTTCCATACTTTTACTACCCAATTTACTTACGTAATCATAAAAATCACTCGCTGCCTCCTGATTTGAGCCTCCTGGTGTTGGTTGATACATCATTATTATCCTTTTAAAATAAATACTTTGTTTTAGGTTTTAGGAGTATTCATCTCAATAACCTTATCTATCAGATATTTTCTGAAATAAGTCGGCATTGATGTAAAATCAAAGTAAGATGTACTAAGATTCTTAGATAATATAATGTATTCGTTCGCTAAAGAAATTTTATGTTTAGAAGAAAGGCCGAAAAAATTCTACCCCAAAGACGATGTCAACATCTATCTTATCTCCTGATGGGGTAATTACTGTTTTATTTAAATCTAACGACGGAATATTTTCTTTTATAAAGTTTTTAATGTATTTGGAGTCACCTATTGGTAATTTATCTATAAAAAGAGAAATTTGACTTGTATCTGAGTTACCGTCAACTTCCATAATTTGTCTTTGTAATCTCATAGTCACTCTAGGTGCAACCCTTCCTTTGGGGTAATTTTCTAATAATTTATCTATTTCAAACAATTCACCAAAAGATAAGGGTCTTAGTTTTACAGAACTGCCGCTAACCGGTAATTTCGTGGTAAAAGTACCATCTTCACTTGGTAAAATTTTCCCCTTTTTGATGTTAATTTCGTCCAATATTAGTGTTTCCTCAAACTCTTTTTTACTTTTTGGGTCTTCTAATTTGACTATATACTCAGGACCAAACGAGGTATTTCTCAAGAATAAAAGTATTGCCTGAATATCTTCTTCTAAGAGTTCCTCAGGTCTTAAGTCGTGCTCGTAAATTTTGTTCCTTAACAATGTCATAACTATATTGTCCCTAGTACCCAATCCTGACATTAGATAGTTCTCATCGTTAGCCGTTAAATAACCAACTTTAATACTTTTCTTTTTTGATTTGTAAAACACTCCACCAGTTGGTAGAACCACCACGTCATGTGGTAAATTAAAATTTTCAGTCGCAGCCTTTATTAATGATTCATCCATAATACTATTCCTTTAAATTGTCTTTTTGTTGATTTTCTTCGGGTTTTTTCTTATTATTATGTCTATTCAAAAACTCTTCCTCGGTTTCGAAGACTTTACCACAAGTATTACATGTAAATCCTGTATTGTTTTCCATAATAAAAAAAAATCCCATATTAATAATATGGGATTTATATAATATTGTAAAGTATTAAATTAGTAAACCAAGATACAACGGTCCATTCTCATTTTAGCCGTAACTGTTGCTAACTTATCATCAGAATAACTTAAAGAATTAAAGTTAACATCGTTTAAGAATGTTCCTTCTAAAATCCATTTTTCTACTACAACACCTGTAGGGTCCAACATTTCAAGGTCAACATTCTTTTTATAACCCGCAGCATAACCCATACGACCTGTAACAGATTCCGCACATAAACGAACCCATTCCATAAGTGCCTGTGAAGCCGAAGGTCCAATTGGGTCTCTAAATACCACACTTATTTCTCCCCACGTAAAACGACCAGCAACATAAGTTGAGGTATTTAAGAATGGAATCTCAGTACTAACAATCGTAATATGAGGTCGAGCGGCAGATTCAACGAACCACTCGTTTATACCTAATGTAGAAGGAAAACGTAAAATAAATCGGTTATTCCTTTTGGGTTCATAAGGTATGGGCATTTTCATTAATAAATCAGCCATTGTATTTTTGTTTTAAATTTTTTATTCTTTTTATTTATAAATATCTAATAATAATTTTTTTCTATTTACTTTTGGGTTTTTTCAAATAACTTCTAGTTATAAATCACTAGTAAATAATTAATAAGGTTTTTTTACTCCTCCTGCAGTTGAAATTGTTTTAATTATATTATCTGGTTCATTTTCAAAATGACTTTTAACTTTTTCCAAATTCATTAGGTCATCATCAGAAAATCCAATTGTAGGTACAAAATTATTTGATATTCTATTCTTTAAATATGCCTTTTTCTCTATGTGTTTAGAGATTCTTTTAACATATCCCACAAATTCATTTAAAGCTTTAATTTTTCCTTCTTCGGGACTAACCGCACTACCTTTACCATAAGTCACAGGGTAAAATCGACACATATCTAAGTATTCTCTTATCATTTCTTTTTTTGATGATTTACCAATACCTTCTATGTCTCTAAATTTTTCTAAGTTTTTTAAAAGTTCATTAGAATCAATTCCCATATGGTTTGAAATTATCATGTTGTAGACTGACTCTTTCATAACTTCAGGAGTGTGTCCTCTAGCAGTCACAATTGAAAAAATTGAACCGTTATTAATTGCCTCCACAAAATCAGACCAAGCGGGTCCTGGTTTCCCTAATAGAGAATCAATTATAAACTGTTTATCACCCTCCACACTGAAGTATCTAAATGGATTTTCAGCAAACCCCACAATATTGTGACCATCATATTCAAATGGTTCTTTACCTATTTTCATTCGATATTCGGCAAAATCTTCGGTAGACATACCAACTTCATCATCCTTTTCATCTTTAAGAATTATTTTAGTTGGCATTATTAAAATATTATCATCCCAATCAAATGCGTAATACTTCATGTCGGGAGTTCCGGTTTCTGTGATTCCTTCGTTAATTGATTTTACTCTCATACTATTAAATAAATATAAAGACAGGCCGACTTTTGCCGACCTGTCTTATATTATTGATTAGATATTTTCAAACGACGCACCTGTTGGGGTTATATAGAATGTAATATCGATAAATTCAAGTGACCTAGTTGGTTTAATATAAATCTTACCTGTCATTTGGTTTCTATCTAAGTCAGCAGTATCTGAAGAAACTGTTACACGGAAATCGTATAATCCTCTGTCTCTTCTGATAGCATCTAAGATTGGGTTAACCGCATCCAAGAAATCTTGTCTGACTTTTTGGTCATTTTGTTCAAACAACAATCTAACAGAAACTGCCGAAATCAACTTACGAGCTTGTAATAGTAATCGTCTAACATTAATTCTGTCAAGAGCCGACTGTCTAATCTGTAGAGTTTTATTACCCCAAATTACAGTTCCTACATCAGAAAAGGTTGCAATTGGGTTAATTCTACCTTGATAAAGAGTATCTCTGTCTTCTTGAGTTAGCTTCTTACGAGCCTTAATCGCATTTACTATACCACGAGTGTAACCAGCAGCTGCGAACCATGGGAACGCAATGTTATCAGTCAACGCTAAGTTTTTAGTAACCTCGGCGGTTGCAGGAATGTAAATTTGAGTGTTATTAACTGTGTCTCTAGTTAATACCCAAGGATAATAAGTACATGTGTAGTTAGAATCCAAACCAGCGGTTTCCAAATTGTCTACCGCTTCCTGTGGGTAAATTAATTCAGTTGGTTCACCTGCAGTTGGTGAGAACATGTTATAGTCAGGAGTAGTTGTAATGTACAACGAATCTGCTCTATCAAATTCTACCATTTCTACAGCCGCCTCAACCAAATTAGAATTATTAACATAGTCAATACCAGGTGTAACAAACACATTTATATTAACAGCTTCAGGATTTGAGAATGTTCTTTGTCCTAACAAATAAGCGTAATAGTCTGTGTTACCATAGTCCATAGTATTATCACCAACTGATATCTGTTTGAATGCTCCCCATCCTGTTGCGTTTGGATATCTTGTATCGGGACAAGCCCCTCTTAAATATCCACTCTTTCCTAACACAAATCTGTCAGAATTAGTTCTGTATTCTCTGTATATATCCCATCCATCAAAACCACCCTGGCACAACAATGAGAATTTACGAGCGTATATTCTGTAGTATGGATTTGTTTCATTATCAGGGTCACTAGTGAATGATGCAGACCCAACATAGAATGCTGGTGCACCTGAGGTTGTATATCCGTTTCCAATAGTTATAGCACTTGCGTTTATATCCATGTGGAAACCTCTTGTTCTATATGCCCAATCATCACCTGTAGTATCAGTACAAATATTTAATGGTGTTTGTTTACCTTTATATTGGTAAAAATCAACATCGATACCTATAGTATCTGATACACCTAAATAAGTTCTACGAACATTGTCACCAGGAGATGTAATCGCATCATTACCACCTGTGGCCAAACCAAATGGTGGGTCATAAACTACTTCTCCAGGGAAATCATATTTTGTTTTATAAATTGGGAACGGAGGTCTAGCACCGGCATACTCTCTCATATTGTAACCTAAGAATCCACAAGGTAACGCATCAACTGGAGCGTCCTCATTTATCTCAATCATAACATATTTTGAGTTTAATTGATATTCACCGTCTTTAGTACCAATTTTTTTAGCTATGAAACTGTTTTCATTTGGATTCATAGTACAGTTAGTGAATTTCTCAATTACAACAGGGTTGGCGTCTGAATCATAAAAATCTCTAACTAAAACATCAAATGTTCCATTACCAAATGAAATATTTGCTATAGAAATTTTAACTTCGGTATTTGCGTCGTTACCGTCAGCAATAGTTGTAAACTTAAATAAGTTATAAACTTTATTACCTCTTAATTCAGAAACAACCCAAGGAGATGTTGGGGATTGATATTGTTCTAAATACCACCCAATTGAAGTTGGGTCAAATCCTTGTCTTGCGTCGGGTAAAGCAATTAACTCACAATCCAAACCTCTTATATAACCTTTTCTATAACCATAGTTTAAAAGTAATTGGAATTTCTCTTCTACAAAAAGTGGAACCACAGTTCTAGGTTTTGAGAAGTTAGTTGTTCCAAAAACTTTAGTTATATATTCGGTATCTGAATTAGTAAATGATGTTTCAAAGAAATACACGTCCCCATCTTTACTTGTTACATTAACTCCAAATGTTAGGTATGGGTTTTTAGTTATTCCTGAGTAAGAACCTGTACAATTTAAAGTAACACCTGTTAAACTAGGTACTTCATATACCGCTCCATTATCTGATGAATAAGTGGCCAAACCTCTTGAACGGAGTGTTGCAATTACTAAATCATCATAATTAGTATAAGCCATTCCTGAATAAACATAAATCACACCGAAAACACTTCCACTAAAACATTCCAGTACTTCACCTACATTACCAGAACCAGTGTTTCCTGAAACTATAGGATTACATGGATTTTGTATAGTTACAGAAACTGTCCAATATGTTGTAACTGTTGAGTCATTCGATACTAATTCGTATGTTAAACTACCGAAACTAAAGTCATTTGTAGTTATACCACTTTCTTGTAGTATTGTATTTACAGTAACTCCGCTACAACAAGCGCTAAAATCACTTACGATTGATGTTAAATCAGTTCCTGAGAAAGAAGCGTATGGTAAAACGACATCAATTGTATTTGTATCATAATTTATACTACCTTCTACACCTAAAACACTATAATTATAGAAAGTCGCACAATTAGTTGAGGTTGTTGTTGGGGTTATACTTAAATAAGAATAGAAAGATGAACCTGTGTATACCGCATTACCTACGTTATCAAACATTGCATAATACCAAGGGTCATTGTTAGGGTCTGAAAAATCAGCATTATCAAAACTAATATTATCAACTTCAAATACATTTGATATTCCAGTGTAACCAAAACTTATAAAATCATTGTATATTGTTGTCGGAACAACACCGTAATAATTTATTTGAGTTGATTGTAAACTATTATCCTCGATTGCGTTGTTTATTTGTGTTTTAATATTTTCATCCAATGACGAAATTCCACCATCAAATTGCTCATAAGGTAAATTTAATTTATTTAAAATTATATCAGGAATCTGAGTTTCATCTAAATAAACAATCGAATCTATACCTGTATTACATCCTGAAAAGTCTATTTGGAATGGATATTCTTCAAACTGAGTACATTCAACAGCACATCCTGTAGAAATATCAGGACCCGCAAATGACAAACAATTAAACCCAACTGTAGTTGTATCAACGTTGGCTTTAACTCTTATAGACCAAGATGGTCCTGCATCATATCCTGATAGACCTAAAATTCTTGTAACAAACAATTGATTAGATTGTTGTAAATAAGCCTTAGCTATATAAGCCGCCTCATATTTTGGGATTTGTGTGTTTATAAACTTTTCTGGTGTAGTCCCACCAAAATAGGTGGTGAATTCATCAAAGTTGGTAATAAAGATTGGCTCAAAAGCCGGACCCTTTAAAGTTTCACCAACAATACCTAGAGTTGTAACACCAACACTTTGTGATACAAAACTCAAATCGACCTCAGAGGTATAAACCCCGGGAGATACGAATACTTTACTGTTAGAAGCCATTATTAATTTTTTTGTTAGTTAATTTATTTTTATAGATAAATATTTGAGAAAAAACCAAAATTCTTGACTTTATGATAAGTATTTATAAATTGGGCAGACTATTTTCTGCCTTTTTTATCTTATGTTGCAGAACGGTCGAGAAATAAAGAATTTAAAGATTTCAAAAGATGTTCACAAACTATTAAAAGATTATTGTGACAAGAAAGGAGTTAAGATTTATAGGTTTTTAGAGAAACTTATTATTGAAACCTGTAAAGAAAAAAAAGATATTTACGGTGAGGATTAAACCAAAAGATTGTTGAATACCATAGATGTTTGACTATAGTAATCTGATTTAACTACCGATATTTTTAAAACGTCCCCATTATTAATCTGTATTTGTAAAACATCATCACCAAAATAATTGTCATTAATATAAACCGAATATGACGATATATTGACAGGATTACTAATATTGACATTAACTGAATAATCAAATTTTTTGGTATAAATGTCGACATCCACAGGAAAATCTATGTTCATAGTTGTGCTATCAGGATTTGAATTTCTTTTCTTTTGCCTTCTAACATCTTTTCTTTCAGTTTCAGTTAATTGTAAAACTCTTGAAATTGCGGGTGACACCTCAAATTCATTCTCATCAATTAAAAAACCTAACATTGTAAATGAATAATTTTGTATATAAAACTTTCTTTTCTCGAGTTCCATAACTGATTCATCAGAAATTTCACCCATTATAATTGGAATATAATGACCTTTAATAACCTGATAAGCCTGTCTTGATGCAAATTTTTCTATGACATTTTTATTGAATGAGTTTAATTCTCTCATTCTATTACAAATAATTTTCACAGAATAAGTTATATCTACAGGAACAGGTTGTGGTATTTTATATACATCGAACCCTTGTCTATTCCCGTCCCAAGTCGGAACTTGAGCATAAAAATATTGTTTTCTATTTGGTATATTGTACATTACCGCAGGATTCGTTCCAAATTTAACTTCAGGTGCCCTGACTACTGTAATGAATGGAGGTTCCGCGTTTTTATCTAAATTTTGGAAATTCCAAGTTTCTGTAAATTGAGCCCAATTTTGAGTGGTTATAAGAATGTCAACCATTGGGACCACTTTACCATCAACAATTGTTTTTAACTCATCTTTAACAAAATCTAAAAATCCTTTATCCAAATCCGCATGTAATAATGACTTCGGTAAAAATGTCCCGTCTTGTTGAATTTTTTCAGCAAGTTCATATCTCCTACTTAATAAAGTCTTAGGTTGAGTTAAAGGAATATGTTTTTTAATTTTTTTAGGTAATGGCATTATTCTTCATTGTTATGTCCACATTTATGACAGATATAAAGGTCGTCTCCTCCTTCTGATAATTTCCACGACCACCCACACTCATCACAAACCACTTTTTCTGAATCAACCATTTCGGTTAATTTTTGTAATTGTAATTCAGTTATTTTTATTTTCATAATCCTCTAAATTCGTTATCCGTCACAGGTGATGCGGTTATTGTTCTATAAAAAGGTAAATATCCAGCGTATGTGTGTTTGTTATCTGAAACAACACGACCATCATTATTAACCGTATAGTATCTAACTCGTGATTCAGTTTCATAATATCCAATGTAATCACCAAAGTTTATATCAATCCCAAGTTCCTCCAAATGTTTTTGATATACTGAAATTTTAATATTACCAGGTTCCGTTTGTTCTATTTTAGAAGTTCCCAAATTTTTATTCTCAGGAGCCATTATTTGAACAAATGCCTTAAATTCAACTGGTGGATTAAACTTTATACCGTCAGTTAGAGTTTCTCCATAAACATCATCGGTTTTAGTCTTATATCTATCAACACTATACAAAACCAATGTGAAATTCATATCACCATGTAACCATTCCTCTCCCATTGATATATCAAGGTCATAATCCTCCGCTCCGAAAAATTTACCTATTCTTGAAATCGGTACTCTTGGTTGTCCCATATTGATAAATATCTAATTTTTACTATTTTTATAACATTAAAGATTGTTTTGGAAACAGGACAAATAGAAAATATGATTGAAAATAGAGCTCTGAATATTTTAGAGTCGTATTCGGGTGCTAACAATTATATTTTAAGATTAAAAACTCAAAAAGAATCAAACAAAAAGTTTTACCCTACAAGAGCCCAATCTGAATATATTACAACTTATCATGACGTTGTTCCGAAAGTGGCTAAAAAATGGGTTGATTTGGACCCATATTTTGCTAAGAAAATTGCCGATGAAAAACTTTATTCTGAAATACCTACTGAATTGTGGATTGAGAAACTATTAGTTGAAAAAGAAAAATCATATCATGTATGGGGTAAAGTTTTTTCGGGGGAAACTCTTCACGATTTTTGGTTACCCAAAGGTGCCATAATTAAAACGCACGTTATTAAAGATGTTACAGTTGACTATGAAAAGTATAAACATAGACCCGCTTTAGAACATCAGAAAATTGCTATTGAAAAATTGGTTGGTAGTACAAGGTTTATTTTGGCTGACGACATGGGATTGGGTAAAACCACCGCAACAATTATTGCCGCGTTAGAGACGGGTATTCAAAAAGTATTAATAATATGTCCCGCATCTCTCAAAATTAATTGGATGAGAGAGATTCAAAACTACACTGATAGGAGTGTTTATATTGCGGAGGGAAAAAACTTCTCATTAGAACATGATTTTGTGATTGTTAACTATGATATCATAAAGAATTTTTATGATTTAAAAGACAAACAAAATTCACCTATAACCCAAGGAAATTTTGATTTAATTATAATAGATGAGGCTCACTATGTTCAAAATGTTCAAGCTCAAAGAACCAAATTGATTAATAGTTTTGCCAAAAATGTAAAAAGACTGTGGTTGTTAACGGGAACTCCAATGACATCTCGTCCGATGAATTATTTTAACCTATTAAGTTTAATTGATAGTCCCGTTGCTCAAAATTGGATGGCCTACGCCATAAGATATTGTCAAGGATATCAATTTAAGGCCGGAAATAGAAAAGTTTGGAATGTTACAGGGGCTTCAAATTTGGAGGAATTAAGAGATAGGACTTCTCGACAGGTTCTCAGGAGATTAAAAACTGAAGTTTTAGATTTACCCGATAAAATTATTTCTCCTGTATATCTCAGATTAAAGTCAAAAGTTTATGAGGAGTTGATGGGTGATTATTACAATTGGTATGAAAATAGAAAAGACGAATCATCATCATTAACTGTTCAATTTAACAAGTTAATGAAAGTAAGACAAACAATTGCCGATGAAAAAGTCTCAGATACCATAGAATTAATTCAAAATATTATTGACCAAGATAAAAAAGTTATAGTCTTTACCAACTTTACTGACACATTAAATAAAATTGCCGACCATTTTGGTAAACAAGCGGTTCGTTTAGATGGGTCAACAAGTAAACCAATGAGACAACATGCCGTTGACCAATTTCAAGAGAACGATAAGATTAAAGTATTCGTGGGTAATTTGTTGGCTGCAGGAGTTGGTTTAACCTTGACCGCTGCCGAGGCGGTTATATTCAACGACCTATCTTTCGTTCCCGCTCATCATCAACAAGCCGAAGATAGAGCTTATAGATACGGTCAAAAAAATTCAGTATCCGTTTATTATCCAATTTTTGACAACACGATTGAAGGGGTTATTTATGACATGTTATCCAAAAAGAAAAATATAATCGATACTGTTATGGGGGATAATTTGGATAAGGCTGATTTTATAGAAGAATTGATGAATAGAATAAACTCTCGTTTATAAGTCTAAAATGAGATATTTATATCTATAAAATATCTTGATGAAAAACTTAGAGTCTAAAGCCGAATTACTTAAGGAAGAAATTATTTTACAAGAAAAGAAAGATAATCAAAACTTTCTTATAACTGAAATGAAACGAATTGGTATCGATAAATTACCATATTCATATTCTTCTTTAAAAAATTTCATTGATTCTAAAACAATGGATGTTCATTATAACAATCACTACAAAACATATGTCAAAAAATTAAACGACGCTTTGTCAAAAAAAGATTATGGTGATGTTGAACTCGAGGAAATTGTAAAATCAATAAGTAGATATAATAACAAAATTAGAAATAACGCCGGTGGGGCTTTTAATCATGCAATGTTTTGGAAAATGTTGTCACCAAAAAAACAAAAGGCCGAAGGTGAAGTTATAGAAAAAATTAAAAAACATTTTGGTAGTGTTAATGAGTTCAAACAAGAATTTGAGGAAACTGCTAAAGATAGATTTGGTTCGGGATGGGTTTGGTTAATCTTAACCAAGAATAATAAATTAAAGATTATGTCAACCGCCAATCAAGATAATCCACTTATGAATGTTATTGATGGTGGATATCCTTTGCTAGGTTTGGACCTTTGGGAACATGCGTATTATCTAAAATACCAAAGTAAAAGAGACGAGTATATTAAAAATTTTTGGGATGTAGTAAATTGGCAATTTGTAAATGAACTTTACAAGTTGAAAACTGATAAGGAAACTAATGAGTCAGTAAAGACCACAAAAACCCAAATTTTAGAGAGTATAAAAGGACCTGTAAACTTTGGTCAAAAATAATTCTATTTAAGTAAATATTTATATAATAAACAAATCAATGGCCATAATTGAAGAACCATATAGAAGTGAGCTCTATAAGAGATTAAGACACTTGTTAGGTGCCCCACTTAGAAGTGTGGAACTTGAGGACGAACAATTAGACTCTTTGTTAGAATTATCTATTGATGATTATTCACAATATGTACAAGATTGGTTAATAGAGTCACAATGGTCCTCGTTATATGGACTTAATTTAGATACTCAGTCTTTGTCAAAGGCTTTTATTACAAAAAGTTTAGACTATGAAGAAAGATATACCTATGCCTATTCTAAGATAGTTGGTTTACAGACAGGAGGTGATTCTGTGTTAAAGAAGGATTATGTCCAACTACAACCAAATCAACAAATTTATGAAATTCCCGCTAATAGAGAACTTAATGAACTTTTATGGTTTACTCCGGCCGAGTTAAATAATTTACTATTTGACCCTTGGTCATTTGGAGCCTTAGGTGGTGTTGGATTAGGTGGACCCGCGGGTTATTCTCAGATGGGTTATTCAGGGTCATACTTTATGATGCCAGCATTCGACATGTTATTAAGAATGCAAGAAATCAACATTCAAAGAAGAATCATTGCTGGAGATTTAACATATAGAGTAACCGCATTACCTGAAGGTAAAAAGGCGTTACATCTTATGAATACACCTGGAGGTAAATTTGATTTCGGTAACGCCACCCTAATGAGAGGAAAAGTATGGTATTGGTATTATGATGTTGAGGGTGCCGATAGAGATAAATGTTTAAAGGACAATCCTGATATTATTAAGTTACCATCTGATGTACCTTTTGAAAAAATAAATTGGATTGACCTAAATAATCCATCTCAAATATGGGTTCGTAGGTGGTTTTTCGCATATGCAAAAGAAACTTTATCAAGAGTAAGAGGTAAGTTTAGTGGTAACATTAAAACTCCTGATTCTGAATTAACAATGGACTACGCTTCATTGGCCACTGAGGCTAAAGATGAAAAATCAAAATTAATTGAAGAATTAATCGGAGCTGAAGGTCGTTTGACAAGATTGAAACCTGAAAAAGTAATGGAAAGAGAGGCATTGATTGCCGAAAATCTTAACAAACAAAAGAAATTTACAGCAATGCCGAGACAAATATACGTTATTTAATATGGATAATAAATTTTTACGAAAACAAGTGGGGCAAAAAGTTTACACAATTAAAAAAATTGTTGAGGAGCCTGTATATTGGACGAGTGATGAAGAATTTATTTTGGTTAAAAATACAGTGGATAAAGTTGTTTTAGATAATAAAAAAACTAATGAAATAACAATTAAATCATTATCTCCTGTGATTGTTTCATGTACCGAAAATAAAATAGATGAAGAATATGATGAAATTTTATTAGAAAAAGGGTCATGTGTTCATCTATTGAAACTAAACAATATTTGGTACATTATATCTTCAGACGGACTCAAACTGAATTAATTTTTCTTCCCACCCTTTATCCGCCAATTCATACATATAATCAGGATGTAATCCTCGTTTTTCCCAATACTTCATTTCAGGTTCTGATATTGTCAAAACTTCTTCCAAAGTATCTTGGTCACCTTTTTCAAACGGTAAACCATTAATTAGTTCTGATTGGTCTTTCGTAAAGAACATTCTTTCCTCAGGATTATCAACAATCAAACCATCGCGAACTTCCTGTTTGAATACCACAAGTAGTGGTTCAATTCGTTTGTTAAATGTTGCAATCGCTCTTGGTACATTATAATCACCTGTCATTTCAGGATTGTTTTCCAAATCTGATGGCTCAATCCTATAACAGTTTAATTGTATGATTGAATTAATACTGTCATTTAATGGTTTACCAAATTCTTTTAGATGTTGTTCTTTTGTTTCATCTGACCAACCCTTTTTAGGTTTATTAACTTTCTGAACATCTCCGTGTGAAGCCTTAATACCGTTATTAACATAGTAAATCACATCACCAAGATTGACTGCCACATTATCACGAATTGCAAGTTCCATATGTGCCATTCTCGACATTTCATTACCCGCTTTTGTTTTTTCCTTTGAGCGTTTTCTATAATCATCAATAGACAATTTAACTTTCGCTCTTTGGGCAATCTTCATAAGTGGGATTTGTTTGTTATAGATTTTTTGAACATACTCATAATACCATTCGATAAATTCTTGACCCTTACCCTCTAGTAATTGTTTAACACCCTTGTCCAAAAAGTCCTCAATGTAAAGTGGAAGTTTCTTTGACTTAATTGTATTACCCGTGAGTTTAATCTTACCCTTGGCATCCATAACCGCGTAATTCTTACGAGCAAGATTGATACACGATGGCCAAGTTCCATCAGTATCTAATGCCATCTCACCTCTCATAAATGTGTCGTTAAACTCGGCAACATCTGCGTCGTCCCCACGATATTCTTTACCCTCCTTAACTTTCCAGTTTAAACCTTTACCGATATAAACTCTATCCTCCACACCTTCAGGTTTTGAAAAGTTAACACCGTCAGTATCCATTACAAGTGGGGTATAACCTTTTTTCATAAAGAACTTAATCATCATACGAAGGTATTGTCTACCAGTACAAGTAATCTGTTCTCCCATATACATATCACCCCACGCAAATACTTGTGGGGCCGACAAAGCTCCGAACATTGAGTTGATGAAAATCTTAATCGGAAGTTGTTTACGGTCATACTTTAAAGATGTCTTTTTATCTTTATCATACCATTCTGCCGCCAAGTTCTTATACATGATACGAGAATTACGGAAGTAAGATAACATACCCTTCATTGCGCCTGTAATGTCACAATCAGGAAACACATCGTGTACAAGTTGGATTGAAGGATAAAGTGACGAGTAGTCAAGCTTCAATACTTTTGTAGAGTAACCAACCTTTAATAGTCGTGACAATCCGCCAACAAAATCCGTTTTTGATTGTTTTTTTGGAATTGCAAGTTTGTGTTTGTAACTCCAAGCAAGCATCAACATTTTCCAAAGTGTTGCCGTACCCATAGTAGATACCCTCTCATAGGTCGTTGGTACAAGGGATGCAAGTAGGAATGTTCCTTGGTTAAATTCTTCGTCAACAAGTAAGGTTTCCTCCAAGTCATCGTCGAGATACCTCTCTACAATATCATCACCTGTTGTCTTAATGTATGTGCCAGGAAATCTTGTATCTAAATAATTAAATTCAGGATTGTTGGCTTTCTTGTATTTTCCGTTCTTAATGTTTAACCAATATTCTTCCTTTTTGGCATACATCGGGCCAATCTCGGTGTGGTCAATATAAACTCGGTCTTCGGATTCCGCGTCAATATATTGAGTGATATATTTCAAACCCGCTGACTTAATACTTGAATTAATTGCTTGTGCTCTACGGACTGAGTGAATAATATCAATTACGTTATACCCCCACATTCCAACCTGATTGTATCTTTCAACTTCGTTGGCGAGTTTAAGTAAGTTCTCACTTTCCTTTATTGTATGTTTTGGGTTAAGTGTTTTACAAATTCTTTTAATATCGAGGTTCAGAGCCTTACAACGTTCGAATATCCAATACCAATCGAAGTTCGCGGAATTGTAACCTCCCAAAATACTAGGCTTTAACTCATCTATGATGTTGAAGAATTCTACAAGTCCTAGTCTCTCCTCGTCCTCATTAGAACACTCAATTACTTTTTGGTATCCTTTGTTTGTCTTGATACCTATCATAAAGATACGACCGTCTTTTGGTTCGAGTGCGGTCGTCTCTAAGTCGAATACAAACCTCGTAATATCATTGTATTCGTCGTATCCTTTAAATAGTCGTTTTTCTCTCGATATAAGATATTGTTCGGTTGGTGGTAAAATCATAATTAGGTCTTTTGTTCTTTCACCCCAAGGGTCAACACCCCCATCACGGAAGAATTGAATTAAAGAACGATAACCCTTTAAGGATTTAACCATATACTTTAAACCTTCTTCCATTCGTTCATTACCGCCTGTCTCAAGTTTATCAATCATAATTCCATACTTAGACATAGCTTCTTTCTGTAATGCCTTTGATGACTGATAAAAATTTAAACCTCGTAGGTCTCCGACCCACGCAAATGCAACGAATGTGTCTTTTTTGATTTCTTTACCTTTACCAGGTACTTCTTTGATTTTATATATAGAATCTGAAACGTAATCAAATTCTATGGCAACGATGTGCTCTTCAGGGTCGTTTCCTTCTAGAAACGCTTTGATTTCTTCTTGACTTGTCATAATTGATTGGTTTATTGGCTGCCGCGAAATTACGACATTTACCTTTGTATCAATTATAAATATTAAAACCCACTAAATCAATTAAGTTCTTATCTCTGTCGCCAAACAAATTTCACCTTGTTCCATTATAAGTCTATTCATATCTGTGAAACTTATATAGGCATGACCTCCTTGACCCCATCCCTTACCCCAACTATTTTTAATTCTGAACATTTGTGAAGTTGTTGCAATTCCGTTTATCACATAAGCATGACCTCCAGCTAATGGTCCTGTTGCTCTAATAACCCCTGAAGAATTTGGAAAAAACATACCATAATACCAATTAGTACCAACAACAACTGGTCCCAAATTTAATACAGAATCAATTAGTGTTTTTAAATTAAACCCCCAATAATACCTTGAGATTAATTTTTGATTTTGTAGGAATTTTGCACCTCCTCTTACTGAGGTTCCATCATAGTTTTCTCCGGGCCAAATATCCAATCTTTGAGCGTTTTCATAAATAATGTTTGGTTGTATTTTTGGAGCGATTCCTCTATGATATACAGGACCATCACTTAGCCAGTGAGACCATGCATATCCTACACACTGAGGTGTATTGCCTTGGTCTCCCCACCAAATTGTGTCATCCCAATAACGACTGGTAATTCTAGTTCTATTTGTTCTTTTTAACAAATGAGTTGATATGAGATAGTTTTGGTCTCTCTCATCAGGAATATATTGTCTCCCTAATTTATAAGTTATTTCGGTATTTTCTGTTTCCATTACTTTAAAAATAATTCAATTAATCTTGTTTCAATGTCAACATCAGTCCATTGACCTATTCTATCATACATTTGATTTTCCCAAAGGGTAACTGGACCAAGTTCTTTTGTATTGGCAACAATTTTTCTTTGTTTTGATAGGTCTTCTACAGAAAGAACTTCAATTGTTGAGGTTTTAATTTGAACTGCAGGTATTTCTCTAACAACAACCTCAGTTGGTAAAGAGATTATTAAACCTTCGCTTTGATTTTGAGTATTTCTTCTATTTGGTCTCATTTTTTTATTTTATTTAAGGTGTATCATATGAATCTTGACATGTGTATCCGGTTCCACTTGAGTTAACGGCGTATCCTCTGAAGTATATTGTTGAGCCTGAAGTTAGTCCGGTTAAGTTAGTGGTGTAAGAACCAATACCCGTTCCCCCTTCTACAACAACATTATTAGAAATAGTTGGATATGGAGAAGTGTCCCATACCACCCCTCGTTCAGTTACTGAATTTCCTCCATCCAATGTAATATTAACGTAAACATCAATATCATAAGAACTAACTGCGGTCCATCCCGTAATATTTAAAGTCGGTACCACCGAATCATTTATATTACCAATGATTAATGTATCAGTACCATCATAATAACTTATCCTAGTTCCTCCAGTTGAATTTGTGAACACTTGTTTAGAGTAAGAGTCGTAAATTACCACTGAATTTTCTGAAATATCATTTATATTTGAATCAACAAAATTTGTTTTAGATATATTTTTATTATCCATTAAACATATTGACGATAAATCAAGTGACGAATATTTTAGTAAATTATTTTCAAATGTTGAATTATTTAAAACACCGTATAGTATTTCAGAAAATGAATTTAAATAATTTTGATTAATTGTACTGGCACTAAGAGTATTATTATAAATAAAACTATTGTTTAGGTCATTTAATCTTAATTCTGAACCACCATTTTGAGTATTATCAATTATATTTGACTGATTTTTTACTATATTATTACTAATAAAAGATGATGATAAAATAGTATTAATTGATATTTCAGATGTTTGGGTTATCTCGTTTTCGGAAATAAAAGAACTATCATCTAACGTGTTTCCTGATAAATAACTTAATGAAAGATTATTATATTCAATATAAGAATTAGTGAATCCTGAATTATATTCTATCGATGAATTCTGACTTAAAGTGTTATTTTGTACAAAAGTATTTGCCGATAAGTAATTATAATCAATAATTGAAATTTGACTTAATGTGTTATATAAAATATTTCCATTATTAATTAATGTGTTATTGGATATCGATGAATTATGTATTGTATTAAATGCAATATTTGAAATTGATAAATTATTAAATTCTATGGATGAATCATCTATGATTTCATTACCTTCAATACTAGTTGAAATAAATATATTATCATTTAACAAACTATCTGTAATTATATTATTTGAACCAATATTAGAGTTGTCAGTTATATTATTAGAAAACTCAGAACCAAATTTCAAATTTATTTTATTAATATTAGTATTGTGAAATTGATTGTTATAAACAACACTTAAAAATATTTCACTGTCCGCAATATAAGTATTATTTGTGTTATAACCTCCAAGTATATTACTATTTATTACCGAGTTTGATATTTCACAATTTTGAAATTCAGACCTAGGACTAAATATATTATCTGAAAATATTGTTTCTGAGATAACATTATTGTAGGAAAAATTTGAGTTTCTAGTTGGTGCGAAATAGTTTTCAGAGAAAACACTACTTTGAGTTAAATTATTATCCCAAATAAACCCTCCTTGGAAATTTAAGCAATCAAGATAACTGTCTGTTATTTTATTACCCATTATACCGTATTTAGTTGTGGTTTGACTATTATTAAATAAACCAGTAATATTAGTATATTGAGTGTCTATATTAAATTTAGATTCCTCGATAAAATACCCATCAACAAGTGATAGAAAAATACTTACGATATTATCAATCTCATTGTCACTTATCTTATCTATGGGTGATAATGACATCAGTAAATAATAAATTTTGGTTACACTAGATGCCGTTAAACCCGATATTTGGTCAAAATCACTATCACATCCTCCGCTACTATAATCATGATTTATTCCCGTACCATCACTATTAACAATTATAATATGGTTGTTTGATGGTTCATTATTTGTGTTATTAAAATATCTTTTAACAAACGCGGTATAAGTTTCAGAGAATCCTGTGTAGGTTTGTTGATAAGAATCTAAAACAGAATCACAATCTGTACCAAGTGAACCATTAATGTAAAACTCATCTACAGAAGTATTTGTAGCCATCATAACAAATAATCCGGGATAAAGATTTGTAAAATAACTTGACGCTGCCCCGAAATAAGAATCGCCAGATAAAACAATTCCGTTTAAAGTAAAATAAAATGGAGAAGTTTCTTGATTACTGTGAACAGGTGGGTCAACCATTTGAGTGTGGGTGTAAGGTATTTGGGTGAATAATTCAGTATTTAAAATGTTACCAGTATCGAATAAATCGTTACCTCCATACAAAATATCACTTCCTAAATCAGGAACATCATTAAATAAAAATAACCCTGTAGAATTACCCCAATTTGTTTGATTATTACCCCACTGAAAATCCTTAATTGGATTACCATAATTGTCTATTTCAAATTGTTTTATACTTTGATACGTACAAGAAACTTCATTTCCAAATCCATCTCTTCTGTAAATTATTTTATCTTTTTCGTAATCATAAATTATTTCGTCGGCAACTAAATTATAGTTAAAATCATTAAACGGAATGGGAGACCACGTAGAACTTAATTCATACTTATTTAATGAAACACCAACGGTCGATGCCATATATGATGCGGTTATACTATAACCAGAACTTACAGAACCTGTAGTCTCTAAAGACCATTCACCGGTATCATAATTTGTGGTCCCTGTACCTCCACCATTTCCGACTAATTGACCACTTCCATTATCTAAAAATTGTTCTATACCAGTGTCTATTGACAATGTTGATGGAAATATTGGTCTATTTTCGGTAAATCCGCTGTATATCGATGAACCATCACCAATTCCAACGGACTCATTAGAAATATCACCACCTTGATTTACCCATAAAAATCCTCCCCATATAGCCGAGCTGGAATTTTCATCACCAAATACATATTCAGGAGTCAATGAACGACTAATAGTTGCAATAACACCACTTGTGTTTCCAGTAATTGAGGTCGCACCACTCCAATCCCCATTTACCCATTCTATTAATTCATCAGATATATAAGTTCCAGTTCCACCCAAATCACATGTAACAGTTTCATTTGGTGTAAATATCCCTCCACTAATACTATCGAATGTAGGAGTCATGTGTCTCGTCCAAATTCCATATCCGTCGATAGTTTGGTCATATTTTGGATTATAAAATAAACCAACACCTTTCTCAGATAATTTATTTGGGGAAACTGACTCTAAAATTATTGTTGTTCCACCATATAGGTCAAAATCAACCCCACTTATTATATAGAAATAACCAGGAATTAAACTTGATGTTTGAATTAAAGATTCAAGTTCATTTTTAGTAACCTCAATATAGTTAGTGGTTAGTCCCGAAACGTATCCTTTATATGTAGCACCATTATCTGTGAAAGGAAAAATACTCTCAGGACCTGGTGTTGCCAAAACTAATTGAGATATCTTAATATTCGCCATTTTAATTTTATTTATAAATATCTTTTATTTTTTTTTAATTTTTTAAATTACAATAACACCTTTTAGATTTTCTCCATTAGGGTCTGTCAATGTATCTATTATTGTCAAAGGTGGTACCGGAGGTGTTGATGTAGGGGTAGGGGTTGGAGTTGGGGTTTCACTAGTAGTTGGAGTATTAGTATTCGTAACACTTGGGGTTGGTGTATTAGTTGATGTTTGAGTATTAGTCGGTGTAGGAGTTGGAGGTAAAGAAGTTGGAATTAAGTCTGTCGGAGCAGGAGGGATAACCGGGTTATTAATCGGAGGTACAAAACTATAATTTGTATAAACACTGTAACCATATGAAGTATATCCCGTCACCGAAGTTCCAACCTCGTAAAACGCCGATACCCCATAATAACTTGAATATGGAGTTGTAAAATCGTAGAATAAAGTTTGAGCCGATTGAGTTCCTGCTGAAATCACAAGTGACAAATTAAATAACTGTACAGATTCGTATCCATAACCAATAATGTTTTGGAACGATACCTCAACGTCGGTATCGACCGGATATGATGAAGTTACGGTATACGTAAATAAAATGCCACCTAAAACTTCATAATAAATTGCGTTTATGTTAATTAAATTACAGGTTTCTTCTAATACTAAATTTTGGAAGTCCTCAGTAATAAGAACATAATCAAAATCAAAATCAGTCGCCAAATATAAGTTACATTGAGGTGTTGGAGTTGGGGTAGGTGTCGGTGTAGGTGTCGGATAATTGAATTCTACAATCTCAGTAACTATGAATTTGTTAGAATATTCGGCAGGTATAATATTAACATTTTTAAAATAACTGGTTCCGCTAAGTGACTCAAAATCATAGTCTAATGTTAATGTTAATACATTTGATGTTTTCTCTTTATCTATTTCTATTTGAGATGTAATCTCTATTTCACCACCTGACGATAATAAGACATGAGTAAATTCTAATATTATATCATCAAAAAATGGCTTATCTATAACCAAATAATATTCTATATTAACTGAACCAGGACTTATTAATCCAAATAAATTCATTTTTATAACCAACCCAGGAGTTAATGTTGGGGTACGGGTTAGAGTCGGTGTGGGTGTTGGTGTTCTTGGAATTCCAGAGTCACATATGGTCAAGGTCGCTGACTGTAGAAAACCTTCGTCTTCAGGAGCGAAATCTTGAATATATAAAGTCCATAAACCATTTGCATATTCAGCTGGAGTCTCAGTTATAAAAACACTCAAGTCCAAAGTAGACTGACCTTGGATAAACTGATATGGACATGGGGAACCAAATAAAACTGTTTCATAAACATAAGGGTCATTTATAAAATTTCCGGTTGAGTGTCCGTCCCATAAAGTATTTGACAATGTGCTTAACGTGACAGTTCCGTTATCTATACCATAAACAGACCCTTTCCTCCCTGTTATTATAGAATATCTTAAACCATCCGGTGATAATAATATCATACCAACATCGCCAACATAAGTATGACTATATCCATTTAAAGTTAAACTTATACTATCTATGGCATTAGTTATACCATAAACTAAAAATGTAACGGGATATACTGAGGCCTCAGAGTCGTCAAATATTGATATATCTTGCTCTTCGGATGGAAATATTTTACAATAATTAGGAGTTACCGATGGTGTAGGTTGTGGTGTTGATGATGGAGGAGGTAAAGTAGGACACGGAGGACAAATAGGTTCAATAGGTGATTCAATACAACATGGAAATTCTGAAACATAACAACTTTCATAATTTAAATCATTAGCAATAAATGATTCCTGAACTGAAATATATAATTTTTCTCTAATTGGTAGAATCAAAACTCCTTCAGAGTTTCTAAGCATGAACTGGCCCTCAAACCTACCTTCCATATTGGTGTCGGTAGAAGTGAATTGGTAGTATAGATAATACTCAGTTTCTGCATTTGGGTCATCAAAAGTTTTTTCAACAAAACCTGCAGGACGAGACATTATTTTTGGAATTCCCGTCTCAAGGTCCGTCATAGAAAAATAGATTGATGAAACTTCAATAAGTTTCATAAAATTATTGTAGTCACTTCTACCGTCCTTAACTACCTGTAACTTTAAAAGTGGGAGAGTTGCATTTTTCTTAATTAAGAATTCCATCAATCTATTTTATCTTATAAATATTTCTATTTAAGAAATAGACGATAATAAATATGTTGTTTCAAATCTTTAGTAATAGTGAAACTTTTTTATATTTTTGAAATACTTATATAATATGGGACGACCAAAAAAACAAACAGAAGATTGTAAAGTTAAATTCGGTATTAGTTTAGACCGAGAACTATTTGATATAATGGTTAAAGATAAAATTAAAAAGTCAACCTTGATAAACAAGTTACTTAGAGAATACTATGGAAACAAAAGTGTGTAGTAAATGTGGTATTGAAAAAGAGGTTTGTGAGTTTTACAACAGAAAAAAAAGTCGTGATGGAAAAAGACCTGAGTGTAAAATTTGTTCTAATGAATTATCAGTAATTTACAATAAAAAAAACAAACAAAAAATTAACCTTATAAAACAAAAATATGTTAACAAAAACAAAGAAAAGGTTAAAACGTCTAAAAAAAAGTGGTTCGAGAAAAATCCAACTTATCAGAAAGAATGGGCTATGTATAATTATAAGACCGATATAATATATAGACTGAAGGTCATTATGAGAGCCAGATTACAACTATTTCTTAAATCAAAGAAATCTTTTAAAAAGGGAAAAACATTTGAAATTATAGGATGTACCCCTGAATTCTTAAAGGAATACATAGAATCTAAATTTACTGAGGGTATGAGTTGGGAGTTAGTTGGTCAATATATCCATATTGACCATATAACCCCTTTGTCAATTGCAAAAACTGAGGATGAAATTTTTAAACTATGTCATTATACAAATCTTCAGCCCCTTTGGGCTGAAGATAATTTGAAAAAAAGTAATAAAGTTATAATTTAACTTTCTTTTCTAAGTTCGGCCGCGTAGTGTTCAAAACGGTTGTGCTCAGTAGGAGTCATCAATAATATTCCACCATTTAAGTTACCCTTTTTAGTTTCCTGATACATAAACGACATCCAAGTCTGTTCGTATGGGTGTGCCCACTTTGTGTCTAAAAACATTTTTTGGTTACCTTTCTTAGAAATTACTTGTGGCCAGTTGCAGTAATAAATTTCTCCATCGGCATATGGAACTCCATCTAAAGATTTAATATTTTTGAAGACAGTTCTCGGAGCATTTGGGTCTAATCCCATTTGAGGTAATTTAGTATTTTGAGGCCAAAACTCTTCTCTAACATGTTGCGGCGTATTATACCATGACCACTGCACCGAATTATCACCAAAAAACTCAGAAAAATTGAGCTTCAAAAAATCAAAATTCTCAGATTGAGCAATTCTCATACTTTTATCGTATAAATTACTCACGTATCTATTAAACCCATTTCTACATACTTCTCCTTTTTTTGGATAGAAAAACATGTCATCCTCAAACCACCAATAAAATTCTGAGTCTGTCTTATCAAAATGTTCGGCAACAAATTGTCTACCCCCACATATACCCAAGTTTTCACCAGGATTAATTATTTCAAAATCATACATTGCACACAATTCTTCGTAACCCGAATCAGTACTTCTATCCGTTGAGTTATTCAAAAGATATTTCTTTGGTTTTTTGATAAAATCCTCATCATATTCAACCATAGATTGAATTAATGTTTTTAGTTGATTTGGACTATTAAAACCAATCACATATAGTGATGTCTTACTAATATCTTTAACAGGTTCTCCACTTGGTAATGTGTGTTTAGTTTTGACCTCTAAAGTATCATTTTTCAAATCCTCAAAAAATTTACCCATAAGTCCATTATCTTCGATTTCAAAGTAGTTAATTAAATTAGAATACTTGTATAATAATATCGAAAATATTGATTCTTCAGTGCCCATATATCCATCTGTTAGGGTATTAATCAACATCGAATAATAGATTGAGTTAATTTCAGAAATACTTTCCTTAGGTCCTCCGAAGAATCCTCCTCTACCAACCAAATTTACATTTGAACCGGCGTATTCATTTATTTTAGGATAAGAAAACCCATGAATTTCATTTGACGCTTCGTATGGGAAACAAACAAAACTAAATTTATTAAAATACTTACTCAGTTTATTTTGTACCTTATCGTGAGTAAAATAACCTGGATGAACCGTGTTTGATAATCCTGCATCAATCCAATACATTTCATCCGAATTAAATTGGTCCATTATTTTTGCATCATGTAGTAAAAACATTTTTGACATGACTAATGGATTATACCATTCTAATTTCGCTTGTGTTGAGTCGGGAAGCCATCCTGACTGACCGTACCATTCAGGATTGTTTCTAATCTCTTGAATTTTTTCATACGGTACAGATGACTTAAACCATTCTACACTTCTTTCTATAAATTGCGTGTTTGATTTACTTCTTCTTTCCCAAACAAAAGACTCTAATTCCTTTTCTCCAAAAATAATTAAGTTAACATTTACTTTTAATAATTCATTAAATTTTTCCAAATAATGGTCGAAACTTCTAGACCATCCTTCAGTTAATGAATCTCTTTTAATGTTCCACAATCCTGTTACAAAAGTTGTGTGACTTAAGTTCTCAGGTTCCATAATTTCTATATTCTCATTTTCTTTAGGTTCATTTATTTTTTCATCAGATTTCATTTTACATACCCAAACAACAGATTGGAATAAATCTCTTCTGTAATCAACTAAATTATTTCTATTACATGGTTCCTCAATATCTTTTTCAGTTAATTCTAACCAATTCCAAATTTTAAGATTTATATTATTATCAAAATATTCTTTATCGTATGAATAGTCATGTCCTAATATAAAATCATTTTCTTTTAAATAATTTGACAAAATATTAAATTCTAATTTTTTATTACCACCATCACACAATACAATTGTAGTTCCTTCAGATTGAATAAAGTCAATAACACTTTGTGAAACTGTAGTATAATTTGAGTCAAAAATATTTTCAACGCTCACATCAACTCCAAATTCTTTTAATTTTTCATATGTATGATTTTCATTTATATCAAATGACATTATTTCACAATCTATATTTAGAGAATTACAAGTATCTTTTAAAAAATAAGTAAATCCACCTAGAGCAGTTCCTATTTCTAAAATTCTTTTAGGTCTGGTCTCCTTTATGAAATAAAAGAAAATTTCGAATGCGTTATGATTTTGTTGGGCAACCCATTCATTATTATAAACCGACAAACTATCGTTATCTACTAAATTACTTTTTTTAGTTATCTTATTTTGAAAAATCATGTTTAATATTTTTAATGTTTATTTATATAATGTAGATTGGGGCCAAGTTGTCCATTCAATTGATGGGTCCTCAAATTTAAATTCATTTTTTAAGTGAGATATTGAATTATGTAGATATATGTCATCCTGCCCTCCACACAAAGAACCAATTAATGTGTAACCTTTAGACTGTAAAAATTCGCGGCTTTTTGAGATTCTGTAATAATCACCTTCTCTACCAGTGTCAATCTCAAATGAGATTACGTTGAAATTATACTCGTCAAAAGGTATTTTATATAAACATTCTAGCGTTAATTCTGGTGGTTCTAAATCCAAGCTTAAATAATCAACATTATATGGTAAATTATTATTTTTAAATAAATCAGAATAATTTATTGTTAGAGCATCAGAAAGAATTCTTTTAGTTTTACGTATACTTTCCCATCCTTCACCATTATCCTCTTTACAATCATTTAAATCGATAGATATTCCGTTCCAGTTATATTTACTTTCTAATAAATAAGTATTGTTAATATTTTTAGGATATCCGCAACCAATATCTACAAAAAAACCATTTTGTTTATTTTTTAAGTATTTTAAAACTATTTTATCTTGACCAATTTGTGAAAAACAATCCATAATATTTTTTAATTAGTTATTAAATTTTTTATTTTAGTATCCCAGTCCTTATGATAATGATTATGAGCAACACCGTATGTTAAAAAGTTTGATAGACTTTTACTAACAGTGAAAATATTATCACATCTTGAAAATAAGGTCATTTCTGCCACAATTTGTCTAGCGTGATTAATATTAATCATTTCTTCATAATTTTTATTATATGAATAATGTAAATCTAAGTCACTATCAAATGTATTATAAAATGTATTTTTGAAATTTTTTGTAATATGTTTTACTAAACTTTTATTGTTAGAACAAATCATTATATCCTGATTATTATTCATTTCAATAAATTCGTAAACCCTATTAATCATTGAGTTATAAAAAACATCTTCGAGTACAATATCATAATCTGAAAGAATAAATAAATCGTCACATCTAAAATGAACAGATTTAATTTTTGATTTTTTTTCTATAAACTTATTTCCAATTTCAAGTACTTCTTCATTTATAAACTGATAATCAAAATCAGGTAATTTTTCAGGACAAAAAGACGAGTAAGAGTTTCTGCGAAAACCAAAATAGTCAAAAACAGGTAATTCATATTCATTAATTTCATCGATTATTTTGTCAACAAATATTTTTATTGCGTTTTGACCGGTGTTTAAATATAAAAAACCGTCTGAAATCTCAGACTCATTATGTATATAATTTATTTTTATATTCATTTTTTTAAAAAGACTAAAGTCATAAAGATAATCTAAAGGTAAATCTGGAGAAAAGTATAAATTTTTATTTATCCATAAAATTTCAACTTCGTACCCGAAATTAGTAAAATCTTTACATGCTTTGTATCCTGTCAAAATATTTGCATATTGGTCCCCGAATCCTGAAATGCAATGGAGAATAATTTTAGCCCTCATTTCTTTTTTTAATAAATGAACCCCATACGACTTGTAAAAAATCATCAGGCATAAAAGGTTCTAAATTATTTTCCTTAACTGAGATTTCAATATCTGAAAATTTTGATTCGTGCCAATTCCAAATTTTATTTAAAAATTTTTCTTGAAACTCGTGTTCATCTGTAATATAATCATGTAACATGATTATATCACCATCATTCAGTATTTTTGAAAGAGCGTTGAATTCATTTTTTTTATCCCCTCCGTCACATAATATTATGTTAACCCCGTCATCTGACATAAACTCTTTGAGTTCTTTGGTAGAATTTTCTGATAATCTAAATGGATTATATAAAAATAAATCTTTTTTTATAATTTCAACGTTATCTTTTAACTCAGGGTGACTTAAAAGAAAAACTGGGTCTTTTATATCATAAGTTCTTATGATAGTATCTAAATTTAATTCATGTACAATGTCTTGTAACAAAAGTGTTAGCCCACCGAACTCAGTACCAATTTCTATAATTTTTTTTGGTTTAGTCGTTTCTAACAATTTCTTAAATTTATCATTTATATTTCTATGTTGTAACATAGAAAGTCCTTTATAATTAAAGGAGCCGTGAACATAACTTTCAATTTCTGTATGATTTTGTTCCATATCAACCGTGTTTTCTATAATTTTAATACCAAAATAGTCTAATTCGCCTCCATCATGACTTATTCTACAATATTTTGTAAATTCATCGAATGGAGTTATTCCAATCATTTTCATACCTGAGTATATCGCCGATGTTCCAAAATAAACACCATCATGGTATGTAAAATAATCGTTGTTTTTATAAGAAACTAAATCCCAAAAATGTAAAAATTTAATTAATTTTTCATTTTTTTTGAAAATGACTCTAGTTTCGGCCGGATTTGGAGCGTTATCTAATTCATCATAATATAGTTCATTAAATTCAATATCTATCTTATCCTGAAAATGTTTATAAATAGACCTCAATCCACCCAATTGGGGATTGGCGTGGGAAACAAATGCCACATCAAAATCTTCATTACATTTTTCTATAAAACTATCATTATCCCATCCTGTTATAAAACAATCACAATCATTATAAAAAATAATTTCATATCCTAAATTTAATGATAATTTAATTGGTAACCGTTTTAGGTGCATATTAAAAAAGTTTGCCGATGTTAAAGGCTCATTAAAATTATCGTAGTAATTAAAAAATTTAACTCGGTAATTTTTTATTTCCTCAAATTGTTTCATTTGGTTAGTTAATATGACTAAATCATATTTTGTATATTTTAAATAACTTTCTATAAGATTTTTAGTTTTTTCGACATAATGACTTCCACCATTAATCTCAATACAAGAGGTTGCGATGCAAATTTTAGAGGAGGATTTTATTTTAAAAATTTCATAAAAATACTTAATAATTAAACTATTTGTTTCTGGATTATTTCTATTATACCAATCATCAAATTTTAATGGCGTAAACAGTACAGGATTATTAAAATACATAAAAGACATAATCAATTCTTCATGATATAATTCGGATTCATTTGTTAATAATGAAAAAAGTATTTTTTCAAATTGATTTTTAAATTCTACCATTAAGCTTACGTTTCCCCCAAAAAAACCACCAATAATATGTTCACTATTGTTATAACTGTCATAATACTTTGTTGGAATTGAGGAGCTCCAATAAAATCTACCGCTGTTGTTTTTACTAACAATCACAATTTTGTCTTTAGTTATTGTATTTAAGTAATTTAAATAATCTTCATTAAATACTGTAAATGAAAAATGTTTTTGGAACCCTTGTCCATAAGAATACTCTTCAGGAAATAACCCCCCATGGGATAGTCCGGCATCAAACCAATAAATTTTTTCATAGTCTTCAATATTTGTAATGTTTTCCAACCAAAAAAATTTATTATATTGTATTTCATAACATCTATCCGAAGTTATAATTTCTGACAAATTTTTTAAATTTCTAATTTCATTGAAAAAACGACTTTCAGTTAAATCAAAAACAATAAATTCTAATTTATCTTCTGAAATTTTATTTATTTCATAAAACCAAGATTTTAACTCACCCAGTTCTTCCTCGCTAGTGAAACATATTAGTTTATCAGGATTAAGTTTTAAAATTGATAATAAACTATATTTATAATGCAATTCTCTGCTAGGTCTCCCTCCAAATTCGGTACCCCATAGGTTAGAATATATTGATGTATATATTAAAGTTTTCATAATATTTCATTTATTAATTTAATTGAGTTTTCTAATCTTGATTTTTTTGATAAATTCTTTTCATAATATTTTCTTGCGTTTTCGCCAACAAATTTTAAATATTCTTTATCGTTAATTATTTCTTTAAATTTACTCTCAATAATTTTTGCGTGATTAAATTCTCCTAATCTGTCTGTAAAAACTTCGTTATGTTTTGGGATAGAATTATCATACGGTATTGAAATATAATGATGTCCTGGTATTAATGGCTCAATTAATTGAGACTGGAACTCAAACCGTATAAATGGAATTCCTAATGCCATATATTCCACATCCCTATAACATAATTCTCCGACCCCCGCAATTGATAAACCAATGCTGTAATTTATTAGCTCATTAAAATAGTCATTAGTATTTATCGGATTTAATCCTTCTAAAATGTTTCTATCAAAATGGTTAATAATTGGTCTATGTGCGGTTGCCCCCCTAAAAAATAATTTATCAACAAATGAGTTTTTCTCCTTTCTTTTTTGGTAAAATTGCTCTAAATCAACATCAAAACTAGGAAAATAAATCCAAGGAGAATATTTTTCAAAATAATCATCTACGTGATGTTTTATTTTATAGTCTATAAATTGAGAAACAAAAACTTTTTTTAGTTTTGGGTTACTTCTCTCATCTAATATACAGTGTGTTAAATCATCTGCCACTGAAAAAATTAAAAAATCACCCGTTTCAATATTTTCTATGAGATATTCGCATTCTAACATTAATAATCCGTCTTGTTTTGATAAAGATTTAAAATTCACATTAAATCTATCAAAATGAGCTTGCTCAAAAAATCTGTTTTCATAAACTTCGTTATTTTTTTTTAGTTCAATAGTTAAATCATCCCAAAAAACATTATAATCACGATTTTTTTTTGTAATCTCATTAGTTGGATTATGGATTCTTAATTTCATATTAAATTAATATAAATTTCCGCTTATTCTCTCACACCATCCTTTAGATACTGAGTATGGCCAAACTACCCAATACTTTGGTTTCTTTGAGGTTTCAAATTCTCTCCAAACTTTGCAGTAACCATCGGGGTCATTCATCATCATATTAATTTCACCAGGGTCAGCATCTTTTCTATAAATTGTCTCATCATTTTCATCATGGAAAGCAACTACCCAAAATTCATAGTCAGTTTCAGGTACTTGAGAATAACCAACATCAATACAGTGCTTGAATATTGCCGCAAAATCGTTCATCCATTCTTCTTCACTTGCGTAGTTATATGGATTTGGTGGATATTCTTTATCTAAAGTGTATTGTTGTACTGCTCTTTTTGAGAATAACAAACCTGAATATTTTTCATAATCTCTTAAACTTCTGATTGGACCAAATCCATATTTACCATGGTCCATCTCTCCTTCATCATCCATTCCAAACAATGAGCGATTCTTTTTGTGACAGTAGTCATTTTTCTTACCCCAATCTCTAACATCATCCCACTGTTTAACTCTACCTTTACGAGTATATTCATGCCATACAAGAACTTTATGAGGGTGGAATAAATCATAACCCCAGGTATACGCTCTTGCGGCTATCGAAATCTCTTCTCCGTGGAAATAAAAATCAGGGTCATGTTGAACTTCTTCACTAAACGCTCCTAGTGTAAAACAGAAGTGAGCCGAATAGAAACGAGCCGGAATTGGTTTTGTCATCATCTGCCATCCAGGAATTGATTCTGGTAAAAAGAATACTGCCCCTTCAGGAATAAAACGGTCAAATACCATTCTCCATGGTTCTCTAACGCGACCTTGTGGGTCATTATCAGGGTCAAAAGATGAAACGTAACCTGTCAATAATGGTTTTGGGTAACCATCTTTTTGAAGTTGTTTAATCATTGAAATAAACTCAACATCCCAATCCTTTTCAAACCTCATATGTGAATCGATTTGCATTGTATATTCTTCACCTTCGTACAATTGTTGAGTTAAATTTCTTGCCCAACAAACTCCTTCAGAATCCATATGAGGAATATCTAAAACTCTAAATCTTTTATCTTTTTTCCATTCTGAAAGGTCATCAAAACCGTCCTCAGGGTGAAATTGACGAGCAATACCGAATCTTAAATTTTTTGGTTTTTTTGCATTTTCCAACATACTTTTAATTGTTGGGACGAGCTCAGGGTCTCTGTAACTTGCGATTTGTACGAATATTCTGTTCATAATTAAATCTTATATTTTTTAATAAAATTTAAATATGAATATTAAATAGGAAATAATAAATCTTTGAAATTGATTATATATTTCTGAAAACCTCTATTACCTCAAATACTCCTTGATAATTAGATATGATGTTGCTAGTTATTTCATTTTCGGCATCAATTTTAGATTCGAATATTTCTACTTTATCGTTATAAACAAATCCTTCTTGGAATCCTCGAGATTCCCCGCCCCAAAATCCATTCCCGACATAATTGTATATTATATATTTTTTCATACTTATGAAATTTTTTGATATTCAACATATGACCCTTCTTTTGCTCTAATAAAAGCACCGGCAATCGGAAACTCTGAAGCAAATCTTGCAACAACAGTCCCATTGGCCGAAGGTTTTATAACACCTTCAACTATCGCAATATTTCCTGCGGTTGCGGTTGATGATGCGTTTGCTGTCGCTGGTGTATCATAAGTATTTATGGCTGGGTTTAATGTTTGTGTTCCAACACCTAAAGTATACATTGACCTATATGACAGAATGCTGGTGGTAGGGCCATTAATAGTCCATCTACTACCTGTTGAGGTATTAAAGGCCTCATAATGAAATACAAACCTAAATCTATAGATACTCCCACTAACAACCGCAAAAGATAAATCAGTAATGTCCGCAAGTGTTGTTGTAAGACTGGTTTGGTCGGATGTCAGCATTGCAACTTGTACTCCATTTGTTATTGTGGTTACATTATCGGTGGTACTAACCGAAATACCTGAACCAGCGGTAATTCCTGTTATTCCTTGAACTTGAGTATTAATTAATGTAATTGCCCCTGTTGTTGAATTACCTGATAATCCTGAGCCTGCAGTAACTGAACTAACGGCACCGGCTCCACCTGTTCCCGCACTAAATACAAGTGTATTAGTTGCCGCAGATGTTATGGTAATATTAATACCACTGAAATTAATAAAGTTATTTGTATTACCTGAGAACTGAGTTGTGCCGTTAATTTGTACCGAATTAAACGAAGGTAAATTCTGATATGTCCCCGCAGAAAATGTATTTGCGGATAATCCTCCTGTAAAATTAGCCTGACTTGTAAATGTTGAAGTCCCTGTAACAGATAAACCATCTTGAACATTAAGTGGTGACAACATATTGACAGGAGAACATCCACTTATATTAGTTACAAAAAAATCTGTGAAGCAATTTGCGGATGAACTACCTGGAAGGTTATAATATGTCGATGCCGATATTGTATTAGCGGTTAAACCCGTCCCAAATATTGATGTTCCTGAAAATACTCCGTCAGCTCTAATAAATGAAGTTGTAGTTCCGGCAGTATTCTGTCCTTGTAATAAACTTGTGACATTATCGGCACCACCCGTTCCATTTCTAATACTTAAACCATCTAATGTTGAGTTAATTAAAATTTCAGGTTCAGTGGAGTTATCATAAGCCTGTTGGAGAGTTGTTGTTGATAAACCTCCAGTTCCTCCTAATACTTCACCAAATTTTGAAACTGAGTTAAACACCGCATAGTTAGTGTTTACTAGACCTCCATTACCAACAGATGCGTTTTTGTTAAGTGAAAGTATTCCTATTAATATACCATTCTCTCTATTAAGAGAATATTCGACAAACGTCTCAGTTTGTGAACCAGCAACCGCCTCGGCAAGTGTTCCATATACTTTTTGACCCAATTGGATTCTGACAAGACCAGTTGGAAATAAATAAACTCTTTGATTTGTTGATGAGTTTGAACCCCCTCCTACCGCAGTAACAACTCCATTTAAATCATAGTAACCAGGGTCTATTGTTGTTGTATTTCCTGTTGTAACACTACCACCTGTTAATGGACCTAATTGTGTTCTATACTGGAATGTGGTTGGTGATGCGCCGGAAATGGTAACACTATCTGGATTTTGTTGATTTGTTACCCATCCAATACCATTACCCCACAATGCACCCGATGATGTATTAATCGTCATTCCAGTCCCTGTTGGGGATACTAAAACACCCTGATTAATCAATTTCAATGGAGTCCAAAGGTCTCGAAGTGCGGCCATTGGTGACACATCAAAGTCAACCGTTTGGTTAATTGATGTAATTGAAATTCTACTTGGGTGAACTACTTTACCTAAGAATATATTTTCTCTTCTTTCTTGGGGTGTTGGAAATGTTGTTTGTTGAACTAATGTTGATGCACTATTAATTAAAATAAATGTTGCGTCATCTGTTGCAAGATTAGTTAAAGGAATGTTTGTTCCACCTGTATAGTAAATGTTATCAACATCAGGTAGCGTTGCAAATCCATATGTATTTCTAACTATCCATCCCCTTGCCATTGCAACATTAATAGTTGCCCCTGTTCCTTGAGTCATTCCCGTATATTCATATACTCCACTTGAAATGACATTACCTTCCAAGATATTTCTTTCAATATCGGTTAGTGTAAGGTTACTATCTTCATTATTAATATTAATATAAATCTTACCCGTTGTAGAACCCGTTTGTAGAACATATCCGATTTCATTTGTTCTAGCACTAAATGCTAGTGATGCTGTGGAGTTAACATATCCACCAGGTGTTGTATCAGAAAGGTATAGAATGTCTCCGTTTGCAAATGTGTTAAGTGTTATTCCACTTAAAATACCATTATTTAAAACTAACCCAGTACCTCCATTTGATATGTTCTCAGCGGCAACGCCAATTGGCCTTGGTGTACCCAATGCGTGATTATTAACTGCCAATATTATACTTGGTAATCCATTTGTTGTTCCTGTAATTGTAACTACTTTACCCTTATCAATTTGAACTCCTGTACCGTTGTAAACTCTTGCGTATAGTTGTTGTCCCATTGCAATTGGGAGTAAACTATTATCAACATCATAATAAGAAAGCGCCTTTGATACATTATCAAAAAATATTCTACCTCCTGTTTGTAGTGGATTTGTTGACCCTGTTGTAAAATCAATATAATTAACTTGTGATACGGTATTAGCCGTAACTGCCGACATTGACAAATTTAAACCTGAAAGTAATCCTTGACTGTTCAATGAAAGCCAAGTTGTTCCACTTGTTGTAAAATTTAAACTATTACCCGAACTATAAAATATTCCGTTATTTGCCATTTCTTAAATTATTTGAACCCATCCACTTGTTTTATAAATATACAAACCTTCATTATCATCAGTCACAAAAAGTATAAGTCCAATTGGTGGAGAAGTAATTGCATCCCTTTCTACTTTTGTCATTCTTGGAAATAAAACACCTTGGGTTGTTGATGCAATTTCTATTATTGCCTTAGCATTTGGACTTGCCGTTCCAATACCAACTTGACCTGATGAATAAAATGTATTTGCCGTTAATCCGCTTTGGAATATTGTTCCTCCTGTTACGGTTCCCCCGCTTAATGGAAGGTAATCTCCACTAACGGTTCCTCCTGTTGTTGAACCAGTAAAGTTTACACCGAAATCAGGATATGTTCCCGTAATTTGAATATTGGTTCCACCTGTAATTGTAACTGTTTGGTCAGGAGCAGTATTAATTATTGTGACAGCTCCTGTTGTTGAGTCCGCCGATAATCCTGTTCCTACCGCAATAAATGTTACACCTGAAGAAGGTGTTGCTGATGATACAGGCCCCCAATAAGCATATCCTGTTCCGTCAGTTAAAAGAGCATAACCATTTTGTTCCGTTCCATTTGAATATATAAAATCACCATTAATTGTTAATCCTGATAAAAATTTTGGATTAACAGGTATACTTCCACCTATACGATATACCGTACCGCTTGATAAGTCAGACTGAAGAACATAATTGTATGAATCCTTTATTAATTGATTTGATATATCGGACATCCTTTAATTTTATTAAAAATATACTACTTATAAATAGTATGGCACTCGTTTGTTACGCATGGGATGATACACCATTTCCTTGGAATGAAACACCTTTCACTTGGAAAGAAGGTTGCGTTATTGAAAAATTGGTTCAAGGAGCCGGTGGTATGCAATCCATAAGGAGATTTAGGGCCAAACTTAAAGAATTAGATAAAGAAGAAAAAGAAGTTTTAATTAATCTATTTTTGAGACTTGAGGTGGATGAAATTGTTATTGAGAAAAAAATGTCAAAAGGGAAAAACAAACAAGTAAAAATAAGATTAAAAGATGTTGAGGTGTTAATGAAAGAACAAAGATTTATAAATGTCAATGTGAAAAATATAGATTAACGATATATTTATGAGATATGGCATACAATTTATATACAGATAAAGCAAACAAATTCAATTGTAATATTGAAATTGAAGGTACTTCATTATCTAAATCTAAAGTTAGATTGGTTATTGAAACCGATGAAATGTCCTACATGTTTAATGGTTCAATAGAAAATACCGGTATTTGTGAAGTTAATATTCCTAAAACAAAGCACTTTTTACCTGAAGGTACAAAAGGTAATATGAGATTGGAAGTTATTGCCGATGATGTGTATTTTGAGCCATGGGCTTCTGACTTTAGTGTTAAGACAAACAAGAAAGTTAATGTTGTTGTTGCTGAGCAAGTCGAGGACAAACCAAAAGTTAATGTGATTGTTGCCGAACAAAAAGAAGAACCTGTAAAGCCAAAAGTGGTTGAAACAAAAACAGTTCAAACTAAAAGAAAAGTTGAACTTACAAAACAGGATATTCTCAATAGGTTGATGGGTAAATAATTATATCATCTGAACCCAACCCGAAGCTTTATAAACATACACTCCATCACTTCCATTGGTTTGATATACCATTAATCCAATTGTTGGACTTGATATCGCGTTTCGTTGAGCTTCCGTCATTCTTGGAGGTAAAAACCCTTTAGATGATGATGTCAAATCAACTATTGAACTAGAACTAGGTGAGGATGTCCCAAAACCTACAGAAGTTCCGTTATCAAAAATTTGACTGTTTCCTAAACTAGAAGAACTTGTCCATTTTGAAATGTAGTTTGTTGTTCCCCCTCCAGTGAACGCCGAGTTTCCACCGACAATTAATGATGCGGAAAACCAAGTTCCCGAACCATTTGCAGTTCCTTGTAATATATTGACACTTCCTGTTGAGCCTTGAAAGATTGTAAATTCGATATAATCTGTCGTGCCATTCAAATAGACAATTTTACTGGCCTCGAATGCTTGACCCGTTACATTGTTTAATGGATTTTGTACAATTACAAATGAATTACCATTTTTTCTAACCTGAATATTTGCTTGATTATTTGTTACACCCGGATTATCAAGCCATACCCCAACAAAAATATTATAGTATCCCGCAATTGTAGGGGTGAGTTGATACGTAGATGCGTTCCACCAATTCTGTGGGTCAAAGTCATCTACAAACTGTATAATTACATCTGTATTTGCCGAGATTGATTGGTTTGCATTTAACTTACCTTGTACAACATAATCACTTGGAGTTAGTCCTGTTGCCCCTCCTGAACCAGCCGTTATACCAGTTACTGATATTGTTCCTCCTGTCGAATTATATAAATCCAAAGTAGAAGTTCCTGACGAATAAGTTCCCGCAGAGATATAAAGACCTGTTACATTACCAATCGATATTGTTCCACCTGTGGATTCTAAATCTAAAGTTAATGTGTTTGGGTAATATGTTCCTCCAGTAATTCCTGAACCTCCTCCACCACCTGTTGTTAGTTTTTTCCAAACGGCAGTAACACTAGTCTCACCACTTACATCCTCTATGGTATTTGCTGTCCACGCGTTTATAAAGTTTTGACCGGCAACGGAGTTATTCTTTACGGTTGTGCCAAAATCGGACATAACAACTGTATCACCACCAACTCCTGTGGCACCTGTTGCCGCCGCCCATAGAGTATCATAATTATCTATACGATATTGGTAGATTTGGTCAGTCTCATATACGTAGGCCAACATACCCAATCTTCTTCTACCTGAAGATAGATTGTCAGAACCCATAACAAGAATATCAGGAGAATATGCGGACCCACTACCTTTTATAAAATTAATTGGTATTGTATTGGAACTCAGACTTATTGTACCAGTTACACCTGAAGGTATTTCAAATGTTAAATCCGAAATGTTATATACCTCCATATAACCACCAATACCTAATACAGAATAGTTTGTACCAAAAACCTCAGTTCTCGATACTGATTGAATTCCGTTTAGTTGTTCGGGAGATATTGGAAGTTTAAAGGGTTCGGCCATATTATGAACTTAATGAGTTACCTCTAAAATAAATATTCGTTCCTGCGTTTGATAAATTAAAATCTACGCCTGGGAATGTGGTATAAACTCGATAAGTCGTATTTGGTATGGTTGAGCCTGTATAATAGAATGTGTAACTATAAATTGTTGACTCCATAAATAATGGAGTCAAAAGATTTGGACTTGATAAACTGTAATCTATCTGAGATTGGTACAGACCATTTGTTGCTCCGGTTGGTATCATCCAAACGAACCATCCACTACCATTCAATGTATTTGCTGATACTACAGCCGTTGTGAAGTTATTAGCAACTATAGAATTACCAAATGCATCAACTCCACCTGAAACTCTAGGAATTGTTTGTGTTATTACTGAAGGGAATGTCCCTGCGGTCCATCCTGAAAAATCAACATATATATTTAATTCATTATTAAAATCCGATTGGTTTTGAGTTGGTTGACTACCGTTACTAAATCCAAAGAAATTTTGACCGTTTACTGTGTACATCCATTCACCTATTTCGGTTGACCCTGTATTTGGTTCAATGAATAAATACGCAACAAATGGTGCGGCAGTTGGTGTTGTGGTTATTCTAGGTGTTTTAGTTTGAGTTTTTGTTGGTGTTGGACTTGTAATTGTTCCTGTTGGAGTTTTTGTTAATGTTACCGAAGGGGTATATGACGGAGTTACAGTTAGTGTTGGAGTAACTGTAGGGGTTGACTCAAATGGAAATGGAAGCGGGGGGTCAAAACAAGAATTATTAATACAATCACCATAGATATTAAAATACGCTTTATCATTTGTTACATACGGATTCGAGCCGCACGCATACAATAAGTTATCGCCAGGACATAACCCATAAAAAGGGGTACCATCACATTGTGTGTAACCGATATCAATGTCTCCTGCCGATGTGTTAGTAAACACGATACATCTACATTCTGAAGTTGGTGTGGATGTTGGAGATGGAGTTAAGGTTACAGTTGGTGTTGGAGTTATTGAATCAATATATCTAAATTCGGTGCATCCTGAAGTGTCTGTTAATTGTATTATTACCCTAAAAGACCCCTGTAATTCTTCAGGTATATCAATATAAAAAGGAACATCTGTTATACCACTTATTTCAGGATAACAATAATTGTATGTGTAATCACACACCTTAGCAACATAAGGAGGGGTTCCACATAAATCAGTTATTTCCACCTTTTGCATTCTTCTATATTTTTTAAGGTGCGGTTGTAACCGTCCAATTGGCGGCTTGTAAAATGGCTAATGCATCATCACTACCCGAATCTCTTGGTGAATTAGGGGTTCCATTAGTAACTCCTAGGTTACTCAAATTAAGAGTACCGTTGGTGGCGGTAGTTGTTGCCGCAATGTCGTTTATGATTCTGTTCACTGATGTCGTATCTAAACCACAACGTCTCATAACTACGTTATTAATATTAGCGTTCAAAAAGGCATTTGTGGGCCATGTCGAACCAATTATTGGATTTTCATCAAATTTAAATACCCTTAAAGTTGAAGGTAAACTTGTTGAAAACAAATTAGAGAAGCTTGTGAAACCACAATTATTTAATTCTAAAGTTTGGATAGTAGAATTGGATGATAAATTAGTCATCTGTGTTAATGTGGTATTATCTGACATTATAAGTGTGGTTGCACCATTCACTAAGTTTATATTAATCGATGTAATATCATTCCCATCTAATCTAATATTTCTTATAGTACTTGGGAATTGGGTATCCCAAGGTCCTGAAATATTACAACTATAAACATAGAACGTGGTTAACTGAGTATTTGTTAAAGGTATAGTCCAATCTGTTATATTTGAATTATTATAACCATAGAAAACCTGTAAATTATTTGGTAAGTAAGATGTAAACGAAGTTACTAAAGAATTATATTGTAATTCTAATCTAGTAATTGAATTTGGTAAATCAGGTATAGTAGTTAATTGATTTATTTCCAAATATAATTCATCCAAAACTATACAGTTTATAATTGTGTCAGTAATTGCCGTAAGTCTATTTCTAGAAACATTTAAAATTTCTAATTTATCGTTATTTGTTAAATCAATATTTAATTCTCTTATACCATACTGATTTGGTGCAAATAGAATAGGTCTTGCATTATCAGAAATATCAAATTCAATTAAATTTTCAGGTAAATTATATGTCCACCCTGTTAAAATATTACCTTGAACATCTATCTTGGTTAATCCTGTTAGATTTTCAAAACCATTTAAACTATTAATTGATTGTAATGAGGAAATATTGTTTGAAGTTCTTAATCCAAAATATGTTAATATTGTTGTTGGTAATTCAATATTGACCTCAGATAGGAGTGGATTGTTTAAAAAATTAAAGGCAGACGCTCCTTGATTTAATAAAGTTGATGTTAAATCATGAGAAAATCCTGTCATATCACAATTAGCCATAAAAATTTGTTCCAACTTAGTTTTAGAACCTAAATTAAAAGTATTAAGTTCTAATAATTGGTTATCATGTCCGTCAAATTGAATGGTTGTAAAATATGGAGAGGTCTCAACTGAGTTCAAATTAGCAAAACTACAATTTTCAAATCTTAGGCCCAGCATTCCAGGGAAAGAACCAAAAGTATATGGGTCATCGTCACCTGCTAACAATTCTGAAATATTTCTAAATCTAATAGATATATCTGAAGCAACACTAATAATATTTGGGTTATTACTACCATTTAATTTAAATCCATATGTTGTGGCGGTATATACTTGAGCTAACGGTGAATAAACGTGAGTTTGTGTAACATCCGTTAAAGTAGTGTTGTAATTAATAATAGTACCATCGCCAAAATCAACATCAAATTCTTTAATACCGTTAACCAGTATAAGACTTTGTACATATTCATTATTTATTGGGGCAAAATCGGTTCTATTCGAATATCTAAAATAAGGAGTCCCTCCACTTAAATTATTACCCAAACAATTAATTGTCTGAGAAGCACCTCTAACATTAATTTGTCCGACATTTCCAACTAAAGTTCTATCATATGGAATATTACCATTAACGTTATAAACATCACCGGTATTACTTTGTATTACATAATTTAACCCCTCCCATTGGAATAACCCTTGAGGTTGATTTATATTGTTAGTTGCTAATGGTGGAGAATTTTGTCCTATAGGATTAGTGTCAAATTCATAAAATAAACCATTATAATCATATTGTGTTAGGTACGAAGTACCTGGAAGTGATGGGTCATATTTTGTAAATACTATTTTTTGTCCTCCCGCAGCCAAATTATTAGTCACAATAACATCACCATAAACAATGTCAGGTGTTAATACCGCTGAAGATATTTCAAATAGCTCGGTATAAGATGAGGTATATGGTAAAGCGGTTGAGTTTATAAAAAACTTAACCATCTTATTAGGGGTTATTAGAGTTAAACTTCCAATTAAAACGTGTTGACCTCCGGTAGTTTCTAAGTAGGTTAAACCATTCCCTAAAGGACTCGGCATACCAACAGGGAATGGAATATTTCTATAATTAATTCCTGTACCTCCATAATCAGGGTCAAAAGTAAATGGACATATTGATGTTATTCTAAATTCTCTAAAGTATTGATTACCCGAACCTTGATTACCGTATATCCAAAGTCTACCATCATTTGTAATTGGATTCCAATAGTGAGCAATATCATCACTTTCAAATAAGTTTGCCGGTGTTATCTGAGTTGATGTATCGGCAGTAAAATCATAAACATATAAATCAGTTGATGTATTAAATAATATCATACATTCAGAGGCACAAGGAACGGCAGTTGGTGAAGTTTGGGTCGGAGTTGGTGTTTGTGTCTTAGTTGAGGTGTTAGTTGGTGTCTGACTCTTAGTCGGAGTCTGAGTATTAGTTTGAGTTTGCGTATTTGTAGGAGTATTAGTTTGAGTTTGCGTATTTGTAGGAGTTTGAGTTTGAGTCTGAGTATTTGTTGGAGTTTGAGTTTGAGTCTGAGTATTTGTTGGGGTACTTGTTTGAGTTCCTGTATTTGTTGGTGTTGGACTAGGTGTTGATGGAGGAGATACATCTGGAGTTCTTGTTGGTGTTGGGGTCTGAGTAGATGTTTTAGTTTGGGTTGGGGTCTGAGTAGATGTTTTAGTTTGGGTTGTAGTTTGAGTAGGAGTTTTAGTCTGTGTTGCAGTTTGAGACGGTGTGGAGGTATTAGTTGTAGTATTTGTTTTTGTTTGCGTTGGAGTATTTGTCGATGGGGGAGTTGGAGGCGGGTCAGTTGGAGTTGCGGTTGGGGTTCTAGTTGACCTTGGTGTATCCGTTTGAGTGTTAGTTGGGGTTTGAGTGTTAGTTGGGGTTTGAGTTTGGGTTTGAGTTGGGGTTTGACTTATAGTATTTGTTGGAGTTTTTGTTTGAGTTCTAGTTTGAGTCATGGTTGAAGTTTGGGTTTGAGTTGGGGTTAAAGTAGCCCTAACCGTTTTAGTAACAGTTGGTGTATTTGTATTTGTTGGGGTTTGTGATTTAGTTTGAGTTGGAGTATTGGTATTTGTTGGAGTATTAGTTGAAGTTATTGTTGGGGTTTTAGTTTGGGTCATTGTTGGAGTTGGTGTTGGAGTGACTGACGGACATTCAACTAGAGCATTCCATGACGCCCCTAAAATTGGAACAACTATTTCTAATATAACTTCAGTTGGTGATGATAATGTTTTATCAAATGAAATTGAAACTAAACCAGTATCGGATACATCAGGATAACCTAAATTGTTCAATTCGGTATTATACAATGGATTTCCTATAAATCCTGTGTCAATAACTAATGTTGAATTCCAATATAATCTAAACCAAACAGGGGTTAAATTGGAATTTACATTTAAAATTATAGGTCCTATCTCACTTCCAACATCTATTGTGTAATACAATGTTCCATAATCTGAAGGAGAACCAAAGAATTTTTGGTCACACACTGCGGTACCACTAAATTCAAATGGAGGCGTCGATGTTGGTGTTTGTGTAGGTGTTGAAGTTTTTGTAGGAGTTTGTGTAGTGGTTGATGTCTTTGTGGGTGTTTTAGTTTGAGTTTGGGTTTTTGTTGGGGTTTGTGATGGATTTATAGTTGGAGTTGAAGTTTTTGTTGGAGTTATTGATTTTGTCGGTGTTTTAGTTTGAGTACTAGTAGGTGTTTGAGTTTTAGTCGGAGTTTGACTTGGTTCAGGTATAGGACATGAGATATATAAGTTAAAATCAACAGGCTCGAATGGGGAAAAAACGATAACTTCAATGGTTGTTGGGGAAGATGTGGATTTGTTAAACACAAAAGAACCGGTTCCCGCACCATTCACAGAAGGATAACCGGCGGAATTCAGTTGAGGGTTAAATGACGGGTCACCTCTAAATCCTGTATCTCTTTCTAATACGCCATCGTAATAGAAGTAAAATCTATCAGGAACATTACCGGCATTAAAAAATATATTTAATGACCCAATCTGAGAACCGATATCAACTTGGAATTGACGAGTCCCTCTATAGCCATCTGAAACTACTATGTATTGGTCACAAACGTTAGTACCTGTATACTCACCTGGAGGTGTTGTTGTTGGAGTTGGGGTTTGGGATGATGTTTTTGTTACTGTACGTGTAACTGTTTGAGTTGGTGTATTAGTTTTTGTTGGAGTACCTGTTTTTGTTTGTGTTGGAGTACCTGTTTTTGTTTGGGTAGGGGTTTTTGTTTGTGTTGGAGTCGTGGTTTGGGTTTTAGTTTGGGTTGGGGTTATGGTTGGTGTTTTAGTTTGGGTCGGGGTTTCGGTTTTAGTTGGCGTACTTGTATTAGTCTGGGTACTCGTTTTAGTTTGAGTTGGAGTTCCGGTGTTAGTTGGAGTTGGAGTTCCGGTGTTAGTTGGAGTATTAGTGGGTGTTTGAGTATTTGTTTTTGTAGGGGTTTTTGTAGGTGTTTCGGTTTTAGTTTGGGTTGGAGTTTCTGTTTTAGTAGGAGTATTAGTCGGAGTTTCGGTACTTGTTTTGGTCGGTGTTTTGGTATTAGTTGGTGTATTGGTTGGGGTAGACGTTTGAGTTTTAGTTTGAGTTGGCGTTTTAGTAGGTGTTAATGTACTTTTAGGAGTTTCAGTTGGGGTTTTAGTAGGACATAAAGTTGATGTTGGAGTTTCAGTTGGCTGTAAGGTTGGCGTTTGGGTATTAGTCGGAGTTGATGTTTTAGTCGGACATGGGGTACCGGTAGGGGTTTCGGTATTTGACGGGGTAATTGTTTGAGTTTTTGTTTGTGTTGGGGTCCTTGATGGTGTTCGTGTTTGGTTTGGTGTGGTCGGTAAAATTGTAACTATATTTGAACAACTTCCTCCTGAAGTTATAACATTATATGAACCATAAATATCTTTTGGGGGTGTTAATAATGAAGGATTAAAGTCATACGGTAGTATAACGGTACCTAAATTAATAACATCGGTTTCACCAAATGGGGTGAATAAAATTACCGCAGTCTCTCCACTAAAATTTATATACTCTATAACAATTGATTGGGACATCCTTAATAATTAATCTTATACTTTTAAATATAAATAGATAAGATTTAATTTAAATAAAAGAAGTTTTTATTACCTACGATACAAAATAACATTTAACCCGTGCATTGCCAAATTGATGTTATTTGATTAATTCCATTGATTGTTTGAACTCGAACAATTACCGGAGGACCTTCTAAATCGCTATAATAATTTAATAACGAATTTGAACTAACCCAATAATTACGAACTGCCGCCTGACCACATGGGTTGTTAGGTGATTGATTACCTGGATAGACTCTCATCCCGACTTGTAATTGAGTCCAGTTAGTAATATTACCCTCTACTTTAATTTCAACAGGTAGTACCGCCCTATTAGTAAAATTCATAAAATCCGAATACCACGAACAACCTGCGTTATCGTTATAATCATTCCCAACTGTTCCGATGTTTATTAAATTTGAAAAACAAGCACAATTAGGTGAACACCCTTGAGTACTTCCGACCGGACAGTTGCTACAATTCCCGAAGGTTTCATTACACCCTCTTGTAATTGGGTCAATACAAGTGCATCCATTATAAATTCTAGTGGCAGTTCTGATTGTTGACAAAACTTGAGGGGCTCGGCAAGGTCCAGATGATGATGGAGTCTGAGTTTGAGTTGTTGTATTAGATGGTGTTTGAGTTTTGGTTTTAGTTACAGTTGGAGTGGTTGTTGGTGTTAATGTTTGGTCAGGAGTTTTTGGTAAAGTTGTTGTTGGTGTTGAGGTTTGAGTAGGTGTTTTAGTTTTAGTAGGAGTTTGAGTTTTAGTATTTGTATTTGTATTAGTTACTGTAGGAGTCGTAGTTTGAGTATTTGAAGGGGTAATCCCGATGGTTTGTGTTGGAGTCTTGGTTTGTGTTACGGTATTTGTTTTGGTGTTTGTTTGTGTTTGGGTAACTGTTGGTGTTGATGTTGATGTAGGGGTTTGTGTACTAGGTGGTGTTGCACCAATTGAACTCGTAGGTGTCATAGTGTTTGTCTTAGTTGGTGTAACAGTCGTAGTGTTAGTTTGAGTTTGTGTTTTAGTAGGTGTTACTGTTTGACTCACAGTTGGTGTTTGAGTTTTAGTTGGGGTTGGGGTTTGAGTGATTTGTTCTACATTAAAATCACAAATATTTAAATAGGTTCCGTCATAACCTCCCGCACCTGTTATTGTGAGTGATGTATATGGGTTTGTATTATTTATTATGAAAACACCGGCGCCTCCTGTAGGCCCATTAGGTGGAGTTGATGGAGCTCCAGCCCCTGAAATAATTTGGTTTCCAATTATTGTTGAATAACAATTAAATGTACTTGAAATTGTTGGGATACCTGTGTCAGTAGTGAATACAAAATTTTCATTTCCTCCCCATCCAGCACCGTTTAGAACTATTGATACGTTATTAACAGATAAACTAAAATTAAATGTTAGTGAAAAACTACTTGTAGGAGTCGAAGTAGAATTACTTGAGGCCCCGCAAAGATAGGCCGGTATACCATTCCAATTCATTTGGCCACAAGATGGTAATAACGCCGATGGAGATAAAATAGTCTGTATGTCCCCAGTTGATGCGAATGTAACATTAACACCGTTATATGTTGTTGGAGCAATAAATCGACCGGAACATAAACTACTTAGTAAGGTTCTAGTTGGTGTTGGAGTTGGGGTAGTAGTTTTTGTTGGGGTTGATGTTAGTGTAGGAGTTGGGGTTGGGGTAGGGCAATTAACTATACTTGAACCTCCGAATACGTTGAATAGATTACTAAATACACCTACATATTCGGCACTACCAGGAGGGGTTAAATTTAACCTATAAGTTTCCGTTTTATCTGGATTGGATTGAGTTCTCATAACGTACATCTCATTATCCCATTCAAATATTGCCGCTATCGAGCTTCCGAAAGGCGTACCTGGAGTACCTATTGGAATCGAAATTGAATATACGGGAGTATTCGACGTTGATAGGTAATTATACACATTGACTCCTAAAACTCCGGTACTGAAATTTTTGGTACCAACAAATAATAAATTATCCGACCTTAGATAAATGTCTCCACTCGCTTGTGTCATAGATGGGAGAGCCATTTTTTGGGTAATTACCGTTTGATTTGTTGATATATCAACTTCAATAATTCTCTCTGGAAAACTATCATAACCCGATGAGCTTATCAAAGTAGTATTATTAATTGCAAATAAACCCAATCCAAAAATTACATTATCACCAGGAATATACGGACCAGGATATAGTATATCTCTATTATAGGTAGCAACAAAAGGGTTCCATGTTATATTCCATTCTCTGAAACCAACAACAGGATTTGGGTCAAAAGGGGCAATTGCCGGCTTTACTGTCCAAAGTTTATCGAAAGTATATGCAATATCTTGTACAAAATCATCTATGTTTGGCACATCCAAAGTATATGTGGTGTTCAAATCAAAGTCATAAAATGATACATAAAATTCACCAAAAGATTCTTGTCTTTGGAGTAATAAAATTGACGGACAAGGATTAATTTCCCCTCCTGAAGTTGGTGTAACAGTAGGTGTTTTTGTTTGAGTTGGTGTTTTTGTTTGAGTTGGTGTTGGAGTAATACATTGATTTGGGTTAATTGATGTGTCACAAATTCCTATTGCAGTTCCTAAATAACCTCCGTCCCCTGTAATTGTTAAATTTGTAAACCCTAAACAGTTCTTAATTTCAAAAATTCCGTCACCAGTAACCCCACCTTCCCAAATTGGCGCCGTACTGTGTAATATAATTTCATTACCTGTAACAACCCCATTACAAATTAAGATAGGGTTGATTGTTGGTATACCTGTATTTGTGGTAAATAGGAAATTTTCAGGGTCATTTGGTGAATACTGACATGTACATCCGGCACCTCTTAATGCGATTGTTATACTTGTAATTGGTTGACTAAAAGTTAAACTAACTGTCCAATTTGAGAAAAAGGATGGAGGACCTGTAACACCTATCCCATTTAACCCACTACCCAAAGATAACGATGGATATTGTATTGATATTCCAGTACCACAAATTGGTCTGTCATTTGATGGTGGTTGTATTAATAAATAAGTATTTCCTGTTCTATTAACAGTTATTGTTATTCCATTCACAACTATTGTTGGGTCAGGCCAAACTAAATTAGAACATTGTGTAACAGGTGTTGGAGTTAGTGTTGGAGTAGGGGTTGGTGTTGGGCATCCACATCCTGGTAACCTAACAATAGACGCTCCGCTTACATTTGTAACGTTTGTTGCACATTCTATTGTTATAAAGGATAAACCTGTGTATGTAAAAGTTCCTGATTGTCCTTGACATGAGCTGACATTGTAAATCGCACTATTAAATCCTTGTAATAGTGATATTTGAAAATTAGAACAACAATTAGTTGGTGTTGGAGTCGGACTTTGTGGTAAACCGGGTGTTTTAGTCTGTGTTTTTGTCGGGGTGTTGGTTTTTGTTTGTGTCGAAGTATTTGTGTTGGTTTTTGTTTGTGTTATAGTGGGTGTAGAAGTTGGGACAAAACCAAAAGATGTGGTTGGAGTTATAGTTGGTGTTTTTGTACGTGTGATGGTTGGGGTTGGGGTTCTAGTTGTACCTGGTACATAAATTTCACAAATAGAAATTTCAGACCCATCATACCCACCGGCACCAGATATTACTAAAGTTGTATAATCCGTAATACAATTTATAGTGAATAACCCACCTCCGGTACCTGAACCTACAGGTGGTGGTACTATATTTGCACCTGAAAGAATTTGGTTGTTATTAATTGTGGTATAACAATTTATACTTGATGTAATTGTTGGAATTTCAGTATTTGTTGTTATTATAAAAACTTCGTTGCCACCTCCGAAATCGTATGTTCCAGAACCTCCTATAACTAATGTAACTTCGTTAATTGGTTGACCAAAATTAAATGTTATAACAAAAGCACTTTGGGCTGTTGGTTGTTTAAAAATACTTTGCCCAATTCCACCCGCATAAACTTGCTTTAATGCGGTTAAAGTATAAGGATTAAAACTTCTAATAACGTCACAACTTGGAGGATTACCGTTGTAGGTTGCAATTTCAACCGAACCAGAAAGTACCATCTCAACAAAAATTCCTTGTGTAAAACCGGTAAATACAGTTTGTTGATTTTGGTTAAAAGGGAACGTATAGGTTGGTATCCAACGATTGAAGCAGGGGCCCAAATCTTCTATAGTGGTTGGGGTTGGTGTTGGGGTAACCGTGTTACAATCACAACCAGGTAATTGTGTTATCGAACCTAATCCATTTATTAAAGTTGCATTATATGAACATGTTATAGTTTGAGATTGTCCAACAGGTACTGGTAGAGTTAAAAACAAATTACCAACGCATCGTACTATTGTAAATGTTGAACCTGTAACATCTGAAGGACTTGATGAAAGTATATATGTTGAACAACATTTAGTTGGGGTAGGTGTCTTAGTGGGTGTAACACCTACAAAATTTATTGTGTTAGTTTTAGTTGGTGTGTTTGTTGTGGTTGGAGTCAAAGTTGGTTGTGGACATGATATGAATCTTACACAATCACCCGTACACGATTCATAAACAAAACCAGAAGGACAAGTATATCCACTATTCAATTGTAAACCAGTTGATGATTGTATTATTTCGGCATTTGATTCGGAATAAGAGCTAGTCGAAAAAATAATGTTTAAGTTATTGGGTGAGGTTGCTCCTGTTAATTCATCAAGTGTATTTTGATAAATTTCACATCCAAAAACACCTGATGTTGTTTGTGATAGATTTAGACCATAAACGTTCAATACGTGATGACCAGGGTATAGTGGAATCTGATATACATGCCAATTACTAAATGTCAAAGTACTATTGTTATAACCACCCAACAGTGTGTTAATAGTTTCGATACCATCTATAGTCAATCTAAAGGCATTATCCGCACCAAAACCAACGTAATAAAAATTAGCAAAATCAACAACATCAATACAAAAAGAAAATCCCAACCAAGTATTAGACGGAAATGTAGATAATGACCAAATACCACTTCTGTTTAAGGGACCATTTGTACTGTCGGTACTTTTCCATACATCATTTGTGTTTGAAAAATAATATGTCGAACCACTTCCTCCTAATTGAAATCCGTATGAGTAAAATCTGGTTCCAATGTTAGTATACCCTGAGTTATTATATTTAGATAAACCAATATTAAATAATGGACTTGTTGATGGTTGTGATATCACGGTATCACATGGCTGAGTTGGAGTTACTGTCGGAGTTTGTGTTATACATGGGTGTTGGTCTGTACAGTTTTTACAATCATCACCATTAGTGGGAGTTATTGTTGGTGTTGTGGTATTTGTTGAAATTGGTGTTTTAGTTTTAGTTCTTGTAACGGTATTTGTTGGAGTTATTGTCGGTGTGGTGGTTGGGTTTGGGCTAACTCCTACAGATTTAGTGGGAGTTACAGTTGATGTTTTTGTTATTGTAGAAGTTTGAGTTGGGTTTGGGGTGGCATTGATTGTCTTAGTCGGAGTAGATGTCGGGGTTTTGGTCGGGGTTAAGGTTAAAGTAGGAGTTGGGGTTGGTGTGGTGTCTAGCGACTGTAAACAAGATAATGAATTAATGAAATTTACAATTCTTTGTTGTGGTTGGGGGCCGAATCCGTTTGTAAAAAGTTGACTTCCTCCTCCGACTAAACCACAATAACTCATTATGGTACCACCACTGTTGGGTGGGGTGCCCGGAAAAGGACACACACCATTTACAATTTCAAAAACAGTTTGAACTGATGATGGACAACCTAAAAAAGTATAAGTTTCAAAAGTAACACAACTATCAATTCTGTTACAACCAATTGGGTTACCTCCGGGTACAAAATTGGTTGTGTTCCAGTAACATCCGTGGGTATGATTTGAACCCATTAAATGACCTTGTTCGTGTGTAATTACTTGTACTGTAGATGAATATGTTGTTGAGTTAGCGGTTGCATTTACATCAATTTGACTGAAACATACTGGTGAATTAGTACTTGTCGCCAAATATTCTTGACCATCAATTACTACGGTATAATCAGAAGATATTGGGTTACACAAAACCTGTATACCATCGGCCAGTCCTTGTATTTTATTAGCAGGATTTGAGAAAGAGGTTGTTGGAAAAGTAGCGGTTAACAAATGTTTTAAATCACCGGAAAAATTAGCCGCGCTAGTTCCTGCGGGATAAATTCCGTTACCTAAACTATATCTGAAATTAAACAACAATAAAACCATAGAACAGGAACCATACCCGCACCCGTCATTGATAGGTACCGTGAGAGGTGTTGTTCTATACGGTGAATATGATGTGGTAAAAATGTGTAAAAAATTAAGTACGACAAAAATCCCGTCGTTTTCATATAAAGTTTTTGTTGCATTAAAAATTGAAGTTATATACGAAACTGTATTTGCACCTTTCAAAAGTCGTATGTCATAATCAACTACCCAATCTATTTTTACCAATTTAGTTGCCTGGTCTGCAACATAAGGATTTAATGTTTTAAGACCGGTGTTTTTTTTTGTATTTAAAGAAGGGTTATATGGATTTGAATATGTTTGACCTTCTTTAGGTTCATGATGACATGTAAAATTTATAGGATTTTCTTCATTTACACTTGATGTTCTGTATGTTGAGCCTGAGACAAAATTTATATCATATGTTGAGCCAGTCGTTACGATATGTCCATATATTTCATTATTTGTGAAACTTAAAGAACAAAAAGAATTTTCTTCTCCTTCGATTTCTCCTCTATAATGTTCACCCAAATCCCATTCGATATTTTCTCCATCAGATGTAGTGACCGTAAAATTCTCAGAAAATATATTAACTTTTTTTAGAATAACGTTTTTATTAATACCCCCTAACGGAATTGACATAGTCATTGTATCAAATTTCTGTGATGATACAGTCCTTAATTCCGACACATCAATTTCAAATGAATTATCTAAATTAATATTTCTGAGTAAATTCAATTGTTTCATATACTAAATCATCAATTAGGGGTTATACTTATATATTTATACGAATTCTGAGCGGTTGTTATACTTTCATTATAAATAGCACAATTAGAAAAACCTTCAGCCTCAACATAGTATGATTCACCATCTATTAATGTGTCGGCGACATTTGCTGGTATTAAAAATATTCTAATGTTTTCAAATGGTTCACAACAACTGGTAAAATATTTACTAACGGAACAAGGATAAATACTTATACAATAAGCACAATCTCCCCTAAGAGGTGTAGCCGTTGGTGTTGCTGTTGGTGTAGGGGTCGGTTGAGGACTTTGATTTATCGTGGTAGTTGGGGTTACTGTAGGGGTGTTAGTTTTAGTTGGGGTTGGACTTGTGCAAACACAACCAGGATATCTTACAAATGTTCCTGTTCCTGAAGTTAATGTTACTGTGGATGCGCAATTAATATCTATTGAAGTTCCTTGAGGTACAGTCGTTGTTTGCGGGATTCCATTACATGAAATTACATTAAATGTACTACCTCCAGTGTCGTTTACTCCTGAAGTTAATGTAAATCTACTACAACAATTGGTGGGTGTTACGGTGGTGGTTTGAGTATTTGTATTTGTTACTGTTTTAGTTATAGTTGGAGTTTGAGTGGGGTCAGGTGTTGCGTTTATAGTTTTAGTTGGTGTTGGAGTAGATGTTTTGGTTGGAGTTACAGTTGGTGTATTTGTTTTAGTTGGAGTTTTTGTGGGGGTTTGTGTTGGTGTTTTGGTTGGAGTTGGTGTTGGAGTTTGAGTAATTGTTGTTGGAGTTGGTGTTGGGGTTTCAAATGGAACCGCCTGACATGTTAAACACGCAAAATTGTTATTAATGAAGTCATACATTCTTTGTCTAGGTATTGGACCAAACCCTAATGCGAAATTTATCGGAGCGGTTCCTGCACTGTCTCCATAACTCATTATAGTTCCTTGAAATCCGGGTGGTATTGGTAGTTGAGCACACGCAGGAACTCCTGGAGGTACCTCTACCGTGGAAGTCCCGTCAATGGCCTCAGCACCAAAAGTAGTATCTCCATATACCCAAGCGGTATTCCAATTACATCTAAAAGTATGTCTTGAACCTAATAAGTGACCTTGCTCGTGAGTAACTACTTTAACACTTCTACTATATACAGTAGAACTAGGAGTTCCTGTAGAATCTCCTCTTTTTAATTGTGTATAACCATATTTGTTGGGACCACAAAGAGCCCCCACATATGCGATACCCGCACCTGAATTGCTTGTTGGAGAAGTTCCAAAACTCAGTAGCATACCACAATTCTCGGCAATGCCACCATTTGCATTTCTATAATTTACATAGGCATCTAGTATAACATCTGTTGTTCCCACAACAAAACCTGAAGGACCATTTTCCCATAAGAATAATAAGGCTAAATTAACCTGAATATTATCATTAGCATAAAGTTGTTTTTGTGCATTAAAAAGTGCGGTCAACCATGTTATGGCCGGACCCGTTCCACCAAATTGTTGTATCACATCATAATCCGCTTCCCATCGTATATTAATACATTTAGAAGCATATGGTAACGTTAAAGTTTTTGGGGATAATTTTAATTCCTGTAAATTATTATTATGTGATAGTAATTCACATCCACATTCAAACCCTTCGTTATCATTAATCGTTTCATGAAGTCTATGAAAATTTTCATCTATTTTGGTAAACCCATACTCTTTAGTATTATCTTGAACTATTCCGATAATTCCGTCATCACTAAAAGATAATGCAACAAATGATTTTTCAGAGCCAATGACCCGACCACCGTAGTGAATTCCTGAATCATACGATAAAATTTGACCTAATTCATTTACAACTTTAAAATCATCGGACCCAATATTTGTTCTATATATTTCAACTTGTTTTTCAATCCCATCTATAGGTAAAGACAGATAAATTCTTTCATTAGTTTGAGTTTTAAGTGAGGTTATTGTATTTAAATTTAATTCAAAAACACCATCATTTGTAAAACTTTTATGTAGACTTAAATGTTTCATATTTTATATATACTTTTTAAGGAGTTATAATGTTTATATATTCATATGAAAAATCCGCATTTGTTAATGTTACATCATACACGGCACATCCTGAAAAACCAACGGCTTCTACATAATATGTATTTCCATTTACTAGAGTCTCTGAAACATCAAAAGGTATTAGATAAACTCTAAAACTATCATACGGCTCACAACATTGCCAAAAAAACCTATTAACTGTACATGGATGTAAACTCAAACAATACTGACAATTATTATTGACTTGTGTGCTGGTTATTGTTGGGGTTATACTAGGTGTTAAAGTTTTAGTTATTGTTGGTGTTTTAGTTTGTGTTGGAGTTTTAGTTAAAGTTGGTGTGTTAGTTATTGTTTTAGTAGGTGTTATAGTTTGAGTTGGGGTAGGATTAGGACTGGTACCTATTGATGGTGTCGGGGTGGGTGTTTTAGTGAGAGTTGGTGTTGGTGTTAGAGTTTCTTCAGGTGGTGGGCCCAAACATTCTATACAAGTTGAAGGTAGGCTATTGATTGCATCGAGCATTCTTTGTCTAGGTTGTGGTCCGAAACCTAAGTTCAGATTAGTACCTACCGAAACTTGGTGACAATAACTCATAATTGTTCCACCTTGAGCCGGACTTCCAGGGACTCCACAACAATAATTGGGAGCGCAACATGCTCCACAATTTGATGAAGATGTTATACTACAAGTTCCATATCCTGGATTTTGTTGAGCCACAGTGCAACCAGAGCTCAAAATTGCGGTACATTCAATTCTACAACTATCAATTCTTGAGCAACCTCGGGGATTGTCTCCAGGTTGAAAATTATTCGTATTCCAGCTACAAGAAAATGTGTGTGGTGAACCGAACGTGTGTCCATGTTCATGTGTTGTAGCCGCCACGGTCCAACTATATGTCATTGGTTGTTGGAATGACGATGTTATCCAACAAAAAGCGTATGGCCTTGCGCATAACGCATCAACCCAAGCAACTCCTCCACCATACCCTTTGTTAAATGAAAAAAGTTGCGCGGCATCCCCATTAAATGTCGGTCTAACCACCTCAAATTCATATAACATATCCAAAGTACCAATTTGATTATATGGAATGGTTGGATAGTAAAATGAAGTTCCTGAATTTACGAATAAATCAGATAAATAAATTTGTATACCATCATTAGAAAATAATAATTGTACCGCGTTAAATAGTGATGCTAAATATGATTCTGAGTTTACTCCTAGCGTGTCATATATGTCCGTATCCGCCTCCCAATAAACATTAAGACATCTTGTTGTTGCGGTTGGGGATTTCATTAAAATATCCCCATTGGAACTTAACCTGAGATTGTTTTCTAACGAGTTCTTTTTTTCCTCGTCGTAGTCCGGGGAAAGACCGGCCCCACATTCAAATTCATGTACACCCTCGACTGGTAAAACTTTATATGAATCAGTACCAAATGGGGAAATTTCATATTGATTTTCACCATCCAAAATTAAACCTACAACCCCCAATTCAGTGAATGAAACAGCAACCGATGAATTTTCAAATCCACTTAATTTACCTTTATAGTGAGACCCCAAATTTCTTTGTGAGATTTGAGATGAGCTATAAGTTCTATAAAAATTAGACCCAAATAATTCTGATTTGTTTAATTCTAAGTTATGAAGTTCATTTCCAATCGGTAACTGTAATGTAATTTTAGAATGTGAATTTTTTAAAATGTCATCAAATGAAGTTTTATTTAATTGAAAAACTCCTTCGGGGCTAACTGATTTTAATATATTTACACTTTTAAACATTAATATTATGGAGTTGTTATATTTAAATATTCATAAGTGAAGTCATAAGTTGTCAAGAATGGCGAATATGTCGCACATCCTGAGAAACCAATAGCTTCAACATAGTATACATTGTCAGATATTAGTCCGGCTAATACTAATGCGGGAACATTGAATACCCTTATCTTTCTAAATGGTTCACAACATTCTATGAATATTGCAAAAGGTTGGGGGTATACAGTCAACGTTGGTGTTATAGTTGGGGTAACAGTTGGTGTTGGGGTTTGTGTAGATGTTTGACCGGATGGATTGATGTTAACATCAACACATTGTGGTAGTTGGGACGCTCCAGATATCCGTCTTCCGGCATTAATAATAAATGTTTGATTATATGGGAAATCTAAGTTAATCCTATAAACTCCACCAGGAGTTTGACCATTCATTATGTATAAATTACCATTATCACTAAACATACCCCATGGTAATGGAATTATTAGAGTAATTTCAACTTCAGGTTGTCCGTTGTCATAATTATATTGAGTCAAGAAGGTATTTACACCATTAGTTGTTGTTACAAGTAACTTATTATTTGTAGTTAATAATAAATCACCTGAGACGATTCTACCATCAGGAAGTGTAATTTTAGGTGTTGACACAAAGTTTCCTCCAACAATTAATAATTCAACAATTGTATTAGGATTTACCGATATGTTGCTTGAAATTAATCTTGTGTTATCAATCGCTGCCAAACCATTACCAATAGGGTGAGGTAATACAATCGATTGATTATAAACCGCAATAAACGGATTTAAAGATATATTCCATTCATCTATGGTTTGACTTGTTGAAGGATTAATCCATAATTTTGAAGTAGTGTGGGCAATATCATTACCACTTTGAGCCCCCGTAACGGGAAGTAACACACTTGTATTAGTTTGTGGTGTGTACGAATAAACAAGGGTACTGTCATTATATAATACAGAACATTCACTAACCACAGGTCCACTAGGATAAGTCTGTGTAGGAGTATTTGTTTTAGTAACTGTTGGGGTAACACTTCTTGTTGGTGTGTTAGTTTTAGTTACTGAAGGTGTGATACTGTTTGTAGGTGTTGTGGTTGGTGTCTGAGTAACTGTTGGGGTGTTAGTTTGAGTTGAAGTTGGTGTTTTAGTACTAGTTTTTGTTGGTGTGTTAGTAGGGGTATTAGTTTTGGTTGAAGTTGGAGTTTTTGTATTTGTTGGTGTTCCAGTTTTTGTTGGAGTTTGTGTTTTAGTGACCGTAGGTGTAGATGTACTTGTTTTAGTTGGAGTTTTAGTGACTGTAGGTGTGACTGTTTCAGTCGGTGTATTTGTATTTGTTGGAGTATTAGTTGGTGTTTCTGTTGGAGTTTTGGTATTTGTCTTAGTAGGTGTTTTTGTTTGTGTCGGAGTCGGAGTTTCCGTTTTTGTTGGAGTTGGAGTTTGTGTTGGTGTTTTTGTCGTGGTTGGGGTTTTAGTTGGAGTTTTACTTGAGGTGACGGTAGGAGTTGGAGTAGGACATGGACTTCCAATTGTACAAGTTTCACAATCAGTTTCTGATGAGAAACTAATATAAGAATATGAGAAGTCGGCCGATGATAATGATTCGAAATACGTTCCACAACCTGAGAATCCGACACCTTGAATTAGATATGTTTGTCCGTCAACTATCGTTTCAGAAACAACAAGTGGCACATTGAAAATTCTATAAATATAATATGGATTACAACAACCGCTGAAGAATAAGTTCACTGGAGAATAATATGTTGATGTTGGGGTTGAGGTGTAAGTTGGCGTCTGTGTCTTTGTAGGAGTTTGTGTTTTGGTTTCCGTCTTAGTAACGGTTGGTGTCTTAGTAACCGTTGGTGTTTCTGTTTTCGTTGGGGTTTGAGTTCTTGTTTCTGTTTTAGTAACAGTTGGTGTTTTAGTAACAGTTGGGGTTTCTGTTTTAGTAATGGTAGGGGTTGGTGTTTCAGTTTTAGTAACTGTAGGAGTTTTTGTTTCAGTTTTTGTCGGAGTATTAGTCGGAGTTTCAGTTTTTGTCGGAGTATTTGTTGGAGTTGTTGTAACATAAGGTGTAGGACATGATAAATTAAAACTATATATTGCCCCTTGAATCGGTGACTCGACTATTAATACCACAGTAGTTGGTGAAGGTGCTGTTTTATTAAATGTTATAAAACCGCTACCAACCCCTGACACACTAGGATAACCCAAATTATTTAATTGAGTGTTATATAATGGATTTCCTCTAAATCCTGTATCTATAACCACATTACCATCCCATTCGACTCTAAATCTATCAGGGATATTAGTTGCATTAAACGTTAGATTAACAAAACCAACATCACTTCCTAAGTCTATTTCATAATAATAAATCGAAGGGCCGTCAATTGTAATATTGTTTGTTAAATCACAATTTGTTTGTGATGAATAAATTGTTGTACCAATATTTGTTGGTGTTGGGGTAGAGGTATTAGTTCTTGTTTGTGTTTTAGTCGGAGTTGATGTTTTAGTTGGTGTTTGAGTAATGTCAGGTGTTTTTGTCTGAGTAACTGTAGGTGTTTTTGTTGGTATGTTAGTTTTGGTTACGGTTGGTGTTTTTGTATTTGTTGGGGTTACATTAGGTGTATCAATCGGACATGACGTGCTGGCCGGTGTTTGAGTTGGATTATTTGTATTGGTTGGTGTACTTGTCGGATTTTGAGTTGGTCTTGGAGTTTTGGTATTTGTTGGAGTCGGAGTCCTTGTACTTGTAGGTTCAGGTGTTGCCAACTGATAAGTAATCCCTGTAATTTCACATTCAGGTAACAAACAATCAGGACAATCAGGATTAAACATGTTAAACCTGTCCTTCAGTAACTTGAAATTATGTTTCACTTCTGGGGCCGATAACGGCTCAACGTACATTCTGAATTGAGATATTCCCCCATCAAAAGTTCCTGCAAAATATTTTTCTAAAAGTATATTTGTTTCTAATCCATTAAATGACGTGCCAGTTAAATCATTGGTTGGTAAATTTTCAGGGTCCTGTTTGTAGGTACCATCCAATATGTACGTTTTAGGACCAGGTGTTGGTTCTATGTAAACAGGAAATGGATTAGAGGATGATATTGTAAAGTTACATGTATATTGGTCGGCATTAAAGATAAGTTCATATGTACCAAAATAATAATCTGTTACATAATCATATGGTATAATTTGTTGACCTACATTTATAGTACCACCCGTTTCAGGATAAAATACTATATTTGCGGTTTGACCACTATAATTATTACTACCTATTTTAACTTTAACGGCCATCCAATTTTACGAATTATTTATTAACGAATTTTTTGTAAATTCGAGATTTCGTTTATTGTTAAAAAATATAGAATTTTTTTTATAATTGAACGGACTTTTAAAGGTCAAATCTTTCATCAAACAACTTTATTGTATAAATATTAAAGTTGTTGGAAATACTTTTGTATTCTTTGACTTAATCTAACTCTTGGGTCATTTTCATTTCGACCCGTGACATTATATGGGACAATAAAACCAAAACTTAAAAAAACTCTCCTTGAGTTAAATTCATTTGTCCAATGTTTATAAAGAGATGCCTCAAAACAATAAAGGTCTCTCTGCTCAACAGGGACATATGTTTTATCAACATATAGATTATAATCTTCAGATAAAACACTAACATTACATTTGTAATTGATATACCCTTGTATTGATGCGTCATAATGTGGGTCAATTTTTCCACCCTTATTCATATCAACCGCCTGTAAGAACATATGTTCTTTTGGTAAGTTAATTGTTTCAGAAATTCTATCTATTATATTAATAATAAAGTCTGGGACGGGGTCTTTTTTGACCTCACCCACCGACTGAAAATTTGTTATATAATTTGTATATTCTGTTTGAGAGATATCAAAAATATATGAATTACCATTAAGGGTTTTTGAAAGTTCTGCTAAATGGTGATTTGCTTTAAATTCTTGATTATTTAAAGTATCAATCCATTTTAATATGTCATTAACTTCTTTATGACTTATAAAATTTTTAATTATTTTATAATCTTCAGACCCCATTTGTTAAGAAACTCTTTTGGACCTATTTCTAATTCCATTATAGATAAATTCTTTTTATTGTAAATCTCCATCATTTTGGATTCCTCTCCAGCCATTGAACAAAACCAATGTGTTGCTGGTTCTTCTCCTGTTGGAGATACTGGAATTTTCATTACGTTTTTAGTAACCCAAGCTTCTCTTACTTGTTCTACTTTATCATTTTCTGTTAAAATATTAATTCTCATATTATTATGGATTATATGGTCCGTTTATTGCATCTGAAATATACCAAGAAACTGTATTCCAGTCTAAAGTTGTAATTAAATTAAATCCGTCTCTTGAAGTTTGAATTGTACAATTTGCTGTTGTATACACAAGCGGTTCATCTGAAACAGAATCGACTGTTATTACTAAATCCTCTGCTCCGTCGAACTGAACCGCACTTACAGTAATTTGGTCACCAATTAAATATTCAGTTCCTGCAGACAATATTGTTACAGTAGTTACAATATTACCCGAAACAATTACCTCGAATTCCGCACCTATTCCGTGACCTGTTGTAGTCGTTTGCGTTACAGAAAAAGTTGAATCTGTTGCCCCGCTTGGAGTTGTGTTAGAAATTGTCAATACGTTTCCTTGAAGTGTTGTAAAATCAATATTATTTAAATAATTAACTTTTATATCATTGGACTGAAAATAGTAACCTACCGTATTATTCTCAAAATTTTCTTCAATTATGTTACTGTAAAAATATTCACCAATAGTATTATTACTAAAATTATTTCCAATTCTATTACCTCTATAGTTTCCTCCTCCTACTCCAAAACTATCACCTATGTCATTACTAAAAAAACCAATTCCAATAGTGTTGTATCTAAACTGTCCTTCACAAGTATTCAGAGTGAAAAAATCACCAAAAATATTATTTGTCACATCTCCACTAAAAACGTTAACCGCACATGCAAATCCAACGTTATTATTGCTAAAATCCGCAAAAATCTCGTTTCCCTTAAAATCGGTCTTAATTGTGTTATTCTCAAAATCATTTAGAATATCGTTACCTTTAAAATTATTCATTATATCGTTACTTATGAAGTCATTATCCCCGATATCCTCAGAGTTACCTATAGTACAAGTATTGAAATCATTCATTATTTTATTTTTTTCAAAAACCGAATATATAGTGTTCTCATAAAAATTATTTAAAATGTCATTGTAACTAAATGATGACCTAATTGTGTTATCATTAAAACCATAACCAATTTCATTTTCATAGAAATCATTTGTAATTTCGTTATTGTTAAATCCACTACCAATTATGTTTCTGTAAAAATCGTATGTCCCAATAGTTAAATTGGTTCCAATGGTATTATCTACAAAAACGTGTCCAATATTATTTTCATAGAAATCTGAATATACGGTGTTACTATTATATCCGTTCCCAATTAAATTACGATAAAATTCTGAATAACTTTCATTATTATTATATCCATTACCAATATCATTATTATAAAAATCATCATAGATATTATTATCATTAAATTGGTTTCCTATCTCATTATTTTGGAAATCACCATTAGTCCAAACATTACTAGCAAAGTCATTTCCAATATTGTTTCGGTAAAAAGACCCTCCGATTAAAATATTAAAATCAAAATCACTACCAATTCTATTATTGTTAAAATTAGCCGTGATATAATTGTTACTGAAAAAATCTCCGATTATATTACCATCAAAATCATCATTTGTTGAGTTATTATAAAATCTGTCTCCAATTTGATTACTGTCACAGTCATCATTAAATGTGTTATTATAAGAACCATTTCCAATTCTGTTATTAAGGAATGAACCACTTATAAACACATTATTTGCTAATAAAAACTCCCCAGTACCATCTTCTAAATATAGATTGGCTTGGTCACCGATATAGTTATTTACTACAGAACTATCCACCAATGCATCTCCAAATGTTGTATATTCAAAAACTTCATTTGCTCTTACATTTGGTTGATAATAACTCATTATACCATCATCGAATGCGGTATAGTAAGGAGAATCGGTTGTTTCACTTATAGTAACGCCTGATATTGTGGCAAGAGAATCACCCTCAACTGAAATAATCTCGAAAAGATAAGGATTTAAATTTCTTACCGCAATATAATCTCCTACAAATAAGTTTGAGTTAAATGTTGTACCTGTATTACCATATAATATTCCTGTGGTTCCTGTTATACCACTTATACCGACAAGTCCTGCCAGTGGACTGTTTTCATTATATGAATATCCACGATATCTCTTAAATAATATAGTTCTGTGGTCATAGTCCGTTCTATTATTAAAATTATCAATTCTTTCTGTAATTCTACCAAATGCAGGTCCTGCAGTATGCTCAGTTGCGTTAAAACTATAATCGTATTTTATTTTATCAAAAGGAAACTCAGGTTGGAACGCATCTATAGATATTGTATTTGCAGATGTTGCAAACACAACAATAGGCGATACGGTATCGGCACTTTTATATATTCCCGTAGTAATTGGGTCTTTTACATTATTATAATCTGGCTGGTCATAACAAGTTCTAAAGTCGGTTATAATATAATAACTTCCCGTGTTTAATGTCTCACCAGTAATTTTATCAACAAGTTCAGAGTAAGTTACCTCAACTGTTGAATTAGAAGTTATTGATGAGAACTCAATATGATACGTTGCATCATTATATTCAACCGGAATTAAAGTATCCGCAGTTGGAGTTCCTAATAAGGTTAATTGACCTATGGTTTTTCCTGTTAGTGACATGTTTTTTATTTTATAAATATCATTAGTTTATTATGTTGTTTTAACAAGTTCCTGAAAATGTTAATGGGAAATCACAATCAAATGCGACCCCACCACCAGGTCCTGTAAATACGTATGTATAAGTTCCGTCTGAAGATACAATTCCAACAAAACTTGTCGCCCCAATATTATCTGTTATAACATCATTCACTTGTATTTGTAAAGTTTCTGAAGTCTGAGTTAGTTGAAGTGTATTGCTGTTTATACTAGTTGCTCCATTCCATAATGTCGGAACAACTATTTGACGAACACAATTTGGTGTTTTTGTTGGGGTTGGTGTTATTGTTGTAGTTGGAGTTTGAGTTTGAGTGTTAGTCTGTGTTGGTGTAGGTGACGGTAATGGGTCCCCAATAACACAAACATTAGTAACACCTTCATTAAAAGTTAAAAGAGGGAAATAAATATGTAATGGTTGTGTGACCGCATTAGATGATGTATAAATTAAACCGCCGTTTTTATAATATTTCACATCCGTTCCATTATAATCTACTTTCCACACATCTGACGTTGTATTTGTCATCTCACCTGGAACTGTAACCTGAGTTCCATTTTCATATATTTCCAAGAAGTTAGGTTGGATATAAAGTCCATAAGAAATGTCCACATATGTGTCACCAGGATTTGCGTTTGGATTATATGAAAATCCTCCCATCAAATATAAATTACTACTTGAAACTTGGAATGATACTGATACAGGAGAAGTATAAGATTCTACCGAGTATGCAGAGCCATCCCATCCACCGTTTGATGTTTTAATTGCACTGTTTACAGTTATAGTGGCATTATTACCTGTAAATGTAAATGTATCACAAATAACCGATATTGTAGGTGTAGGAGTAGGTGTTTGAGTTATAGTAGAAGTCGGAGTTGGAGTAGGTGTATTGGTGTTAGTTGGAGTAGGTGTTGGGGTGGTAATAATCGGGTCAACAAAACTTAGATATAAGTTTTCTCCAACAGATATATATTCATTTCCATTAACAATTATTGCATCGTTTATTGCTTGTTCGGGGTCAACAAATTTTAAATAGAATAATCCATCAACTGAAATATATTCAATTTCACTAGTTATTATCGCATCAGTTATTGTTTGTTCAGGAGTTGGGGTAAATGTTGGGGTTGGTGTTGGTGTAGGAGTTTCGGTATTTGTAGGTGTTGGTTGAGGTGTCTCGGTCTGAGTAGGTGTTGGTTGAGGGGTTTCAGTTTGCGATGGTGTTATTGTTGGGGTGACTGGTGGAGTTGGTGTTGGGGTTGGTGATAGGAATATTATATTAGAATCCACCTCAAAATTTGATATAATTGTTTTTGGAAATACTTCAACATTTAGATAATATCCGGTTCCATCCAAATCATCAAAATTCTCATTTAATGTTTCGTATGTAACACCGGAAATTCCAAAAGGTGGTATAATCACTTTACTATCAATTTCATAGTGACCACCATCTTTTTTATTAAGGATATTTCTAAAATTCACCTGTATTTCGTCCTTGTAAGGTAAACCAGTTGTTAATGTGTATTGTGCGTTTATAGAACCTGGACTAATCAACCCTATTAATAACAAACCAATCTCAACACCAAATACAATGTCACAAGCGGGCTTAGGGTTAAATGTTAAATTTTCCCTCAATCCTTGTGTTCCACCACCCCATGATACGTTAAACGGAACTCCGACCTGTTTTTCCTTATCGGTATTAAGGGCTCTAGGAATTATCTCTTCAAAATCCTCAATGGTATAAAACAGTTTACCGTTAATATAGATTTTCAATCTACCTTTTCTAAAATTTTCTTCGAGTAACCACTTTTCGTTTAAACTTACAATATCAATTTCCAAAGTGGACTTTGGGTCCATCCTTGTATATGACGTATCAATTAAAGAAACTGTATTATTTGCCAGTGATTCTAAATATACTTTTTTTGTAATATCTCCTAATCCACCTCTATACCATAAATCACATGTATCTAACCATGTATATCTTTCCCAAACCGCATCGAGTTGGAACCAGTGTTCTTGTTCAATGAACGGATAATTAATACTTTCACAGTATTCATAAATTGGCGGAGTACAATAATCTAGTACTGTATAACCTGTGGTGTATGTAATTCCTGAAGTTTCACAAGAACCCGTTGTTTCACATCCACCTGTGAATTTAATTGCTCTTATTCCAATACCCGGATTTTTAGGGTCTCCACAAAGTCTAAATGAAATGTTGTTTGATAACACATCCATTTTTGGGTCAACCTCACAAGTATTTTCAATTGACGAAAATCCTGTATAAACACAATCAACACAATCAGTACAATTTGAACATGAATTACATGTCGGTGTACAAACTGGAGGTAATATACAGTTACTTAAAGTTGCGGTTGGTGTTGGGGTGGGAGTTGGAGTAACTTCGACAATAACCGCGCATTCATGAATTTGACATTCCCACCCACATGTGGCACACGCTATTTTATCACAACCACATCCACACGTTGCCTGTACCATTTTATCCGAACCGCACTTATCACATCCATAATTAACATGAGTATCATGAACTCCGTCTTTAGAACGTGGTGGATAAACATATATACACCTACTATTTGTTACGGTTCTGTTACAACAAGCACAAGTCGATATTCCCGTCAATGGTGAAGTAAATCTAGTATATCCTGTAAAACAATTTGGAGTTCCGTCAGCGTGGTGGTAAAATTTATTTTCAGCTCTTGTTCCCAAATAGAAAAATGTATTAGCATTTTCGGGATATAATAAATTTAATGTAGTTTCACCTGGTCCTGGAAAATATTCACTTATTAATCTTGGCCTTAATAATAATTCAACTGTCCAACCCTTGTTTACTCTTTCAGGAAAAATATCATAATCATACCCAAATAAACGATAAAAACCTTGATAAAAACCACCATATAATTCGTGATATAATCCTTCGGTTTGACCGTATTTACTTACAACTTCATATAAAACAGTATTTGGAAATCCTGAAAATCTAATATTTGGTGAGTTGGTATTGGCGGTTACTTGAAATAACTTTAATCTCCTATCAAAATATAATCTCTCAAATTTTAATCCGTCTGAGAATAAACCCTTTGTAAATGTAATCGAATATCCTGTCATTCCCGTAACGAGTCCATTGTCGATACCCGTTAACCCAATATCACAAGATGTCTGAGCCGAATAACAAGTTAAATCCTCATTATTTATGTTATAATAATTTTCAGAAACAAAAATATTATTTCTGTTATATTCTTTATAATTTAATGTAAATTTTTGGTTAGTTATTGAACTATTAATATCGAAATAGAATGGAAGTCTGTTACCATATGTTTGAGCAATCAAATACGGAGAAAATATCACCTCCATATTAAATCCTTTCTCATCTGAGGTTAAGGACATATCATAACTCTCTAACGCTAACTTCGGATTTAAATTTGGGTAAACGTATTGATTAATATTCTGACCCGCCATTCTTTTTTATTGATAAATACATTGTAACGAAGTATTTATTGTAAAAAGATATGATTAATTACAATACCGAATATTTTAGTAATGGTCGTTATTTCTTCTTGAAAGATAGAGGAGAGACAATTTCTTTATATTATACAATTGCAGAAACTTTGACAGAATCACGAAAAAAAGATGAAAAAAAAGTGTTCAATAAAAAACACGAAAATAAGTTGAAAAAAACTATCGAGAAAATTTTAAACTCAAAACAAAAATTGAGTAAGAAAAATGTCGATAACGCTTTAAATTCGATTGAAGAAGATGGTGAGATTGATGAGATTATTGATGCGGACGGAACAATGTTGGGTTCCAAGATTCCGCCATTAGATATGACATTACACCCTAAAAAAACTACAGACCAAACCATTGCAATGTCAAGGGTAACAAACGACCCTGTAACAAGAGGTTACCGTGTGTATTGGGGTGAAAGTGAGGAAAAAGATGATAATGTTGTTTCTGAAGTTAATATGGAGGATGCGTTTGGATATGAAGAAACTAAAGATAAAGATTTCAAAGACAGTGTTAAAACTCTAAAAGATATGGGAGTGGACAATGCGGTTGAAAGAACTAAACAATTTGGTAAAATTAAAAACGTAAAAAAGAAGAACGGTAAATTAAAACAAAGAATCGTTGAGAAAGATACTCTGACAGAAATCCAAAAACAAAAAATGGTTAAAATGGTTGAGGATATCATCACCAAAAAATCAAAAGATGAGTCAGATGTTGTTGGTAAAGACTCAACACTTAGCAAATTATTAATGAATAATTTAAAATCAATTAAAAAACTTGCTGAAAAAGAAGGAATTAGTTTAACACAATTAATGAAGGCGTTAAAGAACAATGAATAAGGATTTATACGGACATAAAGTACCTCTACCTGAGGATGTGGTTGGTTATCTCGAACAATGTTACGGGGCGGCTGAAGGTGCTGATGAAACAACCGAAGGATATCGTAGGAATATTGAATTAAGAGATTCAAAAGAAGTTACATACCAACAATTAAAAAGAATGAAAAACTTCTTTGATAATTTTAATGGTCGTGAGAATGATTTACCATTTATATTAAATGGAGGTCATTATGTTAAAGAATGGGTAAATAGAACCTTAGGCTCAATGAGAACTGATGTTGATTTGGGAAAAAAAGTTAAATCTGAAGTTTTACCTAATCAATATATACAAACACATGAGAAAGATGGATTGGACAGTGCAAATAGGTCTAGTAAAAGTCATAAGTCAAATGTTGAATTTTATGATTTGGAAGTTACTGAAAGTCTAAAAAGAATAAACGATTTAATAAAAAAAATAATTTAATAATATGCCAAACGTAGAACCACTTAGTTTTGACCAACCGAGTAATGAGTTGTCGTCAATTGCAGACATTGAAAGAAAAAAATTATTAACCAAAAATGATTTCAATAAACAATATGAATATTCATCTGTAAATCCTGACGCTTTAGCTGATGGTGATGAACAAGGTAAAGGAACTGGTATATTCTTAGATGTTTATAATCAACAAGCAGGTGCAATTCAAGATATAGTTGAAAGGAAAGCAGAAATAAAGGTTAATGAATATCAACCGAATAATCCATACACGACTCCATCGGCGTAATGAAACTTTACAACGTTACAAAGTCTCTTATTTTAGAAATAGCGTCAATTGACTCTATTGTTGATGCTATTAAAAAAAGAAATAAGATTGTTATTTACTACGATGGTGATGAACCAGGTGGTAGAGGTCTTAGAGAGATTGAACCTGTTTGTTTTGGTTATAGTAAAGCAGATAACCCCGTATTAAGAGCTTGGGATTATCAAGGAGCTTCACATACCGCATATAAAGGAGAACAACCCTTACCTGGTTGGAGATTGTTTAGAGTTGATAAAATTCTATCCTTCAAACCTACAAACGAAAAGTTCAACACCCCTAGGCCAAACTACAATCCAAATGGGGATAAAAGTATGGTAAGAGTCATTGTTAACGCAATATTTGATAATAGTGAATTTACCCAATAAGTTTAAATTATGACAAACGAGAACGACTTAATACAAAAATTGATGATTTCCAAAAAGATAATGGAAAAACACAATACAATCCCACGTAGAGCGGACGCTTTACCTGACGTTAACACTCCGATGGTAGAATCATATGACGCCCCATCGGCCAAATATAACTTACCACAGGATTTAGTACAAGAAAGTACATACCAGCCAAAACCACAACAACCCGTAACACAAGATAAGATTTTATCATCAAAATTGCCCGATGAAATTAAAAAATTAATGATTGAACATCCAATTTCTCAACCAAACAACATGGGCGGACCAACATTATCAAACGAACTTGTTGATAAAGCGGCTCGTCTTATGAGTTTAGGTTCAGACGGGAACGGATATCAAGGTAAAGGCGTGGTTAAAGAAACAACCTCTCATAGAGAAAATATCCTTGATAATCAAAATCTTAGAAGTCTACTTAAAGAAGTTGTTCAAGAAGTATTATCTGAAAATGGTATGATAACGGAATCTGTTTCGAAAACTAACGATGTATTTTCATTTAAAGTAGGGAAACATATATTCGAAGGAAAAGTCACGAAAGTGAAAAAAATACAGTAATCTTTAACCCTCACAAATGTGGGGGTTTTTTTATTTATCATAGTTGATAAAATGTAATTTTCGTCGTATACTTTCATTATTATTTTTAATTATGAAAGAAAAAATTAATGTTTTAGTTCTACCATCGGATAGAACAGGTGTTGGTAAATTTAGGTCATTGGACCCTCATGTCATGTTACAAAATCTATATCCTGATGATTTTCATGTTGATATAGATTATGAACCAAGAATAAACGATGTAAATTATTGGAAACAATACCAAATAGTTCACGCTCACAGAAGTATAGGACAAAACTACGATATTGTACCCCAACTCATCCGACAACTTAAATCATTAGGTATTATCGTTGTTGTGGATATTGACGATTATTGGTTACCTACAAAGGAACATCCAATTCATCAGTTAATTGTTAATCATAAATTGAACGAAAAGATTGTTGCCAATCTACGTGAGGCTAGTTACGTAACAACCACAACAACAATTTTTGCCGATGAAATCAAGAAAATAAACAAAAATGTTATTATTTTCCCAAATGCCATTGACCCAAGTGAACCTCAATTCAGACAACCAACATTAGAATCCGAAAGAATTAGAGTAGGATGGCTAGGTGGTTCCTCACACCTCCATGATTTAATGTTATTGGATGGAATGGTTGAGAAAAATGGGAAAGAAATAAATGATAAAGTTCAGTATGTTATTTGTGGGTTTGATACTCGTGGTACAATGACCGAAATTAATCCAAAAACAGGAGAAGAAAAACGTAGAGATATTCTTCCTCACGAAACTGTTTGGGTTAGATATGAAGAAATTTTCACAAACAAGTACGAAATTGTTGGTGACGAGTATAAGAAATTTTTGATGGAATTTAAAGATGTTGAATTCCCAAATGAAACTAGTTTACCATATCGTAGAGTTTGGACAAAACCTGTAACTACATACGCAATGAACTACTCTAAGTTGGACATTTCGTTGGCCCCAATCAAAAACCATATCTTTAATAGAATGAAATCTCAACTTAAGGTTATCGAAGCGGGTTTTTATAAAAAGGCACTTATTGCTTCTGAGATTGGACCATATACCATAGATTTGAAACATTGTTTGAAAAATGGTAACTTTGTTGATGGAAACGCTTTACTTGTTGATGAACATAAAAATCATAGTGATTGGTCTAAGTACATTAAGAAACTCATTCAAAATCCAAGTATGATTACCGACATGGGTGAACGACTTTATGAAACTGTAAAGGACACTTATGATTTGAGAAACGTTACAAAAAATAGAGCTGAATGGTATAAAACTTTGGTACAATGATAAAAATCCCTATCACCAAAATATTATTCATTGATATTGAAACGGTTGGGGGATGTCCTGATTTCACTACATGTCAGGCATTAAATCCTAAAGTGGCAACTCAATTTATAAATTACTATGATTGGTTTTTAAAAAGATTTCCTGAAGATGATAATACGGTAAGTAATATAGAACAGGAGGAAAAAAAACGAGATAAAATATTTGCAAAAAGAGCCGCGTTAGTTCCAGAATTTTCAAAGATTGTTTGTGTTAGTGTTGCATTTGTTACAGACAAGGGTGAAACGAAAATGCAAACATTTTCAGGTGACGATGAGTTAGAGTTACTAAAGGATGTTCAAAAATTATTGGACAGATGTGGTAAATTGGATTTTCACTTATGTGGTCATAATCTTAAAAATTTTGATATACCCATGTTAGCCAAACGTATGATTATCAATGGTCTAATGCCCCCATCAATTCTACCTTCATATGACACAAAGCCTTGGGAGATTAAGGCAATCGATACCAAGGAAATTTGGCAATATGGGGCGTATAGTTCAATAGGGTCATTAGATTTGCTTTGTTCTTGTATGGACATACCAACATCAAAAGAAGGTGAGATAACAGGAGATATGGTTCATGATTCATATTGGATTGATAGAAAATTAAAAGAAATAAGTGAATATTGTGAACGTGATGTTCAAGTTTTGATTGATATAATAAAAAAATTAAAAGAATTAAAATGAGTTTAGACTTTTTTGGAATGTCAAAAGAAGAATCGGAAAAAATTAAAGAATTACTTTCCGATAACAGTTATGATTTTGATTATGATGAGATTTTAAAAGTTACGGGGGTTGATGTTAAGGAACTTGAAAATGATATCTTGAATTATACCCCAAAGATAACTTTAAATTATAAGAAGTTACGCCCTGAGGCAAAGGACCCTTTTTACAACTATCCATCCGATTCTGGATTTGATTTATACGCAACGGAGGACACAACTATTCAACCTTTGGGTAGGGGTTTAGTTAGAACGGGTTTATCATTCGATATTAAAGATGGGTATGAAATACAAGTTAGGTCTAAAAGTGGTTTGGCGATAAACCAAGGTTTATTTGTTATGAATTCCCCTGGAACTGTTGATAATGGATATACCGGTGAGATACAAGTTATTATTTTCAATACAAATAGTTATGCGTACACAATAAATAAAGATACAAAAATAGGTCAAGCAGTTTTGTGTCCAGTCGTTAACGGAAAATGGGTCAATTTACAAGAAACCAAAGAAGAAATAAACAAGGATAGAGGTAATAACGGTTTTGGGAGTACAGGGATATGATTACAATAGGATATAGTACAAGAAACTCAAATCCACAATATGTTGAAATATTGAAAAAATCTTGTGGATTGAAAAATGTTGAAATTATTGAAGTTGTTAATAATGGTGAAAAATCCCTACCTAAAACTTATAATGAAATTTTAGAAAAATCACAACATGACATTGTAGTGTTGTGTCACGATGATTTAGAATTTGATACGGATAATTGGGGTAAAAAAATAATAAAACATTTTAATAAGAGTCCTGAATTTGGTGTAATTGGTCTCGCGGGTTCTAAATACTTACCTGAATCAGGTAAATGGTGGGAAGTATCTCAAACAATGTATGGTATTGTAAACCATAAACATGAAGGAAAAAAATGGACTAGTACTTATTCAAAAGCAATTAGTAATGTTGAAGAGGTTGTATTGATTGATGGATTATTTATGGTTTTGGATAAAACAAAAATCAAACACAAATTTGATGAGGAATTCGATGGATTCCATTTTTACGATTTGTCGTTTTGTGTTCCAAATTATTTAGATGGTGTTAAAATAGGAATTGTTACAGATGTTAGGGTTACTCACTTATCTGTTGGTATGACAAATGATACATGGGAAAATAATCGAATATTTTTCTCAGAAAAATTTAAAAATAATTTACCTTTAGATATTACTAACAATAATGTTTGTGAAACTTTCATATTTTGTCACGACCAAGATATTATAATTGATTACGAAAAATCAGGTAAATTTAGTAATTTAAAAAAATATAGATATGTCTTTTTAGGTAATAGACCTGTTGATAAAATAGAGGATAATTCAAATATTATTATTGCTCGTAATTTACCATATAATTTAGAGGAGTATCCAAATATAAATGCATACACAGGATGGTATGCGTTGTGGAAAAACAACCTAATAAAAACTCCATATGTAAATCTATTTGAGTATGATGTTATTTTAAATAAAAATTTAGAACAAATCATAGATAAATTTATGTATGAAAATCAAAATATGATTGGTTACATACCATTCCCTTGTTCGAATTATCATTTTATAGATAATAAAAATTGGGTTGAGGAATTATTTGGAGCAATCAAACAGGTTTATAAAGTCGACCTTGAAAAAACAATTAGGTTTTATATGAGACAAAACCCTAAGTTGGTTTGGTCTACCACTAGTAATTGTACTATGAAAGTATCATTTTTTAATGATTATATGAAGTGGTTTGAACCTCTGTCGGAATTAATTAAACACTCTAAAACAGCAGGTCACGGACACGAAAGGTCTACAACTTTTTATTGTTTAATGTACAAACATAATCCGTTTATTACTCAAGGGTTAATAAAGCATTATCAAATGAATTCACATGGAACTCAAGACCATTATGTTGATTTTGATAAAAATATAAAAGAATTAGTTGAGAATTAATGAAATATTTGAGTTTTAGTTTATGGGGGGATAAACCCATATATAATGTTGGGGCAATTAGAAATGCCGAATTATGGAAAACCATATATTCAGATTGGCAAATGGTCGTTTATTATGATAATACAGTACCAAAAGAAACTATAAATAAATTAAACGATTTGGGAGTTTTAACAATCGATGTAACCGAAAAAAAACTTTATGGGATGTTTTGGAGATTTTTTGCAATAGACTTACCTGACTCAGAATATTGTGTTTTTAGAGATGCCGATTCAAGAATAACTGTTAGAGAAAAAATGGCGGTTGATGAATGGATTAATAGTGGAAAATCTTTACATGTTATGAGAGACCATCCTGCCCATGGAATTCCTTTCGGGAGTGATAGATTAGGTATTTTAGGGGGAATGTGGGGAATTAAAAAAGGTTTTATATCTATAACTGATATGATAAACGATTTTGTAAAAAATAAAAATTTATCATACGGTTCAGACCAAACTTTTCTAAAAACTGTTTTTTCTTTATTTGAAAATGATAAAATTACCCATGATGAATTTTTTGAAAAAAAACCTTTTCCGATTAAAAGAGAAATGGGTAGATTTATTGGGGATAGAATTGATGAGTTTGATAAACCTGTCGGTCAAGATTATTTGTCGGTAATATGAAAAAGATATTATATGTATTATTACATGGGTCTATGAATCCTGATAGATATTTTAATGTTAAAAAAACTTGGGGTAAAGATGTTAATTGTTTGTTCTATTCTGACCACGAAGATACTGAAAAAAACATAATTAAGGTATCGGATAGAAAAGATTATCATTCAAATGAAGATAAACATATTAATGTTTTACATTATGTCTCAAATAATGTAAAAGATTATGAATGGTTTTTCTTTTGTGATGATGATACATTTGTTAATACTAAAAAATTAGAAAATTTTGTGGACCTTTTGGATAAAGATTCAGTTCACGGCTCAGTTCTTAATGGTACTTGGTCTGTTGATAAAAGTCTTAATTATTGTTCAGGAGGGGCGGGATATCTAATACACACAGAATTATTACACAAAATAACTAGACACTTAAAAATTTTAAACACAGGTTATTCAGATGTTACACTAGGTTTATTATTAAGAGAATTAGGTATAAAATCAATTGACTATAATTTTTTTAATTCTCAACCACCTAGTTTTTATAATATCCCTGTTGACGATACTTCAAATTATATTACTTTTCATTATATAAAAACTATAAATGACATGAATAATTTATTTAGCAGGGCACAATGAAATATATTTATCACCATTTAGGATTAGGTGACCATATAATATGTAATGGTATGGTCAGACATTATAAAGAAATTTATGGTAAAGTGATAGTTTTTTGTAAACCACATAACTATGAAAATGTCAAATATATGTACCGAGATGACGAAGATATTAAAGTATTACCTGTCGGTGAAGACTGGGAAGTTAACAGATATATTATTGAAAATAATATTCAATATGACGTAATTAAGATTGGATTTGATAAATTAATGAAATTCCCGATGACAAAGTTTGATGAGGCATTTTATAAAATATCAGAAATGCCATTTGAATATCGTTTTTCTAAATTTTTATTTTTAAGAGACCCTAATAAAGAAGACGACGCCTTTAATTATGTTAATCCAAACAATGAAGAATACATTTTTGTTCACGGTAAAGTGGATAAAAATAAAATTAGAACCGATTTAAAAATAATTGAAAATCCAATTGAATTTGGAATTTTTGATATTCTTAAAATAATTGAAAATTCAAAGGAGGTACACATAATGGAATCAAGTATTAAGTGTTTGATTAATTCTTATGTTTTTGAAAAACCTTCATTTTATTATCACCAATATATCAGAGGTTACAACGAATCATTGAATAGCCAAGGTAAAAATAAATTTATAACAATATATTAAAATGATTGGAGAGAGAATTGAAGAAATTATTAAAAATAAAGTAAATCAGATACTAACTAATAGTAAAAATGTTACCATTCCTGATGATTTAATTGAAACTGACAATATAGGAGAGGTGATTGAAAAATTGGCTATTTTACATTGTCGCATGTGGTATCTTGAGGACTCTATCAGTGTTGCGGAAAATGATTCGGAAATTGCCGATTTAAAACGTAAAATTGATATTTGTTTTAAAGTTAAAAGACCTAAATATGTACAAGCGGTAAACCGTATGATTGAGAATTCTATATTAACTAATAAATCATTGATTGAAGATTCTGTTAAATATTATAAGGGATTTTAATTATGGAAAAATTATTGGTGTCTCCTCAATTAAAAGGGGGGTTAGGAAACTACATATTTCAAATAGCGGCTTCATATTACACATCAATTAGAGATAATAGAGAAATGGTTGTTGATATTTCGGATATATCTATAATTCATAGCCCAATTGATTTATACTATAATAATATATTTAGAAAAATAAAATTTGTTTCAGAGTACTCAAACTATTCGTCTCATGAACCGATTCAACCCATACAATATTCTGAAATACCAAACCCTAAAAATAATCTAAAATTAAAAGGTTATTATCAAAATGAAAAATATTTTAAAAATTTAAGACAAGATATTTTAAATTTATTTGAGATTGACTCTGAAACATATGAATTTATTACTATGAAATATTCAGATGTTCTATCTGGAAACACTTGTTCACTACATGTTAGACGTGGTAATTATGTTCAAAAATCTCATTTTCACCCGGTACAAACTATAAACTATTATAAAGAATCCGTGTCAAAAATTGGTGAGGATTTGGACTACTTAATTTTTTCTGACGACATTGATTGGTGTAAAGAAAATTTAGGGTTTATTAAAAATAAAACGTTTATTAATGGAAACATAGACTATCAAGATTTATATCTAATGTCAATGTGTAAGAATAATATAATTGCGAACTCAAGTTTTAGTTGGTGGGGAGCTTGGTTAAATAATAATGATAATAAAAAAGTAATATATCCATCTAACTGGTTTGGAGTTCAGTTTTTAGATACTTCAGAAATAGGATGCGAAAATTGGATTAAATTATGAATAAAATTTTAGTGACAGGTTCTAACGGATTGGTAGGGTCTGCTTTAAAAAAAATATTAGGTGATAATCAAATCTATCACACAAAAGAAGATATAAATCTTCTAGATAATAAAAAAACAATTGATTATATAACATATCATGTTAAACATAATAATATTGACACTGTAATACATTGTGCGGCTAAGGTCGGAGGAGTTCAAGCCAATATGAAAAATAATAAAGGTTTTTTTATTGATAACTTTATTATCAATAATAATATTATTGAGTCATGTTTTAAAAATGAAATACCTAATTTTGTTAATTTATTATCAACGTGTATTTTTCCTGATAAAAACATAACATTTCCGTTGACCCCTAATCAAATTGACCAAGGACCTCCTCACTTTTCAAATCATGGGTATTCATATGCGAAAAGATTATCTGGTTATCAGACAAATATTATTAAAAAAGTATTAAACGCTAATTGGGTATCTGTTGTCCCTACAAATGTTTATGGAATAAATGATAATTTTCATTTAGATGATGGTCACATGATTCCAGCTATGATACATAGGGCTCATTTATCTAAACAAAACTCTGAAAAAATGGTAATATGGGGAGATGGTAGTCCTTTACGTCAAGTAATATATTCGGAAGATTTGGCAAGGCTAATAATGTGGTCACTCGATAATTGGAAAAGTGATGAACCATTTATGGCAATTAATAAACAAGAACATTCTATATTAGAAATTGCTAAAATAATATGTAATAAATTAGATATAGATTTTAATAACATAATTTTCGATAATACTAAACCAATGGGTCAATATCGTAAGCCAGCAATATCTAATGTACCGGAAAATTTTGAATTTACGGATTTATCAGATGGTATAGAAAAAACAGTTAAATGGTTTCAGGAAAATTATAAAAATATAAGAAAATAATATGGAAAAAATTACATTAGTAAAAGATACTATCAATTTTGACGACATAAAAAAATTAATCTATTGGTTAGAGACAAATCCAAGATTAACTAAGGGAAAATTAACTGAGGAGTTTGAAAAAAAATGGTCTAAATGGTTAGGGGTTAAATATTCAGTATTTGTTAACTCTGGTTCGTCAGCTAATTTAGCTGCAATATATTCTTTAATATTATCAGGTAGATTAAAGAATAAAAAAATAGTGGTTCCTGCGGTTTCTTGGGTCACGACCGTCACGCCAGCAATTCAATTAGGTATGGAACCAATAATGTGTGAATGTGACATGAATAATTTAGGACTTGACATTGACCATCTAAAAAATATCATTAAAAATGATAGTCCATCAGCAATTATTTTGGTTCATGTCTTAGGTTTTCCAAATCATATGAATGAGATTATTAAATTATGTGAAGAAAATAATATTTTGTTAATTGAGGATACTTGTGAATCAATGGGCTCAAAATATGAAGATAAATTATTGGGTACTTTTGGGGACCTATCAACTTTTTCATTTTATTTTGGACATCATATATCAACTATTGAGGGAGGTATGATATCTACTGATGATGAAGATTTATATCATATCTTATTATCAATACGTTCACACGGATGGGACAGAGACTTACCTAAAGAAAAACAAGAATCTTTAAGAAAAAAGTATGATATTGATGATTTTAGGTCACTTTATACTTTTTATTATCCAGGGTTTAATTTAAGAGCAACAGATTTACAAGCCTTTATCGGGTTAGGTCAATTAGACAAATTAGATATTATTGTAACTAATAGAAATAAAAATTATGAAAGATATAAAAATGAAATTAAAAATACTTTTTGGAGCATTTCCCCTCCTGAAAATTCATTTATATCAAATTTTTCATTTCCCATTATAACTAAAAATATCAAATCATTAACTGAAGAGTTAATCAAAAATAATATTGAATGTCGGCCCTTAATTTGTGGTTCGATTAACGAGCATCCATTTTGGTATGAAAGATACGGTAAACAAAATTTGCCTAACTCAAAATTGGTACACGAACTTGGTATATATATTCCAAATAATCATCAAATGACTTATGATGAAATTAATAAAGTAATTCAAATAGTTAATAAAAATTTATGAAAAAAGCATTAATTACAGGTATAAATGGTCAAGATGGTTCATACTTGGCCGAATTTTTAATAGAAAAAGGTTATGATGTATATGGAATTTTAAAAAGGAATTCCGTTGCGGAAAATCAAACTGCTAGATTAAATAATGTCTATAATAAAATAACGCTAGAATACGCAGATTTGACTGATATGTCTTCTTTAGTTGGGGTCATCCAAAAAATAATGCCGGATGAGATATACAATTTAGCCGCACAATCTCACGTTAGAATTTCATTTGACCAACCAATATATACCGCAAATGTAACCGGATTAGGGACTTTAAATTTATTGGAGACCGTTAAACTAATTAAACCTGATACTAAAATATATCAAGCATCTTCATCTGAAATGTTTGGTAATTCTATTGATTCTGACGGATTTCAAAGGGAAACCACACCGATGAATCCCGTTTCACCATATGGATGTGCTAAAGTTTTTAGTTATAATATTTGTAGGAATTATCGTAATTCTTATGGAATGTTTATCTCAAACGGTATTTTGTTTAATCATGAATCACCAAGAAGAGGAACTAACTTTGTAACAAATAAAGTATGTAAAGAAGCGGTTAAAATTAAATTAGGTCTATCAAATGAATTAAGATTAGGCAATTTGGAAGCCACCCGGGATTGGGGTCATGCTAAAGATTATGTTAAGGCAATGTGGGAAATTCTACAGTTAGATAAACCTGACGATTTTGTGTGTGCAACAGGTGTATCTCATTCAGTTAGAGAATTATGTGAATATGTTTTTGGTAAACTAGAATTAGATTGGGTAAAATACGTAAAACAAGATGAAAAATTTTTGAGACCTGAAGAATTACATGACTTAAAAGGAGATAGTTCTAAACTTATTAAATCTACAGGATGGTTACATGATTACACATTCGAATCTATGTTAGACGAGATGATTGACTATTGGATGAATTATTTTAAAATTAATATATGACAAGAAAAAAACCTATTTCAGTTCAAGAAGAACCGAAGAAAAATGTGAGTAGGAAAGACCAAATCACTGAAATAATAAAGAAAAAATCAAAGGAAAAATTTTTATCTGAAAATCAAAAAAAATATTACGATTTATTAATAAATAATCAAATTACAATTTGTTCTGGTCCCGCAGGTGTTGGTAAAAGTTATATCGCAATGAAAGCGGCTTTGGATTTATTATCAGACCCATTAACCCCATATGAAAAAATCATAATTGTAAGACCCGCAGTTGAGGCCGAAGAAAAACTTGGCTCTCTACCTGGTAATGTTGAAGAAAAATTAGACCCTTACATTTTCCCATCTTACTATCTAATGAATAAAATTATTGGTAAGGAGGCTCGTGAAAAATTAAAACAAATAGATGTAATTGAGGTATTCGCTTTAGCCTATATGAGAGGTATGAATATAGACAACTCAATTCTTATTTTCGAAGAGGCTCAGAATTCAACCCCAAATCAGATGAAACTACTATTAACTAGAATAGGTTTCAATAGTAAGTTTTTTATTTCAGGTGATTTAGAACAAACTGATAGATATAAAGATAAAAGACACTCGGGGCTTTGGGACGCTATAGAAAAATTTAAAGATTTGTCTGATGTTGGTGTATTTGAATTCGATAACAAAGATGTTGTTAGAAATCCATTAATTAGTAAAATTCTAAAAAGATACGAATAATGAGAATTGGTATTGAGGTAAACGGAGTTTTAAGAAATACTTTGGACAAAATAGAACAGACTTATCAAAAATTTATGATTGATAAGACAGAAGGTATTGAATATGAAAATGATTTTAAATATGAAATAACTTATCCTGTCGAAGATTTGGAAATTAAAAAACATTTTAGTTTTAGAGATGATGATGAAATGTATTCTTTTTTATATGAGGAATTTCCAATGGAAATTTTTGGTCACGCTCAATCATCAGAATATAACACGTTTAATGATTTAAATGAGATTTATATTAATTTAAGGGATAACCACGAATTACTAATAGTTTCCGATGAAATTAGTAAATCAAAACCGGCAACTCTATTTTTTCTATCAAAATTTGGATGTTTAGTTGAGAAAATTAAATTTTACAGTAATATTACTATGAGCTCAATGTGGAGCGAGGTTGATGTTTTACTTACATCAAACCCTTCTTTATTATTAGAGTGTCCTAAAGAAAAGATAGTTATAAAATTCGAAACCGAATATAATAAAAACATCGACTCCTTATATATGATACGCTCTATAAAAGAATTCGAAAAAACATTAAAACAAATAACAGAATGTTAAAAGTACTAAATGAAAACTATTATCTAGATTTAGATGAAATTGATAATTACATAAGTATACCAAATGATACTGGTACTTCAGAAAATCATATAAGTGTAGTTAGGTACGAAATGGTTAAGTTAATGACTGAGATATTATTAACTGAAAAAGATGAAGTTGATGAGACATTGGGACCAAAGAGTTCTGACCTATCAATTCCATTCAAATTATCATTTAATACATTATTAAATAAAGGATTATTAAACAAATATTGATATGACACAAGAACAGATTTCAAAATTAGAAAAATCAATTGAGAACATAAAGAATAAAAAATCAAGAATATACTTTATTGTTCAAGACACAAAGGGGAATGCTAAGGCATCAGTTGCTTACATTTACAGATTTGCAATGTCTCTTTTAAATTCGGGATACAACCCAGTTATGCTTCATGAAAAAACGGACTACACAGGAGTCTCAGGTTGGTTGGGTTCTGAATATGATGAAAAATTACCTCATAAATCAATTGAAGGTCAAAATTTGGAGGTATCTCCTGAAGATTTTATAATTGTTCCTGAACTATTTGGTTTTGTTATGAGTCAAATAACAAAATTACCTTGTGGTAAAATTGTATTATCTCAGGCTTACGACCATGTTTTAGAAACTCTCCAACCCGGAGAAAATTGGAATCAACTTGGATTTTACAAGTGTATAACGACTTCAGATACTCAAAAAGAATATTTAGAAAACGTTATGAGAAACGTTTCATATGATGTATTACCTCCATATATCTCAAATAATTTTGAGAAACAACAGTTTCCTCCTAAGCCAATTATCGCAATTCATTCAAGAGAACAAAGAGACAGTATTAATTTAATTAAGAATTTTTATGTAAAGTTTCCACAATATAGATGGGTTACATTCAAAGATATGAGAGGATTATCTGAAAAAGAATTTGCAAGTGTTTTTCAAGATTGTTTCTTATCCGTTTGGATTGATGAAACTAGTTCTTATGGAACTTTCCCTCTTGAATCTATGAAGTGTGGGGTACCTGTTTTAGGACTTACTCCTAATATGGTCCCACAATGGATGAATTCTGATAATGGTTTGTGGGTTAATAATAAAATTCAAATGGTGGATTTTGTTGCAGATTTCTTACAAAATTGGCTCGAGGATAATGTTAATGATTCATTATATGAAGAGATGTTAAAGGCTGTAGAAAATCTACCAACGAAAGAATATTTTGAAGAAAAGTCAGTTTCATTATTTGAAGGTTACATTAATACAAGATTAACCTCGTTTGAAGAACAATTAAATAAATTAGTTTCAGTAGAATAATTTTAAAAATATGGAAAAATTTAATGTATCGGTAATTTTACCAATAAAATCTTCTTCGGCTCCTTGGTTTGAAGAGTATTTCAATAAATGTATTGAATCTATCAAAACTCAAAAAGTTCGAATAAATGAATTAGTAATTGTTCATTCTGATGAAACATCTCTAGTTGAATTTTTGAATTCTTTTGATTTTGGTGATTTAAATGTTGTAAAACATAAATGGACGGATGAACCAAATTATGCAAAACAAATTAACTATGGAGTAAGAGCTTCATCGTCTGAATGGATATCTCTTTTTGAATTTGATGATGAATATTCAACTATATGGTTTAAAAATGTAAAAAAATATTCAGAAATTTATAAAGATGTTGATGCATTTTTACCTGTGGTGATTGACACGGATGAAAAGGGATTATTTGTTGGATTTACCAATGAAGCTACTTTTGCTCTCAATATGACATCAGAAATTGGTTATCTAAGTAACGAAACTCTACATCAATTCCAAAATTTTCAAACATCGGGAATGGTGATTCGTAAAAGTGCGTTCATCGACTATGGGTTAATGAAATCATCGTTTAAACTAACATTTGGGTATGAATTCTTTTTAAGAATGACATACAATTCTGTTAGAATAATGACAATTCCTAAAATAGGATACAAACATACCAATTTTAGAACTGGTTCAATATTTTGGAACTATAAGAATGGTGAGACAAGTTTGGTTGAAGATGAAGTTAAGTTTTGGATTGAATCGGCAAAAAAAGAATATTTCTTTATTAATGACAGAGCCATAAAATACGAGTCAAACAATAATTGATGATTGAAGAATTCAACGGAAGTGGTGATACAAATGTTGAGTTAAAGAAGAAAGGAAGAAAACCAAAACAAGCAAATTATTTCGATGTAAGAGAAGAAATGGCCGTTATAAGATTCTTATCGGCCAGTACTTTTGAAGAAAAAAACAAAATATACAACGACTACCTAAGAAAACCTTTAGATAAGATGATATCTTCTATAATAAGAAGATATAAGCTATATAGAAAAGATATGGATTTTAACGAAATTCATATAGACACTCACTCGTTTTTAATGACCAAAATAGATAAGTTTAAGCCGGCTAAAGAAAAGAAGGCTTATTCGTATTTTGGTACAATCTGTAAAAATTATCTTATGGGTCAAATTATAAAAGACCAAAAAGATATGAACAGAAAAATATCTTATGAAGACATCTCAACTGATTTGGAAAATAATCCGGATTTTTCATACAGTATTGATAACGATTCACTAGATTCTGAATCAATTATTAAAAATTTTATAATTCAAATAGAGTTATTAATGGAGGATGATACATTAAACGAAAATGAGTTAAAACTAGGACAGGCTTTATATGAAATTTTTCAAAATTATGATGACATATTTATAGGGACTTCAAATAATAAGTTTAATAAAAATATTATTTTATTATCTCTGAGAGAAATGACTAATTTGAGTACTAAAGAAATTAGAAGCTCTATGAAAAAATATAAAGTTATCTATTATGGGTTGGTCCAAGGTATGTTAAAATAAAAAATGCGTTTAGATATTTATTATTATGGCCAGACCACAAAAAAAAGAAATTAATCTAACTCAAGAGTCGATACTTGCTCTTATGCAGGAAATCTACAATGAATTAGTTGAACAAAGAAATACCGCAATTAGGATTCAAAACAAAATGCTTTCGTTAATGAAAGAGACCGAGGACATGACAGTTCTTGGTCCTATCATCAAAGAACAACAAAAAATCATAAATGATTGTGTTGAGAAAAAATTAAGTTTATCAAAACTCCAATCTAGTATTTGGGAAAAAAGTAATTCGTCTAAAGAATCATTTACACTGTCTGACTTAAATGTTGATGATGAAGTAATTCAAAGTCTAATGGAGAAAGATTTATCCAAAATGGATGAATCATATAAAATGAAAAAATAATAATTATGGCGTCAGTTGATGTAAGTGTTGACTATAAAAAGGTTCAAGATAAAATCAAGGCTAATAAATCGTATAACTCATTAAAGGGTGATTATGATAAGTTAACAAAAAAGGTAGGAGATAGTTTTGAACAAAATAAGTCAGATGTCACAACTTCTTTAAATGATGTAAAAAAACAAGTTAACCGATATCAAAGAGAAGTAAAAAACCAATTTTCTCAACTCTTAGACATAAATAATTTGTCGTCACCATATGGGTCAAACACAATTAATTATTTAAAAAAACAATTAATTAGGACTTTAAAAAATTGTGAACCTCAAATCAAAGAGTTACTTTTGGAAGAGAGTTTTAATATGGTTGGATGTAACCAAGACCAAGAATACACACCTCAAGATATATACATAAAGGTTAAATCAGTCGACATTGGTAAAATCTTACTTAATTATAGTCCATTAGAAAAACCTGGTAAAATTTTATATGAAAGAGAGCCGGCAAGTGCTCCTCAGTTATATCCATTTTCTATGAATCGTGAACTTTGGAATAGAATCCAAAGCTCGTCTTCATATTTTGGTGACTATGGTACATATTATAAAGGGTCATCTGGCCAGGATTTATTTGATATTCAATATGTTGAGACTAATGCCATAGGTGAGACGGGTCCATATTTTAAAGTTAGTTTACAGGATAGAAATCTATCAATAAATAAAGTTAAAGAATTTATGGTTGATTATTATCAGTCTATTAAAATTTTTGACTTTAATGTAACTATGGCTCAAATTATGAATTCACTAAGTGGTGCCGTAAGTATTAAAGCCGATATCGGTATTGTTGAAGTAACTGACCAAAAAAAATTCGAGAAAATATTACAAAGGATTTTGGGGTTATGTTTTGATAATAAACAACAGATTGATGTTAGCGGAATTGCGAAAATAGGTGAGTTAGATAATATTGATGAATCTTTTTTTGAATTTACTGACTTAGATTTAAGGACTATTGAACAAGAGGTTGAAAATGTTAAAAAGGGAGTTGTTGAGTATTTGGATTGTACTGAGGTAAAACTTCCAGTGGACGCTTCATCTATTATTGATTCATTAGACCAATTAAATTTCATACCTGATGATGATTTAGTAGAGGCTTCCAGTAATATTACCGATTCTTTAATTAATAACCCTGAATGGACAAAAATTGGATTGAGGGGAGATATTCAAGCGTCTGTTAATCTTAATTTTATTCAACTAATATCTCAAGGATTAGTTTCAGGGATGATGGTACCAAAAATATTACTCCCAATCATGATAATGTTAAAATCAATAGGTAATAATATTGATGATAAAATTAATAGTCTGATGGACTTTTTAAGAGAATTTAAAAGTAGAGCAATCGATTTTATTTCAAAGGTAGGTGCCATTTTTGTGAAAGAATTATTTAATATAATTAAAAAAGATATTAAAAATTTAATTCAACAAATTATTTTGGATTTAGCCAAAGAAAAGGCGGATAAAAGAATTATAATGATTTTGAAATTGATTCAATTATTAATAGTAGTCGCTCAATTTATTAGGGATTGGAGAGAATGTAAAAGTGTTGTTGATGAATTACTTAGTTTATTACAAATAGCAACAACCGGATGGGGTGGGGAAATTCCTTTACCATTAGCACTTGCTAGTAGACTTTTGGATGGTTATTCGGCAACAAGAGCCTTTATCGGAACTATAGAGGAGTTACAAAAGTTAGGGATACCCACTGGTCCCATGCCTGATGGTAGTCCTAATCTAACCGTTTTAAGTATGTTGGGTCAAATGAAAGCCATGTCAGTTGAGGAGGCAGAAAATGGTAAAGTTCAAATAGCAATAGGTTCTTTGGCAATAACTCCGGCCGGATTAACTGTTCCATCATCCGCATTTGGTAAAAAAATATAACTATGATTGATATAAAAGATTCGGAAAAAACTAGTAGGATAATAAAAGAATATAAATCATCGTCAAATAAGGATTTAACTTTTGCGATGGATTTTATTCAAAAAGACTTTAATTTTACTAAAGAAAGAATTATTGATTTAACTAATCATTTAGATAAATTAGAAGTTTTATACAACAAACTTTTATCAGAATATCAAGATAGAACCAAAACAAAATGAACATAAATAAAAATAATGAACATCAAATAATATTTCCTGGTGAAGTAATAAGTAGATATGACCCTAAAATGTTAGGTAGGGTTAGAGCGAAACCTATTTATAGTGAGTATGTTTCTGAGATGTTGAAATCTGTTAACAAAACATATTTACGTGATGATGAAAGGGATTTAAAACCAGAATTTTGGTGGGGTGAGAATGATATTTTTGTATTTCTACCTTTATTACCTTTTTATATAAGTCAAGTCCCTGATGAAGGGGAATATGTCCATATAATTTATCAAAATAAAAAGTTTTTGTTTGGTAATCAGTTCTATATCCAAGGGCCTTTCTCGTCCCCGATGAATTCTGATTTTGAAACGAGACCGTCATCTGAATCTATTTTATCGGCTGGTGATAGATATAAATTAGGTATAAATTTAAAAGATAATTTTAATGTATATAACGATGATGTTAGTTCTGGAATATTTCCCGAGCCGGGTGATAACGCTCTGTTAGGTAGAGGTAGTGCCGATGTTATTGTTAAACCTGAAGAAGTTCTAATAAGGGCGGGTAAAACAGTAACTAGTGATTTAACTCCCCAAGATTATCCTAAATCAAAAACTAGTAGGGCTTTTTTGCAATTATCTAATTTTTTATCGTCCACGGTCCAAGGAGAAACTGAAACCAACTTTGATGTTAGTAAAGTTATAACTAAATTAAAAAGAATTATAATTTGGAATATTGATAGTGGTGTATTAGGAAACTCGGCCAATAATTTTTCAGGTAGTATAACACTCCATAGAATGTTAGAGACTACAAGTGCGACCACTGATAATTTTAAATTGGGGTCAATTAGTACTTTAACTTCGGGGACCGATTACGGAAATGAAATAGAGGGTATTAGATTTTCAAATAAAACAATTGAGGAAGTAATTTATACATTTAATACATTTATCGATAGTGTATTTGATGGTACTGTATTATATAATGATAGTGTTGTGAATAGTAGGTCTAATTTCCAAGATGCCGATAGGTTTCCATTTGCAGTTTCACCATCTAAAATTACATATCAAGAAGGTCTAACATTATCAGAACATGTCGACCCAAGTGACGTTCAAGAAAGTGTTAATTATTTCAAATTACAAAAAGGTATAAAGGTCAAATCAAACAATTTTCAAACCGGTTGTTTTGTAGTTTCTAATAACACAAATAATATACCTACAATAGGACCTTCTACTAAAACTAACAGGAGACAAGATACTAAAATTGATGTTTTTTCTAGTCCGGTTACTTATTCCGTATTAGGCGGGCAAAAATTATATTTATTATCTCACAATATTACAGGTCCTAAGGGAAGAATTGATTTAACAAATACAATATACGGTATACCTGATATTGAATTCACTAAACCTGGCGGAATTCAAGAAAAAACATACCCAACAGTTAGAGGTGATGAATTAATCAAACTACTTAGAAAGATATTTGAATTTGTTAAAGGTCACGTTCATCCAGTTGCTCCAAGTCCTCCAGTTCCTGTTTCATCAGGTAACGGTCAGACAACTTTAGAAATAGACCAATTACTTGCCGACGCTGAAAATACTATTCTGAATCAAGAAATCAGAATCAATTGATATTTATTGATAAAACATTTTAATGTCAATAAATAACTCTTATTTCAGTAAAAACGACACCATCATATATAGAAGTTATGTAAACACGGGAAGAAATCCTGTTACAGAACTATTTTATGGGTCAACCACCATTAGTCAATATCCTGAAGGATTTAGTCGTTTCATTTTCGATTTAGACCTTTCTTTATTAACGGAAAAAGTCGACTATGGGACCATTACATTAGATTGTAATGATAGTGTTAGACATGTTTTAAGAATGACAAACACAGGTTTTTTTGGTGGTGATGACTTATTAAACCAAAACACATCACAAAACAGAAAAAGAGCAACGTCATTTGATTTAATATTATTTAGAATACCAACAAACCAAATTTGGGATGAGGGTGTTGGATATGATTACGGGGATTTGGTTTACGAATTTAGTGAATTTGACGAATCTTACTCAGTAAGACCTACTAATTGGTATCAAAGAACTACTATTGATTTATGGTCTGAACCAGGACTTTATAATAACAAAAATCAGGGGTTTGTTAATTACAGTGGTTTAACCATTATTGACACACAACATTTTCAATTTGGTAATGAAAACATTAGTTTTGATATGACCAATGAAATTAATTCAATTTTAAATGGTTCGTTGAGTGGTGTTTCAGGATGGGGAATTGCATATGTACCTGAAATTGAGAATTTAGCAGGATTAACTGAAGCTTACGAAACTCAATTTTTTACAAGACACACCCAAACTTTTTACGAACCATTTTTGGAAACAACATATGATGATTTAATCGAAGACGATAGGAATGAATTTGTGTTAGGTAAAGTTAATAAACTATACCTTTATCTATTCGATAATGGAAACCCAATAAATTTGGATGTGAATCCAACTGTGTCAATTTTGGACGCTTATGGGAGAGGTATTGTCGGATTAACAGGTTTAACTTCATGTAGAAGAACCAAGGGTGTTTACGAAATCACATTACCTCCTTTGGCGGGATATAAAACTCCATGTATGTTTACTGACAAATGGACAAATCTAATTTTAAATGGATTTGATATTGGTGATGTAACCAACACTTTTTCGGTGTATCCGATGAAAAAATCAATCCAAATCGGACCAAAATCTCAAGACCCTAAATTATACGGATTTGATTTCTATGGATTAAAACAAGATGAAAAGATTTATAACACCGATATTAGAAAAGTAGGTGTTATAATAAAACAAGCCTATACCACTCAAAAACTATTACCTAATGTTGACGCTTTTTATAGAGTATATGTTAGAGAAGGTCAAACAGAAGTTCAAGTACAGGATTGGACAAAATTAAATAGAACCCCAAACGAATATTATTTCATATTTGATACTCGTGATAAAATACCAAATGAATATTATATCGATATGAAAGTTGAAAGTAGTGGGGAAATAAATACATATAAAAGAACCATAAAATTTCAAATAGTCAATTTGAAATATTTTGAGGATTTATGATATTTATAATAAAATATTTTTCATGAAAAATTTATTTGTATTAACTGAAGAAGAGAAAAATAGAATACTCGGTCTTCATGAATCGGCAACAAAAAACCATTATTTAATTAATGAACAAACCTCGGAAGGGGACGCTTTTAAAGTAGCTGATTCTATAGGTTTAGGAAAAAAAGAAATTCTCGAAAATCGATGTGTTGAAATTATGATTTTTGACGGTCCACAATATGATAATTTAATTTGTAATGTGTGCCCAAATGGTTATATTGATTTTAAAGTTGAAAATGATTATAAAAATAAAATTGTTACCGGAAGTTGGTCTACCGACCAAAAAACAATAACAATAAAAATGTCTGATGGTAGAGAATTCAGAGGAAAATTTAATCAAAGTAATTCGTTAAAAACTCAAATTCAAGAGTGGTTGACAACTGTAAAAGTTTTCAACGAATGGATTTCAGTGAGGGGTCGTGACGGCGAAATTGTGAGAACATGGGACTCTTGGAAGACTACTAAAAAGTCTTCAGAAGATGTAATTTATAAACAAAATTCAGAATTAAAAAAATTCAAGGAAAATTATCCTTGTATAACCGAATACCCGTTAGCTGAGGTAGTCTATTATGGTAATAATAAGGAAAAAGTAGCTTATGTTGTTGGTGATTATTGGTATTATAATGACGGTACTAAAGTATCTCCTGATGGTACAAAATCTAGTTGGAGTTGTCAGGATAAAATATTTTTACAAACCGTCCAACCTAAACCAGAACCAGTAGTTAGTGGTGGCCAAGAAAATCCAAATGTTACAAGAATTAAAGATTTACAAACTAAGGTAGGAGTTAAAGATGATGGAATTTTAGGACCAAAAACGTTAAAGGCGATAATGGATAAACTCTCTCAATAATATAAAAAAAATGAACAAAAGATTTATTTTAACAGAAGAAGATAAAAATGAAATAGTGAGTTTATACTCTCAAAAAAATATTGTTTTAGAACAAGCGGCCGAAAAACCAGTAACATTACAAGATATTCAAAACAAATTAGTTAAATTGGGTTATGGTGATATGTTAGGTAAAACTGGTGCTGATAATAAATTTGGTAAAATGACTTATTCGGCTATTACTCAAGCTATTGGTGAAATTGAAAATAGAAAACAAATGAAGGATGCCGCGGCTAATTTGGCTCCGATTAAAAGTAAAGAAGTTACTCAACTCTCATCACCTGAAGCACCAAAACCTGAGTTAAAAATCGCCTCAACTTTAGCTCAATTAACTGCTGATATTAAAACAAAAGAACTGGCGGATTTAGCAATAACTCAAGCCAAAATGGAAGCGGAAAGGGCAAAGACTCAGGCCAAATTAACTAAAGAAATGTGTAGGACAATTGGTAGAGCGGTAACTCCTCTAAATCCGTTTAAAGAAGGTGTTGCAAGTCAAGATTTATGTAACGCTTTAAGAAGATGTATAACTGACGGATTTATTGTTAGAGACGAGTCTGTATTTGAAGGTTGTAGTGCGTTTCCCGCGAAACAAACAACACCGGTAACAGGTAGTACTCAGACAACTAATACAACTACTGCTTAAATTTAAATATTATTTGGTTCATCATCGGTTATTTTAGAGATAACTCTGATTGCTTTAGATATTACCTCAGTTTCTCCGATAGAATAAGTACCCAAATGATGAGCGTGCTTAACAGCTTGCACCAATAAATAAATCGATTCTTTTTGAGACATTGTTGTTAATATTAACTCCAAATGTTCTTCACTTATTAATGAAACTGAGTTAAATAATTTGCCGAATTCTTTGTTTTCGATATTTTCCATTTTACCGTAATTAGATATTTATAATTATAGTCAATAAAAAAGACTTTGTTAATGGATTTAAAAAATAAAATTATACAATACCTAACCGAAGCCACTTCTGAAAATGGTAGTAGAGGTTCTTATAGTCTTCCTATACAACCAGGATTAAAAAAATTTGATAAAAATCAATTATCTCCATTTTCAATTCAAGTATCAAAATATAATAATGCCGAATTAAACTACGATAGTTTAGACGGACACATGGACGAACCTAAAAAAAAGATTAAAAAAATGGAAAAAAAATCCAATAAAATATCGAACTATAAAAAAAATCATCCAACAATTAGTGACGATGACGGTGATATAATCAATCCAACACCTGGTAAACTTAATGAATGGATTGAGATTACTGAAAGTACTGTATTAGAGGATTTAGGTGTTTGGTTTGGTACTAAAAAGAAACCTAAGGGAAGTAAACAACCAAAAGGTCCATGGGTTAATATATGTAGAAAAAAAGAAGGTGGTGGTCATCCTCCTTGTGGTAGACCTGAGGCGGATTCAAAAGGTTATCCTAAATGTAGAGCAGCAGGTGTTGCCTCCAAAATGACAGACGCTCAAAAAAGAGCCGCCTGCCAACAAAAAAGAAGAGCTGAAAAAAGTAACCCAAAATCAGGAACGGGTAATTCACCAACTATGGTTTCATACAAACCAAAAAAACAAAACGAACAGATTAAACTTACTGAGAGTCAAATAAAGAGACTTATCGACACAGTTTTAAACAACGGTCTCTGATTCGTATGAACTTATAGTTGTGAATATCTTATCTAAAGAGTGTTTAATTTGACCCTCAAGCTCACGTTCCATAATCTTAGCCCTAATTTCCATTTCTTTAAAAAAGAAATTATTTAGTTTTTCAGATTGATTTGGGCTGAGTTTAATAAAATAACTATACGTATGGTTAGTAATTGTTACCTCATGTCCGTCTTTAGTTATGAATATACCTAATTCTTGATTTTTAATGTACATTTTTTCAGAGATTGGAGCAATCAACAATTCTGAATTTTTGTCATGAATTAATTTACGACAAATAAAGGTACATTGACTTGTGTTAACTTTTGATAACTCAGATTCCATAGAAGTAAATTTATTAATTTTTCTAAGGAATAACTTGTAGCGGATTATTAACTTTTTTAACATATTAGGTGTTTTGTGGTACAAATATACGACAAAACTCTAATCCCACAAAAATTATTTATTCTTTTTAGGTGTTAAAATATACCCCAATTCTACTACGGCACCAACTGCTAAAGCAGGTAACCATACCCCTGTAACAACCGCAGCCACAGCTCCAACTGCGACAATACTAGTACCAACAGTTGCTCTTTTCCACCTAACTTTCTTTTTTTGTTCTTGTGATATTTTTTCTTGAGCCTGCTCTAATTGACTTTCTAAATTCTGATTTTTTAATGCAGAATTCATGGCCTCTTCCTCCAAATCTTTGTAATTATCAAATAAACCAAAAAATGCTTCTCTTGATAATAAGAGAGCATCAGTACAATCACTTGAGTATTTAAAAATTGAGTCTATCTCACTTTTGTAAGAATCCCTCAACGCTAATCTCTTTAATACTTCTCCCTCCTGTCTTTTGGTTAAGAATATCCCAGTGTCCCCTTGGAACACTATCCTCTTGGGACGTATGGTCTGACCAAAGTTTATCCCTATCATGGTCAACATAAGTACCAAAAGAAGGAGTGACTTTTGTAATATTTGTCTCATAATTTATTATAGTTTCATCTTGATAATCACGTTCTCTTTGTAAAAATGAAAGTAATAATTCTCTATTTGATAATCTTAATATACTAATAGAATCTCTTAATTGGTTAATTTGATGTGATGTATTAACCTCCTTAGTTGACTCAACTTCATGTTTAAAATTATCTTTCAAAAAGAAAATATATGCCAAAAGTAATATAATGGCAAAAATAAAGATGTAATCCTTTAATTTACTCTTATTCATTATCTAATAATAAGGATAATTTGTTAAAATTCAAGAGACTATTTTCTCCTCCACTTACCACCTTTACTTTTGTAATGTTTCGCAGCAGCTCCATTACAATATGCACTTGGGCAAACTTTATATCTAGCTCTTGCCCAATCTAATGATTTTTTCCATAACGAAGGGTTAGTGGGTACATTTTTTTTTGCTTTTTCAGATATTTCTGACTCCATCATAACCATTTCTTCTTCATCTGATTGGTCATCTAAATCACCTTCATCGGTGGTTTCATTCATTAAAAAATCAAATACTTGGTCCATATTATTCTTCGCTTCAGCAATATGGTCTTGAGCCCAATCGTGACCGTTGTCCAAAATAGAATCAATTTCATCTCTATTTTTACTTAACAATATATCACATTGTCTTCTCATTTGTTCTAAATTAGAAAAGAACATGTATCTATCAGAAGTTTGCTCTTCTAAAACTTTTTTAATTAGATTTTGTAGTTTGTTGTCTTTCATTTTAAACCGCTTCGTTTCCTTTTATTTCTTCACATACGTTATCTAAAAAATTCTCAACTTCATGTTCCAAACCTTCATATTTTTCAAATAAATTTACACCGTCACCATCCTCAAAATTACATGTTGAGTAAGTTCCATCTGTGTCACAATAAATTTCACCATAGAACTCATCGTTATTAATTTCCAAATAACCACTGTGAATCATCTCATCAGGAGTATCCTCAGTTGATTCGTATTTAAATGTCATATCAACTCCACCTATGTTATCTGAAAACCTATGTTCATAGTCAAATGATTGAGACCTTGTTACAAGTTCCTCATCATCTTTATATTCTCCTGTTTCAGAATAATGTCTGAGATATGATTGTTCTTTTGGAGTTAATCCATCAAAACCAACACGGTTTATCTTATCCAAAATTGAATCAATTTCGGATTGACCTTCTTTTATAATACGTTGGATAACGTTAATTAATTCTGATTCTGTTAATCTTACTACTTTCTTCATAATTAATTATCCGTTTAAACCAAATGTACCTCCGAGTGCAACCATATTTAACTCAACAACCGCTTTTCCACCTAAGTTAGTCCATACAGGATGAGGAGGAGCAACTGTAACCACACTTTGGTCACATAGTGCGATACAAACTTCATTTGGGGTTCCAGCCGATAGAGGAGCGTTTGCTCCGGCTATGTCACCGTAATAATATATTGGATTAATGTCTGCCATTTTATTTTTTTATTTTAATTTTTATGTTGTTAACACTAAAATACTATCCGAGTTTACATCACCTACATATAAATATTGGGTGTCAGGTGAATAAAATGCAAAAACAGATTGGTCATAAGCTGTTGTTGCTCCTGAATAAATGAATGTTTCACTAATTATTGATAAATTTTTATCCATTGTTGTAATGGTAAAATCATTAGTTCCTCCTGTTACAATACCAAGATAAATATATTCCTTATCAGGATTAAATACAAAAAAATCTGTATTTGCGGTTATACTAAGTGTGTCAAGTGGACTATTATCGCTGGCGTCAAAAGACTTTATTCCTGATTCCGGAATCAAAACATATATAAAATTATTTACACCATCAAAAAGTACTCTTTTATTGATTTCACCACTTCCTCCTATATTTATTGTATCCGCCGTAACTCCATTTATAATATCTACTTTTGTCATTACGGTTGAAGAACCAACCACATAACAATATCCATTATTGTCTGATGCAATACCTCCTTTGTATGAACCGTTTTCAACAACATCAATTATACTTACAACGGTATTTGACGAAGCATCAACAACTACAACAACGTCTTCGCCTGGACCTGTTTTAGTTATTGCAACCAAATCATTGGTATTGTCAACATCGATACCGAAAGTAGTTCCCGATATGTTTATTACTGTTTTAGTATTGCCTGAATTATAAATGGTTAAACCGGTAATTGAACTACCACCTGAAGGTCCTGCAAATATTTTTTGATAAGTACTATTATAAACCGAGTTTACAGAAGTTATATTATTAATCTGACTAACCGTTTGAGCCGAAGTTACTGAACTATAAGAAGGTAATGAGTAGACCTCAGTTGAACCCGTACTAAATGTATAAAGTAATGACATTTTTTTTGTTTTTTATTTATTTTATTTTATTATTACACCCTTTAAATTGAAATTATTCGGGTCGGTTAATGTGTAAACTATTGTAAGTGGTTCTAACGCCGATGTTGCCGTTGGTGTTGGTGTCTTAGTTTTAGTTGGTGTTTTTGTATTTGTTGGAGTCACATTTGGCGTCTTAGTAGTTGTTGCGGTCGGTGTTTTTGTCTTAGTTGGTGTTACAGTCGGTGTTTTTGTCTTAGTTGGTGTTCTGGTTGGTGTGACGCTTCTAGTTGGTGTGTTACTTGGTGTTGGAGTTTGTGTTGGTGGTACATAATTCTCCGTTCTAGTTACAGTAGGAGTCATTGTTTTAGTTTTTGTAGGAGTTTTTGTAGGTGTTGGAGTTGGGTTAGGAGTTGAAGTTACATTAGGTGTTTGTGTTTGAGTAGGAGTGTTTGTCTGTGTTGCAGTATTAGTAGGTGTTTGAGTCATAGTCATTGTTTTAGTTTTTGTAGGAGTTTTTGTAGGTGTTGGAGTTGGGTTAGGAGTTGAAGTTACATTAGGTGTTTGTGTTTGAGTAGGAGTGTTTGTCTGTGTTGCAGTATTAGTAGGTGTTTGACTTCTAGTCTGAGTTTTAGTTTTAGTCTGTGTTGCAGTTTGAGTCGCGGTTGGCTCAGGAGTTGCGTTTACTGTTTTAGTTGGGGTTGATGTGTTAGTTGGAGTTTTTGTTGGTGTCGGGGTTTTTGTCTTAGTAGGTGTTATGGTAGGTGTTACAGTAGGGTTAGGTGTTGGGGTTACCTCAATGAAAGACTCAACACCCGTGGATGGAGTTAATGAACCTAACCAATAATCTAAAATCTCATATGTTTCTGGTCCTCCTGTTGAGAAAATAGGTCCGTCAGATAAAACTTTATCTATTTGAGCCTTTGTCATTTGCTTTTGGAAAATTTGGTCTTTTTTTCCTTTTTCTCTAACTAACAATATTACTTGGTAATTAACCACACATTCTGAACAACTTGAGTAAGTTATTTTACCATCAGAAAAATAAATGTTTGTATTACCAGATGTAACAACATTACCAACAGTACCACAAACAGTAGAAGTTTCATTTATGTTAGCCAATAATACAGTACCATTGGTTATATTTGACGGAGCATAAGTGAATCCAGTGATTCCATCACAAGTTATAAAATTATATAAATCAATTTGTCCCCCTGAACGTAGTTTAACTAATTTACTTGTTGGAGTATCAAACGAGCCTCCTACAAGAATATCATCAATTGAAGTATTAATTAATTTGTTAACGTTATTGTTAAAACCAACATTCATTACAAATGTACTATCGTAGGTTCCGTCAGAGTTTAATCTAATTATATAATCTAAACCACAATGATTACCATTATCATCGTCATAACAATCAAATAATCCTGCAACAACAATTTTACCATCAGATTGTAATGTTGCCGATGTTACACCTTCATCAAATCCATCTCCGGCCGCGAAAGAATTAACTCTATAACCGTTTGGATTTATTTTTATAATATTTGTAGCAATCGCCAATCCTTGGTAATTAATTAACCAATTTTCAGAGTCTCCTCCTCCAAATACAATTAATGAACTATCCGATAAAACTATAATATCAGTTACGTTAGGCGTTGATTCATCAAAGTTAAATCCTCCTTTAAAATTAGAATGAACAGTTCCATCTAAATTTAATGCCACTATACCTCTAACATTAGTTCCGTTATAGTTGGTAAATTTACCCCCAACGATTATAACTCCGGGTTTCCACTCTTTAATAATATTCACAGGCCCGTCTAATCCTATACCGGCCTTATTGATGAAATCATAATCGAATTGTCCGAATGAATTAGTTTTTACTATATTAGTACCACCATATCCAAATGGAGGACATGTATTGTTTACGCAAAAACTGACTATACTTGACTTAACGTTTGTTCCAACGGATACTAGTCTTCTTAAACAACTTTTTATATATTTTCCAGTACTAATTTTGAGTTTTTTTGTATATCCTCCGCAATCAATATATTCGATTTGTTGATTAGTGAAACCAGTATTTATGAACTTATAGCAATAACAATCACCATAAGCAGATAGACTTACCGTATCACATATATAATTTGAAGATGAGCCTCGACTGCCTCCAACTCCTGAATCGTATAATGAAAATGGATTCGTAATATTTCCTGTTAACTTGTAAACGTCAAGAAAACTAGTATTAACAAATATTTCGTTATCATAAACAAATATACCTCTTAAGTCAAAATTTGACATTGACGATTGGTTAGTTTCATATAAAATTAGTCCTGAAAAAATATCAATCTCATATAGTTTTTTGTTGTATCCGTAAATTAATGTGTCATTATTTGTTTTTATAATATCTCCGCAATTTTCGTATGGAATATTTTGTGGGAATGTTATACCGTAAAAACCAACACTTTCAACTGATGATTCAAAAGTTAAGCTATCACCAGTTGCTGTTATATCAATCAAAGCAAAGTATTTATCAACAATATTTGTAACAAAATTTGGTGACCCAACAGTAAAGTAATCTACGGTAGTCACCAAATATTGTTCATTGAACACCGCCAATGATTGCCCAATAATATTATGATAATCTCCATCTGGTGATATTATTGGTTTTATTACAGGAGGATAACTTAATGAAAAATTAGAATCCAATATTTCATATTCATGTATTTCTGAATTACCACTTATAGATTCACTATAACATTCCACACATTGACTGTCAAATCGATATAGTGAACATGAAACCCAAACTTTACCAGTTTCAGTCACATTATCATAAACGTACGCAATATTTTTTGGTTTTTTTGCCGAGCCATAACCTAACTCATGATAAGTCAAAACCGTTGTTGTTTGTGCAGTTACGTCATACTTACTAATGGTATATGCAACAGTTCCGACATTCCCACTTAAAAATAAAACAACACTTGGACATGATGAACCGGTGTGAGAAACTGTGTATACATTTGAATAAACAAGGTCAGAATAACTTACGCCGGCTAAATTTAAATGACAAGTTTTAATAATTCTAAAGTAAACATTAGAACTACTACCTGAAAATAAGTTCCATGTGGTAAATTCATAACTACTAAGCCAAGTATATTCACTAGTACCAAAAGGGGCTAAGACGTATTGACCTAAAGCACTGGTTTCAAAATTATCAACAGACCATTCTACCGCAAAAAAGTCGGTGTCAGGATTGTATAATGGAGTGAATCCTATAGTATATGATGAACCATTACTAGTTTCTTCATTATATGTTACCGAAGTTATTGATATCTCGTTACAATCTAATACCGGTAATTCACCGCCAATAACTACACTTCCATCACGTTGTGCTGATATCGTATTAACATTCGTAAATGAATAATTAAAATTGAACGATGAATCAATTGTTCCGTCAACTTTTATTTTTGCAATATTAGAAACTGAATCATTATTATAGTAATTGAATTTACCCCCAACCAATAAACTGTCATCTTGTTGTACTTCTATTGATTTTACATAAGAATCATTGTTGTAAAAGTCTTGGCTAAGTCCATTACCGTTTGAAAATGGTGAATCTGAACTAAAAACTCCAAAATCAAAATATCCTCCGGAGTCAATAGGTATATCGGTGGTACCCGCATTACTGAATGTCTCCGAATATGTATCACTACCATCACTAATACCTCCAAAAGGGTTTATTTGACCTACTATTGCGTTTTTATCTACTTTTAAATCAACTTTTCCTGGATTTTCTTTATAGAAAGTATAAGTATATGACAATAAACTACTATCAGTCGCACAATTAATACTTCCATTCCATTTTGCACCGTATGGGGCGGTTACCACCATAACCACATTATCAGGACCACTACCGTCCGCATATATGTTATAGTTTTCAACATCACCGTTAAATCGATAATTAGTTTGGTCTAATGTGAAAGATATCTCGGCAGAATCAACACCGTATGTACCATAATAGTAGTATTCGAAAGTAACAGGAGTACCTAAATATGATTCAATATACACCAAAGGAGTAATCAGTCCAACTAAAGGGGTACCGCTCTTTTTGGTTATTGGAATTGTTACAACCCAAGTTGTATTTTGATAAAGATTTAAACCTGAACAATCATAAGTACCACAAGAACAAGTTCCTGATATTGTTGTTGGGGGTAAATCATAATAACAATCAACCAATTCAAATACGGTCTCACCTGAGTTATTTAAAGCAGGATTTATATTCAAACACACTTGATTTTCAATGCTGTCTGGAGAATAACGTAAAGTCATAATTCCTGACTTAAAGTATGTTGATTTTAAATTAACCGTTTCATCTATTTTTAATTCATATATATAATTTTCATTTTGACCATCCAAAATGAAAACATTTTTCACAGATTCGGCTTGAGTCCTAAATGAAACATCACAACATTGAGGTATTTGAGCAGCTCCTGTTATAAAAACATTAAAATCACCCTCAATATATTGAACCACAGGGGCTGTGTAAGGGTAAGTCAAATTAACTTTATGTAAAGGTACTGACGTAGAACCAACCCCCATATAATAAAGTTCATTATTTGATATAAAAATACCAAGAGGATTACCGGCGGAGACTGGTATCGGTATATCTATCTCAAGTTCACCACTAGGATAGTTAAACTGACTAATATAAGAGGGAGAACCATTGATATCGTTAGTTACTACAATTAACTTACTATTCGTGGTAAATATTGAACCGAGCAAAGGTCTTCTATCTGAAAATAGTTCTATTACAGGTGTATAAATCGCAATAGGTAGTGATATGTCCACTTGTAAAGCATACACACCTTCAGTAAATGAACCACAATAAAGTATTAAAGTGGTTTCATCAATAATTGTCATATTTAAAAACCACCCTCCGATTGGAGGAGAATCAAGTTGAATTTCTCTGTTATATGTAATTGTTAATGGACTGTATGTTATATTATATTCTTTTATTAAATATGGGGTAATTCCAGCGCCTGTACCGATTAACAAAAACATTTTATCTAGCGTACGTGATATTTGAATCGGTAGATTACCTATAGAATAGTCAGGGTAAGTAAATATTAATGTCCTTGTATTGTTTATAGGATTATAAGAATACACCTTATCTTCTGACAGATAGAAAACTCCACACTGTGTTTTTTTAACTGGTTGCGCTTTGGGTATCAACGAAACATCGTTACATTGAGGTATTTGACACATACGTTGAATATACGGTGTAATATCCATTATTCGGATAAAACTTATATCGTAAGGGTGAAACTTATTTATTTTATATAAAGTATTAACTCCTTGAAAATAAGTGACCAAATGGAGCTCTCCATTTGATATAAACAAATGACTTAAAAATAAGTTAACCTGTAGGTCCAATTCAAGTTCTCCGTTAATATAATTGTATTGAGTTATATATGTGTTACCACTATGTGAGTTAGCGATAATTAACTTTTTATCGGTAGTTAATATTGGATTACCTCGTATAAAGCTGGAACCGGGTATAAAATCGAATTTTCTAGTTATTACGGCAATTGGTAGTTCTATATTTACTTCAATCACAAAAACCTCACTGTAAGAAACAGAAGAGAAACTTATCAAAGTATTGTTATCAATTGCGGTCATTACCTCGAGCCAAGCTGTATTTGGATTTAAATCCGCATAAATTTCTCTATTAAATGTTATAGTCAGCGGACTATAAGTAATATCATATTCTTTAATAAACGTATCACCTGAAATTCGACAAGTTAAAAACATCTTATCTAATGTACGAGACACCGACCTTGGCTGGTTAAAGTTACTGTATTCCGGATAAGTGAATATTGAATAACTTACATTATTTACAACATCGTAAGTATATACTTGGTCGAATTGTAGGTATAATTCGCCACACTGTTTTTTCTCGTTATACGGTACAAATTTTGAAACATTCGTGATATTAATTGTCGGTGAATCAACTACAAAATTACTTGGAGTTATATTCACACATGGCTCTGTACAATTCAATGGTGTAATTTCCATATTATCTTTTTTTTATTGTGATAACTATTTTATTTTTCTTTATAAATATCTATAAAATAAAAAAGGAGGTCTAAGTGACCTCCTTTTTTTAAAATACATAGTTTTTAATTTACAATGTTTGGTATCAAATTACCATTTGTTGTTATACAAGGATTTGTACCTCCTATAAATCTAGGTGATGACGCACCATAAGGACCTATGTTAACAAAATTAGTAGGTGCTGGAACGTTATATGAAGTACCAGCATAATTTCCATTAGTTATATTTATCGGTCGATATGCGAATGGAATATTACAATCATTTGCCCCTGACCCTATACCAAATAGACTATCGTTATAAATAACAGGACTAAACTGATGACCCACACCATTCCAAGGATAAGTTCTTATAAAGTTTATAACGCCTGACGCGTAATCATATTGTAACAAACATTTAGCGTTATCAGTTTGACCCCATCCTTCAGTTGCCAGCATTTGCATACCCATTATAATTAAATTTCCTTCATCTGTTAATACCATGTCACCAGTAACTACTACTCTTCTATTGGCAATCATTGTAATAATTCCTTGAGTTCCTGTGGTTACAAATGTATCACCTCCAATAGGTAATGTAAGAATTTCAGTAACTTGAGCATTTGTCAAATTTAATGGGTCTGCAGGATTACTAATATCCAACTCAACTATTTCGACATGGTTTGTTACTCCAGCAGGTTCTCTACTTGTAATAAGAGTATTATTATTTCTAACTGCTAGACCTTTACCTATAATAAAACCTAAAGGTAAATTAATTCGTCTAACATAAGTTACACCGAATATTCCATCTAAAGTAACACTCAAATTATATTCAAAAATGTTATATTGAGGATTAGAACTAGTTATCTGTCTGAGTGAAATCCACATTTTACCAGTGTTACTATCGTAATTTAGAGTGTGAGCTATATCCATACTGTATCTATTACCAGTACCTCCAGCCCATGAAATACCTGGTGTGAAATTAATTTGTTGTAAGCTATTACCTGCCGGATTTAAAGCGTAAATACTAAAAATATTTCCCGCCACTGGAGAGTCATTAAGACATGGTGCAAATATTACAAGTGGTCTGCATCTAGGGTCAACAAATGTGAATTCCCAATCGTTACATTCAGGGAACGATGTGGCCCCTCTTATTAGACCATTTGTTGGCATTTGTGTATAAATTTCTTGTAAAGTACCTCCGTCCTGACTTAAAGTCCAAACACTCTCACTAGTACCAGCACCTCTAGTTATATAAAACACACCATCTTGTATGAATATATCAGATTCAACATTAATATTAAACAACATATTTAATCCCGTTAAATTAAAATCACCATCAAATGTCGCCGTAACATCATCGGTAGACCATTGCTCAATGTACAAGCTAGTATTATCTCTACTTGTGAATATTAATTTACCTGTTGTTGTTCTAAGGATATCACCTGAAACAGTTCTTCCTGCTTGTAAAGTTAATAATGTATTACTAGTTATTGGGTTAACTGTGTAGTTTGATATTAAAATACTTTGGGTTCCATTAACCGTTCTTGATACATAGATTCTGTCTCCTGTCAAGTTCAACCCTAAACCTTCGCCAATACCCGTTACATTGAATGTTGTGGTAGTTGGTCCCGAAATAATACTTCCGGCAACAAAATCGATACCCCAGTATTGGATTGTTGGATTCGCGGTAAATAAATTGTAACCTAAAACAAGTATATTGTTGTCTTGAGACGCGGCAACATCAGTATATGGGGTTGTAAATACTCCAGGTAAGAATAACGGTATAACTGTATTATTTGTTACATTATATGCCCATAAACTATTTGTATTTGTCGAATTAATTAAAACTGAACAAGGTGGTAAAGGTGGTAAAGGTGTTTGTGAAGGTGTTCTAGTCATAGTTGATGTCATTGTTGGAGTTTGAGTTCTAGTTTGAGTTTGAGTTCTTGTTATAGTTGGAGTTTGAGTTCTAGTTTGGGTTGGAGTTCTTGTTACAGTTGGAGTTTGAGTTCTAGTTTGAGTTTGAGTTCTAGTTTGAGTTTGAGTTCTAGTTACAGTTGGAGTTTGAGTCCTTGTTTGGGTCGGAGTCCTTGTTTGGGTCGGAGTCCTTGTTACGGTCGGAGTTCTAGTTCTTGTAGGAGTTGGTGTTTTAGTCTTAGTAGGTGTTGGAGTTGGTGTTGGTTCGCAAAAAGAGAATAAAGAATTACATGAGGTACCTAAAAAAGTAAATGATGTGTTATTTATGAAATTGACTGTAATTGCCGAAGTCCCGTACATTTCAGTACAAACAAAATCTTGCGGGTTTCCATCCGATAATATTCCTATAATTTCTGAAGCGTTACTGTTGGGTAATTGACAAACTTTATACCTATATCCGCCAATGGAACCCGGAACTGTATTGATTCTCGTCGCCCGAACGCATTGACATGGACAAACAGTATCTCCGTCATTATTTGTTTGACACAAAATCTGGTCATTTCTGATACTTACTCCTTGAGAATTATTAAACGACGAAGGAGACGGACTAACATCCAATATTTCTTGGATACATAACCTAAATCTACTTCTAGGTGGTACATTTAGGTCATAAGCTTCATTTACAATATCACCACTACAATCTCTATATCTTAATCGACCCCAACCACCAGTTACTGAAACTGTGTTATTGAAAACAGGTGCATTATTTGAAACTTGTACACAATAACAAGGTAATGGTGGTTCTTCCCATGGAGGACAATTATATTCTTGAGCCCCATTATTTATGGTATAAGGTCCAGTACAAGCTGAAAATGTAGAAGCTATTGTTACATTACTTGATGAACTAGGAAAAGTTCTAGAACATATTTTTACAGGACTTGTCTGAGTATAACCAAATGATGGGAACATTGGAAATGGTTGAAGTGCGTTTCCTGTTGCACAATCAACAATTCCGGTTATTTCACCAGTTTGGTTATCTTCATTATATGCACTAAAACAAAAACAATTTGGTCCTGCACAACTATTATTATTAACACATGACTGTACTCCGTCAGGCCCCAAAGGTGATACCACAACACCCGCTCCATTAAATGTGAAATTTGTAGTCGCATTAACACATACTCTAGCACTACCTTGTGGGTTCAATGTTACAGAATTTGGATTTAATGAAGAACAAGCTGTGAAAAATGCCTGTCTCTGTGAACCCGCCGAATTGTATATCATGTAACACTGGCAATTAGTTGGTGGTGGTTGTATTTGACAAACAGCGGTTGCGGCATTAATATAAAACTGAGAGTCCAAACTTGTTAAACCATCTGAACTAACACATAGAGATTGTAGTCCTTGTGATAAAACCGGTGTAAATGTAATAAAACTATTGGGGGGATTATTGAAATCAGTAGTTGCAACACCAGGTACGTCATTCGGTAAAAATGTCATCCAACCACAAACTCCAGGGGATGGTTGTTCGTACTGACCAGTGGTGGTATTAACGAACACCTGACTGGTTAAATAACTGGGATACGAACATATCTGTTGTGGAACTCCTGCGGTTAAAGTAACAGACTGAGTTCCTAATGCGTTGATGCCTGTGGCACACACCCCAACATTCTTACAATCGAAATATCTCAATGAGATGGTTTCGGGATATGGAATAACTTGTTGAGGTGTATTAGGTGGCCATATATATGAAAATTGGTCATAATTAGGCGAATCAAGAGGGGGATTATAAAGTACTGTGTAACAATAACACTGGTTACCACCACCTAATTTTTGATAACCCCCTTGTACTGTTACAGTGAAAGTATTGTCATCATCTGTTAAACCTGTGGTTACACTGGTTATATATGTTTGGTTATCGTTGTTTGAATCCCCATAAGTTGACATAAAAACACCTGAAGAATCAATTTCAGAAGGTATTTGGTCGGGTAAAATGAGACCTCCTGATTCGGACCCTTGGTCCAAAGTCAGGTAAGAATTTGCGTTAACATATACGGTATCATATTCTTTACCATAAAAATTAAATTTAAAACCTTCAGGTAAATCAATCGAGAAGGTATTTCCAGTTGGCGCTCCGCTATAATTCATATTTTAATTTTTCTTTATAAATATCTATAAAATAAAAAAGGAGGTCTAAGTGGCCTCCTTTTTTTATGTAATAATTAATAATTAACTTATACTTGTAACATTTATAGGTAAATCAACAGTTGGACATGCATTAGCAATACTAACCCTTCTTGGTGATGAAGCCCCCATTGGTCCTGTTAATGTGTATTGACCAGGGAAAAGAAGAGGAACCGTTTGATTACTCAGTGATGTAGTCATTGCAGTAGGTGTACCATTATATCTAAGTACTGACCATCCGACAGGATTTGCTCCCGCTGTTGATTGTATTAATACTCGGTTGTCATATGAGAATACAGCACTATTAATTGGATTTGAAAGTCCGATTGGGTCCAAACGACGAGCATGTTCTAATGTTCCGGCCAAAGTATATTGTAATAATATTTGGTCAACATTACCACTAGGGTTAGCACCTAACTTACACTTGATAATTAATCTATTGTTATCCGTTAATGTCATACCTCCTGACACTACTATTTTTGAACTAATATTAATTGGGTTATTGATTCCATCAATAGGTGCATCATTAAGTGTAATAACAGAGCCATTGGCGGGTAATGAGAATAATGTTGTCACCTGTGCGGTTGTTAGGGTAATGTTATTACCTGCGGCAATATTAAGTTGTACAATACTTGTAGGTGTTGCAAAGGTACTTGACACCTGACTATATCTACTAACAATTAACGTGGTATTATCTCTAGCCGCCATACCACTACCAGGTCCCCAATTTATAGTTCCGGTCATTAACGCGGCTCCGATAGTTATTCTTCTATTATACGTAACAGTAAATCCAACTCCTTGAGTAAAGAATAAAAACCATTCATCGATTAAATAAGGTGCCGCTACAGTAGAAACATATGCGTTACTATTAGTGTGTAAAATCCATAGTCTACCCGTATTTGTAGTATAGCTTAAAGTATGAGTAATATCTATTTGATAACGAGCACCGACATTGTGGTTAACAGTTATTGTAGAAGGTAAATTTAAATTCAATTGAGTATTACCTAATAAACCTGTTGAATACCAAGCGGTTATTGGTCCTGGTTGAGTTCCGTTATTATTTGGTGCAAACTGGTTATAACAATAATCAACATATATTGGAGCACATCTTGGGTCAACCGGAGGAGCGCATTGCCATCCAAAAGGATAAGTTTGAGTTGTCGCACTACATTGATAATTTTGGTCTACTATTGTTAGATTAGAAGGTATAAAATATAATGAACAAACTAATATTTCAGGGTCATTAGGAGCTATAAAAATATCAGTAATTAAATCTCTGTTACAATCATAATATTGTAGTTCAATGACATCAGATGTATTATTTTTAACTGAATAGCAATTACAACGGCCGGGACAAAGGAATTCCGTATTACTTATTTGAACACAATTTCCATCAGAAAGTATACCAATTTCAGCTATTATTCCTGGATAATTAAAATTACTTGGATAAAGAATTCCTTGTTGTACACATGTATACGGTAATGTTTCTCCTGGTAATATAGGAACTGTCACCAAAGAATTTTGTCCAAAACCTGGTTCAAAACATTTTTGCCATGTTAAATTTTGAACAGTTGTACCGGTGTTTCTAAATCTCACACAACGACATTTTTCAGCAATCTTAAGTACCGACGGATTCTTAACATAGAATGGTTTTTTATAAACACTAGTATCAAAAAGTGTCCTGTATTTATCCTCAAAATTCAATAATAGAACAACTTCGCTAGGACTAATACTCCTAACGTTACCATAACCATTCTGTCTATTTCTTAATGGAGAAGTTTGGGGGGTAAAGGTTCCGTCATATGCAAAATTATCGTCACCATTAACAATTCTAACATTTGTAATTAAACCTGAAACATAAGAATTAAGGGATTTATTAACCCCAACTTTAAATATAGTTTCAGTACTTGCGGTTAATCCACTTGTACATCCTGTAGTAACATCATCACTACCATTAATGTACATAATTAAATTATCTGTACCACAATCATTCACAACCGCAATATTATACCACTCATTGGCATTCAGTTCAGTTGTTGATGTTAATAAATTACCATTATAGTCAAATGTTATGAAATTATCATCTCCTTCGAATCTAATCTCCCATCCATTATCATCACCGTCTTTAAATGAAATAATACCACCATCTGTACCGTGATTACCTAATTTAAACCAAAATTCAATTGAAAAATTACCAGTTAAATTAAAATCTTCAGAATAATTTGAGTATATAAAAGTACTTCCATTCAAATTTAATGAACCTTGACTATTTGGATTAAAAGTTAAATTGGGGCTTCCATCTTGATTTAACTTAAGAATATTACCAAAATTAAATAAGTCTCCATTATCCACTGTTTGTAATTCTGAACCTCCTACCACTATAGACCCATCAGTTAATTGTTTCAATTCACTAATCGTAAGAGCGTCGTAGGTATTTTGTTCAAACTCATCATCAACAACTGCCGATTCTAAACTTGATAAACATTGGTCACACTTTGAATATATTACAGAACTATTTAAAACAGTTGTAACTCCAGAAATATCCGAATAATTTCCCTCAGTTAAAGCGGTTAAAATAACCTTACAAGGAGAATTACCATAAGGTAGGTTAATAACCGCATTTTGATATAACAACTCTTGCTTACTTAAAATTATACTTTCGGTACCACCAGAACAATCCGAAATTAAATAATAAACACCCTTAGATTCAATAACTTGTTTAAAAGATTTATAAGGTACATATTCTATTATATTAGGTACTGTCCATCCAGTCTCTGTATATCCTGATATACCAGTTATTAATGCAGGTGTATTAATGAATACTAAATCCCCAGACGAGTCGTATACAATATCTATATGGATTATATCACCTTTGATATATCTACTATCAGCAACTAAGGTTAACGTATTTCCGCTACTTAATGGAGTTAAACCTGAAACGGATATTATGTTGGTTATAGCGCTTAAACATGTTGTGCATGATGAATATTCATAAATAGCTTCAGTATAATATGTCGCAGCGGTTGAGGTTGATGCTGTAAGATTTACCCCACAAACTCGTTGATTTGGACTCGATACGTTAAAAATAGTGTAATATTCACCTTCATTTAAAACATAATTAGAACCTACAACATAGTTTATTGGGTTACCTGTGAGGTCTATTTGTGTACAGTCCTCAAAATCATAATAATAATTAAATGCCATGTTGATTAATTTTCTTTATAAATATCCATAAAATAAAAAAGGAGGCTCTCGCCTCCCCTTTATATATAAAATTTATTTTTTAATTTACCGAAATCTTTCTGATTTCTACTGTTCCATCTGAGTAATGGATATGAATTATATTAAGTCCCTTTTCAAGTATCGCTTCATCAATGCTACCGTATCTAATTGGTTTTTCATATAAATTACTAAACTGTCTAACCTCAACAAATTTAACTTCAGGTGTATCAATAACATCTCCATTGTTAACCGCAGTTGCAAGTCTTGTTACAGTACATTCAACTTGGTTATTTGCAAGGTTACTATCACCTGTTCCCCCATTTACAGTAAGAATTCTTAATCTGAAAGTGTTTGTTGAACCGAGTGGTAAAGCACAACTGTTCGCACTAAAACACGCGGATGCCGATAAATAAGATACACTTACTCGATTAGTTGGTGTTCCTCCACCCGGTAGATAAATCCACTGGCCCGGAAGTAATGGACCTTGCCAAGAACCTGGAAAAGCACCATTTGGGGGTATAGGCCAAGTTCTGGTTGCTTCAGGAATATTCACCCACATTCTGTCCCAAGTAAATGATGTAATTGGAACTGTTCCTGTATTTGTAACTTTCCACTGAAAAGTAACTGTGGTTTGAGTTGGTGAAATTGTGGTCGAAGGTGTTGATGGTATAGTTAATGATACTGATAGGTCGGCACCAGCGGCACTTGGTTGGGTAACGTTGAAACTTGCTTGTCTTGTATTATCATTTGGATTAGTTTCTGAAATAGTTCCCATAAAATTAGCCCTACTGATAATATATCTGAGCCCCGTAATGTTACCAACATTATAAGTTATTGTCTCGACATCTGTTGCTACACCACCACCTAATGTACCACTTGTGGTACCTATGATAATATCATCAGAGTCACCCCAAGTTGTATTAGTTGATAATCTATGCTGAGTCATTACTTCAACTGCCGGATACGTTGGGTTCTGTGTTGCAATTGTTGCTGAAATTGTAATATTAGAGCCAACTGTAACAGTTGCGGGATTTACAGTTAAAGTGTTAATTAAAAAGTTATGAACCAAAGTTGGTGGTGGTGGTGGTGGTGGAACAATTCCTCCTGGATTTGGTGTTGCAATAATAGCATCTCTTAAATTAATTCTACCATAACCAAGTTCATTACTTCTTGTTGACAGTGGCCAAGTTGAGTTATTTGTGTAACTATATCCCCCAACTTTTTCAGCCGTTGTTGCAAGTATTTGTAAAACTTGGTCATCAGTTAATTCCCAATTCTTGTAAAAACAAAACGCAGCAGAAGCCGCAAATATCGGGCAAGAGAATGATGTTCCACTTATTGAGGTATAATCACCTGTACTATATCCTGCAGTTCCTGGTCTATCGACAGTTCTAATTTGTGTGCCAGGGGCGGATATATCACAAATTTGACCAAAGTTAGAAAAACTAGCTTTAAGGTCAGTTGATGATGTTGCTCCGATACCCCAAACTCCACTATAATTAGCGGGGTATTGATTTGCAGTTCCTGAAGAACCATTACCTGATGAGGCAACCACAACCATTCCTTTTCCACCTCTTGCCGTTGTTCTTGCCGCTTGGAAAGCTGCGTCAAGGGCCGATGAATAAGATGAACCACCATATGACATTGCAATTGCAACACAAGTTGGATTAGCCATAGCCGCATTAACGCCATTAATTTGAATCACATCTGAAGTAGAAAAACTACCTCCAGCAAAAACCTGAGACATAATGTTAACAGGCATTACCTTAACCTTATTATTACCAACACTACTAACTCCAATACTGTTGTTTGTAACTGCAGCGATAGTACCTGAACAGGTTGTTCCGTGTTTATCTTCGGCATTTACATAAGGAATGTTCGTAGTACTGTTAACGGCATTAAACGGATTTGTTGTGTTACCGGCCAAATCAGGAATAGTTAAATCAAGACCTCCATCAAACATTGCAACACTAACAGTTGGATTAGTTGCCGGAACTAAATCCCAAGCTTCATCAGCATCAATGTCTTTGTCACTCGTTTGACGTAAGTGCCAACATTGATTAAATTCCACATCATTTGGAATATAATCAAGTTTCATTTCAACCTTTTGGTCTTTATAGACCTCTTTAATAAACGGTAAGTCTTTGGAAGACCTAACGAATGAATCTTGAGTTAAATTTTCAGGTAGTAATACAACATACCATCCAAGTTGCTCAAAATTAGCAACAATCTGAGCGTTACTTCTCTGAATAAACGCCTGAGTTTGGGATTCCATACCTTTTTGTGGAACCACCATTACTTGTCTGTCAATATTCTTGGATAAGTCATATTGACCATATCCGAGAATAAAGGATAGACAAAGTGTGAGTAATAAAACGATTTTTTTCATTTTTTTATTGGTTTAATTGTTTATTATCATTTGACCTTGTAAATGTTGTAGTCAGACGATTTCGGCTCTTCATTTTTGAAGAAATATTTTTCTTTCTTATTTCCATAAGTTATTATTTTTGTAAATGAGTCAGGTACAGTTGCCCCTGTCGATAATACTTTTGAATTTTTACTATAATTCATCCTGATTTGAACTGAGACTGTATTAGTTTTTGCGAGTTCTCTCTCGTGAACCTCAAGAAGTCTCCACGTACCTCGATTTAGTTTCTCATGTTGGAGCGTACAATTAAGATATGAGAAAGTTTGTTTTAAATTTTCTTTATCACAATTAAAGTCAGCAGCCGGGGCCAAATGACCTTTATCGTATACATTATTTTCATAGTCTTCCTCATTTGAGGTGACAATTCCTTTTACAGGATAAAAATCAAGACCTTTACGTGATATTGTACCGTCGGTACATAATACCTTATATTCAACCCATTTTGGTTGTTGTAACTTTTCAGAATACACCACATTGAAAATAGGTGTCGTTACATAAACCGAATCTCTAAGTTGTGCATTTGATAGTAATGGTAGAAAAAACAATAAAAAGAAAAACTTCATATGTAAAAAACATTTACATATAAATATCTTTATTTAAGTTTAATGACCTTTATCCAAAATAGGTTTACGTCGTTAAAATTACCATTTTCGTCTATTTTTCTATCACAACTTGGTCTTTACCTACTTTGAACTTATAAAGGTCCGATTGTCTGAATACAGTTATTACAACAAGTTTCCAATAAGTACCAGATTCTCTCTCAGCCGAAACAGCCATAGCAAGTTCCCATCTGTTAGAAACAAGAACAAATGGTTCACTTTGTTGAATTTCACCTGTCAGTATTTTTTCCGCAATATCTCTTTTAAAATTTTGGATAAATTCGACAATTTCCGCATTAGATACAGGTCTTTGATTATAATCATCTAAATCTCTTCCGCCACTTCTGTAATTTGAATGTTTTGTGGTTATGACATCAAAACCAAAAGTAACCTCAAAATTGGTTGCAATTTGACCAATTCTTTTTTCAAGGATAAGATGTTTTTTTATACTTTCTCTAAGATTCATATTGTATAAATATTATAAATCTTTTGTTTAAACAAAACGTAAAAAAAAGGTCAGATTTCTCTGACCTTTTTAATATTACTAAGATATTAATTATCTCAATTCTCTTAAATCAAATGTACGAACACCATCAACTGTAATTCTGGCATAGAACCTGTTATTTACCATTTTTTTGGCGTAACGAGTCATGATACCTTTGATTGGTGTGAAGTTGAATGGATTGTACATGGTTGGAGTTAATTGAAGTGGTACATACGGTGCGTAAATGTAACCAGTGTCAAGTAACGATGTACCTTTGTGACCAATCAATACTTGGTTTGGTGGGAAGTATGGGTCACGATAAACCTGGTAACGACCAGCCAAAGTACCCACTCTTTCAATACCCATGTTGTATTGGTCTTGCTCAGGAGACGCATTTGAAACGTGGAAATATTCCAAGTCATCAAAGATTGCTGAAACTTCAGATGATACAACAATCCAGTTAGCTCCACCACGAAGAGTTGACTTGTGGATTTGAGCTGACAATTGGTTGATTACAGTAATCAATGTTTGGTTCCAATCTTTCTGAGTGTAAGATGTAGTTTGAGAAATTCTTCTCCAACCGTTGTAGTCCCAACGTAAGTTCCAAGCGGCACCCTTACGAAGGTCACGAAGAATTTCACGGTCAATTTCAGCAGCAACTTGCTCTGACAATAAAGCTGTCAATTCAGCTTCAGCGTCGATGTTGTGGAATGCCGCAACGTCTTGTGCAAGTTCTGGAGACCACTGAGCTCTTAACTTTCTTTCAGCAACTGAAACAGTTACAGACTCAAGGTCAAAAGAAACCTCACCGATTTGGTCTTCGAATTCTAAGTTCTTATAACGTCTGAATACAGCGTTAAAGTCATTAACACCAAGACCGCTAATAGTTGTACCTGTGTAACCATCTAAAGATGTTGAATCACAAGTAGCACAAATTGGACAAGAAAGGTCAACTTCTAAGTAGATGCAACCTGTTGGGCTACAAATATCATTATAAGAACCACCATTTCCGTCAGTTGGCCATGTTGTTGCAGTACGAACATTCAAACCTGAAACGATACCTTGACCATATTGTTGAGTAACAACTCTGAACAATAATGAATTTGGATTACCAGCGTCGTCCAATAAGTTTGTACAACCACCACCTTGGAAGTCATTTGTTGAGTAAATTCTCAAGTCAGACAAGAAAGTTTCTGAGTCATACTCATTACCATCAGGACCAATCAATTTACCGTTACCTGCGTTAGCAAAACCACACATAGAAACGATAACTTTTCTAACATTCAAACCTTCGAATTCGTTAGTATAGTCAATCAATGTTCCGTTTGACCAAACTTGAACATTTGTAGTAACTGTAATTGCAGACCACTGACCTTTTGAATAGTCAAACAAACCTGGAGGGTCTAATTGACCTTCGTTACCTTCATAGAACAAATCATAAAGATTCTTTTGGAATTGGTTACCAGTTGTATATCCTGATGTTGGTGAACCAGGGTAGTTACCAGGAGCACCTACAGGACCCAAGTGAGAACCTGAAGAACCATCATAATTATTTAATGGTGTTTGTGGGTCAAAATATGGGTTACCACCCGCATAAGCCTGAATCTTAGGTACGAAGTAGAACAATTTACCGATAGGTAAGTTCATAGCTTGTACTGATACGATATCATTAGCAAGTAATTTTGAGAATACACGTCTAACGATTGGGAATACAACAGTTTCGAATGAACCTGAAGAACCGTCAGAAGTTGCTTCGTTAATCAAGTAACTAGCTTGGTTTTCATAAAGCTGAGCTACGTTCTCTTTTAGGTGGCCCTTAAGACCTTCAAGGAACCCTAATTTGTCCCATTTGTTAATAGTATCTTCTTTGATAACTTTAAGGTGCTTAAGACCAATGTTACCAACAAGACCTGATTCTAATAATGCTCCCATTGTTTTAATTTTTATTTAATTTTGAGTTTATTTTAATTTTGCCATCAAGTCTTTCATTCTGAGGAATTGAGGATTTTCATAAGTTTTTGACTCAATTAAGTTAACCGCAGAACCTGTCGATGGAGTCGATTCAATTTTACGCTCGATTGACTCATTCATTGGTTGACTTTGTACAGTTGAAAGTTCTTCCTTGATTGTTTTATACAAATTCTTTGATTCTTTAAGAGTTTCAACACCGTCAAATCTTTTCAAGATGTTAATTTTTTCTTGCTTAGATGTTGAGTGTTCGGTAAACAAACGTGTTGCATAGGCCAAATTTGAATTAAAAACCGCAACTTCGTTTAATTTATTTCTGAACACGTTAAGTGCCTTTCTGTACTCTTCGTTTTTCTCTCTAAGAATTTGTAATTCAGAAGAATCTACAGACTCAACTTTTAAGTGACGTGGAGCCGCTTTTGGTTTGTTCAAACCTTTTCTACCCCATCTTTTGCCACTACCAAGTGTTCTTGATGCTTCATTTGATTCCACTTTCTTTGGCTTGTGTTTAAATTCACCATCAAGAGTTTCCTTATCTTTGTATACATTAACTTTTTTAGCGTTACCTGTACCCATAGTTTTGTCAGGATTCTTTTTAAGAACTTTAAAACCTTCGCCTTGATTTGGATTTTTATTATATGAGAATTTTGGTTTACCCGTGTTCTTACCTTTTGCTTTGAACGCCTTTTTAGACTCTTCTAAAGATTCATTGTATTCGTCATACTCTTCCTCTTCATTGTCTTCATCAGACATTTCGATTTCGTACATAATCCCTTCATTTTCTTCTCCCTCCTCTTCATTATCGGAGTCATCAGACATTTCGATTTCGTACATAATCTCATCACCTTCTGAATATTCATCGCTAAATTCCATGTCATCGTCCGAATCCATTTCTTCTTCGTCTGATTCTTCATCATCAAACATTCTAGAAACAATGTCTTCAATTGATTCGTCAGTAGAATATGGTTTTTCCATTTCATCGGATTCTTCTTCCATTTCCATAGATTCTTCCATTTCTTCTCCCTCATAGAATTCTTCTTCCATTTCTTCGTCAGATTCACCTACAATCATGTATTCATTTTCTTCATCTTTGATATTGATGTTACCAGCATCGTCTTTTGTAACGATGATGTTGTCATCAGGTCCCATAAGTTGAAATACACGAAGTACTTCTTCGTCTGACTTGTCGGTAAGGTCGATTGGTTCTTCCATATCTTCCTCTTCGTCATCAGTATCCATGTCCATACCCATTTCCATGTCATCAGAATCCATTTCGTCATCTGTTTCCATTTCAGGTCCTTCCATGTCTACATCAGTCATTCCAATCTCTTCTTCTTCTTGTTCAGATAGAGATTCCTTTACTAGTTCTTTGATTTCTTCCTTCATAGTAGAAGCAAGTATTCCTTTTGCATTTTCAGCAACCGCTTCTTCCAAGTTTTTCATTTGGATGATTGCCTCTTCAACAATTGATTTTTCTTTTGCCATTTTTGGTTTTTAATTTTTATATAAATATTGTACAAATTCAAAAAAATTATCTATAATTGATATTTTGAATTAAATAAAATAAAAAAAGGAGGGATAAACCCTCCTTTTCTTTCTTATTGTTATACTAAGATTATTCTATCACCTCATCAATCTTACTTTCAACAATTGCAGTTATTCTCCAATCTTCAGAATAATTTTCAAAAACTTTAGTCACTTTTGCCTCTACATCTGTTGGTGAAAAACCTTTAACTAATTTTTCTTGTCTTAGTTTTTTAATTTTACCTGTCTCTGTGTCAGGCATGTCTGTTGTAATTTTTGCTACAAAATATTTTTCGTTCATTTTTATTATTTTTAGTACTTCAAATAATCGTTCAATTTTTTCATTAAGTCAAGCGATTTGTTTGAACTTTCATCAGAAACTCTTTGAGACTTCATTTTATTCTCTTCCTCTAAGTTTTCTTCAAAATTAAATCTATCATTTGGTTCTAAGAATAAATAAGCGCCAGGTGTAGATGGTGACCACACAAGGTCAAAACAAATTATTTCAAAATCATTCTGAACTTCATTATGTTCTCCAACCTTTTTTAAAGACCCAACTCCACGAGATGAAATACCTAAAGTAACACCTTGTCTTAACAGATTTGCGGCTTGGTCTCCCTTAGTTGAAACAATTCCTCTTTCATGAAACCCTGGTGAAGTTAATAGTTTTAATTTACCCATTAAAACAGGTCCTTCCCACCATATTTCAGTTATTGCATGTGAAACTCTATCTAAATCAACAAGTGAAGATTCAGGGTGGTTAAGTTCAGATAACGCAATACCCTTGTCAATCATTTTTTTATAATTATCCGCTTCTCTCTTTAATACTTTCTCAGGATATACTCTTCCGTTTCTATTTGGGGTATTATACTTTTGTAATACCGCATAGAACTCAAATGGTTTTGAGTGGTCAAGCATTCCCTTAGATTCACGTATTAAATCCGCATTACGTTGTTCGGTTGGTGATATATACCCTGCGTCGTATTCAACAAGTATTCCCTTTCCGATTTGACCAGGTTGTATGATTTGATGATTCATCTTTAATTTTTCTTTATAAATATTAAAGATTATCGGTTTCTGTTTTTTCTACCTTAGTTTTTTTAGTTTTGGTTAAGTGAAATTTAAAATATTCGTTATTTGTAAAATTATCTTGGAATACTTGTTTACATACTTTTTTTAAAGCATCTTTAATTCTCCTTGACTTGAAATCCGTTTCTGAACCTGATAAGTAAAAATTTATTTCTAAATTTAAAAATGACTTTTTTCCTTTTTGTAAACCACTAGACCTTAAATCTAAATCAACTATAAATTTGTTATCAAATAAAATTTTATCTAATGATTCTAAAACTGAATGTTTTATTGCCCTACTTAAGTTTAAAACTATCCTATTCCAATTTTCTGAGTTTATTTTGGGGTCAACCCATGTTTGAATGTTGAGGTATACTGATTTGAAATTAACCGAATCAACTGTGCCATAGATTACCTTGGCTGTTTTGAACCCCTGAATTTGTGAGGTCTTCCCCTTTTTCATCAACTTTTCATATTATACAAGTTTATTTTTAAAAAAAATAAGTATATTTGTATCGATAGTCAAAAAAAAATTCATTTAGAGATATTTCTTATATATGATAATTGTTAAGTTAGATAAACATACGAACATTGAGAAGGCACTTAAAATTCTCAAGAGCAAGGTTATTAGAACAAAACAAACCGCTGAGTTGGTTAATAGAAAAGAATATACCAAAAAATCTGTTAAAAAGAGAGATATTCTTAAAAAAGCCAAATACGTTCAAAAAAAGAAAGATTCCGAAAATTAAAGGCTTTCGTTTAATCCTTTTAATTTGAAGAATGACAATTTGTTATACGTCTCAGAATCAACTTTTGTTATTGTTTCCTCAACTCTATTTAAAGTGTCAGTATCTGTCGTGTTTTCTTTTAATGAAGTTAATTTTGATTTAACCTCATCTTTAATTGACTCAAATTGTGGTTCTAATTCAGAATCCTCTGTCTTTAAAAATTTAATTAATTCCTGTCTATCAGATTCATTTAAATTTTCGACATAATTTGAAAATGTTTTATTTGCAATATTAACCATTGTTGATATTGGTAAATTAACAGTTTCTGTCTTTTTGGTTTCAGGTGATTTAATTAAATTTTCAGAAATAATTTTTTTACTCTTTAAACGAGATTCAATTGTTAAAACATCAGTTGAAAATAAATTGTCAATATTTTCATATTTGTTGTCACACTTAACATTTGAAACCCAAGATTTCAATTTAGAGATTGTAGATTCGTCGATTTTATTTACGGTATTTTCATAAACTGTAATACACTCATAAATGTAGTCATTAACCAAAGATTCATTTAAACCTTTATTAGAACTCATCTCATCGTAAAGATAAAATAGTTTACTAATATTTTTATTACCTAAAACCAAAGACTTAAAAGTCTTCATTTCAGATTTAAAAGTATTGTTAGAATAAGATTCAAGTAACTTTTCTTCAATCTTTGATTTAATATTTCCGAACTTAATCATTTTCTTTTTTATTATAAATATCAATCTCTCAGAAGTTTTTCTAGTTGAGATTCCATTTGACCTAATGAATTTCTTGCTTTAGATAAATCTATGTAAGAATCTTCTTCAAACACAGAGTCCGATTCTAATAAAATATTTAGATTATCTCTATTTTCTGATTCGGGAGTAATTCCGGCTTCACCTCCTGGTGGGGGTGGAGGCGGTAATTCGGCCCCTCCAGGTTCAGGTCCTAATCCTCCCATATCACCTCCCGGAGGTGGTGGAGGAGTCGCTTCAGATGATGCGGTTGCCCCTGTACCCGGACCTCCATATAATTTATCCACATTATCAAATACACCTGTATGAGCAATAATTGTTGCAGTGTTTGTTAACTCGGCACCTACCGCTTTTTCAATTCTTTGTTGTTGTAAATCAAGTTTAATTTCTTCGTCAGAGAAACCTAAAATATGTTTCTTAGCCCAAGAAACCGATACAGGAGCAATACCTTCGATTGCCGCAACTGCGTCTTTGTATAATAACATCTTTTCTTTCCAAACATCAATTTTAAGTAAATCGGCTTGGGTTGATGGGTTAGTTAATCCTAAAGTGAAATTAGTTAATTCGTCCTCAAAACCTAGTAAAAAAAGATGAATAATTGCGATTTTGTTCATTTCCGCAATCATACACTTTTGAATTCTGTTAATTGTTCGAGCAAAACGAATATCCTGTAGTGATAAATTTTTACCTTCACCAACAACTTCCTCAAATCCTAAAAACGCTTTAGGTACACGAAGTGCGGTCAATAATTTCTTTTGGATGTATTCAATATCCGCAATTTCAGACAGGTTTTTAGCTCCGTCTAATGTTTCAATTGGAGATGATTGAGCCGGGTCACGAACAGGGATAAAATAATCTTGGTCGACCGCCATTTGATTAAATCTCAAATCAACATTACCTGTTTGACTATCTACAACTTGACTTCTTTTAAATTTGTTAGCCACACGTTGTACATATGCCTCAACATCTTTATCATCCATGTTACCAACAAATACTTTAAATACTCTTCTTTCAGGGGCTCTTGATGTTCTATATATCAACATTGCATCTTCTGACAACAATAATTGTTTCCAAATGCGACGAGCTTTTTCTAACATAGAAGTACCATAAGGAAGTTTTCTATCGTCGCCCATTAATCTAAAGTGAGCTATCTCCCACGAGTTAAACTCCATGTCTTTTGCTTTCCATTTAAATCTTAAACCTCTATTTTCTTTTGGGTCCTCAACATTTTGACTTTTTGCCGGCATACCTCTTTCCAAACGTTCAATTTCAATATTTGGAAGTTGCATACATCCAACAACACCCTTATCAGAATCCAATTTTAAATACACAAAATTATCACCATACTTACAAGTGTTTCTTGTCCACATTGGTAAGTTTGTGTTAATATCTAATACATTATTAAATAAATCAGTTAAAATACCTTTAATTCTTTTTGACTCAGAATAAATCTGCAACATATAACCATTTTGGTCAACTGTAGTGGATTCTTCTCCGTATATGTCCAAGGCAGCAGAAATCTCTGGCGTATATTCCATTGATTCGTAATCATAAAATGATGCCAATCTTGTTGGTTCGTAATATACCGCTTGGGTATAAAGATTACTTTCAATTTTAGTCCACTGATTTGCAAGATAATATGTTTGTTGAGCCTGTAATAACTCTTTTTCATATTCCTGTTTTGAGGTAGTCTTTAATAGTTCTTGTTTGTCAAACTTATATGTTGGGTAATCTTGATTAAGTAATGCGTTCGGTCCAAACGCTCTTGTTAATCTTTGCCATACGGTTAACTGTTTATTATTTTCCATTAAGTTAATTTAAACACTTTATCAATAATATAAATACTATCTACCACCAAATAGCCAACCGTATTTCATATAATCTTCTTTGGTTACATTTTGTTGACTGTTTTGATTCATTCTTTCATTAAAATTAGGAATAACAGGATTAAACGCAAGTTGATTAGTAACATTTTCATTATTACTAACCGACCAAGATTCAATCATGGCTTTAGTTTGTTCTGTAACTTTAGTTAACTGACTAAACGATGATTCTGCAACATATGTTGCCATTGCGATTGACATAATTAAGTCATCGTGGTGCCCTTTTTGGTGGTCAGGTCTTCCGTTAATATAAACGAATGTGTTCATTTCATTGAATAATCTACTACTGTAAATTTTGAAATCATGTCTCATGACTTCCTCAAACGAAGCAATAATTTGAACTCTTTTATTATTAAAATTAATACCTGGTATTTTTTCGGCAGCTTTTGGGTCCCATTTCCATTTATTTGCAACATCAACACCGTCAACATATAGATTTTTAAATCCTATTTCTTGCATTTTTCTTGCAGTAGAAACACCCATACCACCGGTAATATCAATTACAACAAAACAAGAATACATGTTAGCCCACTTATAACAAACCTCAGCCATTGTATCAGGAGGTAATTTACCGACGTACTCGGCAACTTGTTCTCTCTCATCAAAATCTATAATTTGAAAAGAACTAAAGTCTTCACTGTCTCCCCTACTAACGTCAACTCCCATAACATATTTGTGACCGACAACAGGTTCTTTCCAAATCCAAAGAGCGTTACCCATCATTTTATTTTGGGGTTCTCTTATATAATTTTCTCTAACTCTTTGTAACAAATTTGAGTCAAATACGTTATCACCAGAACCCAAAAAGTTACATTCCAACTCCTGAGAAACTTTACGTTTGTCGTATTTTAATTTCTTAACCATCCCCTCAAACCAATTTGAACATGGTTTGTATCCCGTATCCATAATCAGTTTAAGTTCTTCATAGTTTCTATCATCGAAAGGGATACTTTCCCAACTTATAATATCATCATGACTATATTCTTCTTTGTTTAACAAATAATGAATAATATCCTTTGTCTTAACAAGATATAAATCTCTAGTATATCTTGGGTCTCTAAACCAATACATCTCTGAAATCTTGAAATCATTCATATTTCTTAATGCTTGGTCATAAATTTCATAATAAATTGGGTCATATCCGTTAGGTGTTGACACAACGATTACCTTACCACCCGTAGATAGGGACGCCATACAAGCTGCCCAAAAATCAGAATCAGCATCGATAAATGCCGCCTCGTCAAATATTAATATTGTTGGTGTGAATCCACGAAGTGCGTCCTTTGATGTTGCAACGGCCTTTACCTCACAACCATTATTTAATTTGTAATGTTTTTGAGAATCTTTTTCTGCTGAAAATCCAGCTCCCACCCAATCAGGCCATTGAGTTATAAAGGCCCTTATTTTATTTGCCATTTCTTGTGAAGTGTCAAGTTTGTTGGCAATAATTAGGATTTTTTCAGGTTTATTTTTCTTGGCAAACGCAAGTTTTTTTGATACCCACGCAGCGGTTACTGTGGACACACCTGCTTGTCGATATTTTAATGCAATATTTTCGTTAAAGTTTTCATAGTCATCAAGTAACGAAATTTGGTCAGGAAATAGTTCTAAGGGAACATATTTCGAAACGGTATTGTCATAAGTTTGTAAATAGGTACGTAGTGCGTATGGAGTATCCTTCATACACTTTACATACTCCAGCATTAATTGTTCTTTTGTCATAAGACTATATTTGTATATAAATATTAAACCCCCAACTAAGTGGGGGTTTTAATTATAGACCTAAACTTGAAAGGTCAACATCGTCGATATCATCGTCTTCCCATTTGGAAGACTCTTGTTCATATTCTTGTTTCTTTAAATCTGAAACAATCTCATCAACCATTCTTTGCATCGCCTTTGTTCCTGATGGGTCTCCGTTTAATACCGCTTTAGCGAATTTGAAAAATTCTTCTGCCGGTAATTTAGAAAATCTCATGAACAAATAATGTTGAATATGTTTCTTATCTTCATCAAATAACTCGATTGGATACGCTTCGGTGAATTTTTCCCAAAATACCGGACCTAATCTCATATCCCATATTTCTGCGGGTAGGGTGTCTTCAGCTCCCATAACCATTTCGGCTTGACGTGGGTCATCAGGTAAACCGTGAGTACCAAATATTTCATAAATACCCTTAATCAGTTCGTGAATAAGGAGTGGGAATGTCGCGGCTCTCGCCTTTACAGTTGGTGGGTCGGTTTCAGGGTCAACACTTGTTTGTCCCATCTGACCTCCACCACTTGCCGCCATACCTTCCATATCAGGCATTACCCAATAAAGGTGGTCCATAAGTGATTGGTTAACACCATATAGATTTACTAAATTTGGGTCAAGACTAGTTAACTCATCTCTAACTAACTCAAACATATAATGTCCTTTTTTAGATGCTCCTTGAATTAATGAGTTAATGAAACGTCTCTTTGCCTTTTCAAGATTGAATTTTTCAAACTCATCTGCAAAATCTTCCAGCTCTTCTTTATGTTTAAAGGCCTGTTTAACTTCCTCTTTACTTGGTTTCTGAGGCGTGGACCTCATTCCTTCTGCGGAAGACATTGGTCCTGAAACTAACTTTGCATCAAATTGCATCGCCCCGTCAGGAATTCCCATTTCTTTTTTAACCAAATCAACCGCCAATCTTTCGAGATATTCTTTATTTTGAAATTCAATTCTCATTACTTGTTGTAGAGACTGCATGGCCATACCCATAAGTTGCATGAGTGGATTACCTCCCTGTAAAGGTGCGGTAGTACCCAAATATCGTCTTACAGTGTCGACAGAATCTTTGAATCTTTTTGAGGAAACTAACTCGACAAAGTCTCTGTCCCCCTTTGGTAAAGCCGGATTTTCAGAATATGGAGTTTCTTTACTAGTTATTTTTCTCTCGATGTCACGACCCATCCTTTCAGGACCTTCGTAATCAATAGGTGCCTCATTAAGTTTTAATTTTAAATTTTTCAATCTATCACTTTCTTTTTTTGTGAGACCTTCTGTTACCAATTTTTTTTCCAAATTGGTTTTTTCGTTGATAACTTTTTTCATTTTTGGATTGAAACTCATATTATTTTAAGTTAATACCAATTGCACCGAAAGTTAACCATTGTGGTATATCCTCGGCTTTTGGAGCTGGTTTATGTTTTGGTTGATATGGGGTCTGTGGTTTCGGTCTTTCTGGTTTAACGTCAGGTTTGACAGGGGTTTCTACTTCTCTTTCACCGGCTTTTGGTGCTGGTTTATGTTTTGGTTGGTATGGGGTCTGAGGCTTTGGTCTTTCAGGTTTAACATCCGGTTTTACAGGAGTCTCAACTTCTTTTCCCGCCTCATTAATCATATTCACTAAATCTTTTTTACTCATCTTAGGTGGTAAATGTTTTTCTACTAAATTACTAATTTTCTTTTCTAAAACACTTTCGCCAAATTTAACAACAGGTTTCATATTATACGCAGCTTTTTCTAAATTATTTGCTAACACTGATGATAATTTTTTTGTATAATCTCCCATTCCAAATTCTTCTTTTGTTTCTTTTTTCTTTTTTTCAGGTAATTTACTAAAATTTTTAGTAGAATCAGAAAATTCTTTTGCCATCTTACACCACTTTTTCTGTTCTTTTGTTTTACCATCACCACACTTGTACCAAAAATATTTCTGTTGTTTTTTTGATTCAAATTTTTCTCCTAAATCTTGAGCACCGAATGTAACCGCCATTTCAGGGTCATTCATAGCCAATAAAACATCCCCATCGTTAGATTCCTCTTCACTAGTTTCTTTAGATTGTAACGCCAAGGCGATATCGGTATCATCATCCTCATTCATTTCACTCTCAGACTCAATTGCCATACCTCCTGAAGTTGGTGTTAAAGTAACCGGTTTTCCTCCTACTGTGGCTGTACCACCTTTTGGTCCGACAATTTGGACCGTGGTTGCGCTTGTGGTAACCTGTTCTTTATTTTCCTTTTTAGATTCATCTAATCTTTGGTATAAAGAATCGACTTGTCTTTCATTTAAAGACGAAAGCAAAGAATTACTAAATCCGTGATTTAATAACTCCATTATTTTTTTATTGGCTTTCATATTGTATTTTTTTTTCAAATTCTAATACGATGTCTCTTTCGTATAATTTATTTTTAACGGTTTCTTCTGGTTCCCCAAATCTAAAAACTAAACGCTTGTGCCTATCAAAATCAATGGATTCACTTTCGTTTTCCCAACACAAAGCAATTACACCATCAATTGCATCAACCATTGAAAAATAATCAGAGTTTTGAATCACGGACATTGTTATTATGTCGTTTTTCAAAACTCCAACTTTTTTTATATATTCTAAATCAGGTGGGAGGGGATATCCGTTTGATGGTTTTGATTCCCATGAATCTCCCCACACACCTTCCAAATCGTCAGAAAAAATAAACTCGTATATGTTATCTCCCTTATAATTTGGTCCTAATTCATTTACAAATATCAAATAACTCATATAACCTCACCCTTAGGAGTAATCTTAATTTTAGATTCATTTACTTGGAAAACCAAATTTTTGTTCTTTGTTTTTCCTAACAATTTAGCATCAGGGTATTGAGTAATAAGCTTCTTTGATTTCAAATACTGAGTTTCACTTTCAGAAACATATTGAACTCTCTTAACTAATTTTTTACGTTCAACTTCTTCTGAAACCACTTTTGGTTTTTTATTTTGAACCTCTCTTTTTTCTGCCTCGTCAATTTGGAAATACTTCTTTAAAATTTTATCAATTTTAGATTCAGAGAAAATACCCTCAATCATTTCTTCCATTTTGTATGCGTGGTCGTCACTAATTCTTCTATCTTTAATTTTTCTATGTCTTGGTTGTGATGGATAATCAAAATCATCAGACTCTTCATCATCAAACATTGAGCTAATATCATCCATTGACATTCCCATATCTCCTTCCGCCATTTCACCTTCAGGAGCCACTGGCATTTCCTCTTCTTCACCTTCAGGACCCATTCCCATTTCTTCATCACCCATGTCAGGTTCCATACCCATATCTTCACCACCTTCGAACTTAGACATAATTTCTTCCTTATCCTCAGGCTGCAAAGTATTCAAATCCAAAGCAGAAAGAACTGAATTAATCACGTATTTTACATCATCTGATGTCATTTTGTTTTCTTCATCAGCATTTAATGTTCTTAATTTTTGACCCAATTTTCCAGTCAATTTTTGAATTGTCTTAAATGTTACAATTTCATCGTCTTGACCCTCATCCGCCATATCATCCATAGGAGGCATTTCCGCTTCAGGTTCTACGGGAGCTGCCGGTACTTCAGCCTCGGGTGCCGGAGCAGATACAGGTGCTGGTGCGGGTGCTGGCGCGGGTGCGGGTGCTGCCTGTTCATTGGTATTAAGTTTTAAATAATATTTTTTCTCAGAGTCTTCGCTTTCAGTAAACAATGAAATATTCTTATCTTGACCTTCGTTAATATTAACTTCTTTAGCAATTAGATTTAATCTCTTAAATGCCGCAGAATATGAAGAATAGTGTTTTCTATTTTTCATAGGTTCAAGATAATCATAAGACTCATTAAGTCCTTTTTTAAGGACGTAACCATTCTTTTCTTTAACTATTTGATAGTTAAACCCATCGGCCAACGTAATTTTATATTCATTAGATGAGTCTTCATTTATTGGTTGTGGGATGTGCTCGTTATAACGTGCAATTTCCATGATACGGTTAATTTTATCCATACCTTCTAATTTCTCACTACCAATTGGTCTTAAATTTCCCATTTTGTTTTTTTTTAAAAAATTAATTTTTATATATAAATATACGGCGAAATATAAATATTTAATTTTAAATTAAGCCGCGTTAATTCCAAGAACGTCATCAATCTTTCTACCACCCTTAGCAATCAAACTATTACCACTATCAACTCTACTTCTAATTGCGGTTTTTGCTAGTATATTTGGATTAGTTTGACCTTTCTCAACTGATTTATTAATAACTCTTGCAAATTTTCTAAACCATCCTGGACCATTCCAAACAGCATAAGCGAAATGGAAAGTTAATCTTGAGTCGCTATCAACAATTTTTTTAGCTTCAGGTGAAAGATATCTATCCTTGAATTCATTATAGAATGGCTGAATTATATCAACAACTAAATCAGTTAATTCTCCCTCCAAACTTCCTCCTCTATAATTATATTTCCAAGTTTTTGGATTTTTATTTTTATCAATTATACTCCAAAATTTAATTCCAGGTGCGCTTGTATTGTATTTACCTCCGTGTCTCCTATCGATTCCAAACATGGTTTCACCAGACCTTCCCATTCCTTTTGTACTATGCCAATTTGGATTATAATAACCACCTTCCAAATTGTTGATTACATTTCTTGTAATTTGTCTAAAATCAACTGAACCTGATGGAACAACAATTTTTGGTTCTTTTTTAACAATTAATTCGGTTTCCTTTGATTTTATAGGTTCTAAACTTTTAACAGGTTTTCTTTTAAAAATAACTTCTGACATTTTTTTGAAATCATTTGAATCAACTTTTCCGTCAACATTCAACCCATTTTCATCTTCGAAAGATTCTACGGCAGTTTGTGTTTCTTTTCCAAATTTACCGTCAACTCCAAATTTAGGTAAAGGATAACCCATTAAAATTAAAGCATTTTGGAGTATTTCAGTATCAGGATTAAAAGTTTTTTGACCTTTTGGTTTTGGTTCGTTAATTAATGTTATATTTTTTTTCGATAAATCAACTAAACTAGATATGACATTTGAATATTCCTCATCCTCCTCTTGTTCTTTTAAAGACAGTTGTTTATCGGTGTGTTGGTTTTCAAAATTAAATAATTTTTCAATATATCCATTTCTTCTTAGAACTTTAAAGACCAAATTCTCATCTGAATATTCCCCATCCTTTTCTAAACCGCATGTTCTATATTTTTTTAACTTATCTTTATATTTTTTTATTATTTTTTTAGCCCTTTCTAATGGCTCATCAGACGCATTTTCAATCACACTATCAATAATATCCATCCATTGTTGTGATTTAACTTTAATAAGTTCTTTATCAACTTTAACTGATTCTTTTTTAGGTTCGTTACTCCATTCATCAAACAACACGGAATAAACGCCACTACTAAAATGAATTTCAGTTTCATTTTGAACGTATAACTCAACGTCATAACCGAAAATCTTTATATTATGTTTGTCGTTATATAAAGTTTTTTTAAGTTTAAATAACTCTTCATATAGAGGTAATTGTTCTTCTGAGAATTGAGAAAAATTTGCAACTATGTGTAAATCAATATCAGAAAATTTTGACCAATTATAATTGGCCAGTGAACCTGTCATTATCACATCAGTAACAATGATGTCAACACCCAAAAATTCTACAAAGTCATTGGTTATCTCCAATAGTCTTTCACGGACCTTTGGATTCATTTTTTGTCCGTCTTTGGACCAAATTTTTGGATTCAGTTCATCTTGTAGATGAAAACTTGAAAGAATATCTTTTAAACTACTCATCAGAGATAAATATTTGAGTAGTGTTAATTGTTAAATTTTTCTATATTTATACGTCTTAGAAATCTTTGAATTAAAAAATTTTCCTTGTGATTCTGACATTCTAAACTGAGTATAAACTTGGTGGGGGACCTCAGAGTATTCATATTTCGCACCTGTATTGAACTCAACCAACATTTTTTTGGTTTCAGTATCATATTCAGTTTTTTTAAGATTACTTGACTGAATTTCATTAATAATTTTTGTTCCGATAATTTCTTCTTTGATTATTCCCATAACTTTTTTTTTAAAAAATAATTGTTATTATTAAAAAAAAAATAGTTATGACCGAACCAATGGATAATGACGGAAAGAGCAAAAGCAAATCAAAAGGAGATTCGTCAACTCCAGTCCTTGATAATTTCAGTAGAGATTTAATAAAACTAGCTGAGGAAGGTAAATTAGACCCTGTTATTGGTAGAGAAAGAGAGATAACAAGAATCGCTCAGATTTTGGCGAGAAGAAAAAAGAACAATCCAATCATCATTGGTGAACCAGGTTGTGGTAAAACCGCTATTGTTGAGGGATTAGCCATTAAAATTTTCAATGGAGATTGCCCTAGAAATCTTATGGACAAAAGAATTGTATCTTTAGATATGACATCGATTGTTGCGGGAACTAAGTATCGTGGTCAGTTTGAAGAAAGAATGAAGGTTATCATCGAAGAATTACAATCGTCACCAAATATTATTGTTTTTATTGATGAAATTCATACAATAGTTGGTGCCGGAAATTCATCAGGTTCGTTAGATGCGTCCAACATATTTAAACCAGCACTTGCCCGTGGGGAGATTCAATGTGTCGGAGCAACGACGTTGGATGAGTATAGAAAGAATTTTGAGAAGGATGGGGCTTTAGAAAGGAGATTTCAAAAAGTTATTGTTGATTCTGCAACAAAACATGAGACATTTCTTATTTTGAAAAATATCAAGGATAAGTATGAAAATTATCACAAAGTTAAATATTCTGACGAAATTTTAACCCTATGCGTTGATTTGGCTGAGCGATATATTACAGATAGAGAATTCCCTGATAAGGCTTTCGACATTATCGACGAAGTGGGTGCCAGAAGTCAAGTTGAGATTAAAGTACCCGAAGTAATTGACCAACTAAAACAACAAGCCGCCGAAATAAAACAACAAAAAATAGAAGTTGTTAAGAAACAAAACTATGAAGAAGCGGCAAACCTTAGGGATAAGGAAAAGAAAATTTTGGGGAAACTAGAGGATGAGAAAAAGAAATTCGATGATGATTTGATATTACAAAAAAAGGAAATAACCACTGATTTAGTTTATGAAACGGTATCAAATATGACCAAAATACCTATCTCTAAATTAAATTCAGATGAAACCAAAAAATTGGCGTCATTAGAGGAGGAACTTTCAGGAAAGGTTATTGGTCAGGATTCCGCAGTATCTAAAATCGCCAAATCAATTAGAAGAAATAGATTAGGGATTAAGGACCCAAACAAACCAATTGGTTCATTCATATTCTTAGGTTCTACAGGTATTGGAAAAACATTGTTAGCAAAAGAACTTGCAAAACAAATTTTTGGTAGTGAAGATAATCTTATCAGAATTGATATGTCCGAATTCCAAGAGAAACATACAATATCTCGATTGATTGGAGCTCCTCCAGGATATGTTGGTTATGATGAAGGCGGGCAGTTGACAGAACAAGTTAAGAATAAACCATATTCGGTTATATTATTTGATGAGATTGAAAAAGCCAATAAGGATATTTTTTCAACCTTACTTCAGGTGTTAGACGATGGTCACGTAACCGATGGATTGGGAAGAAAAATCAACTTTAAAAATTGTGTCATTATTATGACCTCGAATATTGGAGCCAAAAAATTACAAGAGTTCGGTGCTGGAATTGGTTTTAAGAGTGTTAACTCTTATATTGAGGAAGAATATAAGAGAGATGTTCTTAAAAAAGAACTTCAAAAGTTTTTCGCTCCTGAATTTTTAAATCGTATTGATGAGGTTATTGTATTTAACAATTTGAAAAAAGAAGACATACAACAAATTGTTAAACTTGAACTTGATAAACTTTGTAAGCGTTTAGTAAATTTAAAATACAATATTTCTTACGAAGAAAATGTTGTTGAACTAATATCTGAAGTTGGTTTTGACGAGCAGTTTGGAGCTAGGCCTCTTAAGAGAGCCATTCAAGATAAAATTGAAGACTATATTTCTGAAGAAGTTCTAAAGGGCAATATTATCGAAAATGGAGAATATCGACTATCTGTAGACAATAAAGAAATAAATATTATTGAAAATAAACCTATTACGGTTAAAAAACCAAGAAAGAAAAAAGGGGAATAAATCCCCTTTTTTTTATGCTAATTTTTGTGTTGATAGTTGTTCAATTTTATTAATCAGAGTTGAATAAGATTTGAAGTGGTCCATAGCAGCGTCGATAGTATTAAGTAAATTACTTTTTTTATCCGTTGGCATTTTAGATGTATCCACTTTAGTCCTGAGTTGATATAAATCGCCCATGACTCTAACATTAGGTTCATCTAATTTTTTTAATTTACGAGTAATACCTCTTAAAGAACTTAAGTATTTAAAATAATCATAACCTTCTCCTCTCCAAACACCCTTTAAACCTTGGTATATGTCACCTAAACCTTCTTGGGTTTCTTGTTCCTCAATTACTTTTTGTACTATTTTTTCCAAATCGGATTCTGACAATCTTATAACTTTTCCCATGATATTTTTTTTTATAAATATCTTAGAAAAGTAAAAACTGAGAATCCTTACGAGGGGTCAAATAATATTTTTTATTACCCAATGACTCAATCATTTTTTTACCTGTATCAACACCATTGAAAGTGTCCTCAATCACAACGTATTCTTCTTCAGTGTGATAATTGTAATATCCAATTGAAATGTTTATACAAGAGAAATCAAACTTATTCTTTAGTGCGTAAACGTCGGTATAAGGATGAGACCCATACTTTTGTCTACCTTGGAATGTTTCTTTTATTACATTGTCACATTTTTTAAAGAATTCTTCTGATTTTTCAAACAATTTAACCCCCATACAAAACTCAGTTACCATCCAGTTAAACGGAGCGTCAAATTGAATCGCATAACCAACGTCAGAAAAGAAATTTGGGTCAGCCTTTCTTGAACCGTGACATCCTGTTTCTTCTGAAACAAAAAACACAGCCTTTAAATGGTCAAGTTCTTTTAATAATTCCAAACAAGCAAAAACACCACATTTATTATCACCACCAATACCGGTCGGTCTACCGAAATCGTTATAAGCTTTCAGGGATGGTTTTATTTCACCTTGATAGTTTTCCAGTTCTTCTTCTCTAATATTAATAACATCGATATCATGTACGGTATCGGTGTGAGCAACTACACAAGGATAATAAAAATTATCATCTGTAGTTTCACCCTTTGTCGCATAAACATTCCAATGTTCATCAACAGAATATTCAATGTTATTTTTGGTTAACCAATCAATCAAAAACTCAATCATCAAATCTTCTTGATAAGTTTTTGTTGGTACGGATAAAACAGATTTAAGTAAATTTAGGTCTCTTTGCATATTGACAAAGATAGGTCAAGTTTGTGAATAAATAAAATTAATTTAAAATAATTCAGGGTGATACAAAAAGTTATAGAAATCATCAACCTCTACATACCTTTTTTCGACACCGTAAAAATTGTTTTTGTCAGGTTTATGTAATATTTTAATTTTTCCATCTTCAAACCCTTCAATTTTGAATATTTTATTTTCGTTTTTCTTTCCAAAAGTTTTTTGTGCTGGAAAATTATACCATTGACCGGCTCCGTAGTTAAGTTTGTCCAATAACTTATAAAATTTTTGCATTTTTTCAAGTTCTTCAGGGTCTGTATTCTCAACTAACCTATTATATAACCTATCCAAAATTCTGTTAACCTCTCTATTGAACCCATCTCCATCCCAATTCTCGTTGCCCCAATATGCATAATAATCCTCATATAAATCTTCGTCAAACTCTAAATTATTTTGTCCAACGAAATTCTTAAACATGTCAATCAAACTATCCTCGTGAGGAGTTTTTGTTTTGTCCCAAAAATAAATTAAACTACTAACAGTTGTAAGGTATACTTCTTTACACTCTTTTTCAATAATTCCAAAATTATCAAATTTACCACATAATTTTTTATTAACATATTCTAAACAACCGGCCTTTAACGTTTCGTCATAATAGTCCGCATAATAACCTCCAATTTCACTAGCCTCATTACTAAAATTCTGATAGAAAAATTCACCAACATCTTCATTATTACCAATTTCAAAATAAGCAAGTGGAGGGTTAACCAATTTTATAATATTTTTAAATAAAGTTAAATTTTCTTCATTAAGATAATGAAGTGTGTACCCTTGTCTCATCTCATCATCACCCCAATAAGTGTCAACAAATAAGTTACCTGAATATCTACTTTCACAAGCGGCGATTATTGAAGCATTATTATTGTAATTGTCTTTGTCATCTATGAATATATTCATATATTCTTCCTCAGTGAATCTTAATTCAACTAAAGACTTTCCTCTATTTTTTTCATTTACTCTTGTAACCTTTACAATTCTATCATCATCGGCCTCTTTAACAAATATAGGGTTTAAATTTGAATCACGAAATTGTAAAAGCGATTTATATAGTTCCATTAAAAAACTTTTTATATAAATACTTGGAATACCGATAAACTATTTATATCTTTGTATCACGTTATTTGAAATATGGGGGTAACTTGGAATTGACTAGCATGGTTGATTACTCGGAGCATGTCGAGGCTGAACTAACCTTGTAAAACTGGTTCACATGATAAACGACAACGTTATCAACAAACTCTCTGCAGTTGGTCTTATCCGTACTGAGGAGAACATTTCAGTAGCCTAATCTAGGATTAGCCTACAAAACGGGTCGGCAGACACACAACCTTGGAACAGAAGTCGTAGTTGCGGTGTGGTTTCTACCCTAAAAGAAACAAAACTCGTTTGTGGTTTTAAGAGCTCAAAAACCAATATTTCGGAACATTGAGAATCGATGTTGACCTAAACATGTAGGGCTTAGTAGTTAAGATGAGTAGGAAGGGGTTCGACTCCCCATACCTCCACACTTTGTTAAATTAAAAAACCCCTCTTCGGAGGGGTTTTGTTTTTTTATATATTAACGTAATTTATAACTTTATCAAAAAGGTTTTTTCCAAACCCTAAACTACCTCCATCAAACTTTTTATCAACTCCATTTTTTCTTACTGATATATAATAATTATTTTTTGCACCAATAGGGTGATATATTGAAATAACTTTTTTACTTGTGTCGGGGGTATTACCATTGTAAAGTGTTGTAAATCCGCTCGCATTTCTTGTGTCCTCAACTCTATAACCCAATTTATTTTTTAAATAACTAACTGGGTCTACATCATTTACCAAAGGGTCACTTTTTCCATCCTGTTCATTTATAACCCTTTTAACCAATCTTACTAAATCTGATTCTGTAAGTCTTACTATTTTTCTCATTGTATTAATTTTTTATATAAATATATAAAAAATAAAAAAAGGTGAGTTTCCTCACCTTATTTTTAATAGTCCATAGTGTCCACATTAACCACTACGGAAGGTTACGACCAGTCAAGTTGTGATTCTTACTTTATGTTGCCTGCAACAGGTGAAACCCACTTCTATTTAGTTGCGGAAACCGGAGTTGCACCGGATGTCTTCAGCTTATGAGACTGACGAGGAATCTGTTTCTCCCTTCCACAATGTATTAGTTATAAATTAAATATATAACAACACAAATATACTAATAATATTCACATTTGTCAATTTTTTTTTAAAAAATCGGTATTTTACTTTTTTTACGGATATTTATTATTATGAGACCAAGATTAGATGAAACAAAAAAAAGAGTTAAAATATCAATTACTCTTAGTCAAAAAATTAATAATAAATTAGAAGGTGATATTATTAATAAGTCAAAATTAATTGAAAAATTATTATCGGATTATTATGACAAAAAAGATTTGCAGTAAATGTAGTATTGAAAAAAATACTAATGAGTTCCAAAAAAACAAATACTCCAAAGATGGTTTCAGGAGTGAGTGCTCTGAATGTTCCAAAAAAATAAAAAAACTAAAATCCAAAGAGATTATTAATGGTTATTCAAAAAAATACAGAGAAAAACATAGAGAAGAACTAAATGAAAATTTTAGAATTTATTACCTAAAAAATAAGGAAAAAGAAAATGAACGAAGTAAAAGTTATAGAGAAAAATTAAAAATAAATAAAGAAAATGTATTAGTAGAACAAAAAGAGCCTTCAATTCCTTGGAGGATAAAAAATAAAATTTTATTTTACAATAAAAGAAAAGAAAAATATCAACAAGATGTAATTTTTAGACTATCAATAAATCTTAGGAATAGGATGAATAGTTTTCTTAAAACTAAAGGTTATAAGAAAAATAGTAAAACTTTTGAAATTATAGGTTGTTCTCCCCAACAACTATTGGAACATTTAGAAAATCAGTTTGTATTGGGTATGAGTTGGTCAAATAGACACGAGTGGCATATTGACCATATAATCCCCTTGTCTTCGGCTAAAGATGAAACTGAAATATATAAATTATCTCATTATACAAATTTACAGCCATTATGGAAGGAGGATAACCTTAAAAAAGGTTGTAAGATAAATTAACTAAGCCTGAGATTACAGCTTTGATTGAGTACCTTTAGAGTCATTATTTTTTCTACTCTTATCCACAAGATTTTGTCTTGTATTACTCATTGCCAATTGGTAAGGCCAATCAATCCTTGACGATACAACTACTCTCTTACTACTCAGCTCTCTTCGAGAATGCCTTCCCAATTAATCCTTGCGAGATTAGAGGTTTTTCGTAAAAATATAGTTCAACTTGGGGTCTCACTATGCTCAGAACATCTCTAAGCTATGTGGGCAACTTCCGTTGTACCGTGATGGACACTTTTCCTTTAATTATTGTTCATAATTTAAGATTTGTGTCGTGGATGTGTCAGAGTAGTGGTCCACCGTAAGCTCCGCCTCCTTTTGGGTGACGGAATACTAAACTACTCCGTGAGATATCCCTATCTCCATACTTTCAGATTACTTCATAAAGAGACCTTGGTAGGTCATCTTTAGGGGTAGTAGCGACACCACTCGTTCTCCACCTTACCTTTCGGTTTTAAGTCCCCTTCGGTATTGGAATCCGCAATATTGTAGTTGGAAGCCACATTTCTTACTTGATTCCTATGGGTTATTCTTATTGTTCTTCCGAACTCAACTTGAGAATCCACATTCCCAGGTCACAATTCCACTTTCCCTACAGTGTTACCCTCGGTACTAAAGGTCTTGTGATATCCCACTTGTGTACTCGAGCTCCATTTCTGAAGCCGCAGTCTCCTTAACACGGGGGAGACCACTTTATCCTACTTTCGTAGTTTATTTTAAAGGACCATACACGGCCCAAAATCTTTCAAAGAACTTTTCGGTCATTCCCGAATTGTTTTACAAATTTAAGTCAAATTTTTCAATCTTCCAATTTTTCTTAAACTTTTTTTAAGATTCGAGACTTGTATCTTAATCGTTGTCCGTCTCAAATCCTTTACAAATATATGGTGACTTTTTCATTTCACCAAATTTATTTGTAGTTTTTTTTTAGATTTAACTTTCCGAGTATCTTTCATCACCTGTAGGTGTCAAATCTTTTACAAAGATAAGGATAAATACTCACCAAACAAGCAAAATCGTAAAAAAATTACAGATTCATCAAATTTTTAATTCTATCAACATCTTCTTTAACGATAGAATTCATACCAAATTGACCAAACGCCTTTTCAAACCCTTTCATTAAAGGGTCCAATTTTCCACCAAACACATCAAGACCTTTAGAGTCCGGAGTTAAAGTTTTTAGAGCATTAGATAACTCAGGACTCATTTGTTGTTCGTCATCCTCATCAGGTGTCGGTAAATCTTCTTTACCTGAAACTTTAGTAGTATCTGAATCAGTCGTATTTTCACTATCGGGTGTCACTCCTAATTTTGAGCCATCATAATATGGTTTTGGATTTACTGTTTGTCCGTTTTCATATACCTCAAAATGAATATGGGGGCCTGTCGAACGACCTCTACCAACATCATTTTTACCACCTCCAGAAATCGCAATTACCTCACCCTTTTTAACATTATCCCCTACTTTTTTAAGTAATTTACTATTATGACAAAATCTGGTTTTAAGCTTTTTTCCATCAACCATTCCGTGGTCTATTGCAATGGTACCACCGCAAGCGTTATTTGCCATTTCACTTTGAATGACAACTCCGTCGGTCATTGCTAGTACTTCAGTTCCTGTGGGGTGAGCAATATCTAATCCTGAATGTTTTTTGACCTTACCTAATGTAGGATGTACCCTATTACCAAAAGGGGATGTTATTCTACCTTTAGAGGTATTTGTTATGTAAGAAAAATTTGTCATTATACTCTAGTTCTTAAAAGTTGATTTTCTGCTCTCAACTTTTCATTTTCTTTTCTTAAGAAATCCACCTCGACTTCTAATCTTGAGAGTGAAGTGGTTAATACGATGATGTTTTCTCTCATCTTATCTTTTTCTTTGGATGATTCGTCAAGTAATGTTTCTAATTTAACAATTCTTTCTCTTAAATCATCTCTATAAAGTTCCCCATCTTTGTGTTGATTCTCTTCTTGCCTTTGCTTCAACAACATTCTTTTCTCATAATATTTCCAAGCCGCGTTTGAAGTTAAAACCGTTATTAGTGTAACGAGAATTGTAACCAAGTGTTGCTCCATCATCAGTTTTTATTAAGTCAGTTATTATATTAAGATAAATATCAAAAACAAAAAAAAAGTATGACATAGAGTCATACTTTTTACAAATATACGAATGTTTAATTAAACCGTGTGGTCAATATTAACCCTAATACAAGTTTGAGGTTTATTTTCATTCATCAAAAAATTATTAATATATCCCATAATATTCGCCGAACCAATTGGATTTGCCGAGTGAACTACGACCAAAGGAAATTTAATTTTGGTATTTCCTTTTTTTGAGCGACTCATTTCAATCCTATCAGGATTCATTTCATAAAAATAATCAACAATCCATTTGGTACAATCATAACCTGTTTTTTCGGTTATATTATTATAATCCAATTTGTAATTTGGTGAAACATTTGTGAAATATTCATTCATGGCGGTGTCACCCAAATCGTGGTCAAATGAAATAGTTTCAATTTCACCAAGTCCAATCTCGGTTACTTTATTAACAAATTCATCATAACTTCTAACGACAATCCAGTCATTAGATAGAGGTGTACGAACATCATCCAAATAAATCCTTTTCATGGTACAAAGATAAGTGATTTATCTAACTCTCACAAATTTTTTGTACTTATTATCTTTTCCCTTAATAACTCTCATTTGTAAATCGCTATTTGGGAGAATTTGTTGCCAGTCTATTACCATTTCGGTACAAGGACCAAGATAGTCTCCGTGATTCAAGTGAGCTTGGACCGCAGGTTGTGCCACATAAATTGTAATCCATTCTCCGTTGCCTAAATTGTGACAAATTGCGACTCTGTTGTTTCCACCACCACCTTCTTCTTCCTCTTCATCGTGATTAATATGAATTATTTGCTCAAATGTAGATTCATTTCCACAATAATCAGTCGCCGTGTAATCTCTTATAATACTGTGTGAGGATACTTCAGTGTCAACATAAGTTACATTAAATGATGAACAATTATCAGTAACTGTAACAAATAAAGTGTCAATATTATTACCTTCATTGACTTCCAAATATATTGGTCCATTAATGACTGGTGGTACTGTATCAATTGAAATTATTGTTTGAGATGAGTATGAGGTATTTCCACACTGGTCATAAGCGGTCCATAGTCTGGTATAAGTTATTTGACAACTATCCGTAGTATCAACCATATCTTGATTAGTTATTACAATAAAACCACAATTATCGGTTGCAACGGGCTGGTCAAAAACCGGTACTTCATCACAACTTATAATTTTAGTTGGTGTTGGTTGAAATAATGGGGATGTTTCATCGACTACGTGAATTATCTGAGACTCAACAGATTGATTACCGAAATTATCAAAAGCTCTGTAAACTCTAAACAAATCATATGAATTGTCACAATAAATATTTGTAGTTTCTTCATACCAAGCAATCTCAACACTATCATCACACTCATCAAGAGCAACAGGAAATACAACATTCAGGTCAACATCGCATGAAATTGTAACCTCAGGCTCGAAGTTAACAAAATAGGGGTTAATTGAGTCATTCTCACATTGTGAAAACAAATTAATCGATAATAAAGTAAATAAAGTTAGGAATAAATTTTTCATAGTTTTAGTTATTGAGTTTACCCAAAATATAAATGATTTAATCTAAAAAATCAAAGAAAAAACATTATAATCATCATGATAATAAATAGTATTATCGATGTGATAAACAATTTTCCGCTATCTACAAAAGGTTTCTTTTCCATATTATTATTTTAAAAAAGAGGTCGGAGATGGAGTTAAACCACCCTAAAATGTTTTGCAAACATTCACCTATTCGCTCGGACATCCGACCTTATAATTATTTTTTACTTCCAAATGACTTAATGGTGAAATACCAACTTGGTTTTATATGTTTTGGGTCTTGTATGACAACATATATTCTACCATTTTCCAATCCCTTATTATCATCAGAAACCGCATCCTTACCAACGGTAACTGTCCAAATATATCCTTCTTCATCCTTTACCATACTTTGGATATACATTGAGTAACGGCTAAACCATTTCTCAACCATAAATCCATTATTGGGTAACCCTTCTGAACTTAATGTAAGTTTATTTGGGTATTTAATTCCAATCAATGTTCCCTTTTTAGAGATATCAACATAAATGGCGTGTTTACCCTGTTTAACTTTTTTAATATCCCAAGTTATTGAGATAGTATCAGGAGCAACGAATGTGCCTTCCTCAAAAGTTTGAACAAGCCATAAGTCGGACTTAAAAGACACAGGGTCTTTAAAAGTTTGTGAAAAGGCATTAATGGTTAAAATTGTACATAGTACAAAAAATACGTGTTTCATTTGTTAGGTTTTATAGTAAATATCTTAAACAAATGGCGAGTTAGATATGAACTATAGTTTTTCAGTTGTAGTCGGAGTGGGAGTTGAACCCACGACCATCACGGTATAAGCGTGCCGCTCTCACCACCTGAGCTATCCGACTATATTAACTAACAAGGTACCACCAACTCTTACCTTTTCTTGGGCCGACTAGTCAACAGTCGTACACAGCCTTACTGTGATACCAAACCTCCTACGGACATCACTCCGTTTATCTTCGTGTGGGGCACACTATCCGTTGTATTTGTTTCGGAACGCGAAGTCAGGACAGGACTCGAACCTGTACGATGATTGGGAGTTGATTAACCTTGCTAATAGTTTAAGGAGATTCACCTTCCAACAAAATCATCACAGCTGCGTCTACCATTCCGCCACCTGACTATTTTTTATGTAAACAGATACAATAGGATTAGTATAAAAGGTATTAGAACGTAAAATCCAACCGGGTCAAATGGGTGAAGTATTTTTTCTATTTCCCTATGTGTATTAATAAACATCTTTTTCATAAATATTACTTTTTGTAGTCGGTAGGGGATTCGAACCCCTATGACAAGAATGAAAATCTTGTATCCTAACCCTTAGATGAACCGACCATGTTGGGTGGGTTAATGAGTGGTTTCCCCCACCTCTTTTTACTCTGTATCAGTATACCCGCTAAGGTAGCATCAACCTGCGCCACTCTGTGTTTTAGGTAAGGGGAAGATGGTCGAGTGGACAACCCCTTTTACGATTGGCATTACTTCAGGTGAATACCTGCCAACTCCGATTATACCAGTCGGTATCCACTCTCAAACTATTGGTATAATCATTCCCCAATCAACCTATAATGTTGTCGGTGGGGGAGGAACAATAGCGACTTGTTCCCTTAGAGCTCTACTTGTCGTTTATCCATCGTGTTTTAAAAACACCGTAGCTACGTTTGACTTGGATATATCTAACTTTCGTCTGCCACCCCACCCTTTAAATGATTTCAAAGAACTTCTACAAATATACGGCTATTTTTCCAACTGGCCTAATTCTTCTTTCAATCTTTCCAAAAAACTTTCTTCACCATCATCACCTGATACCAACCAATCAATACGTTGAGCGTAAACCGCAGCAACTCTCAGAGCTTTCATACCCTCCTTGAATTTCTCGATTACTTCATCAGGGTATTTGTAATGATATAAATCTTCGGGATATTTCTCATACCAATCATCCACACGCCATCCTTCTTCTTTGAGTTCCTCTCGTGTTTTTTCACGACCATTTTTCTCAATCAGTTTCTCAACCTCATCGGCAATTTGTTCAATATGCCATTGTTTGTAGTCAAATGCTCCTCCTGACATTTTATATTTCTTTTAATTCTGATTTAGCACATGATTTACCGAAACTGAATGCTCCTTGACTATCGTGGCCATCAGGAATTTGATTATAGTATTTTCCATCGGTCATTGATAACTCAAGCCATACCGCCTTTAATGGGTTAAGTTTTTCACCACATCTTTCACACCATATTGTCTGCTCGTTCTGTTTCATTTTTTTTGATTTCTCGGGTTGTTATAATAACACTAGATATTGAAAGTCCGCATCCAATTCCAAGTAAATAACCATGTACAGGTTCTTTAAACATGAAGGATAAACCAATCATAACCCATGCTAAAACTAAAAGTAATCGATTTGTTTTCATTGGACAAATTTAAGGACATTTTCCTTACCTGCCAAAAGTTTTTGAGATATTTTATTAAAAGAATATCCCTGTTCAAACATTCTATGTAGGAAATTTACATCGACCTCATCAAGGTCAATAATTCCAATTAAGTTTTCTTTTTTGTACACTCCGATGAATTCCATAGTTGTTATTTTTAAGTATACAAAGATACAACAAACTATGTTACCACAAAATTAAGTTATTAACAAATTTTATTCATTGGTTATGTAATCCTGAAAGATTCTTTTATCAATAACTTGACCTGTTTCATCATACATTCTACCATACAACCTTTTACCCTTTCTATATTCTATTTCAGAATATAACTTCCCGTCAGGTCTGTAAATTTTCCAAATACCATCTTTAAGACCTTTATAATACTGAGCCGTAGACCAAAGAATACCATTTTCATAATAGGCAACCCAGTTACCATCTTTTAAACCATTTTCATTGATGTGACCTATTTGGTTAACACACCCGTTATCGTATTTGGTTACGATTTCCTTAACCTGAGAAAGGCCTGTGACCCACACAAACAAACTCAAAAAGAAAATAATCTGTTTCATAATATTAACGATATATTATAAATAGATTAAGGAAATGTTAATTCATATTAACAATTTTGACAAATGAAAAATTTAACATATCTATTACTTATGAAGACAATATTCATTACAATAGTATTTAAACTCCTAATCATCGACTCACAAACAAATGAAAATTTGGTGGGCGCAAGAGTTGAAACAGACAATAATACTTACTTCACCGACCTTTATGGTTATGTTGAAATACCTCAAGGTGAGGAGATTAAGTCCATTTCATACATCAGTTACGAAACAAAACACAATATCGAGGTAACAAAAGATACCATAATCGATATTTCACCTCTTTAATCACGAGACCCTCCAAGCAAAGTTAATAACTCGTTTCTTCATTGTTGCGTCAGATGTGTTTCCAACGACTTGACCATCAATGATTGAGAATGCGTGACCACGAACAACAACAAGATACTTACCAACAGGGTATTTCTTAATGAACGTACTTGTGGTCATATTACGTTTAACCATTTGACCTTTGGACTTAACATCGTATTTCATATGTCCGTACTGGTCACCCAAATTTGAGAATGATTTTCCATTAATCATAATTTTATGGTCAACCATATGACGCATACCACCGACAAAGTTTCTTGTCCCCTCAAAGTTTTTACGGAACCAAATCTTTGCAACTAACTTGTGAGCTTCATCATAATGCATTTCAAATGCCGACGAGATTGCTCTAACAACACAGTCATTTTTTTCGGTTTTAGCAATTTTTGAATCAGAATATCCAATAATTGCCTCTTTGGTGGGTATGTATTTGATTTCGTTATTCATATCACAAATATACGGCGAACATTCTAACCCACAAAATTAAGTTATTAACAAAAAAATACCACCCTAAGGTGGTATTTTCTTTTTGGTTGATTATTGAACCACAAATTTGTTTGTGGATGAGACATTACCATTTTGGTCAACGGTGTTAAGAACATAGATTCCCGAAGAAAGTAATGATTTAACATCAATAACAACCTTACTTTGGTTTACATTTTCTTCATAAACAATTTGACCTGATAAATTCATAATTCTTAGTTTTTGACCACTATAATCGTTCAGACCAGACAAATCAACATTAATAATATCTGTAGTTGGATTTGGATAACATTCTATCTTATCTCCGAAATCAATTGGGGATGAGGTGTCATTAACATCGGTTGTTGAATCGGCCGAGTTGAATATTTTTCCTATTTCTTCTCGAGTTAAAGCTCTGTCCCACATACCAATATCGTCAATCTTACCATAAAAATATCTAAAATTCACCAATTCTTTTCCAAAATACAAACTAGTTGTTGAGTTATCATATAATTCAATGTTCGTATTTATAGAATTAACCAGTTCCCCATTTAAGTAAAGTTTTAATTCGTTTCCGTCATAAGTGGAAACCAAATGGTTCCAAGTATTTGGGGTAATCAATGAAGGGTCGATAAAAGACTCCGATGCTGTGACATAATCGGGATTGTTTTGTAAAGAAATTCCGGTGTTAAATGTTAATTCGTTGTTATTAAAATCCCAAACATTATGAAGTAAGACGTACCCAGTTGAATTTTCATTTTTTCCTTTTCCCAAAATAGCCCCATATGATATTGAATCATATGTAAGATACCAGACACTTATGGTAAAATTTTGTGTTAAATCCAAAGTATTATCATCAATAACCTCAATATAATCAAAACCGTTAAAGGAATAAGCCTTATCATTTTCTAAAAATCTGTCAGTAGTTAATGTTGCACCGTAGACAGTTCCGTCATTAGTATAATCACTTTCATCCTCCGCATTTCCGTTAAATGGCCACCAACCCACTAATCCTTCGGAAGGTACGTAACTTGGTACTTGGGAGATTAGACCACCATTAATAATTAATAAAGATGCAATTAAAAAAAGTTTATTTTTCATATTTTTATAAATTTAAATTATTGATACAAATATAATACGTAAGTTTTGAATATTAAAATTATTTTTTCTTATAGAAATCTTTAGTTATTAGGTATACAAGTCCCATTCCAACCCAAATACCAATTAACAATAATTCTAACCCATTCATAGTAAATTAAAAATTTTAGTAGTCAAGGAAGGATTCGAACCTCCACGGGCTGTCATTATAGTGACCACACGCATTGTGATTTTTTACCCCTAGTGCTATAACCATCTAGTACGTCTACCTTGAGAGTATGTTTCCGGAGACTCTCAGTATTCCGCCACTTGACTATGTTTTAACTGGTGCACCTTACAGGACTCGAACCTGTGACCTTCTCGTTATGAGCGAGCTTCTACTAACCAACTGAGATAAAGGTGCTTTGGTACCCGGAGAGGGACTCGAACCCTCACGAGCGATTGCTCAGCAGATTTTAAGTCTGCACTGTATACCATTTCAGCATCCGGGCGTTTCAAATAACTTCTACAAATATACGATAAAAACCTTAACCTATCAACTTTAAAACCAAAATAATTAGATTTAAAGTTATTACAGTGATACCAAATACAACCGCAAAACGGTACATAAATTCTTCAAATGGTGTGTTGTTATTGTATTTCATTTTTGTAATTGGTTTTTTATTGGTATTAAACATATCTCTAATTACCTGATTTCTTGTCTCATCAGTTTTATCGATATAAGGTTTTTTTCATTGGAGTTCTATCTCCATACCGTCCAAAATCTCACTAATTATATTTGACATTTCTTTATCAGTTGGAGATTCTACAACGTTCTCAATTTCATTAGATACACTTTCGGAATTAATTGACGTAACAATCACATTATCCACAAGTTCTAGTTCAATAAAGTCATTTGAAAACTCAATTTCCGAAATTTGTGAATTATTATATTCTGTAAAATTATCATAAAGTCGCTCAGAAAATTCTTTAAGTTGTTCTTGAGTGAAAGAATAGGTTTGTTCACCCATAACTTCTTTCTTCAGTTCCTTAACTTGTTTTGCAATTAACATAGTTTGTTCATACAATGAATCAATCGAACTCTTTTTTTCTTTAGACATATTTTATCGTTTTAATTGTGATTACAAATGTAAGTATGTTTTTCCAACTTTCAAAATATTTATAGTAAAATAAACTTTAATTTTTAAACAATGGTACAAAAAGAACAAATTTTGGGTTTAGTTAGACACGGACTTACTTTTTTAGGGGGAATTTTAGTTGCTAAGGGCTTGGCAACAGAAGGTCAAATTATGGACATAATTGGTATGACTGTAACTTTTGTTGGAACTGTTTGGTCAGTTTTATCCAACAAATAATATTTCAAATATTGGGAATTAAGGGGAGTTGTTAACTCCCCTTTTTTTGTATATAATCGTTATAGACCTCCTCAACAGTAAAACACTTGGTCATATCCTCTGAAGTTTTTGGATACCGATATTTCCAATCGTGTTGTCCGCACGGTTCGTATACTGTTGGTATCCAATATGCAAAATCTTTAGATTCTTTACTCATAATTTAACTTTTAAAATTGGCTCATTATCGTATTTTTGAATTATTTCATTTACCTCATCAATAGTCATCCAACCCAAAACTTGGTCATCTTCTGACAACCTAAGCATTTCACCAGTTCGGTCAAACATTGCAACTTCAAAAGTCGTTTCACCATCTCCGTATAAACCTTTTCTACCACCAACCACAGAAATTGTGTATCCGTTGCCCAATTCCATTTGAGCCAATTTTCCACCCATACCTACAGGGTGTGGTTTAAATATCAAATCATCGAATGTTTTCATTTTCTAATCTTTTTTTACATTTATTACAAAAATCCATAGTTACCTCGGCGTCATTATTAATCGCCATCAAACATTTTGGGTTATCACAGTGAACAAGTCCCAAAGTATGTCCAACTTCGTGTAAAACAGTTGATTCATCATAATCAGTATGTTCAACAATCACAGTATTACAACGTAAGAACGTACCCCCACGAATTTGTTGTCCTTTGTTAACAACATTTTCATTAGTCACGTATATTGTTTTAACACCGTGACGATTAAGTTCAAATATACATTGTGATACATCCAAATCACTACCACCATAATACATTTTAGATGTGGTTGGAACTCCTTCCTCAATTATACATTTATAACCAAAAAACTTGTTCACATATTCCGCAACTTTGTTGACATCCTTTTGGTTGTAATTACCTAACCCCTTAATTCGGACCGCAGATTCGACTTTTGGTTGAATTTCATTTGATTCCTTTTCTTTAAGGATTTTGACGTAATGTTGAGATAGGGTGTCGTCAACATTTGGCATTTTTTCGAGTTTTCGACCAAGACTTTCAAGTTCAGGAATTCCGCTCTCAGACCAAGGTACGACTTTGGTCGGCTCATTGTTACATGAAAATAAAGTAATAACTGTAAGGATAATAAGTGTGTGTTTCATGGTACAAATATAAGGTGACTTTTTTGATTTTACAAATTTTACTTATCAACAGTGTCCTCAATCATCCATTTTTCCAAAACTGAATGGTCGGATTTCCATTCTTTCCAATTATCAAAATCTAACAACCTTTTAAGAGTTTCGTTTGGGATTAAGGTGAATCCATCAGGGGCAATACCTCCAAACTTATAATAATGAGAATTTTTAATCTTGTATTTAATCGGGTCTTCCATCTTTTTAATATAAAACCCCATAAATTATACAAACATCGTCGTATTCAATCATAATAACATTCCCACCCTTATTGTACATATAAAGCTTGCATCTTTTTCTTTCTTCATCAACCGCAAACCAATATGACCCATTACCATCCTCAGTAAAATATTCAGGTTTTAATGTTTGATAGAATTGAATGTCCTCGGTATATATTGTTACTTCTTGGTCATCAAATTTAATTAGGATATCTCCGGGTAAACTTTTTGTTTCACCCCACGTAAATTTGGAGTAAGCATCATCTCTGACACCAATTGTTAGACTGACGGCCTTTGCCCAAACTTGGGAAAATGAAATGATTGTCCAAAGTGATAGGACTAAAGTTAGGATTAGTTTTTTCATACCACAAATATAGTCAATAATTTCCAATAAAAAAATAACTTAATGGATATTTATATAAAAACTATCCATATGACTAAAGAATTTTTAATTGGGAAAATTAATAGTGGTTTATCTCTAAACCAAATAAGTAAGGAAACAGGTAAAGGACTAACAACAGTGAGATATTGGGCAAAAAAACATAATGTTGAATTTCCAAATAAACCTTTTAAACAAATGGGGAAAAAGGTTTATGGTGAAACTAGATTTTGTCCTAGATGTAAAAAAGACTGTGATACTTCTGAATTTTATAGTAGAAGGGGTAAAGAAAATTCATCAGTGTATTGTAAGCAATGTACAAATATGCAAACAATTGAGAGGCAAAGAAAATTGAAAAAAGAAATGGTAGATTATAAGGGGGGTAAATGTGAAAGATGTGGATATGATAAATATATTGGAGCTTTAGAGTTCCACCATTTGAATCCTGAAGAAAAAGATTTTACTCTATCACATCTTAAAATATACTCATTTAACCAAGTAATAATTGATGAATTGGATAAATGTATGTTACTGTGCTCAAATTGCCACCGCGAAATTCACGGTGAGCAATTGAGTTACCAGTATCCCCGACAGGATTCGAACCTGTGGCCCACAGCTTAGACATACCACTATAGTTTTCACTACCCTTTCGGTTTGTGGTCTGGACTATATCATCACCTTCAACTTAATTTGTTTAGGTGCTTCCCACTTAGTCTCTACACACTTCCTCATTTCTGAGGTTTGGCTCGGTATTACCATCGACATTACTCGGAAGGTTTCACCGAATTCGAGAAGTTCCATCTGATTATTTCTAATCAGACGCCCCCTTTGAGGCTGTTGCTCTATCCTACTGAGCTACGGAGACATATGTTATTCACACCACAAATATACGAACATTTTCCAAATAACCAAATAAATTATTTTTTCACATGTTATTTTTTATGTGATTAAAATTTTGTATATTTGAGATATTGAATAAATAGATGGAAAAGGTATTAGTACTAAATTCGGACTACACCCCCATTAACGTAACAACCGTTTTTAAAGGTTTTAATTTGGTTAATAAGGGTAAGGCGGAGATATTAAAGTCTCACGACCAGCCAATTATGGCAGGTTTAAGGTCATTTGTTCGACCTCTTATTATACGCCTTTTCAATTATGTTAAATTCAGATATCACAAATTAAAAATTAATCGTCATAGACTTTTTAGGCGGGATGATTATCAATGTGTTTATTGTGGTAGTAAAAGAAATTTAACTGTTGACCATGTTATTCCTAAATCACGAGGTGGACAAAATACTTGGTTAAATCTTGTTACTTGTTGTTCTTCATGTAACAGAACAAAGGACAATAAAACACCGGATGAAGCCGGAATGAAATTACTCAAAAAACCATATGAACCGACAATATTTTCAGACGTTGTAAATCCTCAAGTTGAGTTTGTATGGGAAGAATTTAGAAAATCCTTCATATAAAACAAAAAGGTGTCTCTCGACACCCTTTTGTTAGATTTGGAATACCCCCTTTCTTTTAGTGGTTTATCCCATTGCAGAAACTACTCTGCTAGGTTTCTTAAGAAAAAACTTTGTCCTTTAAACCTTGTTCTGTATCAGTAAATTTTTGTCTAACATCAGATAACATAGGACAAATTGATTCTGCTAATTTTTCTTCGACTGATTGGGCGAAATCACCTTTTTCAATCATATCAACTAAAGTATTTGAAAGAATATCATAGAAACCTCCAGATACTCCAACACCTAATCTAACTTGGTTAACGGCTTCTTCGGCGATTGATTTTGATAATAATTTTGTTGTAAAACTACAATCACTAAATACTTTAGGAATGTCACTTAACGCTAAGTTACCAATAGTTGTTGATACCACTCCTCCAACCCAGCTATCAGGATTTACCCCTAATATTGATAGAACTTTATCTACTAATTTCTCTTTAAAGAACTGACTTACTCCTTCAGTTGAGTGTCCTAAAACTCCACCTAAAAAGTCAAATAAACTTTCATTTAATAATGGAGAATTAAAACCTTGTGAACGAAGGTACATAACTTCCTCGAATAATTCTGAACCCACCTTTTTTTGGTTCTCAACTGAGTCTAAATTTATGTCCTCAGTTATGAATTTAATTCTGTTTTTAATTATTTTGGTTTCGTTCTCGTTAACTTTTTTTTTTGGACCTTTATAGTTTTTAAGTCCTTCTTTAATTGATTTTTTCAAATCAATCTCGTAACTATCAATAACTTCTTTTTGTTCGATGCTTTCATTTTTTCCCTTAACCGGCATACAAACTTTTAATTCATTTAATTTGTATCCTGCCGGACATCTCAAACTATAAGAATTTCTATAAGGGTTCAAACCATATAATTCCTCATATTTACTCTTAGCAAACATCGGAATTTTATCTTGAGCGGCACATCTTCTAACATAAATCTTCATGTTATTCTTCATAGTGTCTTCCATGGCTTTGTTTTGGGACATGTGAGTGTATAAAGATTGAATATATTGTCTACATAAAGATTTTTCAACATCTTGACTTTGACTATCAATTTCAACTTGCTTAACGTCTTCGTCCGCAAGTTTTGTATCTTGGACTCTCTGATACATGAAAAATGGTTTTGAAAAATATTCTGAGTATTTACCATCTTCAGCGGTTCTTAATTCAATTGAGTTCCAAAATAAACTTTCAGTTGCTGGTGGTCTTTCAATTTGATACCCTCTATCTTTGTAAGATTGAATTATTTGGTCTTGTTGTGGTTTATCAATATTAATTTCGCCCTTTTGTTTATAAACCATCGCAACTCCGACTTTAGGGAATAAAGTTGGGTTTTTGGAATTTAAATCTATGACCTCATATTTTCCTTGATTTGTTTCATAGTCAGATGGTTTTTCTCTAACAACACCTTCATATTTAACCAAATCTTCAATGTATTTTTGTTGGTCAGGAGTGAATTGTTCCATTGGAGTTTCCACACCAACTGTTTGTTCTAATGCCTGACATTTCCATTTTCCAGTTTTAGAAGGTTTATCTGTATCTTTGAACTTAACTTCTGCGGTCATATCCGCATAGAAGATAACGGTATTTCCTTTATCGTTTGTGCCATACCAAACTTTTTTACCTTTATAGTTACCTAATCTTCCATTTTTTAACCATTTAGGATAGCATCCATTTTCGGCAGCGGTTTTTAGTTTTGTTCTGTCATCCATGACAGCGGATTGTTCCGTTATAATATTTCTTTTTTTCATTCGGTTAAATTTTTTAAATATTCAATGAATCAATGTCATCTTCATCAGGTGTCGGTAAATCCATATCAGGTTCAGGCATTGATGATACGTTACAAATTTTGGAAACATCAGAATCCTTAAATCCACTACCAAAACCAACTCCGTCTAACGCCGCCTGTGTTTTAGGCCCAAATTTACCATCAGGAACTAAACCTCCTAAACATGTTTGAACCTCTTTAATTGCCTCAGAATAACATCCTCTTGTGTAAGTACCACTACATGGTGTATAACTACCTATTGCAGGCGCATTTTGAGCTTCACCTGTTCCTCCATCTTGGGTTTCACCTGTTGCACCATCTTGTGCATTTTGTTGTTGTAATTCCGATAATTGAGAATCGGATTCTTTAACTTTATCATTTATAGGAACCCATACGTATGAAACCAAGTCAGACCCCGTAGCCTCACCCGTAAGTGCATCCTCTAAAGTAGTTCCATATACATCATAAAACACACCACTTAATGCGCAAATATCGGAAATAGTATTCATAGATTTAATGGCCTTTTTAATGTTTTCTTCATTTCCAGAACCGAATCCTTCGTACCAATCCTCACCTTCAGAATTTTCCCAAATTGTATCGGCAGCCTTTCTTATTTCTTCTTGACTATTGGTACCTTGTATTTTTCCCATGTGAGTTGGGCAACCTTCAAAAAACATTTTGAGTTTTTGTTCCGCGTCTCCACCTCCCATTAGTGAACTAATCCAAGATGTGAGTAATGTAAATGCTGCGGTATCTATTGCAAAACCTGCGGCTCTAGCTCCTAAACCTCGTTTTACCGCAGTGCCAGCTGCCGTAGTGGCGGCTTTTTTTCCTAATAGTGAAGCCCCTAATCTTCCTAAAGCCGGTAATAAAAACCCCCATTCATTTAAAATTTGTGGTTTTCCAACTTCTTGTACATTTTCGGTTAATGTTTTTTTACTGTCGTATTTCATCATGAGAAGAGCTCTTTTTAATTCTTCTTCTCCGATTTTTCTCTTATTATCCATGATTTAGTTTTTTAATAAATATATCTTACTTATAATAAATTCATAATAAAGTATTAGCCTTACCTCTTGTTAATTTAACAATTTCACTCCACTTTGTAAGTCCTATTTGATTAGCAGGCCCTGTTCTTGCAACACCACTTTCCCATTTTGTTACCGTAGGATACGCCGGCTTAGCTCCTCCACCTCCCGAGGCAGGTGCTGCAGCGTCCTGTTCTCCCATTTCTTCTTTATCTGATGACGGAGTAAACGATTTCATCAGAGAAATGATTGAATCAATATCGTTTTTCATATAAAATAAATATTTTGTTATTCAAAAATTTCCTATATTTGTAAAATATTACTATTATGAGAAACATATTTTTGATTTTTATATTATCAAGTGTATTAGTATCTTGTTATAGATACGAAGAGCCTTCATTAGTTAGTCTAAGTGGTGAATACATCATCGATAAAATAGTTGTTAATATTACTGAGGGCCCTAACACTGGGTCAGATACTACATATCTACCTGGCGATGTTTTTGTAAATGAAACCGATAGTTTTCCTCTAAATTACATACATGTGGGTCATACCAAATGGCATTTTGATTATAGTGTGGTTTCTTTTTTACCTTATGTAAACCCCGTAGGTCAATTAGAATGGTCCGAACAATATTTCTATAGTTTGGTACCGGCTTACAATCAATATGACTTGGGATACATTGACATTAATTTGATGGAAAGAAAATTAGTTTTAAAAGTTGTAGATGATTCCGCAGAAAGTCTAACATTTAGAACTACAGGTCAATGGGTGTTTCCCAATATTTGGCAACAATCCTCGATGACGTTACATTTAACAAGAATTGGACCTTAATAAATTTCTGTATCAGGTAATCTTGTACTGTAAATTAAATAATATTCTTCTAAAAAAGATATTACTTCTTGTTCGTCAATTTCACCTTCAGAAAAAATATCCTCAAAGTCATCTGCGTTGAAGTCTTCTTCGTCATCAAATGATTCGTCTTCAAATAGAGTTTTATAAACATCTATTTTGTCATCAAGAAAATTATACCCGAATCCTTTAATTTCATCAAACCCTATTTGGTCTGTTCTAACCTCATCATCCAAATCAGAATCAATCCTAAATGTCACATCTAAAGTGTGGGATGATTCATTCACATAAAATGAAACTAAATCTTTAATCTGCATAACATTTAATATTTTTTAAATCTCTTAAACATGTCAAGAGTTTTGTTAATCTGCTCTTGTAAAGGTTCAACAATATCCTCATCTATCTCCTCAAACATTTTTTCCAAATCAATTTCATCAAAATCATCTTTATTATCATCAACAAATATGTCTATTTCACCTTCAGGACTTACCAACATCTCCGTTTCATCATCCTCAAATGTGCCGTGGTCTAAATCCTCAGAGCCGTCACCAATCATATCCAACTGTTCACCAACACTTACCATGAATTCTTCATCTTCAAATGTTTCCTCAGATTCAACTGCAGAACCTGTAAACACATCCTCATTAATTTTCATGTTTGTATATGATTTTACATCACCTTTGTTACTAACTGTGATACCGGCTTTATCATTAGCAAAATCTTGAACATATAATGGTTGTTCATTTGGTTGACCGTATTGAGTTGCAAACCCATCATAAATTGTTTTATGTTGGTCAAGAATATTGTTTTTCTCGGCTTGAGTCATTTTAAAGAAATATGAATTCATAGTTTTGTTTTTCTAAATAAATATATTGATTGATGTGAAATTATTTTTTATATTTTATACATGAAAACTCCAAAAAAATCTACTCAACCAATTTATAAAGATAATAGAGGGTCATTTGTTCCAACTAAGTTAGAAGACAATTGGATTCAATCTAATTTAAGTATTAATGATAATCCATTTACATGGAGAGGGTTACATTTTCAGGTAGGACCACGAAGACAATCTAAACATGTTACTGTTATTAAAGGTAAAATTGTTGATATTATTGTTAGTTTGACCGGAGAAAATGTAGGTGAAGTTGAAGTTTATGAATTATCCGAAGGTGAAAGTTTATTTGTCCCAAAAAATTACGCTCACGGATTTTTAACATTAGAATCAGGTACCATAGTTAGTTATTTTGTTGATGAGATTTATTCAAAAGAACATGAAGTATCAATTCATTGGACTAGTATACCGGGAGTTAGAAAAAGAGTTGAGTCATTACTTGGTAACCACCAATTAATTATAAGTGATAAGGATAACACGGCGATTGATTTTAACGAATATATAAAAAAATGATAGTAGATATTAATGAATACGCTGAAGGTGCTGTCTTACTTTCAGATTTAGATAATGCGATTATTGGTATTGTTGAGGATTTTAACGGTAGAAGAATTTTATATTCAAAAGAAAAAATTTTGAATATTTTAATGGTCAGAGATGGTATGACTATGAGCGAAGCTGAAGAATTTTATGACTATAATATTTTGGGTCTTTACGCCGGAGAACAAAATCCTGTTTTTTTAGATTTAAATATAACTCCTATTCCTGATAATGATAAAATATCTTATTACTCAGAATAGATGCATGTAACTATCTAAAACTTTTTGAGAATATCTTTGGAGATATCTATTAATTTTATTCAACTCAACTTCTTTACCTTCGCTTTCTAAAACCTTAATAACCCCTGACACCATTTCATGTTGTGCCATGTTTGCCATATCCAAAACCTCTTCACATATTTCACTGTCAATATCCTGATAAGCAAACATATGTTCCATTCGGTCTCTTCCCATGTAAAGAAATGAAGCTGCGGTAAACATATTTACCGCACCACACTCTCTAACTTTTCTTAAATACTCGTTTAAGTATCTCATTTTAAAATTGGCAAACACATCCAAATTACCGTACAAAGCGTTGTGTCTTTCAATTTCACCTGATTCGGTTATTTTTTTCTTTTTGAATTTACCTCTATTTTCTTCGGTGTCCCAAACATCTGTAGTTGACAAAATGTTTAAAGTTTTACCATTATCCCATTTAACACCATAAATGTCCTCATCCATTACATTAGAAACTCTCTCCACAGTTCCCCACGTCCCCATGGGGATTATATCCATTTCATCCTCCATATGTAATATTTGGACCCTATCTCCCACCTTTAATTTTGGATTTATCATATTTTGACTTTAACAATAAATATATTTCAAGTATTTATTATTGTATGAAATTAACTGTAGTAATAAACGAAAGTCAAAAAAAAGTTTTAATCACTGAATCAATCGCCGATGAATTGATTGGTGTTTTAAAAACTAATTACGAAACTGTTAAAAATATTATTGAGGAAACTTCAAAAGAATTTGGGGGTCATTTTAATATTTTGATATCGTGGGGAGCAACTATTGGTGGTTTAATTGAACCTTTATCAAGATTTATACGTGGTAACTATTCGGGACTATCTGACGCGGAATTAAGTATAGTTTTACTTGGAGTTATTGCAATATATTTCCAAGACAACAAATCAAAAGTTAAAAAAATTATTGAGGTTATTAAAGAAAAAGGTTTAGAGGAACCATTCAAAATGGCATTATATAAAAGTCAGGAATTTAAGGATGCCTTTATAAGTTTCATGGAAAGCCTAAATCTACATTTATATAAAGTGACAAACTTAATGTCTTACGCTTTTTTAGCTCCGATTTTATTTTATTTAGCTCAATATGCAACAAGTGGTGAAATTGACAGTTCTACTGTAAAAGAAATTTCAGATAGATTGTTAACTTCTGGACTACTAACTGTATCTTCAATAGGACTTAGAAATTCAATTAGTAAAATAATTAAGAGATTTTCTTCTTAGGATATTTCATAATTGCAGATTTTATCTTTGCAACATCTTTATCAGATAATCTAAATCTTTTTGAGTTATTTTCAAACCAATCATCAACAACATCAATCATAGGTAATCCCATAATTTTTGATTTTCTTTTGAGTCCCCTATATTGTGATTCAATTTCGTTCGGTTGTAAAAAATATCCAACATTAGAACCTCTATAATCAGTAATATCAAGTCTACCCTCAACATCCTGTCTTAAATGCTGTAATTCATGTGCGATATCGTCATTAAGATTTCCAACTATAGAATGTAATGATTTTTGTAGCCTCTCAGGTACATACTGAATTAAAATTTGTAATTGTTGTCCTTCAGAAACGTAACTTGACTGTATAAAAAAGTCAGCACCTGACTTAATTTCTTCAAAATCGACCTGTCTTATGTCTAAAAAAACATCAAACTCAGGAAAATTCATTATCTCATAACTTTCTTGACCATTTAAGTCATAAGGTAACATAATTTCATCTGTTTTACCTGATTTTAAAACCGTTACAATATCTCTAATTACAGTTCTAACCGCCAAATTGGGTACTTTTTGTTCTCTTAAAAGTTCATCCTCGTCAATATCATAATCAAAAACAAATTCATCAATAACAACATTTTCATAATTTTCTGTGTCGAAGAATTGGAGCACCGAAGATAAGTAATTTTGAACTCCACGTTTGAACGTCCACATATTTCTATCTAAATGACGTAATATATCTTCCTTTTCTACTTTTCTAAGTTGTAAAAGGACAAGTCTACTAACTCTATCTTTGATATCGGTAATAGTTATTTTTACCCTCATGTGTGGGTATGGCTCACCAACTCTTATCATATTTCTATAACCCAATAACTCAATCTTGAAATTAATATTACCGTTTAAATTTTGTATAAGTTCCCCGGTATAATTGAAAGTATTATCTTTTAATAGACCATTAATCCTATCTATCGCTTTTTCACTTAACATATCAATAAATACTCTTTGACCGATAATAATTTTTCACTTATATTTTAGTGTTAAACAAATAATATGGATAAAAAGTTCGATTTCAAAGATATCACATTGGTTCCTGAAACCATCTCATCAATTTCGTCTCGTAGTGAGATTAATATTTTGACAGATTCTAAACATTTACCCCTTATGGTATCACCAATGGATACAGTTATTGATTACACAAGTTCTATCGATTTTTGGCAAGAAAACATGGTTCTATGTTATCCAAGGGGAATGGAACCAACTTATACAGGTTTCAAATCGATATCATTAGATGAATTTGAGAAATTAATAAATACCAAGTGTTCGGTACTACCAAAAATACTGGTTGATATTGCCAACGGTCATATGGAAAAACTATACAATTTATCCAAAAAGTTTATGGAACAATACCCATATGGTGAATTAATGATTGGTAATATTGCCAACCCAAAAACATATGAAAAATTCGCCGAGATTGGTGTAAAATATATTCGTGTTGGTATCGGTGGTGGTAGTGGTTGTTTAACATCGGCAAATACTGGTGTCCATTATCCAATGGCATCCTTAATTAAGGAATGTTTTGAAATTAAAAAACAATGGGGTTATAATTCTAAAATTGTCGCAGATGGAGGCTTCAGAAATTACGATGACATTATTAAAGCTCTCGCTTTGGGCGCTGACTATGTAATGTTAGGAGGTATGTTGAATAAATCTTTGGAATCATGTTCAGACACTCTGTTGTTTGGTAAGTTTAAATTATCCAAAGAACGAGCAATTAAAATTTGGGAAAAGTATCCGTTTATGAGAAAGTATTTATACAAAAAGTTTAGAGGTATGAGTACAAAAGAAGTACAGAAAAAATGGGGTAGAGGTAAAATTAAAACATCCGAGGGTGTCCATCGGATGAATAAAGTCGAATACACATTAATGGGTTGGACTGAAAACTTTAAAGATTATTTGAGGTCGGCAATGTCTTACACCAATTCAAAAAATCTTGAGTCATTCAAATACTCTGATTTTGTTTTCATAACAGAAAACGCCCGTAAAAGATACGATAAATAATTACCAAGTTCTACAAGCCCAATATCTTGGTTTCCATCTTGGCCCAGGATTGTCGCAATTGTGTCTCGCTCTAAAAGATTTTCTTCTTTCAGGATTATTTTTCTTGATTGTCATTCTTTTTCCTTTTGCCGACTTACCACCAAATCCAAAGTTTACCTTAACAACTTTTCCTTTGTCGTTCTTAACATAAACTTTAAACTTTTTAATATCACCTTGCATGATTTTACCAAGTTGCACTTTTCTACCCTTATACTCGGCTTCATTTAAAACATCGGTAGATTCAAAGTCTGTCTCAACCACACTTCCATATTCATCTTCATATATGATACCTTCATTCATCTGAGCGGTAACCATCTCAATAATTCTTTTCAAATCTGATTCTGTCAATCTTATAATTTTATTCATGTGGTATGTTTTTTAAATAAATATCCCTATATTTGTATCAAATAAATTTCCTATGAAAAAATTTTTGATGATATTTCTAGTTGTAATTAGATTATACGTATGTTATAGAGTAGTTGGTGGTTTAATTATGAATTCAATAAACCCCCAACAACACCCATTAGACAATATCACATGGTGGATTTATTATTTAATTTTTGACATTTGGTTACAACAAATCATACCAAATAATGTTTCCGAATCTAATGATGAATCAGAAAATAGTTAATTTATTTAGATGAAAATTTTTGAGATAAAAAAGATAGACCAAAGAAAAAGGCCGAAATAAAATACAAAACTAAATTTGCGTTCCACAAATTTCCTGTTAGTAAAATAAGTTGATATTGAACCAAATCGAAACCGAAAGGGTTGAAGAACATTCCCAACATCAAAAACTTTACCGATAGGTTCCCCACAAAAATTTTCCTCCAAGTTGATTTTACTATCTCCATCACTCATGGTTTATAATTTACTTTTTATAGAACGAGTCTAAAATACTTTTAATATAAATATTGTTATCGAAGAATAATTCACAGTCAAATAATATTTATAAATAAAATTGTCATGAAAAGAATTACGATAAACGAAGGTGAACTTAGAAAAATAATCAGACAACACCTGATAGAAGAAATGGGAATGGATTCTAAAGAAACTCAAGAATCTAAACCAAAATGTATGACCACCAATTCTATTCCATTAACTGAACTTGTTGGTGAAGCCGGTGATTATGATTTATATTCTCCAGGAGTGACAAAAAGAAAAAGAGGTGTTAATTCAATGGTTGATACTTTAGGTATTTTAAATAATTTGAGATTGTTTAAAGATATCACTGATGGTGGAGCTCATTTATCATATGAAATGATGAATAATTTAAATAAGTTCAGAAACAAAAACTACTATGACGAAACATCTGGTGAATGTCATAAAGCAATGGATAAGGTTATTGAACTTTATAAGGAAAATGAACATGGAACCGAATTAGTTAAGGACATTGAAAGGGTTCTAGCACTTCAAACTAAGGATGATGAATATACTCCATCTCCGAGAGCAAAGGAATATTTAAAGAGATGTTTAGTCTTAGTTAAAGGAAAATAAACCTCGAAAGAGGAGTCTTAGGACCGTTATGTTACATAACAGGAAAAGGGGAAGTTCGCTACTGTCCCCTTTTTTGTTGCCCGAATATTTATATAATAAATAAATTATCTAAAAAATAAAAATTATGGCAAAATCAGGTAGTGCTGTTGGGTCTAAAGAAACTTTTGGTACTCGTAAAAAAGGAAAATCTAAAAGAAAGTATGGTCCAAAAGAAGAGAAACCCAAAGCTTACAAAGGTCAAGGAAGAAAATAAACTAAAACTAAAACTGAAAAAATGAAAAAAATTGTTGCTTTATTTGTTGAAGCCATTCTATGGTTGAAAGGTATTTTTAACGATGAGAAAGGTAATCCATCATCAAAAAGAATTGTTGGTATGGGATGCGCGGTTGCGTTGTGTCTAACTATGTATCACAATAGCTTTTCAACTGTGGATGTTGCTCCCGCCGAATATTTGGTCGACGCAGTTGCTTTATTGGCGTTTGGTTGTTTAGGTTTGGCTAGTGTGGATAAATTCACAGCAAGACGAGGAAAAAAGAAAGAAGAGGATTCCGAATAAAATTAACCCCACCTTTAAGTGGGGTTTTTTATTTTCGTTTTTTCTTAACAGGTTCGGGCTTCTTATCGATTATCTCAACCGATATCGGACCATTCTTGAATTTATCCAAGTCATAAGTCCAAATTGAGATTGTGTCCTCGGTTTCGTATTTTCTTGTTATTTTATTCATAGTACAAATATAAACAAAAATCCCCACTTAGGTGGGGATTTTAACATTTTTCTACGATTACTTAGGTTCAACTTCCTCAAAATCTACATCAGATACTTCTTCATTAGTAGGTTCGTCACCAGTACCTTCAGAAGCGGTCTGACTATAAATTGATTGAGTGATTGTTTGAGAGGTTATTGCAACTTTTGCCGTCGCGTCTCTAACTTTCTCAACTTCCTTTTCTTCCAAAGCGGTTTTTAATTCGGATAAGGCCTCAGATAGTTGAGTTTTTTGCTCATCGGTCATTTTCTCATCCAAATCTTTTAAAGTCTTTTCAGTTTGGAATGCCATTGAATCTCCTTGATTCATAATGTCAACATTTTCACGAGCTTTAGCGTCTGACTCAGCATTTAACTCAGCGTCACGCTTCATTTGTTCAATTTCCTCCTTAGAAAGTCCAGTTGAACTTTCGATACGGATTGATTGTTCTTTGTCAGTCGCTTTGTCTTTGGCAGAAACATTAATGATACCGTTTGCATCGATGTCAAAAGTTACTTCGATTTGTGGAACTCCTCTCATTGCCGTTGGAAGTCCATCAAGGAAGAAACGACCAATTGTTCTATTGTCTTGAGCCATTGCTCTTTCTCCCTGTAGAACGTGAATTTCTACTGATGGTTGGTTATCAACTGCCGTTGAGAAAATTTGTGACTTTTTAGTCGGAATTGTTGTGTTAGACTCAATAAGTTTTGTGAAAACTCCACCCATTGTTTCAATACCAAGTGAAAGTGGTGTTACATCCAACAACAATACGTCTTTTACATCACCTGCGAGTACTCCTCCTTGAATTGCCGCACCAAGCGCAACAACTTCATCAGGGTTAACTCCTTTTGATGGTTCTTTACCGAAGAACTTTTTAACAGCCTCTTGGATTGCCGGAATTCTAGTCGAACCTCCAACCAAGATAACTTCATCGATGTCTTTTGGTTTCAAACCTGCGTTCTTCAAAGCTGATTTACATGGTGCAATTGTACGTTGTACCAAACTATCAACCAACTGCTCGAACTTAGCCTTTGTCAATGTACGAACCAAGTGTTTTGGCATACCATCTACCGGCATAATGTAAGGTAGATTGACTTCTGTTGATGGTGAAGATGACAATTCAATCTTTGCCTTTTCAGCACCTTCACGAAGACGCTGAAGAGCCATCGGGTCTTTTGTCAAATCAACTCCATTTTCATCTTGGAACTCTTTTGCCAACCAATCAATAATTGCTTGGTCAAAGTCATCACCACCGAGGTGAGTATCACCGTCAGTTGACAAAACTTCAAATACGCCGTCACCAAGTTCAAGAACTGATACGTCATGAGTACCACCACCACAGTCGAACACAACAACTTTCATATCCTGACCTTTTTTGTCAAGACCATAGGCAAGTGCAGCTGCGGTTGGTTCGTTGATGATACGTTTAACAGTTAGACCCGCAATTTCACCAGCTTCTTTTGTTGCTTGACGTTGAGCATCATTGAAATACGCGGGTACTGTAATAACCGCATCGGTCACAGTTTCCCCCAAATAATCTTCAGCAGTTTGCTTCATTTTCTGAAGAACCATCGCCGAGATTTCCTGAGCAGAATACTTCTTATCCTCAATTTGAACACGAGGAGTGTTACCTTCACCCTTAACCACTTTATAAGGAACACGCTTGATTTCTTTTTTACTTTCATCAAAGCTTGCACCCATAAAACGCTTAATAGAGTAAACTGTTTTATCAGGATTTGTAACCGCTTGACGTTTTGCCGGGTCACCAACCTTTCTCTCACCACCATTTGAAAAACCAACAATCGAAGGGGTGGTTCTTTTTCCTTCACTGTTTGTAATCACAACAGGTTCACCATTTTCCATAACGGCAACACACGAATTTGTTGTTCCTAAATCAATACCTATAATTTTACCCATAGTTTAAAAAATTATTTTTATTTTTTTTAAAGTATATTAAAAAACTTTTATGGAGTCAACTCCGAATCTACATTATTAATTAATGTGCCAAAACAAAAAAACTGACAAAATGTCAGTTTATCATTAAATTATATGACAATGTGATTATTTTTCGAGGTCCAAAGTATACAGTCTCATGTAATTTCTCTGTAATTTGTCACCAGCTTTGTTAATTCTACTTTTAAACTTCTTAACTAAGTCAAACAACCCTGTTGTTTTTTCAATGTATCTGGCAGGAGACTCACCATGAACTTTCATCCATTTATAATAATCCGTCATGAACCATTTATATAGATTATTTAAGATAGATATGGTTTTTTCAGGATTTACTTCTTGAATTTTACTCAATAATTTATCAATATATAATTCTGAGTTAAAATTTTTCATAACTGATGAATCTTGCCAAAATTTGGTTTTTTTGAATTCATCGAATGACATGATAGATGTTTGACTTACCGCTTCTTGTGATTTGGCATTTATTTCATATGGCTCTGAATAATAAATCATATCAAGAAATTCTTGCCAGATTTTGAATATTTCTCTATTAACATTATAATTTTTACCCCCTACCCAGCTTAAAGAAACGTTGAATTGTTTTGCTCCTGACTCGGCTCTTTTATAACTTTCAAAAAGATGGTTACATTCATGTATTATCGTATCTCTCAAATCATATAGTGCCTTATCTTTAAATTCGTCACTAAAATCTGAACTCAATTTGAAATACAAACTAAATTTAGCAACTAAAGTTTGTGTAACTTCCTCTAAAACATATTTTGGTAATTCTAATGACGGTTCTTTTAAATAAGAACCACCAAAAGATTTTTTGTCTATTGATTCAAAACCACCTCCTGATGTGAATTTAATATTTTTATTACCTTTCGGAATCTTACTACAAATAAAATTAATCTCGATTTTTTCAACAGGTAACTCAATATAGTCATCCATACTGGATTGATAAATTCTTGACATATCTTGTAAACTGATAACAATTTTTTCTTGAGATTCATTTCTTAATTCCATGAATTCAACCGCTTTTGATTCTAATGTTTGATAAATTAAATTAGCATAAGCCAAAGATGCCCTTGACACCCCCAAATCCTCCTTAATTAATGTTTTTAACTGTTCTTCAGACAATAAAACTTTCATATCTATAAATACTACAAAAAAAAATTAAAAAACCTATTTATTTTTCAACTTTGTGCCGTATTTATATCAAAATGATAAACAATTTAATAAATAATAAATAAACGTAAACCTCCTTCGGGAGGTTTTTTTTTACCCAAAAGTTATATGAAAAACACAAAAATTTATCACGAGTTGGTCCAAAAAATGAGGACTTTTTTCCTAAACAAAGGTTTTATTGAGGTTCCTACTCAATCAAGACTATCAATTCTTGCGGCATGTGAGAATCCACACTCAATCACCACATTTGAGTATAAAGGTGAGATTTGGCCGTTACCCCAAACAGGTCAGATGTGGTTGGAGTATGAACTATTAAAGAATCCTGAGTGGCCAGGTGTGTTCTGTATCTCAACTTCTTATCGTCAAGAAAAAGACCCAATCCCTGGTCGTCACGAATTAATCTTTCCCATGTTTGAGTTTGAATCAAAAGGTGGAATGGAAGAATTAAAAAGATTGGAATTGGAACTTTTAACGTTTTTAGGTTTTGACACCCCAGTCGAAGTAAATTACGATGATGTTTGTAGCGAATACGGTGGAGTTAAGATTTTGGAAAACGAACATGAGTCAAGAATGTGGAAAGAAAAAGGTTGTGTTGTATCTCTACAAAATTTCCCACTCAGGACTAACCCATTTTGGAATATGAAGTCAGGTCAGAATGACAAATTTAACAAAATTGATGTTATTCTTTATGGTCAAGAAACTATTGGCTCTGCTGAAAGAAGTTGTGACGTTGATGAAATGAGAGAAATGTTTTATACCATCGAAAATGGCGGATATTCTAACAAATTGTTTGAATTATTTGGAAAAGAGCGAGTTGAGAAGGAACTTGAGGAGTTTTTATCTCACAAATTCTTTAAAAGATTTGGTGGTGGTATCGGTTTGACTCGTCTTGCAAGAGCTTACCAAATGATGAAAGATGAACATGCTGAATTACACATGAATTATGGTGATTTACAGAAATTTTAAATGAAAATGGGGGGTCATTGACCCCCTTTTTTTGGCTTTTCAGATGCGTACTTAACACCCATTATTGTTCCGACAATACTAAATGCGTTTGTTAATAATATACCAAACATATTGCTCCAAGTTGACCCAATTATTTGTGTATCTTGACCTGTGAATAATGCCACAGAATATAATGCCGTGGTAACTATCCCAACTCCAATAATTACAATCAACGCAACTCTTACAATTGTATTTATTAACTCAAATTGAGTTTTCTTTTGTAACACATCCAAATCATTTTCGGCATGTTGTTTTGCCTTTTCAGCCTCAACCCTTGCTTGTTCGGATTTAACCATCTCCACCTTTAATTCTTCCGTTAACCTCAAATTATCCAGTTTCCACTCGTTTAGTTCTCTGTTTTGAACTTCAAATGTTAATTTGGATTCTTCTACTTCCTTTAATGTAGTTTGGAGTTCTTCTAATATTTTTTGGTTTTGGGAGTTTAAATCAGATAATTCTTTATTTTGGGTTTGGATTTGTTTGGTTATATCAAGTCTCTTTTTTCTATTTGCAACATCCTTTTCCCCACACTTTTTAAGGTATTCTTTAAAATCATCATCCCCATCAGAATTAATTACCTTAACAATATTCCCTTCCAAAAATAAGTTTTTGTTTTCGGATAAGGTAATTAATTCTTTCTGTATTTCAGGGGTTAATTTTATCATTTGTAAATTTTAAACGGAGCGGTTCTGTTTTTGTAACCTTCATAATCTTTCTTAAACTCCTCTAATCTTGGTTCAATCTCGTCTGATTTTATAATCCAAAATTGAGCCCCTGACTGAATTGCCTTTGCCTGCTCCTCAGGTTCATTTGAAGATGAAATAATTCCGATTACAACATTATTACCATATTCAAAGTTAATCTTTCTAATAAGCTCAATACCATCAAATGAAGACCCGATAATATTCAAGTCAACAAATACACATTCAGGTTTATCTGCCTTGTTTGATTGCCATTTTTCAAATAATTTGGCGGCTTCATCTGAACTATTTAAACTTTTTAAAGATAATGTTATATCTAAAAGAGAACAACTGTCCTCAAACACTAAATGGAATAAATCCTCGTCATCTACAAGTAAAATAGAATCAATCATAGTTTTTTTTATTTTATTTTTATTTTCAGTTTAGTTCCTATCTCATTTTTCTCACATCTTACCAAAAACTTGTGCTCTTGCAATATTGCAACACATATGTTTAATCCGAGTCCGGTTCCTGATTCTTTTTGTCCTTCTTTTCTTGTATATGGTTTTGATAAATGGTCAAAATCTTCTTGGTCAATACCTCTTCCATTATCTTGGACTATAAGGTTATCACCTTCCATATATATTTTTACAAATTTTGATTCTGAGTCATTATACTTCAATCCATTTCTAATTAAGTTGTCTATCGCCGTACAGAACAACGCTTCATTAACTTCTATGGTTGGTAACTCTTCAATTATAACCTGACTATGATAAGCCGTTGATGATAAGTAATCATTTAGTATCTCTCTTAAATCACATTCAGCTTTATTTAACACCACATCTTTTTTAACCAAATTTGTAAATTCATAAACTCCTTTATAAACCTTTTGTGAGTGTCTTAAACCCTCCTTAATCATTTTAATCGGAGCCTCGATTTTCAAATTTTCAATATCTTCAACTTTCAATCTTCTTTCCAAAGAACTTAAACCTCTTGGCATATAAGTGTTAATACCTGAGTGCATATCGTGTCTTAATATCTTGGCAGCATGTTCCAGATAAGTGTTTTTCTTCTCTATCTCTTGGGATTGTAAAACTTTATCAGTAATATCAATCGCTATTTTCATAATTCTGATAACTTTATTATCATTATCAAAGATTGGGTTATATGTGGCTTGTAACCAAATTTCATCCCCATTCTTTTTAATCCTTGTAAATTGAGCAGATATGAAATTACCACCCTTTAACTTATCCCAAAATTCTTTGTATTCAACTGAATTTGAATAATCCTCAGTTAAAAATATTCTGTGGTGTTTTCCTGTAATTTCTTCCATATCATATCCCATAACATCACAGAAATTTTTGTTAGCATACATTATAGTACCGGTTAAATCAAACTCAATAACTGCATTGGATTGGTTAATAGCATTCATTCTATTTCTAATCTCAAGTTCTTTTTTCTTAACATCTGAGACATCATACCTTAATGATGTAAATCCTTTTAGTTCTCCATTTCCTCTGAACTCGGCTTTAATATATGAATCAACCCAATATAAATGTCCGTCTTTTGAAATATTGGTTACAACTTTATTCCAAATTTGTTTATCTACGATTGTGGTTTTATACATTTCTTGCCACATCTCTTTGGGGTGGTACCCTGAATTAACTATTTTGTGGTCTTTTCCAATGGCCTCTTCTAAGCTCCATCCAGATACTTCACTGAATTTTTTGTTAACATATGTTATCTTACCATTCTTATCGGCTTTACTAACTAATACAGATGTGTCAACAAACTTCTCAAATTCTTTAAATTTATTATATAATCTACTAGTTTTAATGTAGTGTCTAATCAAACTGAAAAAAACGGGGATAAAGAATAAAAAACAAACATATTCTGTTCCTCTTGTTAATCTTGTGCTTGGGGTAAGTTCAACTAAAACCGCAGTTTTAACGACGAAGAACACCAACATTATGACGAATGACAACGAAATGAGTATTTTGATTTTTCTATCCATACTCTGATAAATATCATTAAACTCTTGATAAAATTTTTCGATTTACTATAATTTTACCCCAATAAAAAAACCCGCCAAATTCGACGGGTTTCAAATTAAATAAACTCCAACTTATTCGTTACAGGGTCCCATTCTACTGTTAGTGGTTTTTGGGTGTATTGATACTGTTCATCTAAAACGGAAGCATTAATGAAGTGAGTATCACCATCAAAAACATAACCATACCCCGAATGTATATGTCCGCAGACATGAATTTTGGGTTTAATTGTTTTAATTCTCTTTGTCAGTAATTCACATCCAAGATTATCATACTGACCCATAATTGTATCCAAATAACCAAATGCTGGCCCGTGAGTTACAAGTATATCAATATCATCCGGTATTTCATCCCAAGCTTGTTTAAGTTCCCACCCATCTTTTGGTAGGTTAAACGCCCAACCATTAAATTCAGGTTGCCAAGGACTACCATAAATTTTTACATAATTTTCAGTATCAACTCCGTAACCCAAAAAATTATCTTGGAGATAATCAATCCACTTGTAGGAACCAACAATCTCTTTCGCCATTTTAGGTTCTGTTTGAAATCCAAAGTCGTGGTTTCCAGCGATGAATACCTTTACAGTATAATTATCCAAACTGTTAAACCACTTACAGAATTCTTGGATTTCATGCTTATAACCCCTTGATGATATATCACCAGCATGAATCAATAAATCACCGCCAGGTAAAGAACTTGTTACCTGTTTGTGTTTGTTATGAGTATCGCTGATGAGTGTTATTTTCATTTTCTTACTTGGGTGTCCTCTAATTCAACAGATGTTGGTCTGCCAAATATAAGAACATTTACTTTAAGTTTACCTTTTTCTTTATCAATAAATTCAATGTTCCCCTTAAAGGATGTGAACGGACCTTCAGTTACGGTAACTTCATCTCCAACACTGAATATGTCTGAAAAACTTTTTGTTTTGTTTTCCTCGTGTAGACCAATCATTCGGTTTACTTCTTGGTCTGATACGATTTGAATATTTCCAGCTCTATCAGACAACAAACCTGTCGCTCCGTCAATTTTTTTAACAACTTGTTTTAATTCTCCAATTGCAGATGTTTCAACAAAAACGTAACCAGGAAATAGAACTTTTTCTCGTTGTGTTTTTTTACCATCTTTTGTTGCGAAAACCTTTTCCATTGGAACCACAACTCTTCCGATTACTCCATTGAGTTCCCCTTTGTCCGCTTCTTTTAAAATTCTTTCTGAGACTTTTCTCTCACGATTTGCTTGTGCTCTTACAATGTACCATTCCATAATTTTAATTTTTTAGTCCCACCAACCATCAATGTGTTTGGCGATAAATTTATATGCTTCTTTTTTATCTTTCATGTATTCCTTTTTGGCACTTTTCAGTGCCGCTCTGAATTCTTTTGAGTATTGTTCCTTATCTTCAGGAGTTTTTACATTCTCATGCTCAATATCCAAATACATGGAGCCGGTTCCATCATTAGTTGGTGTCCAGTTGAATTTACTCTCACCCCACTTTTCTGTTATTATTTCATGAGCCTGTTCCTCATAGAATTCCCAACTATCACGGGTCATATGAAGTCTATCAATCGCTTCTTGAATTTCTTCAGCGACTTTTTTTGCCTCCGTGATGTGTGTCCTGTCAGACAAAAAGAAATCTCTAGTATGCTCAAGTTTTTTGATTAAGATTTCAACAATGAAGTGGTTATCATAGTCTTCATCTTTCCAAATTGTAGGAAGCCATCGAAAAACATTCTTTATCTTCCTGAAAAATCTCCTGAACGGATATGTTATGTTATTAAAGTTTACCCCAGCCATTTTTATATTGTGTTTTATCTATTCCTTCTGAAACTATTTTAAAAAATTCAACAACTTTCTTCCAAAACTTTTTCATACGATTAATTTATCAGGGTGTATACCGTTTTCTTCCAAAAGTTCGCGAAGTTTATCATAAACGGCATCAACTCCCTTATGAAAACCATCATCTTCACCATAACCATTGGTTATACTGCGATAAGAATTATGGGTTAGTTCCCAAAGTACAAACGCCATGTCAGTTGCCTTAACACATCTTTCATGGGCTATTCGGTCATCAAAATCGTCTAAGTTAAATTCAAGTTTTGCTTTCATAGTACAAATATACGACAAGTTTTTTAATGAAAAAAGGGACTTAACAAAATTTAAGTCCCTTTTTCTATATATAGGCTCTCAGATGAGAGTGATAGTTTTGATAAATATACCTAAAAATCAAAAATATGTCAATTTTAAGGTCAAAAATAGTAATTTTATTCGTTTTTACCTGAAACTATCTTACAAATTTGGTCTTTTTTTGAATCTTCAAATTTATTTATGTATTTTAACTTAATTTCTTCAGAAATTTCGTAATCCCACTTTTTTATAAACTGTTCAAATAGTCTTAATGAAGAATTCACCTGTTTTCTAGTCTCACAGGACTCTAAAACCGACAATACCCATTGAAACTCTATCAAAATATCCATACTTTTAGTAAAATTAGGTTTATATTTATAAAATATATGAAAACTTGCCTTTCTGTCCTCTTAAATTATGTTTTTTCCAAAGATTTAGAGGCTTTATACGGTAAAGACAGCTATATTATTATAAATCATGTTAAATTTTGTACGGTTAATAAACATTATTTGATTGATTGTAAACTTTTTATGACTGACATCTCTCTTTTTGAAGAAAGTAGGTTGGATGGTCTCAATTTTTTAATCGAGGAAAGTTTAAAATGGTCAAATTTTGAGCATGATAAGTTCGCATTGGTTGCAACTTACGATTTGGTCAGTCAATCTTGAATCAAACCCCTGTTTTTAAATTCATAATATACTTTTGGGGCAGCGTCATGAGTTGTGATACTATCACCTGACTTAATTTTTGAATCAATTTCTTCCATAAATTGACTAAAAACCCCACTTTTGTGTGCGGAGTATAGTATTTCCTCTAAAAATTTCTCGTTTGACATTTTTACCTTAAAATTTAATGATTTAATAATAATAACTATACAAATATAGTAAAAAAAATGATTAAAAAATTTTTTTACAAAAAATATTTGATGAGTTATGATTTTTCACCTATAATTAGTAAAAACATATAAAATGAAAATAGTACAAAACGGTGACTCCGTAAAAGTTAACTACACAGGACGTTTGGAAGACGGTTCTGTATTCGATTCTTCATTGACTGAGGGTCGTGAACCATTGGCCGCAGTATTGGGACAAGGACAATTAATCAAAGGTTTTGAATCAGGTTTGATGGGAATGTCAATTGGTGATAAAAGAACTATTGAAATTGCTCCTGAAGACGCATACGGTCAAGTTATTGAGGGTATGGTAAGTGAAGTACCTCTTGAGAATCTTCCTGAAAATGTTAAAGTTGGTGACCAACTACAGGGGATGACTGAGCGTGGTCCAGTAATGGTAGTTGTTAAAGAAGTGAATGAAAAATCAGCTATGGTTGATGCAAATCATCCTTTGGCAGGTAAGAAACTCATCTTTGATTTGGAGTTGGTTAGCATAGACTAATCACTCATACATCTTATCTTCGAGGTCGGGGTATATTTTCTCAAACATTTTCATGAGAGCCCCGGCCTCGCTATTTGCCATATCTTCATTTCTACCTCCTATGTCCGGTCCGTGTTTCCATTTTAACACGTCTCTTTGATATTCGTGAACCCACTCGTGTGCCAATGTTCTTAGAATATCCCTATAAATTCTTCCTTTTGTTAAAATTTTAATTTCATTCTCATCATTCCTACTACCTGTAGTCATTTTTCCTGTTCTTTCAGAAATAAAAAAAACTTTCAGGTCGTGTTTAAGTGGGAACTGTTTTTGTAAGAATCTCATAAACAAATCTAACAATTTATAATCTTTCTGTGGGATTCCTGAGTTTCTATGAGTAACTATAACTTTCATATCAATTATAAATATATTTAAAACTTATTAGTAATTTTTTTCATATAATAAATTACAGTAAAAGGAATATGAAAAGATAAAAAATGAAATATGTTTGATAATTTTTTCATGGTAAATAAAAAATGGGGACTCAAGGTCCCCATTTAAATTGATTTATTTTTTATTAAAACAATATCTGTAAATTAGCAGTTATTGGTCTATTAGCCAAACTTGGATTTGTCACAATTACTGTTTTATACAATGGATTTACCATTATTGTCAAACGAGAATTTGCGTCAGTTCCCTTAGAGAATGATAAAGTTCTCTTTAAAACAACACCCACATTAGTAAATCCGTTTTCTTTTTGGAAGTTAACTTGTGATTCTCCTGTCACATAACCAACGAATAAATCAGCATTGTAATCTAAGTGATATGTTGCTTCAAAATACAACGCTCCTTTCTTATATGACTCGTTTTGATAAAACACATAAGATGTTAAGAAGTCAATTCTTGATTTAGCATCACCCTTGTACTTTATCACCGCCTCAAGGAAGTGATTGGTCGTATTCTTATTATAGTGGAAATAAGATGTGTCAATTTGAGTAGGAGTATTCTGACTGAAATATATATCTTGAACTCCGATAGATGTGTTTAGGATGTTAAACATAGCCGCATTTTTAACTGTGTTAGCATAACCCTCTCTAAATTGATTGTATACTGCATTAACTTCAGTATTCAAAGTAAACCACTGAACTGGTTCGTAATCAGCAACCATTTTAATTACGGGTTGTTTACCCACGTCAACACCTCTCCACAAATTTGATGTTGATAATCCAAACTCACTTGTAAAAGGACTTTGTTTTTTTGCGGGTCTAAAGAACAACCCTTTTGTTTTAACAGTATCCGCTTGGGCAAACGATGACATTGTTGTTAAAATCCCAAGTAGAAAAAGAAATAATAATTTTTTCATTTTAAAAATTTATAAGTTTATTATAAAGGTAAATATCTAGAAAAAGACATAAAAGTCAATTCAAATAATATGTTAACCCTTTGCTCCAATAATCTCCGTACTCCTTGAAAAGGGATAAATCTGTTTCGTTGTAAGTAAAATTCGTAATAATCTCGACCCTTTCTCCAATTTCGGTAACTATGGGTTTTAATTTTTTTGGGTCAAATTCTTCATCCAATTCTATATCATATTGAAAAAATTGACCCTTGGTGTAATCCTCAATTATCAAAGATTTGTCCTCTTCAAAAACAAATTCGAAAATATAATCCTCAAATTCGTGGTCATTTTTAGATTCCCAAATTAGGTCGTCGTTTTCGTTATAAACCTGAATTATAAAATGTTCAGGGTTATTAAAGGGTCCCAAAAAAGTATCATCAGTTTCAAATATATCATTTTTATTTACTATTTCACTGATAACTTCAGGCTCACAATTATCGTTTTCAACATCCGACTCAAATAATCTCTGTCTTTGTTCATCTTCTAATAAATGAACGTAACATTCTGCACCACGACCACCTACAACTACTTTATACCTCATTTCTCAATAATCATATTGGTGTTAGAAATTGGAAATCTTGCTACAGGAACTGATGAATAACCTGATGGAGCACTTTCGCTATCAAGTCTTTGCATTACTTCATAATAATCTTGTAATGGTTTTACCGTTGGTACATTTTCGAATTTGTAAATTAAGTTTGAGACCTCAGCCGTACCGTCATACACCCAAACTTTTTTTTCTGTTGTGTTAAAAACTAGTGTTTGCATAAATTGTTTTTTTATTTATACAAATTATAGAACATTAAATCAGTAAAATCAAATGTTTTTACCTAACAACCGTTACATGACCAAAAATTATTTCAGGTTCGTTGTCAATTCCCTTCCAAGTGACTTTATATTCATACACATCATTTTGAACATAATAGTCACCACCTCTAAAATTTCCAATCCACTGTCCTTTTGGGTCTACTGATTGAAAAACTAACTCTCCCCATCTATCAAACACAAGTACTTCGATACTTTCCCATCCTGTTCCTTGTGGGAACCAAGTATCATTAAATCCATCGGCATTTGGTGTAAATGCGTTTGGTATGTAGATTGAAGAGCACTCACCTATATGTACTTTAAACTCCATGGGTTCTGACCTACAATCTCCACTTTTACCATAAACTTTTACGGTGTGAATACCGGGCGAATAAGTTTCCCAGTTTACGGTTAGAGTTTGTCCAAAATGGTAAACACCATCAACATACCAATAAAATGTTGTATTTGGTGTGTCAGACTGTATTGAATAGGTGTATTCTTTTTTAGACTCCTCTTCACAAATGTCTATTTCTTGTTGCTGACCAAGCATAATCATAACAAAAAACAACAACAAGATTGTTTTTATGTTTTTCATTCTTAGTCATGTGAAATATTGTCTAAAACAGGAATTGGATAGACGGTCATATCAGCTGTCGCAGTGAATGTACATCCCGCCTCAGTTATGGTGTAAGTCACCGTTTCTGTTCCCTCCGTTTGTGGGCAATATTGACCATTAACAATGTTTGGTCCTGAGAATACACCACCAGCCGGTGTTGCAACCAAATCTTCGCAAGGGTCACCTTCACAAAATACAAGTGGAGTAACCACAGGGTTGATTTCAAGAATAAATACATTCATCGTGATTGGGGGTCCGTCACAACCAGCAGGTGTTGTTGCATAAACACTAATCGCATCTACTATAGGACCGCCCGCAGGAGCGGCCGACCAGTCGACAGTTATTTCATTAGTTCCTTGTCCTGATGTTAAAATACCGGGAGCCGAAACTGACCATACATAAGTATAGTTTGGAGTATTTGGAACCTGATAAGTTGCAAAAGGGTCATTTATACAGACTGTATCGGGATTAATTGTGGTAAATTGAGCAAAAAGTGTGATTGGTAGTATTGCCAGTACAAGTAATAAGAGTTTTTTCATGTTTAAAGTAGTTAGAGTTTATTCTACTATAAATATCTTGAAAAAGACTAATCGTGGCTAATAATTCCAGGTATTATTGGAATGTCGTAAACCTCAACTTCACAATTTGCGTTGTCTGTGCAATTTGTCCCCACAACATGAGCGGTCATCGTCACATTATAGACACCGGGAGAACTATACGTATGTGATGGAGAATATAAATTTGAAGTTTGTCCATCATCGAAGTCCCATAAATAGGCGGTTTGATACCCCTGAATAGGTGGTGTTAAATTTGTAAAATTAACTATGTCAGGAAAACATACATCTTCACATATTATACTTGATAATAAGGGTATCGGGTCAAGGATTATTTGAAGGTCAAGTTCACATCCTGTAATAGTTGTTACACTCAATGTCAAATTGGTGTAAGTATTTGATGGAATAGTAATAACTCTTGTGTTATCTCCTGTTGGTGACCATTGGTATGTCGCAAAACCTTCCGGACCTTCAATCAATGTAGAATCACTTGCCTGACAATAATAAACTTTTGTTTCAATCGGACCACAAGATATTGCGTCGATATAGGCATATCCATAGTGAGCACCTAAATCACAATCACCCGTTTCAAATTCAAGTGTAACACTTTGTCCAACATACCCTGATAAGTCTAATGATATAACCCTCCAATCACTCCAAGCTATTGGTGTTGGGTTGCCCGGCATTGTACAATAATTAAAACCTGGCAAATTAGGTCCGGCCGTCACCATGTACTCGGTACAAGGAATTACTGTTCCGTTTGCAAGTCTAACTCTTGATTGAAATCTTGGTTGAGCCCCATCGCTATGGCCAGGGTCTTGTAATACAACCGCGTAAGCGTACTGTATCAAAGTTGTTGCCGGACTAACAGTAAATGTATAATATAAACCTTCAGCTCTTGCATTGTTTTGGTTGTTTCCAAGACGGGCTGAAAAATTTCCGTCATAAACCGTATTGAGACCTCCGCATGTATTGGGGTCAATACCCGCACTTACAATTGTTTGTCTTCCCGGAAAAATTCCAGCAAAAGGTAAATCAATTGGGCAACAAAATCCTCTTCTCCCTGTCCAGTTTGTAAAATTACCAAATTCAAAATTTGCGTTTGGACATTGGGCAATAGAAATTAACCCACATAATGTGAGTATTATTAAGACAATAATATTCTTAAATCTCTGAACCAATTCTAAATTTTTCTTCGGGAGTTAGGAGACCCTTTCCAAATTTTTCTAATCTTTCCCAGTATCTTTCTTTAACATGATGATGAATCGGTCTGGGTTTTCCGTCCTCATCAATTCTAACAAAAACAATTTTTGTTTGAGTTACAATGTCTTGCTCACCTGTATAAACATTGTGTTTTCTAACTTCGATATAAAGTGTAACAGAGGTATTACCAAATGAAACGACCTCACCATAAACTTTTAATATGTTTCCAACTTTTACCGCTCGTTTAAATAACAACTCATCAATCTTCAATGTAACAATCTTTTGAGTGTCACAGATTTGAGAGGCGTATGAAGCAGCCGCATCATCAATAAGCCCGAGTATTAAACCTCCGAACATATTTCCGTGAACACCCTCGTCACCTTTCTTACAAATGTATGTCGTTATTAATTCCATATCAATTATCTAATTGTCCTATATTCATCAAATAACCAATATAATTTCTTTTAGTTGTTAGTTTTTGTAAGTTTTCGTGAATAAGTTTGATATAATCTTCGTTATTGATTTTACCTTTTTTAAATCTATCAGTGATTAACTCAATCTGTTTTATAGAATCTCGCTTATCGGTGTAACTAACCGTTCCTATATCTTTTCCCATTTTATGTAATTTAATTATTCCCATTCTTCGCTATTTGTATCATCATCTTCAAGTCCATCCATTAAAGTATTGTCCCAATCTTCCATATCATCTGTATGCTCGTAAGCACCATCCGGTCCAATCTGAAAGTCATCTGATACATAAGGTCCAATATTTTCTTCGGCACATTCCTGAGCCATCTTCATCGCATAATCTTTTTTTCTTGCAAATGGTTTCTCGGGACATAGTTCTTCTTTTCCTCTATAAACCGCCCACCACCATTGTTGCTCATCCATCTTTTCAACTCGTAGCATCATATCACGATACTTGGCAACATAATCGTCCTCGTCAATTTGTTCCCACTTATGTTTTAAATCTTCCATCATATATTATTCGTAACTTTCTATTGTTTTACTTATTAATCCACTCAAATCCCAAACATAGTTTCATCATTTTTCTATGGAGCCATTTTGGTTTTTTTGCAAGATAAATTTGTAATCCCATACTCCCACCTAGTTGATAACATCCCACATACTTAGGACCGGATTCAATCGTAAGGTCAGGGTTTGCGGTTAATGTACTACACGTCAAATCAATTTCTGAAGATAATGTTGTTTTTTGTATCATAACTTATATTTTTTTCCATTTATTATCAGAATCCAATTCAAATGTTCCAATGTGGTTTTCCTTCCACTCGGTTGGTTTGATTAATGATAAGAAATATTCTCCACTTTTTCTACGATACAAATAATATTCTTGTCCGATAATTGGTTGAAAATTATATGTTGCATTATACACAATACTATTCCACTCAAATTCCTCAAGTAATTTTTGATATTGTTCTTTTATCTCCTCGTATTTTCTATTGAAGTAATGATTGGTTTTTAAAATCTTTTCATTCTTCCATGTTGATACATTGTCAGGTGATATGACTGGTGCTCCGATGTTTGTTGCATATGGAAGAAGGTGAGCGTAATACCCACGCTCTTCACTCCATACAATATTGTCGGGATATTTCTTTTTTGGTTGTTCGTAACTCATTACACTTGGTAAATCAGAATAGTTACACCATAAATCTTCAGTGTTCTCCATTTGTGAGGGATATTCCGTGTCTTAATCCTTGAACAAAATCTTTAAAATCCTGTTCGGTTGTTATATAATTTCCGATGACAATTCCAACTTCATTTCCAACATCAGACAAATTTCCATTGTCGTATGAAACCTTTGATAAAGATTCTGAAATTTGTTTTAAAATGTGTTGGAAATTATCCATATTAGTTATTTAGGTTTAAAAATTCAAAAAGTTTGGAGAACTTTTGTCGTGCTTCTTGGCTTTGTTCGGTGTAAATCCATGCTCGTTCTCTACTGTCCATCAATTTCATTTCACCATCAATAAAAGAACAAAATTCTTCCCTTGTTAGAACTTCAACCAGCTCATTCCATTGGTCGTAGATTGCAATACCCGAATCCGAGCTTTTGGCCCAAAGAACGGGGCCTTCGTAGTTTAACAGAGTTATTTTCATTTTAATTACTTAAAGGTGCTTTAATTGCTGGGTGTGATTGATAATCTATTAGATAAAAATCATCAGGTACAAAGTCTTTTAAATTTTTATCATATTCATCCTCTCTATAATCCACACCTAATTTAGGCAAATTATAAGGTGTTCTACTAATTTGTTCCTTAGCCTGCTCAATATGATTTAGATATAAATGTACATCACCTAAGTTACCAATCAACTCATCAGGAACCATATTAACTTCTTTGGCAATGATTTCTAATAACAACCCATATGACGCTATATTGAATGGAAGCCCCAATAGTGTGTCTACCGACCTTTGATTCCACATTAGAGAGATTGCTCTGGTAGGTACATTGTTTGTTGTATAGTACAAATGCAAAGCGGTATGGTCATCAGTAGTATCAATTTTTATTTCAGTACTATTCTTTTTAGCATATATTTTTGCTCTTTCATATATTGACAACTCTCTTGTATAAACTTGAAATCCGTAATGACAGGGTGGAAGAACCATTTGGTCTAATTCACCTATATTATAAGCATTAACCATTAATCGTCTTGAGTCTGGGTTTGTTTTGAGTTCAGAGATTAGATTAGCAATTTGGTCTGTACCTCCCTTATTGAGTTCACCTGGGATGTTTAGCCAATTTCTCCATTGTGCTCCATAAATAGGTCCTAATTCACCCCACTGTTCTGCAAACTCATCATCGTTTTTAATTCGTTCAATAAATTCTTCTTTTGAGTATGGTTCAATAGTAGGAACACCATTTGTATCTATTGAATATGATTTTAAATACCTTACAATGTCTTTATCACGAATAACTTTGTGTAAGTAATTCTTATGAGCATCACCATCCCAAATATGACAATTGTTATCAACAAGGTATTTGATGTTGGTATCACCTCTTAAAAACCACAGTAATTCAGTTACCATAGTTTTAAAGGCCATCTTCTTGGTTGTAAGCAATGGAAACCCATCCTTCATGTTATGACGAATCTGTCTACCGAATATTGATAAGGTACCAGTACCTGTTCTATCTTTCTTTTCAACACCCTTTTCTAAAATATCTTCTAACAGATGAAGATATTGTGTTTCTATCCAATTACTCATAACTTTCTATTGTTTTTTCTAGTTGATGAAACATTTCTTTAATTCTCATTCCCAAATCGTATGGGTCGGCATGTTTAACCATTTCTAATGTTAGAATATGATTGGCTTTAAACCATTGGGGTGTTTTGGATTGTTTCTCCTGTCCCCACATTTCCTTATATTTTCTATACGCAACATCATGCATTGTTACCATACAATCAAATCGTATCTCACAAACTCGTCTTGTGTCAGCAACCACTTCGGGTACTGGTGTTATTTCCGTATTATTCATTTTTCACCTCCATAAGTTTCGTTGTAGTATTTTTCTGATTCTTGATTTAATATTTCATCTTTCTGAAACCAATATTCATTGGATAGTGGTGTTAAGTGAGCTTCAATTATCTGCTCCTTCTCCATTGCTTTAGCTTTTTGAAAGACTTCAACTACATCTACAAAAGGTAGTTTTTTTAATTCGAGTTCTAACCATTCTACTGCTGTTTGTTTACTCATTTGTCACCTCCTTTGTATGTTCTGTTATAGTAGCTTATTTCCGCTCCATCATAATTATCACCATCGTGGTCATACCCTTCACAGAATGCTTTAATTATCTGCTCCTTCTCCATTGCTTTGGCTTGTTCAATTTCTTCGCTATACATTGTTTGAAATGTAATGGATAGTTTACTAACTATCCACTCTACTGCGGTTTGTTTACTCATTTGTCACCTCCTTCAATTTCGTTTAAGTGTTCAATTATATTGAATTTCAAAATCCTTATGGCGTTATTATTAAACACCTGATTCATTCCCGCAGCGTTCACAGCTTCGATTTGATTTATCAACTCATTCAGTGCATCCAATTCATGTTTTTTTAATGATATCGCTAACATTTGTCACCTCCGTATGTTTCTTGAAAGTATTGTTCAGTATCCTTGATTATTTTATTTTTCACAGCATTTAAACCTAATGTGTCTATATGTTCTAATTTAGCTTTCATATAAGCCTCCATTATCTGTTCATTCACCATTGCTTTGGATTGTTGAATTACTTCATCATACAATTTAACCGCATCTTTTTTTGATAAAGTTTTATTGTTGGAAATTAGTTCAACTTGCTCAACCATCCATTCAACCGCAGTTTGTTTTCTCGTAACTGTAATTACTTTATCCGCAGATTCAGCGAACTGTTTGCCCGTAGTTTCTTGTTTCATATTTCTTCTTGTATTTCGTCTTGAATCTGATTTATTTTACTTTCAACATATTCTTCAAGTTCCTCGGCAATTTTTATATACGATTCCCGCAAAGAATGAAACTTTTCATCTTCAACTTCTTCAAATGATGAATAATGTCTGAAACAATAATCAAACCCTTCATCTCTCATTTTTACCTGAACATACTGAAAGTTCTCAAGTTGCTCGTATAATTTATCAATCTTTTCCATTTTACAAAAAAGTAACTTTTTATTTTACACTTTAGGAATTTTTCAACACTCCGTCAACTCTACCCTGTTGTGATGTTACGTCAAAATTAATTGAATTTGACCCAATATCCAAAACATTTTGAACTAAAAAATCACACATAAAAACATCACAACTATATGACTTAACACGGTCATCTTCTTTAATCTTCAACTTATCTGTAACCTTTTCCGATTCATCAAGAATATGACTAACAACAATATCTTGGAGGGGACTTTCACCTTTTAATTTTCTAATTGATTTTATTTCAATTGTATCTACCCCATAATTCAAAACATTATTAATCAGTTTTTCTTCATCCACCAACTCACCTGAACGATATGTATTAATGGTATTATTTAGTATTTCCTCTGTAACATAATCGTCATTGTGGTATGCCTCTCCTATTGTTACTACATCGTGGTTTAATACCTCTTCCACCGCGCCATAGTTGTTGAATGGATGAAATGCGGTTGTTTCTACATTGTGGTTTAATACCTCTTCCACCGCCCATCCACCGCAATCGTTGTGAGGTGAAGATGTTTCTACCTCGCAATTTAATGCCTCTTCCACCCGCCATTCGCCATTAAAATACCTCACCCCGGTTGTGTTTACCTTGGAATTTAATACCTCTTTGGATTCCTCTTTAAAGTTAAGGATACTTCCAACGGTTTTAAAAACTTTATCGGGATATTTGGTTTCAAGTTTTTGTTTTTTATTCAAAATAATATTAACCAATTCACCAAATAGATACTGATGTTCTTCACCATTTAGTGAAAACATTGTAAGGGCAGATTGGAAATGAGACCACCTCCACCAAAGATGTTTATCTTCTTTATGGTATTCAAAATACCAATACCTCTGCTCCCTATCGATAAACCAAATACTATCTTTGTAGTAAATGATTTCAACCCGCATAAGGTCTTTGAGTAGAAATTCTACGATTAGTTTTTTTAGTTTATCAGAAAACATTTTTTAATCTCCGATTTGTCGTTCAGGAACACTTGTTGGTTGTTTGAAATCATTTGGGCCTTCAACACTATCCGTATCAATTGTTTTTTCTTTTGATAACGTCATATATACATGGACTTTTACACCCAAAATACTGGCAATGGTTTGAAGAATTTTAGTTTTGAAGTTGAACATATTATTTTTGATTTTTAGTGATTTGAAAACCGAAGTCCCATACAAGGAACCCTACGGCAAATATATAAAGACTTGTGTAATCTCCGGTTTCAATATCAAAATATTCACTCTTTGTTACAGTCAAACTTGGAATAATATGAAATTGGAAATATTCGTCGTGATATGTTTTATGACAAAAGAGTTCAGTCTTCATTTGTGTAAATTTTTTCTTTTAGAAATGTTAATAGTTGTCTTGATTCGCGAATTGTTCTATCCTCCTTTGTGAATAACTCCAACTCATCGTCAGTTGCCAATTCACAAATCTTATTAAGTTCTTCATCATTAATCCGAAAAACTTTTAACATTACACCATCCATTAATCCAAAAATACTATTTGTTGGAACAGTATCGGATTCTTTGTACCCACTTTTTCGTTCTAGCCTTGTCATATAATTTTTGTTTTGATTGGTCAAATATAAATCAAATATCCTCGTTAAAAAAATAAAATTCAGGTAAATTTCCGTTCCTATTATGAAACTCAACTATTGATGTAATATCATTATCGCCAATAACATTATCAGGTGTCAGTTCAGGTGAACTTGACATTATAATATCTCCATTAGCATCAACAACAGTTATAACTTGTGGGTTTGATATTTTTGTTCTATGGTAAACTCCACCAGAATAAAAGGATAGTTTCTTACCCATAAATGTTACCTTTGACGGTATTTCTGATTCCGATAAATGTATTTTCATATCAAAGGGAAATCTCAAATCTATTTTTCATAATCCCGACTTTTTCATCAGGAACTCCGTGAATGTTTTTTCCTCCGTGTCTATTTTCAACAATCATAGAAAAAACTTTGTAGTCATATTTCTCTGCTAGTTTGAAATACCAATCCATTTCCCACTCTTGGGTAAATGTATTTGATACAACAATTGTCGGATGGTATTGTGGATTTTCTTGATTGCGTTTCATTTTATTCTCAACCTCATCCTTACACCACTGATGAGCAATTTTAATTTCATCAGGATTAAACTCATATTCACCAGTTTCTTTATTTACAAAGAATTGGTCGGCTTCACAAATAGAACCACTATGTACCAATGTCTTTGCGAGTGTTGATTTACCACTACCAGGTAATCCTCTTAAAATATACAATGTCCTCATATCTTTTCTAATATACAATCGTTTTTTTCCGCCAATGTTTTAACTCCGTTGCCATGGTCTCTGACCACGAGGGGATACCCAATGAATTCCAATTTGTTTTCAGGAATTTTGTCCAATATAATTTCCCCTCGTGGTACAGTTATTTTTTCACCATAAACTATGTTATATAGATTATGTTTTAGTTTCACACAATAAAGTTCTTCACTCATATCACCTTGAATTTAAAAGCCTCTCAACGTGGTGGTCATTTAACATGTCCGACTTCACATCTCGTTTATCCATTATGGGTACAATTTCCCTCATAACATTATAAGGCCTAAACTCGGGATGTCCATCAATTCCAACATCCATTTTTTTTCCTTGTCCGAACTTTCTGTTTGATGGAAGGTGAACGTGTCCGTGAAGGTGAATATCCCCTTCATTCATTCCATTCCAACTTTGGATTGGGTAGTGAAACAAACGGAATGTCTTCTTATCAATCACCAGTGTTTCGTAATGACTAACACTTGTAAAAAGTCTTTGGATGTCATCCCTGTTTCTTTCAATGTGGTGGTCGTGATTACCTAAAACAAGGTGAATATTCCTACAAATAATTCTATTTCTAAATTCTTCGATTGATTCAAATCCACCAAATGACCAGTCACCAAGACAAATCAAAATATCATCTTGACCTACATTTTCATTAATCCCGTTTAGGATTGCCTCATTCATTTTTTCAAGAGTTGTAAAATCCCTTGTTTGTTCCAATGGAATTTCACCATCTAATGTCCTCCAACTCGTTGTTCCACGGCAAATGTTCTTGTGATTATAGTGGGGGTCTGAGAAAATCCATACCTCAGGAAATGTTCCGTCATTATTTTTCTCAATCTTTATCATGGTGCAAATATAGTCAGGTTATTTCAATTACACAACAAAAATATCATTTTTTGGAGGTATTTATTAACATGAGTTTAAGAGAAACCATTAAAAGAATATTAAAAGAAGAAAGGGCGCCTAGCAAAGTATTAAGAAGAACTCACGAGATTGATAGGGAATTTAAAAGATTAATGAGCGCCGTTTATAGACCAAATTCAATTTGTAGATATGAAAATGGTAGAGAATTGGGTGATGTTGTAACTGAAGCGATTTTAGAAAATCTGTATTATAATACTTTTTATGAAATAGATGACAGGTCCGATGAATGGATAGACATTTCTAACTTTGTGGTTAAATACATAAGAGAAAACTACGGAGAAGAATTAACAAATTATTACAACGATAATTGCACTCAAAAGATGGAAACAACTGAATCAGAACTAACTGAAAAGTGTTGGCCAGGTTATACTCAAAAAGGAATGAAAACTATGTTTGGTAAAAGATATCCAAATTGTGTTAAAAAGAAAAAGAAATGAACCTACAAGAAACTATAAGAAAAGTATTAAGAGAAGAAAGTCGGTTAAAAAAATCGATTGATAATTATATCAGTCAGTTTGGGTTAAAGGATACTGCAAAAATGATAGGTGTAAGTTTAGCTAAATTAGTAGACATCTCAGGTCACCCAATAGATTCAGAAGTCGCTCACGAATTATTAATTGTTAATCTTAAAAATAAAAAATTACCTAGGGAATATAAAAATTTTAAAATTTCAAGTGGTATAGATGGGATTGTATATTGGGAAATGAGTAGAGATTCAAAACATTTTTTACCAGGTATGTACGAACAAATTTCAGTGGTTGCAACTCCTTTTTGGGACGGAAACCCGTGGACTCCTGTTGATATTGATTGGTTTACTTTACTTAATGAAGATGGTGATATAATTGCAGAAAAGGAACCTAGTGGTGATTACTATATACAACTTAAACATAAAACATCTTTTGATACCGTGGATGAACTATTTGAATGGTATTACGAATATTATCTACCGGTAGTTTACTCAACCGTAATGAGAGATTTATTACCGGGAGTATATCAAGAAATTGAAGATAAATTGGATAACGAAGGTGGATATTAATATGAACCTGCAAGAAAATATACAAAGGATTAAGGAAATAATGAATATGGATGTTAGTAATTCAGATTTATTATCACAACTTGTACAACAAGACCAAGTTGAGAGAAAGGAATATATGGATTTTGTAAATAATGAATTAAGGGGTGATTATGAAAAAGGTGCCAAGGAATGGATTAAACTAAAACATAGAAATCCTGATGACATTTTTCTTGATAAGGATAGAATGAACAAATTTATTTACACAAATTTTGATTTTGATTCATTTAATAAAAAAGATTGGGATAACTACTGGTTATTATCTCAGCACGCCGACCAATACCCTGATTTCCAAAAAACCGCTTTAAATATAATCCAAAAACATACAGGTGAGGATAATGACAATTTTAAATATTTGAGTGATAGAATAAGTTGTAGAGAAACAGGTGCCCAAATATACGGAACTCAAAATATTTGTAAAAAATACTAAGAAGGTATTTGTTCTGTAACCTGTTTTAAAAAGTTCTCCATCTTACTAATATTCATCGTAACATTTTTTGGAATATGTGGGGGAGCAATACTTTTTAGTACACTTTTGTTTGTCCTTTGAGCGAGTTCATAGATTGTTTTTCTCTCGGTTCCAACATTATAAAGACCTTCAGCACCATTCTTAATTAACTCAATTACAAGACCCGCGATTACTGGTGTGTAATCGGCATTTGTTACAATATCAACCCAAGCACTTTCATATGGAAATGGATGAGGTTTGTGGGACAATCTACAAATCAAATAATTTTTTGCGTGTTCTTTCAAATATTCATCAGCAAGTAATTTTGTCATCAAATACCAACTATGGTCAAACAATGGTTCGTCCTCCTCCTTTGCATCTTCAACTGATTTTTGATACAAATAGTCGGTTGAAATGTGTACCAGTTTTTTCCTGTTGTCATCACAATACTCGGCAAGGAATGTTACAAGTTCGTAATTTGCTTTCCAATGTTTTTCTTTATTGTCAGAATATGTGTCAGTGTTTGCAATACAATTTACAACCACATCATATTCATCCATTCTATTTTTCCATTCATCAAAATTATCTATTGTAATTTCATGTTCGGCTCTACATAGATAATCCCATCCCGTTTGTTTAACAATTTCACCACCCAACTTCCCTTTTCCTAATACCAATACTTTCATAATTTTCTAAATTCAGGTTTTATATGTTTCCATATTATTTTATCATAATCCTTTTTGTCCCACATTGCAAAGCATAATGCCTTTATAATCGGATTGTAGTTATTCATTGATAAAAACTCGGCAAATTCTTTTTTGGTTGGCTCGGGGTCTTTATCACCAAACTTTCCATATCGGAACCCATCGTGAGTTTTTCCAGCATATTCACTCAAAGATAAATAAGTATATTTTAAATCTCTAACATAACTTTTAACTTTGTTGTAGAACTCATCAGGGACATCTTTGATTATCTCCAAAACATCCCTACCTTCACTTAACATCTCCCACACCGCAGTTGTAGATACGTTTGTCATTATCTTATGTAATCTTAAATATTCCTCACCCTTAACTTTCATTCTATCTCCATTAGAGAAACGAACAACAAAACCTTCCTCATCGTCCTTTATCATTTCCTTCAAAACAGAATAATCATTTATACCATCATACTTCTTTACAACTTTGAATCCAAGATTGGTGATTAGGTTCTTCAATCTAACATCATTACCCTCGCCATACAAATCAACTTCATATCCAGTTTTGGTATTTATCATTCCAAGTAATATCAAATCTTCATAATCATACTTAACAACTATGCGGTTGTCATCATAGATTATCTCAAACAAATAAGTATAATCTTTGTGGAGTTTTTGATAGTCATACTTTTGTAACATCTCAAATCCTTTTACCGCTTGGTCAGAAGTAAATGACCCGCGAGTTGCAAGAACCCATTCACCTTCATAGTAAAACAGAATTCCAAGAGACCCATCCATTTTTTCATAGACATCAAATTCAGGAGTGGGAGTATGTTTATTTTCTGAATCGTTAAAGAATTTCTTAAATGGTCGGGCAACAATATTTCCTTTGTTATCAGTAACAAGTCCACGAGTTTGCATGGTGATGTCATCCCACAAATTGTCATACTGAACTTTTTCTGAGTAGTTCCATATGGTGAGTGGAAGATTCGGATGTATTTGTTTATACATCAAATGCTCGTCGTAATATTTGTTTAATATTTCATTCACAATACAAATATACGAAATACTTTAAATTACCCCAAATATTTTGATAAAGCGATTGCTGCTTCTCGAGCCTCTTTCCAATTTTCAATAACTTTTTTTCCTCTTTTATTAAATGGAATGACTGATGCAATTCCTTCATTATAGATATATTTCATATCTACCTCATCGGCATTTTTTATAGATTTTTGGAATTTTGAATTAAACTCATTCCATTCTTCTTCAGTGTAATCACTTCCAGTTGGTAGATAGTAGTTATCAAAAATTCTATCTCCTATTTTAAACAAAGCACCACCACGATGAGTATACCCATAATAACCTTCAATATTATCATTTTCAATTTGTTCGGTTATAAAATTTTCATACCCATCCTCAATAGTATTCATAAGTCTAATTATAGGACTATAAGTTTTTAACTTAATGGCAACTCCTCCAGGGTATTCCTTACAAACATAAAATTTGTTATTGTAATACCACCAAGCGCTTTCAATATCCCCAATGTAGGTTCCATCATTTGACATAAATGAATTCTCAAGAATGTTTTCGCCATTATTACCAAATTTATGAACCCCAATTTTACCTCCGGTATATTTGGTTATAAGTTTGGTACATTCACTGTTTACAACCCATGACCCATTATTTTTATAAGGAATCATACGGCTAACCAACTTGGTGAATCCCAAATCAAGGTGAACTTTATTTAAAACTCCACTACCACCACCTGTGTAGTGTGGGTATTTTTCAAATTTAAATTTTAACCTGCCAACATATGGCGTTGTATTTTTAATGAACATGTTTTGGATTATTACAATTTCCTTTATGACTTCCCCAAGTCGAACTACCTCCATAAAAAATTATATACTCACAACTATCAATAATGTAAATGGAGTAATTGATGTGTGATAAAGTATCCACATTATAAACGCCCACTTCTTTTTGTTTTTGTCTTCCGGAACAACCAAGCATCATTGTCATAATTGACAATGAAATTATAACAATAATCGTCCAAAATAATCTTAACATAACTTTTTTACCGTACATTACCTAACAAGTGTTACAAAACCTCTTTCTTCTTTATTAAATCCGTCCTTATCACGGTATTCAATTAACCAATTATAAACATCCGTATTACAATAGTAACCAGTTCCACAATCTCCTGTCCACCACAAATTATTTGATTGATATACCACATTACCCCATCTATCAAATATTTTAAGTGTTGGTTGGTAAACTGACATACCACGCAGTTCAAATATATCATTTGTCCCATCCCCATTTGGTGTGAATGAATTTGGTGCAAAGAATCTTTGACAAGACTCGACTTTGATTGACATTAAACTCGGTTCGCTCTCACAACCAATCTCGTCATAACCAATTACTTTGATTAGGTAGACACGAGATGTATCGGGCCATTGAGTGAATAATTGATTACTTGATTCGGGTTGTTTTGCATTTTCAATAAACCAACTGTATGTGTAGTTTAGTGAGTCAGGTGTTAGATAGTAAGCCTCACCTGATTCTAAACATAGGTCGATGTATTCCGAGGCAAAGGTGATTGGTGGAGCGTCGTATTTTGATTTAACTTTTACTTTAACTGATTCTGTAATATCACATCCGTGAATATTTGTGGTATACTGAGGGTTATAAGTTCCAGTCCTTGTTCCAATAAAGGTATTCAGATTCATATATTCCGAACTCCAATCTCCACCGGCAGGATAGGCATTTAATTCCAAACTACCATTTAAACAGATTGTATATTCAGTTGTGTCAAATGTTATATCGGGAATAATAACCTCAACATCACAAGTTTTAATATCACCAATACAACCTTGAGCGGTGATTTCTTGTACAGTGATAGTGTAAGTACCCGGAACATCTCCCCAAATTATTTCACAACTAGATGTTTGGTCCGTAGTTACAAGTCCTCCACCTGTGATATGCCAATCGTAAATTGAAGTTTCATTTCCATTAACGGAGTATGTAACCTCTGAACCTGTACAAGTTGTGTCGGGGCAAGGAATGAAGTTGTGTGTTATATCGGTCATACTAAAATACCCACAACTTCCATCATCACATCCCGCAGTCGGTACAAAATTACAAGCGAGTGGGTCAGTACAACCAGGGTATGTACAACTACCATCATCACAATCTGCATTTAAATCATAATTACAAGCTATCGGGTCGGTACAACCAGGTAAGTTACAACTACCATCATCACAGCCAGCATTAGGATTATAGTTACAAGCAATTGGATTAGTACATCCATAAACCGTACAACCAACCTCTCCGTCAAAAATAGAAACAGGAGGGTCAAAACACATTTCTTGTCCCCAACTTCCCATACTTCCATCAGAATAAGGTGTGACTTCAATATCCAATGGGTCGGCACTAATTCCTGATGCGGTCATAGATACACAAAATTCCCATACACAATCTCCATTCATACAATAATCACCCCAATCGTTACCTGGATTACCATCTAATGGACCTGTCGGGCCTTCAAAGAAATAACCAGGACCCGCAACTAAACCAGTGGCATCGGATGTTACAGTATTAACCCAAATCCAAGTCCCTGTTACATCATCAGCATCATTAGGTGGAGTCAGTGGTACAACATCAACCCAACCAGTTCCAAGAGTTAAGCCGAACCCTTCAAACCAATTTGACCCTTGGTCGTTACCATCCCAATTCGTCATTGTAACACATAACTCAACAACTGTATTTGGTGGGTATGTTAGGTCCGCACTTGGCGGAGTATCTAACGTATAAGTTATATCACCCGAGCATTGAGAGTGGGAACTTAACTGAAATATTAAAGAAAGTAAAAATGGTAATAAAATCTTTTTCATATTAATCATTGTATATATCATAATTTATTAAACCCTCTCTTGCATCATTTCTAAAAACAACAAAGTCCTTTATGATTCCAATCCACCAAATTGAATTTACAATATAGAATGGAGTGAAGGGGTGAAAATCATATTCTGTGTACCCAACCCAATATCCAAAAATTAAGGATATAATAAGACACAAAGTCATTATCCAAAAAAGTGGTTTTCTTTTTAACCAAAAGTAATATGTGATAATAAAATAAAAAGGATTACAAGTCAGTGTTTTCCATTTTTTATCATAAAAATGTATGTCGTGAAATGCGTTATAACTATCTGTACCAATCCTTGAGCCTCTCCACATTAATTCGTGAACCCAAAGTGGTATCATAGTACAGAATATAAAGATTGGTAGAGTCCATTCAGGAATATAGGCGGTGTATGTTGTAAAGTATCTAACAGGTACATAAAATGTTAGAAAACATATCATACCAACTATCCAAAGAAAGTGTATGTTTTTGAATTTATTTATTATTTTCATAGTCCGATAAATCTAATTGAAAAAACTTGTGATGTCAAAATTTAAAACTATAAAAAATTTATGTATCCATCTTTTTTTAATAGATTATGTTGTCTATATTTGTAAAAACAAAAATAAAATTATTAAAATATGGCAACAAAAGGAAATTCAAGAGGTCGTTACGTAACCAAAGTAGGATTCTATGACATTTATGCGAAGGATTCTTATCGTCCTAAAAAAGATGGTTCATCTAAGCATGATAAACCTGAAGTATCGGGTAGTGAATTTAATATTTATCATTCAAAAAAATTGGTACAAAAGGGTTTGAAGTTTAAGAATGATGCTATTAATAAAGCAAAAGAACTCTTAGGTAAGGAATATCGACAGGTCTATAATTTAGTCTAAAATTTTTAACAATTAACCCCTGAAAAGGGGTTTTTTGTTATATTTATAATAAAAAACTATGATATATTTTATTCTATCCTTTATTTCAGTGATTGTAATTGGATTCTTTTTTCAGTGGAAAAATTTCAAGAAAAATTATGAATTAAAAGAGAAAGAATTTGAATTAACCGAATTGGTTCAAAAGACACCAACTCCGACACCTGTTTACGAAAAGAAGAAAAGAGGTAGAAAACCTAAAACAACTAAGTAAAAAGTCTTTTATATTGTTCTTCAGTTATTATAATAGTTCTATTAGTTCTACTTTCGGATTGTTGTCTTTCTTTAGTTTTTAATTTTAATAAAACTATTTTAACGAATTTCTCCATTTTTTGAAATTCATCACTACTTGGTTTTAAATTGTTTTCTTTTACAAAATTATTAACTTTTGATACGACATCTTTTAATTCACTAAGTGAGGAACACTGAGTAATATCTTTAAGTAATTTTAAATATTCTTTCTTTTCCATACTAATAAATACTATCTATAACGATAAATCAAATATTGTTTTGGTCTATCCAAATTAATTCTAACCACATCTCCATTAGCATTAAATGTAAATTTTACCGTTTCCTCAAATCCGTTTATATGGAAAACATTTCTACCCTGTATTTTGGAAATTTTATATTCCAATGTATCCTTACCATACATTTGGCATAGCAAAGAATCTTTTACGACCCACCTACCTGAAAATTCTTTTTCCGCCCTTTCACCGTCATTGTAATCGATAACTAAGTTATAACTTGAGTCAAATTTTTGACCAAATGTCATTACTGACGTAATTAAAAAAATTAAAGTAATTATTGTTTTCATTTTATTTAGTTTTAGAGTATTATATAAATATCATTAACTGTACCATTAAAGTATTTATTAATATGGAAAAACCAAAATTATTAAACTTAATTAAGAAAATATACAAACCAAACTTTAGTAATATTAAACCTACTGACGTATACACTTATTTTGTAACTGAATTCCCATACAAAGAATTTGCAAGCGGAATGAGTCCAGAAGATATTATAATGGCATCGTTCTTACTACCAATGGTAAATACTCCTGAGGTTTTAGATAAACAATATGATTTTATCAAATCTAATTTATTTGGATTTACGTTAATTGAAGTTGATTCGAATTATGCCGATGTTGATTGTGACTATTGTAATGGTGATGGTTACAATTTGTGTGATTCGTGTGATGGCAACGGAAAAATAGACTGTGAGTCGTGTGGTGGTGATGGAGAAAATGAAGAAGGCGAATCATGTTGGGCGTGCGATGGTGAAGGAAGAACAGGTTGTGATGATTGTGACGATGATGGTACCATTGCTTGTGATTATTGTGACGGCTCGGGTTCTGTTGATGATTATGATAAATCAGAGGTTAGTCAATGGTTTTTTGTCTCTTATGATAAAACACTATTGGACAAATTTCTTCTTTTGGATGAATGGGATGAAGTTAATAATGAAATAATGTTATCTAAAAAATCAATTTCTTTATTAAGAAAACCAGAAGTCATAGATGACCCAAGTGAGGATATCGAAACCGGTGGTGTGTATTTCTATGAGCTCTCACTCACAGAGGAACTTATGTTTCAAAAAATGTCAGATAATAGAATTGATATTAATTCATTAAGTGACGTTTCTTAAATCTCGTTAAATGATTTACGGTTAATTCTAATCTCGTTAGTTTCACTATCGTGTATGTCGGTAAAAATCTCTCTACCGTTGTAGTAGTCCCAATCCGCGTTCTCTTCCATAATTCTAACTAAACTATAAGGGTCTCCGTATGACTCAACGGTATCTCTCCAAGTTTGAGTTTGGTAAACTGTCTCATTAACTTCAATATTAAATTCATATGTTTTAAGTTCGGGCTTAATTAGATTGCCAGTTAACTTATCCTCACTTAACTTATCTTTATTCAAATTTACCACCGTCCAAACATAATCCTCATCAATATATTCTATTTTATCTACAACACCAAAAATTTTTAATGATGAATTAATAACCTCAGAAACTTCTGTATTGATACGACCAAACGATATTCCCTCTGACTCACAATTACGAGCAACTTGTTTAATAATTTGAAACATTATTCTATCTGATACTTTTTCTAATTCAGAGGTCATATTCACTTTCTTGTTGGGATATGTTTATGTCGTTTTCACCAATATAATCAGTTAAACTTGAAGATAAATCATAAATTAAATCTTCATCAACAACTGAAAAGATTCTATTCATATAAAAAAGTAAATCGACGGACCATATACCTTCAACTCTTTTTATATCCGTTATTTCAATTTTATCTATATTACTAACAATAGCACTAACACTATACTGTAATTCTCCCGCATCATCGAGTTCTTTATACAACTCTAATCTTTGGTTGAGAAAAGTCTGTAATAACTCAAGTATTACTTGTTTTTTCTTTTCGGATATAGTGAAGTTCATTATTAATATTGTTCTAAAGTATCAATAGGTTCTTCAGTTGATTCACAATGAGATTCTGTCGTAGTAGGAGTTTGATTAATTATTTCAATCTTTTGTGGGGTTCCACAGTCTCCTGAACATTTACATCCACCGCCAATTGAAAAAGTACATCCATAAAATAAAATAGATGTTAAAAGTCCGATAAATAATGTTTTTTTCATATCTTTGTTTTTTTATATAAATATCGTGCTCATATGAATATTTTCTTTTTAGATTTGGATGTTAATAAATGCGCTAAGGACCATTGTGACAAACATGTGGTCAAAATGATACTTGAGACCGCTCAGTTATTGTGTGGTGTTCATCATATGACCCCCCAAGTTACCCCCCAAGTACCTTACAAGTTATCACATAAGAATCACCCCTGTGCAATATGGACCAGAACCTCATTAACGAACTATCTTTATCTTTGTGAGTTAGGACTAGCCCTTTGTAAAGAATACACTAATAGGTACGAAAAACGTCATAAATCACAGGATGTTATTGAGTGGTGTCTAATTAACAAACCAAAAATTCAGGACATAGGATTTACCGAACCACCAAAGGCAATGCCCGATGAATATAAAGTAACCGATGTTGTTGAGTCATACAGAAATTATTATCGTGGAACTAAGATGGGATTTGCGGTTTGGAAAAATGGTCATGAACCAAAATGGTTAAAAAATAATTTGGTGGGAGAAGAAGTTTGACATATATTTGTAACACAATTTAAAACCCATACCCATATGAATAACCCATTTAAATCCTTTGCAGTATTCTTAGTTATTATCCTATCAATGTTATTTTTTGGTTCTTGTACAACAAGTCATCGTGGATATAATTATAAAGCCCATCATAAAAAATCAACTCAAGTTATGAAAAAGACCATGCGGAATAATCGTGGTCACGGAATGTTGGACCATCAATGTACCAATCGTAGACACTAAAACGTTTTCTTTATTGAAGCGGTTACAAATTTATAAGGTGATAATGGTTCATGACCTAAACTTACCTCATAATTTCCAATCTCACCATTCAAAGAAACTTTATATATCGGGAAATTAAAACCTTCCGAATCAATTCTAAAAGAACTTACCTGTAAAGGGAGTTCTTTTATTTTTTTAACAAAATCCTCAGGAGTTGTAAAATTACTTAAACCTAAATCTTCGGTATCACCCGTTAGATTTATTTTTTCAAACTTTTCTAAATAATTAGTTAATTCAGTTTCAGGTTGTGTTAATTGTTCATTAACCAATTTAGTTAATTGAGACTCAGTTAGAATTATTTTCATTTAGTAGTAGATTTAAAATTCTTGTATTCTCCTCAATTCTTTTATTATTCTTAACCCAATTTTTTCTATTACTCTTAGGTTTTGTTTCTTTTCTAGCCTTTCCCATAGTATTTTTTTTAATAAATATTTTTTGGTTTGTTATTTTTGTGTATATTTGTAGAATAAATCAAATCACAATGAAATACATCATTCTTTTCTTCGCGGTAGTTCTTTTGGTATTCGGTTGTTCATCAACCACGAATACAAAATCAGTAATCAAATCTGTAACTTTTGAAGTTAAATGTGATACAATTTACTACCGTATAGTTGAAGATGACGGAACTGAAAACATGATTGAAGAAATTGTGTGTGACACAATTCCAAAATACGAGTATGTACCAAATCGTATGGGCTAGTTATTGTTTTCCTGTCTGATAGGTCCCCTGTATTGCCCCCTTTGCGGCTCCAGTACCAAATTGCGTTGTAGTTGTAGGCGCAGGTCCTTTATACTCGGGAAGACTTTGAACGTGTATCATATGGTCTAAATATGCCGCGATAGTATTTGTACCTAATTTACCATCCACAAAATCTTTTGGTATGTTGTTTGAAATAAATTTAAGTTCAGGTTTTCCTGAAATTGTAACAAGTTCTTGTTGTAAAGCCATTATACTTTCTTCAGAAACACCAGCCGCTTTTGCTTTATTAACTATTTCATTCATGTCCATAGATTTTAATTTTTCTTTAGAGTCTTGGAGTAGCTTAGCTCTCTGTTCTTTGGTCAAGGCACTATAATTAGGGTTAAAATTAGTACCAATTCCAAATTCTTTATGTATGAACATTCTTGCCGGTTTGCTCTCATCATGATACGTTGTGGCGGTAGAGGATGTGACGTTTTGTTCAGATACAACTGATTTAGCCGAATTATGCATCTCCAGTATTCTTCTTCTTTCGTTTTCGTCTATGTTTAAATTAATTTTCATATTATTCTTCGTCTTTACCGATTATTGATTTATCAATCATACCTAACTTCATGAGTCTCTTAGTTAGAGTTTCCTTACCCAACTTTCTTAAATATCTAACAACGATTGGTGGAATATCATCTTTATACTTACCAAACAAGTCAGACATGATATCTGATTCTTTTGGGGTTGGGGTGTAATCGGCTTTTGAGCGAGCCGCTCTCATACCAGATGGGCCCTTTTCATATTTTTCTTCTTCGGCCTCGTTAATTACTCTTTTGATTATATCCTCTAACTGACTCTCAGTTAATTTTATAACTTTTTTCATATTAATACTTTTTATATAAATACTATGGTTTTATCAAATTAAAGATTTTCTTTCAATTCTTCCGTCAGGGTGTATATAAACATTTGCCATATCTCTACCTCTACCAATTGAAATTGTTACTAACTGAGGACTTATTGTTATATCTCCGATATTCTCAGGAGTTACATAATCTTTAGGTAACTCAATCATAGTCCCTTCGACAGACCATACATTATCGTATTTATGCTTAAATGACGGATGAAAATTTTTAGAACCTGAAGACATTTTTTGTAAACTATCAAAAACGCTTTTCATATTTGTTTGTTCTGTGATAACTCTTTTAACAATCCTTACCAAATCAGATTCAGTTAATCTAATAATTTTTTTCATATTATACTTTTCTTAATTTTATATTTGGGGTTGACCAAGAACCACTTTTAATCTCAGATGGTGAATTGTTGTCAACAAATTGAATTACTTGGGATATTTTATTGTTATCAACAAACTGAGTCATTCCACTTTTTCCAGTGATATTATATCCTCCGTTAGCCGGTTGTATATTAACAACATTTATATCTCCCCCAACTGATAGTGACATTCTCACTTTAGTTGGTTTTCCACTTTTATCTGTTATAGTTACGGTACCGTCAGGATTTATAGTTGACGCTCTTCCACCAACATTAACTCCTTCATTTAAAATTGGTCTTACATCACCCATTGTTGATTCCATTAAACCATAAAATCGTTTTTTATATGAATCAATATTACTCATAATTATGTTTGTTAGATTCCTTGGATTTTAACTACACCGTTTTTTCCGGCCAATGCTTTATTTACTTCATCCGCCAATTGGATTGCGTTATTTCCTGTATAAAATATTCTCAAATCAAAATACTTACCTTTTTCATCTTTCTTAGGTTTTGGTTCAGGTTTAGTTTGTGGTAGATTAAGTTGTCGTTTAATATCTTGTCTTACAGTTGCGGTATTATCTATCGCGGTTTGATAATCAATCTTATAATCAGTATCTCTAACTGTATAACTAACATACTGTTGTTGTAAAGCTTCAGGACTATTTCTTTCAGTTGCACTTCCAACAATTACATCAGTTACAAACATATTTTTAGTGTTAACACCGGCGTTTTGTAATGCGGTTTTAAAGTTCATCGCTCTCCTTGTTGCCAAACGTTTGTTGTCAAATCCTCTGTCAGAACCAACACTTGATGCTCCACCAACAATCTCAACAGGATTTCCTATGTTACCAACAGGTGTTAATTCTCTAACCGCTTGTTGGAACTCAGAACTACTAGTATCAACTTGGTCAGACCCTGTTTTAAATAAACCTCCTCTTAATTTTTTTGTTGTGTCAACCAATTTAGAGATAAGTTTATCGTCTTGACCGGTGGTGTTTCCACCCGTCATTTGTTCTTGAACATTATTATTTGAATATTTATTTCTGATTTCGTTTTTTTCTTCTTCAGAAATTATTAATCTTTTACTCATGATAATTTTTTTTATATAAATACTTTAAGTAATGAAAAACAAACTATTGTTTCTTCCAAATACTTGATTTTTTATAGTTACCTTCAGAATCTTGGGTTAGACCTGATTTTTCAATCATGACATATCCTTGGGATTGAAGAAACCTACTTTTATTATTTTCGTCTCTGTCTCTAGCCGCTCTATCAATATCCGTAACAACCAAACAAATATCGTATCCTGTTTTTGATTTACAAAATTCATTTGTGGTTTTACCAGATTCGCTTTGAGATAAAATATAATTAAGGTCAATAGGTTGAGTAGTTCCTGTTGTTTGCTCGTACAAACTTTTTATACGATGTTTTTCCTCTTCGGATATTATTAGTCTTTTCATGTGGATTTTTATACGGCGTTTTTAATTCTATCGTTTATTGAGGATATAATCCAATTATTTCCTGATTTAAAACTTTCTACATCAGGGATATTACCATACGGTTGGGGATTCGACTTTACATCACATTTTTTTAAGTTTTTAGCAATTTCAATTGATTTAAATGGTACGAGTATTATGGTCATTTTAAACTTTGAGAAAAAATTAGAAATGATAGCTAAAAAATGATTTTGTGTTTTAGTTATTATGTTATTAACATTCTTATCATTTACTACGGCATTAGCAGCACCCTTAGTTGCCCAAGAAGCGTCATATCCCTCAAGTAGAGGTAAGATTATTTTATTTAACATATCATATAGATATGCATTGATATCAAATACACCACCGAAAAAAGTGGCATAAACCATATCCGAAATATACTTTTCAAAAGTAGGTTTCAATGAAGTCTTAATTGTTTCTAGTTTTTCATTAAAAACTTTAAAAACCAAATCAGATGTTACATTTTCTCTAAAACTTTTTGTTAAAGAATCCAAATCACGATTTAATCTATTTGGAGAAAATTCTTTAATTACTCCACTAACAATATAATTAATATCAGATTCGGATAATGTACATTGTTGTTCACTAATAATAGGTCTTACGTCACCCATTGTTGATTCCATTAAACCATAAAATCTTTCTTTATATAAAGAAATATTATTCATAAAAGTATTTTATACATAAATATATTCCAAAACAAAAAACCCCATCATAAGAATGGGGTTTTAAATTTAATCATTCATCAATCAAAATAACATTCTTGTTCTTCACCTGTAATCTTTTCTCTCATTACATCCGATTGCATACATTCGTCATAAAGGGAGTCGTACCACTCTTCATTTGTTGATTTCATGTCAGACCAATTATCTTTAATGTAGTCTTTCATTTCTTCTTCTGACATCCCGTTTAGTTCAGGATAATCAGCAACATTAATTTGAATTGGTTCGCGTACAACCATAGTGCTGTAATACTCAACCATTTTAACTGAAATTGTTTTTGGAGTTTCAACCGCAACTTCTTCAGTAACCTTTTTCTTTTTTTCCTTTTTTGGAGCTGACATTTTTGCCTTTTCTTTTTTCATATTATTTTTTTATCCAATATCCACATTTTGATAGAAACTTGTTCTAATTTCTTCAAGTTCTTCTTCGGTTAATTCATCATCAGTTTCAATGTCTTCAATCCATACACTACCGTAATTACTATGAGATACGATGGTAAATTCACGACCATCTTCCATTGTTCCATAGTAATTTCTGATACATAACACAAGGTGGGGGGTTTCAAATTCTATATTCATATTTAATTATTTTTTATAAATTGTATCACATTCATTCCATACTACCAAGAATTTTTCTCCTGTCTCAATGTCTTCTCCATAACCCTCTTCTGTTTTACAGATAATTGTATCAATACTTTTAACAGGTTCTCTCTTTGTTAAAAAATAATTGGTCGAGAAAAAACCAACTAATAATCCCAATAAAATTAATATAATGTATTTCATAATTTTAAAATTAATTATGAAATTTCAGATTGTCAAATAAAAAGAAACTTATTTGATTTTTGAGAATACAACCGATTCGTGGTCAACAAAAAATAATCCTTTCTTTGGACTTGATGGGAATTGACGAGCGGGAGTATCCACGCACTTATTACCTACCACTGTAACTGGAGAATATTTTCTAAGAATTAAAAGATTACCTGACATTGTAACATATGCAACAAGATTTATATCGGTATCTCTTAACACTATTCCACCATTTGTATAAACGCTATACCCACCAGGTTGTTTTTTGTTTGTCAATGGAACATCATTTTTTTCACAAGGTGTAAATTCAACCTGTTTGATTGTTCCAACGGTTTTAACTTGGATTTTTGCAATTTTGTTATCAGGAGATAACATAATGATATCAATTGAAAGTTTAGTATCAATTGGACTTCCTTCTTTGGATTGATAAATTAATTTCCAACCTTTACCCATTAGGTAATCAACAACAATTTTTTCGGTTGTATCTCCCATCATGGAGTTTCTCTTGTTGTTTTGGGTATACTTTTCACGATTTAACGACAGATAGTTATCCCAATATGTTGTGGGATTAAGTGACATGTCACGAGCAATTGCCGTCAAATCAGAGTTATTACCATCAGACAAATTTTTATATATGTCACATAAGTTTTTTCCTTGGTCTTTAAAAATATCAATGATGAATCTTGCCGTGTCAGAATAGTTTGTATTCAACTTATTAATCCTATCCCAGTTTCCACCCTCATCATAAACAAATGACATATCCAAAATGGAATCAATCTCGGATGGATTTTTTCCAATCATTGTTAGAACATCCTCATATTTTTTTCTATCATTATGTTCGGTCCATTTTTTTGCATGAGGTTTAACAATCTTATTGATTGGGTCCTTGAAAATCGCTTTGAGTCTCCAGTTGTTGATTTTATCAAACAAATCTTTTTCACAATCGGATGATTCGTTAATCAATCCTGAATGTTTTTTCATCAAAGATTCAAATTGATTTTCAGTTAATAAAATTTTCATATAATATAAATATACTAAGAATAAAAAAGGATTAGTATTTTAGAATTACAATGAATTTAAGTAATTTTGAGTTTCTTCCGAACCATCAATTTTTTTATTACTTAATACTTCCGCCAATTTTTTAGCCGTTAACCTATCCATCTTACCCAATGACGACTGAAGATTATTTTGTGTCTGAAAATCCTTCAACGCATTTTGTGTTTTGGGACCGAACTTACCGTCAACCCCATCTTTATTTGACCCATAATTACCTAAATTAAAACCTATCATTCTCAATGCCTTTTGGAAATTAAGAACGTTTTTATTAACACTATATTTACCTGAACCCCCTTCGTATTCCGCAACAATTTGACTCAGACGTTCCAAATCGTTCATAGCCTGCTCAGGAGTTATGGGTGGTAATTTATTAAGCGCGTTTTGATTAATAGTTCCGTCCTCGTTAAAAATACTAACTAAACTTTTTGTAATTAGAGGGATACCGGTTTTTCTAAGTTTGGCTGAGGGGTCAACAATATATTTTTTTAAAAAACTCCAAACTTTCATTTTCTCCTTTCCCATTGTAGTACTGACAAGAACGTAATCTACGTCTATAATATCATCTATTTGTGCAGTACCGTTCTTTGTTCCAAACTTACTCCCTTTAGTTAAACCTAATTTATTCATAATAACAGGGGCGTTACTACTCAGTACCACGTTGTCCATTTTAGATAACGTGGTTACTTTATTAATTACAGCAGGTAAAGCCTTGGTACCTGTTTTTGCGGATTTTGATAATCCCTCAACTCCATTTTTTTCTAAAAATTGAGCCATTTCGGTCAAATATTTGTTTCCTCCTTTAGTAAGAGCAATTGTTTCTTTGGTTTTTATAAACCAACCATTTTCAGCAAAACCAGGTATAACAAACCATTCACCCATCTTTTTACCTGTTGTATCCACATTACTACCAGATGATTTATAAAATAAAACTTTTTGCCCGTTTTCTAATTGTGTTTCGATTACTTCTCTACCCGCAACATTTGATTTTTGTAGGACTTTTACTGCCGACGGATTAAATGCAACATTAGTCGGGGCAATGTTAAATAATCTTTTAATTATGTTTCCAGTATCACAAAAACTATGAGTATAACATTTTTCAACTCTGAAATTCTTTTCAAATATTTCTCCGCTTACTTCCTTAGTAACCTTTTTACCGGATAATTCAGCACCCTCCTTAGATGATTTACCAGTTATCTTACCTGTTAATTCAGCACCCTCCTTAGATGATTTACCTGTTAATGTACCCAATAATTGTTTAATTCTACTTGTAAAATTACTAATAAATCCTGAAATTTTATCCCCCCAACTACCCAAAATATTTTTAGCCAATGGGGATTTAAGAGCATTATCTACTTTAGAGGGAATACCTAACAATAAAGTATCAATTGAATTTCCAATAATCTTCAACCCATTTTTTACTACAGGAGATGCCATTCCCGCCCCAGTTTTAACCGCATTTTTAAGAGGAGCCGAAACCGCTTGCAGAGGGCCTGGCAATAATACAAAAGCAAAAGTTATTGCCGCCATAAGATATAAAGAATCTTTTTCCTCGTTACTTTTAAATTGAGCTTCGATTATATAACTAATTGCGTTTAATACATCGACAACCGCACCAGAACCCGGAATAACAAAATCCATACCGACAGATAATAAATCTGCACCCGCATGTAAAATATCACTTATTGTCCACTCTTCGTTTATTGGAACCTGTTCGCCAGTACTTGTTGAAAATGCTTTACCCTCATAAATAACATATTTACCATCGGTTGTGAATTTGCATTCCATTAACTTTTGGAGGGGTCTTCTAACATCTTCACTCAATAAATTATACATTTTGAGGATATCATGTCTTTCTTCCTCAGTTATCGTAAACCTTTTCATATAAAATAAATATACTCAGAATAAAAAAAGGGGATAGAGGGATTGGTAAGAAAAATTTTTACAACAAATCAATAATAGGTTTTGCAAATTCTTTAACAAGACGCTTAGAGTTAATTTGCAAATCACCAAATGATTCAAGGGCAAATGGTCGGCCACCAACCTTTGTCATAAACTCGGATTCAATTCCAGGTTTAAAATTTCCAACAGGAATACTTTCCCCATAACCAGGGAAATCAGATTTATTTGTTCCGAACAAATAATTGTTATCACCACCCTTCTCCAAAATCATAACACTATCCTGACAAAACATCTCACCAAGTTTTTTTATCTTATCAATAAACCGCGGGTCATCAGAAAGATTAACAACAAAGTAACTATCTTCCTTAACTTCAATCTGATTATCTGATAAAAAGTTTTCAACGTAAGTACCCTTAACATTTGTGACACCATACCCCAAAGAGATAAGAGCGGACTTCAAATTCTTATTACGAGATTTGTTGTTTCTAATATTAAGTTTTCTCTCATCTTCTTCATCCATACAATTTACCATAGAACTTCTAAAGGCGGTGATAATTGCACAGTCATATTTTTGAATGTGGGAATATATACGATTTAAAGATGATTCGTTCAGTACATTACCAAACTTATTTATCATTTCTCTCATTTCTTTACTCATAGGATAAAAATATATTAATAAATACAAAGTTAATAAAAAAAAGGCGTAGGGGGTAATCGGAACATAAAAAATTTTTATAGATTAATCAACCAAATAAAAATGGACACCCACACAACAACAACAAAAATCCAATAAATGATTCGAACAATTTCATACTCACTTGTCTTCATCTGTTCAAAGAACTCAGACACAAAACCAATAAGAGCTGCAATTAAAATAAAAAAACCAAATAGAAACCAAAACATTATTTACCAAACAATCTAAGAATCTCAGAGAATTTTTTATTATTAGAATCAAATTGTTTAACATTTAGTGTAACATAGTCAATGTCTGAAAATGTCATTCTAAACAAATCACGAATTTTTTCTTCATAGTCCTTATCACCAGAAGATGTTTCATCCAAAATAATAAACAAGTTAATTGTTAGGTTTTCAATTTGATTCAATGAATTTAAAGTCAAAGAAGAATTACGTACAATGACATTTTTAATTTCAGGAATCATTAGTTTAATAACCTTCAAAAAAATATCAGGTAGTTTAAAATCCATATCATATGGGGCACTCCATGAGGTATATGAATTATATAAAAGGTTACCTCCCGCAACTAAGTAATCACCAGTAGTAGTTGTGGTTAAATTATCCCATGCGGTTAAACCAATAATATTTTCTTCTTCTTCCATAATAATAAATATAGGAAATAAATTTCAAATAAAAAACCCCTCTTTGTGGGAGGGGTTTAAAATAATTATAATTTAATTATTAAATGTTTTTTGTGAATTTGGACAACTGAACGGTTCCGTTATTGTCTCTAACAACCGCAATGTAATTTCCTCTGCTCAATTCTTCAACATTAACCACAGTGTTTGGACCTGAATAACTTGTTGTACTAATCAATTTACCCTCAGATGAATAAATCTCAATTACACCTTGATTATTTGTTGAAACGTTAAGAATGTCATTTGCCGGATTTGGATAAACATCCACACTACCGATTGTCTCACCATTTGAAACAAAACTTGGTTGTTGTGGCAAAAGAACTGCGTCAATTACGTGAATAACACCATTATCGGCAACAATGTCAGCAACTGTAACCATTGCGTTATTAATCATAACACCATTGTTATCAATTGTTACAACAAGTGGAGGGAAGAACGTTAAAGTTGGAATTTCTTGACCATTTGTCAAATCAGTTGACAAAACTGAACCTGACGCAACGTGGTAAAGTAATATGTTTTGTAGTTCTCCGATGTTCGCCAAAAGAGCCTCAACTGTACCGGCAGGAAGTGCGGCAAACGCGTTATCAGTAGGAGCAAATACGGTGAACGGTCCAGTACCACTAAGTGTTTCAACCAAACCTGCTGCAACAACAGCCGCTTCAAGTGTATTGTGAACATCACTATTAACAATTACATCTACAACAGTAGTTGTTGGTTGTGGAGCCGGTGGTAGAAGGATAGCGTCAATTACGTGAACTACTCCGTTGGTAGCCGTGATGTCAGCAACTATAACTTGAGCATCGTTGATGAATACTCCCTCGGCATTAATAGTAACCTCTACAGTTTGTCCTTGTAGTGTTGCAATAATTTGACCATCACTCAAATCTGTTGAAAGAGCTTGACCACCAACAACGTGATACAAAAGAATCTGAGCAAGTGTTCCAGTTGGGTCAGCTAGTAGAGTTTCGATTGTACCTGAAGGAAGAGCCGCAAAAGCCTCATCAGTTGGGGCAAAAACTGTAAATGGACCAGGTCCCGATAAATCATCGGCAAGTTCTGCAGCAATAACGGCAGCTTCCAATGTGTCATGTTCAGCACTGTTAACGATAATGTCAACAACCGTGTTTTGAGCGAATGAACAAATACTCAATACGGTTAGGATAAAAGAAAATAATGTTTTTTTCATATTGTTTAATTAATTTTTCATAATGATAAACAAAATGAATTACTATGTCAATATAGATTTAAATAAAAAAGGGGGTAGGAGATTGGTAACACAGAATAAAAAATTTTGTTTTAGGTTAGTTTTGTTGTATTTTTGTAGTTAAATAATAAACCACATGAAAAAAATAATCGTATTCTCTTTTATTTCTCTATACTTGTTTTCTTGTAAGACAACCCAATTGTCAGTCAAGGATTCCGATAGTGACAGGGTAATTACAGTTTATACTGATACTTCATATGTTGAGGAGCCAGCTCTCACGGTTTATAAAGAACTTGTTTTTTCTCAGGGCGACACCACCGTAATCTATGAAAACGAATTCATTATTATTGATGGAAAAAGTTATGTCGCACCTGAAACTTCGACTTGGTTTAACGTTAAGACGGTAAAAGTTTATAAATAAAATTACTTTCCTAATTGATAAGAAGTGGAAGATTGGGTTTTTGTACCTTGTTGGATTGGAGATAATCTACCAAGTTCACTTTGTTTGAATAATCTACTGTAATTTTCATTAAACTTATCTGTAGAATATGCTGATTTAACCATCTCAGCCGCTTTCTCGGCTAACCCTTGGAAATCCTCAGGGTAATACAATTTCATGTTGGATATCATAATACTTTTTAACTCGTCTTGTAATTTTTTCCAAGATGAATTTAAAACAGATAAATTATCTCTGGTTAGTCCATTACCATAATAAGTTTCAAATGCACTTGTGTCAGCAGCAGTTGTAAATTGTTTATCAGTAATTATTGTATCTATTTGGGGAACATCTTGTTTTGCCAAAAAATAGTAAGATGTTATGTTTTTCATAAATTTTAGGGCCATACTTTTAAGTTCATCGTCACTTTTATCTTTAAAATATTGGACAGCGTATCCATCACTTATTTTCTCTCTTTCTTGTTGGGGAACAATCAAAACTCCCAAAACAGATGATAACCCATTGAATCCGGCAATTATTGAGGAAGATAAACCTGATATTGTATAGTTTTTTTGCCCCGACTCTCTAACCTCCGAACTCATACTCAAAGTTACTTTTCCATTTTTTTGTCCTCCCAATTCATTCATCATTCTTCTCAATAACAATAAACCATTGTGAGTCGCAATAACTTCAGTTGAGGAAGGTAAAGTTCTCAAATCAAAACTAATACTTCCTTGATTTGTTAATTCATTATCCCCAATTTTTATGTAGTCAACATATTGTTTAGCATCATTTGTAGGAGTGAAACTTGAGAGATAATTTGTTGCATCACCAGTACTGGCAAATATTAAATTTTTTAATGTTGACTTGAAATAAAAATTTTCTTTAGTTTTATCCCCTCTCAAACCAAATTTTTGATTTCCAGGAAAGTTGGACATTTTTTCAGGAGATGTAGACGCATTTATAACTCTTTCTTGTTCATTTAATAATCCGTACATTGACCTGATTTCTCGGATTTCGTTTTCACTAATTACAAATCTTTTAGACATATAAATAAATATACTATAAATAAAAAAGGGGGTAGGGGGAATCGGAAACCGTCGAAAAAAATTTATAGAAAAAAATCCCCCACTCTACAATAAGAAATGGGGGATAGCAAATTAACCATAGAATTCAAAGTTAAGTTCATATGGATAAGAGTCACATATTTTCTGAATATGACCAATTTTCTTTTGGGTTGATGTGTATGTTGAAACATAGAACGTATCCATAATCTTAACATATTGTTTTTTCTTTCTTGTACAACTTGAAAGATTTTTAACATTGAAAGAAAAGAACTTACCCAAAGAACGTTGAATGTTTTGAATACCCAAAGAATTGGAACCCTGATTAATATACAAAAAATATTTCAAGAAATTAATGTAGTTCTCGGTAACATTATCACTATCAAAATTCTGTCCATTGAATTTAAATTTAAATCCATTAGGTTTTGTCTTTTTCATCTTGAATGAATCAACAAACTCATATAAAGATTCAAAACTATTGTCCTTCAAAAGATTCAAACTTTTCAAAAGTTCCATATCAGGGGAATCAACTTGAATGGCGGTACGCATACCAACATTCTGATTAACGGTATTAGATTCGGCAGTACCGTTCATCCCCCTTAGTTTGAAGTTATTGATATCATCCTTTTTGATAACATAGAAGTTTGGAGTAAAGTTATTGGTAACATCAATAAAACAAAGAACATAATAGTCAAAGTTATGCCAATTTCGAATATTGGTAATTGAATAGCTAACCCCCTTTGAAAGGAATGAACATTTAACCTCAAAGAATGTGACATTCTTTCTAAAGTCACCTCGTTCCTTATCACTTGATACAACAATGGCTTTAAGTTCACGAATAATTTTATTCTGAATCTTAGGACCATAGGTTGCCGGAAGATGTCCCACACAATCACATATGAATTTATGAAGACTATCTGTCATTTTGGGGTTTGGAACATTTTTCAATCTGTCATAAGCATCTTGCACATACTTCTCAATAATTAAACGTTGTCCGATTTCCATTGTAACTTTACTCATTGTGATTAATTTTTGACAAAGATACCACAAAGTCCCAATTCCCCAAAATTTTTTCCAGAAATTTTTTTTCAACAATGGGGAACCCTTTTAAAAAAAGGGGGTAGGGGGATTGATAACCCGAAGGGAAAAATTTTAGGAATTATTTTAATTCCAAAACATGTTTAACAAATTCAACAAGGGGGATTTCATATTTGATATAAGAATCCCAATATTGTTGTTCGGTTCCCTCGTCATTAATACGGGTAGGTCGTTTTAATGCGATATAATGTCTGATTGTATCATACACCGCCGTGTCCACACTCTCACCATCTTCAATCTGTTCCTTAACTGAACGTATAATCTGATTTATGTCTTCAATAGAAAACCTTCTACGAATGCATGCCGCAAGTTGTGAGTAATTTACAATGTAGTCCATACCTCTTAATAATTCTTAGTTAAGAATAATTTACCCGAATCCCCATCAATATACAAATCATCTTGTTTGCCAATCTCAGGTCCAAGACATTCCATAATTTTATATTCACCAATGGCGTCATTAGGTTCAGAATCAAAATAATAATATTGTGTATTATTTATTACCTTACCAGGTAATAACAGTTTCTTAGAATCGGGAGTTAATTCAACTTCATCACCTCCACAACTCATCCAATATATGGTTGCAGTATTCAAATCTAAACTGGTTTCCAAGATTAATGGTTTAACATCACCCATTGATGACTCCATTAACATAAAGAACCTTTTTCTATATTGTTCAATATTATTCATATCAATAAATATACTAGGAATAAAAAAGGGGGTTGGGGGATTGACAACCCGAAGGGAAATATGTTATAAATTATTTAATCTTATCGTAAATCCTTGTTGCTCTTCTAAACATTTCTTCGGCTCTTTTGTCAAAAAACTTTTCCCAATATTCAAAGAAGGTTCTTGGGTCTTGTCTAACTCTATTACTTATTCCCCTGAAATTATCAACATCAACGCCATTATTCCTTAACTTACGAGCAATAATCTGAAGATATTCATTCCAATTTTCTATGTTCTCTCTAAATTCTTGACCTTTCGCCCCTTGTAAAATTAGGTCCTCAAAACTTTCAATTTTTGTAATGGAATCAATCATTTTTTGAGCCGAGAAGTTTCTCAAAAAATTAATCTCATTAAAATATTCTGTCTTTGATAGTTCTCTCATAAAATCCTCATATGAACTTATACCTTTGTCTTTGAGTTCATAGTATAATTGGGGGGTTCTTGCTTGTTGTTCAAACCTTAAAGCATAATATATCCCCCTCATAAAGTTATTCCACTCTGGGTTCCACTGACTCTGTAAAATCTGTTGGAAAGAATTCATAACGGCCTCCTTTCCAAATCCCACTTTAGATGTACCCTTATATTTTTTATACAACTGATATGAGTGGAAGATTTCGTGAGCGATAACTGATTTCAGTTTTGTTCTAATATTCTCAATATTATCAAGGTCGGACTGTTTCATATTAATTGAAAAGTCATATGAACTTATAGCATAAACTTCACCCCATTTCTTAACTTGTTTAACTTGAAATGTTGATGGTTGGAAAATATGTGTTGCTTCAATCTGTGGGGATGTAACTCCCCGGTCTTCAAACATTCCATCAGGGAATGTAATTAAAGAAAAACTAATTTTATTAATGAAGGTTGGAAACTTCTTCCAATCTTCCATATTGAAAAGTGGTGAGTTTTTAAGATACTCCCAAGACTCTTTTGGACTTATTTTGAAATCATATTTGAATGCTTCCCCATCTTCATACCCTTCAACGTTGATTTGAACTTCTTTGGAGTCAACATTATCAATATCGTTTTTAATGGTATCAATTATAAGGTCCGTATAGATATTGACAATCATATCAATATCATCGGGAATTCCTAAAGCTTCATTTAAGATTAACTTAATTCTTTGTTTTAGATTCATTCTTTTTTTCACTAATAGGAAACATATCTCGAATCAATTTGTTCCTTGTCTCGTCAGTTTTGTCTACGTAGTTTTTTGGAATGTTGATTTCTTCAGGTTTCATAGTAATAAATATATTGTTAATTAATCTTTGGGCAAAGATAAAGCAAATAGACCAAATAAAAAAGGGGGTAGGGGGATTGACAACCCGAAGGGAAAAATTTAGGAAAAAAACTTAGGTGATGGCCCTGAATAAAGTTTTTCAAAATCATTAATAATTTTGTTTTGAGCCTTTTCACTAATTCTTCCGTTAATGGTCTTTTCCAATTTAGATAAGAATTCCTCTTGTCCATCAGGGTTATTTATATAGTCCCACTTAATACTATTTTTGGGTTGTCTATGTCTTTCCCATCTACCATCTTCTCTTTTATAATCAAAATACACGTTTGAATTCCAAAAGATGTTAATTTCAACTTTACCTGTGGATTTTTTTACATTATAATCAATAACCAAAAATGGTTCCCTTACATTATATTTCGCAAGTTCGGACGCCAATTTTTCAGGATAAATAAAAAATGCGGGATATTGCATATAACCATAGTGTCCAAATCTACCTTGAAACTTGGAGTGTAAAACATCGGTTATATCAGATTCAATTGTAGACACTATATTACTTTTCAAGAAGTATATATCGTCTTCGTGTTTTTTAATTAGTTTCAACAGTCCGGCATATTGGGACTCGGTAAGAATATATTTCATATAACAATAAATATACTCAGAATAAAAAAGGGGGTAGGGGGGATTGGAACAACGACGAAAAAAATTTTACACAAAAGCAACATCCCATACAGAAGTGGGACGGTCATTTTCATCTTTAGGAAATAATAATGTAAACATGGTGTCAATACTATCCTCAATCTCCTCACCTTCATCATAAGAGTGATAACTACGACCACCTGTATCTAACAAAATTTCATATAAAGGATATACCTTACCTGAGTTAACCCAAGTTGACACATTTATCTTAACATCACCATTAAACCATTCGTATTTAGATAATAGTTCTTTAATATGGTCCTTTAAGAACTTAATTTTTTTAAGTTGTAAATTCTGAGATTCGGTGATTATATATTTCATATAAGATAAATACCAAAATTTTCCAGAAATTTTTTTTCTATATTAGGGGATATTTTAGAAATGGGGGTCGTGTTTTAGAAATGAATATTCCTATATATCCTTTTATATTCATCCAAGTCCTTCTTGAGATTTATAACATACTGACGATAATCAATCTTCTCATCAAATCTAAATCTCTCATTCTCTTGTTCCCTCTTGAAGAGTTCCATAATTGATTCATTAATCTCAGATAACATCCCCTTATATAATAACTCCCTATCCTGACACTCTTTTAACTTAGACTTTAAATCATAGATGTCCCCTTCTAACTCTTGTATTCTATCTATGTGTTCCATTTTATATTAATGATTGTCTGTTAACCCTAATACCTCTTCCACCAGGTTGGCAAATTCGTCTGCTTCAAAGGTGGGTTTTTCTACCTTGTATTTTAACACCTTTTCTACCTCAATGAATCGAAGATTGCTCGTTGGTGTTGGTGTGTCTACCTTACAATTTAATACCTCTTCCACCGCTTGCTCGTCTGGTACACCACTCCCAATTGTTGTG